>Ga0307509_10003332_pt1 | contig 24557 bp, 35 predicted proteins | sample 10_EM_MG_FD_202245 | JGI IMG/M metagenome (GOLD analysis project Ga0307509, IMG submission 202245) | Populus trichocarpa ectomycorrhiza microbial communities from riparian zone in the Pacific Northwest, United States - 10_EM | ecosystem: Host-associated > Plants > Roots > Unclassified | place... | reverse complement strand
CTGTTTTCAATGGACCGACGGAGCAAGATGGGAGCGATGTGATGTCAAGGCTGATGGGTGAGGCGGTAGCAGAATGATCATTAGAGTGTGAGCAGATAGATCTATTACGGCCTGCGTATAATACTTTTGTTAGAGGATAGGTAACACCTAAGTTTGCCAATCTCAAGTCCGCCCCTTGAACATGCCAGATATCCAAGGCTCTACCCGCCGAACCCCAACACCCACCCCAAATATGACCGCAAGATCGACAACCAGACTTCCTGCAGCGGCGGTCATAAACCTTGGCGCGAAGACCCCCCAAACCATCAGGTGTCTCCTCATCAACGCAGCACTAGCCGCGCTCCCGATCAGTAGAACCTCAAAATACATCATCATCCCCAGTGCAGCTTTCAAGGCGTTTCGCTTTATAACAATGCCCGACTCCGGGCCGACGGTCGCCTTTGACGTGGTGGGTGAAACGTTCCACATTGCTAACAAGGGGCTAGCGAGTGCGAGGAGGAATTGCGGACCGAACGTGTTGAGGATGACGAGAACCGGAGAGATGGGGTATTGGAGTGTGGGTGTCAAAAGGAAAGCGGTCTTCCATTGGATGGAAGATATCGTGGATTGGTGTCCGGTACCGTAGAAAACGTGGAGCCCAAGGAGGGCAAGGGGAATGATCTCCCCGAATTTGATCCCCTGCGAACGTATGCCCATCGTGTCGATGTCGAGGACAGCCGAAGGGTTCGCAGTGTCAAATGCCTGAGCGAACCCGTGAACATCCCGAACACTATCGACAACCTCTACATAAGCGAGGAGAGCGACTGCGGTGGTCGCGAGCACGACCTGGCCCGTCAACTGGCTGGCGGCGTATAGGAGTCCGAAGAACAGACTCCAAAAAATGAGATACGGGGCTCCATACGCGTTGGCGAACCCAAGCACGGTGACCTTCTTGTCCGCAGTACTAGCCCGTTGCTCCGATGTAACATGAAGGGACGCGGGAACAATATACCACAGGATGGGACCAACGATTGAGAGGAGGAGCACGGAAGCCCAACCCATCGCCGTTCTGGCGGTCCGGAACGTCGAGGACCAACTTGGACCCCAAACTTCCGTCGATTCCATCCACTCGAGGATCCAACATGCGGCACCCAGCGTCAACCCTGGTCGGAGTACACCACGCGACACGACCTTGGATATTCCATTGAAGGATGCCGATATTGAGAGGAATCGTCGAATCATGGATGGTGTGCCAAGCGCCGCCGGGAGAGCGAGGATGGTAACGAGGAGTGGCGGTGTAGGAAGGGAGGAAGAGGAGAAAAAGGTGACGCTGCAATAAGGTTGTTGTTCTTCGCGACAAACGGTGCTGGAGCCGATCAATCGAGTGCAGATGACGAAGAGTCCACTGAACCCAATGACTCGATACCGGAGCCTTGAGGTAGGGGCGGTGAACCCAACGATGACGAATGGTACCATGGACGTCACCAAGAAGAAGGTAAGGAGGCGATCTTCCCAGAACGTGAAAGAGTTGGAGGAAAATGCGAGCGTGTGGAGAATTAACAAGAGTGGGGGTGACTGTAGTAGTTTCCATGAAAGGGTCGGCTTGAGGTGGCGAATGAGGTGGAAGGAGGCCCCGGCTGCGAACCCGAACAACGCGCCGTCCAAGTAACCCGCCGGGGTAAAGAAACCCAAGGGGAGTCCTAGGATCGCGATGTGAACGGCCGCCTTGGCATTCCTGATGAACAACTTCGCCGACCACGTTTCAATGTCATGGTTAATCTTCCCAACCCGGTCATAGAGCACCCATGAGGCCACAAGGCCAAACAGCAGGGTTATCAGCCCGAGCGCCATGAGGGCGACATTAAACTGCGCCCAAAGAGACCGGCATGCACCAAGAGCGAAGCGGATGTAGTTTTGTAATGCCACCAACTCCTCATCTGAACCGGTTGCTGATTCTGTTGCTGACCACGATTCCGCCAACTTTGGCAAAACACCATCCAGTTCGCCCCCACCGGAACTCGACCTATATGTGTCAAGGTACCGCTTGACCTGTGCGGCATTGGTCCGGAGAGCCTTCTGGTATTCATTCCCACGGCTGAACAACTCGGGTATCACTACTCCAAGGTTGTTGAATGGAATCCGGAGGCCAAGGAGTAAGGAGAGGGTTGGAACGAGGTCGATTTGTTGAACGTGGCGATGGGCCACGGGTGCGCCGGGGAATTTCGTGGTCGGTCTGAGCGAGGCGGGGATCTCTGATAGGGTCGCTCCCGCCAACGGGACACCCTTACTGTAGATCCATATCCCGGGTGAGGTTTCCAACTCCCCGTCCCCACCATGGTCGCCACGAGTGTCCATCCCATGATCTCCCAATACGACGAGCAGTGTGTTCTGATCCAGCCTCTCCACGACCCGCGTGAGAACATCGTTCATCTGCTCCAGTTTTGTGGCCATCGTTGGCGTGTCGGGCCCAACTCTGTGACCAACATGGTCTACGCCTAGACCATGACCGATTATAACATCCCAGGATTTGACTTCTTCTTCTAGGAGTGGGAATAGATGCCGAATGACACCCTCATCCACCGTATGCAAATCCTCGACGTTGAACGAGTCGTATGGGAAGGTCTGGTTGTGTTCAAAGGAGGTGGGGAACACTGTCATCCACGTGTCATCCCCCATAAAAGCAATCTTAGAGCACCCGGTGTCAGGAACTAATCTGGAACAATTGTCGGATGGACGCACTCGTTTGCCACTGAGCCGAAGCTGGTTCACAATGGAATCTTCATCCACCGCGGAACCTCCGAAACTGCTTCCAATGTCGATGAATGTTGGCAGCGAGCCCGTCGTGATACCCTTGATACGTTGGAGGGTTGTGGTCGGAGGGTCCGAGAAGGAATTGAATATGAAGGAGTTCCGAGGCTGTGCCTTTGTTAACTGAGCTGGCAGCTTCAGGACGCCATGGTAATATGGTGAACGGGGTTGTGGAGGGTCCGGGCTGATGAAGTCGAAGCGTAACGCGTCGATAACGAAGATGACAACTCTGTTGTGGGTGGGAGTCAAAGGTTCATCGTGGGTGTTGGTTTGTGAGAGCGATAGGCGAGTTAAGAGGAAGCCCCTGGTGAACAAGTACAAGCCGATGGCATGAATTACAAACACCCAGACGAGAACGATCAAGCTCTTCATCAACGCTGCTGGCAAGAATGGAGAGGACCGGCGCCTGAGCGTCCATCCCTCTTTGGAAAACCCGATGTCTTCCTATCACATCCAGGATCTCCGCCTTATTCTCCCCACTCTTGACTTTGACTTGCGCGTAAACAAGCATTACGCCAAAGTCAGCGTGCAGTTTCGAGAGTGGCTCCAGGAATTACTTGGTGGAGATACTGGAGAATTACCCGAACACAGGTTCGACCTCTTGTGTTCGCTCTGTTTCCCAACAATCGACCCCCCACAACTCCTCCGTGTCAGCAAGCTTTGCGCACTGACGTTCCTGGCGAACGATGGTCACATTCGTGCGGGGACCCCGTCTCAATGGCCTACCGGGTACGTTCCTCGCGTGGAACCCGTGTTCGGCGCTCTGAATCAGCTGGTGGCGCATAGTGGTTCAACACCAGGTTCCAACCTCTTGAACCCAGAGCACTTGCTTGAAGTGGCCCATTCCGTGCGAACAGGGCAGACACAAGAGTTGGAGTGCTCCTCACCTACCACTTCAGGCACCAACCTTCTGTTTCGATTCACTGGCAACCTGCTTTCGTCCCTTTACTCGTCCAGAGATACGAACGCGCAAATAATCCATCCAGGCCTCCTTGAATTTCTGTCTGTCCTCGAGAATGCGCATGACCGCAAGCTCTCTGATGGGCTCGTCAATGTCCCACCGCTTGCTCCTTTGTGGAGATGTACGACGAATATTATCGTGTGGTCCCAGGTAATTTGGCAGAAGGAAGGGTCTCTAGTTGCAAGAGAACTGACTCACGCGGCAGGACCTCGCTTCATACACGTCCAGACACCCTCAGGAGTGTGATCGATGCATGGTGTGCCGTTCCCTGAAGGGGCGGGGTCTCACCCTGCAAGCGGCTGTGAGCGACATCCGACGGGACATACAGTCCGAGGTTGGAAAGTTCATTCGCAACCACAAATCTCTAACTACGGGCACGTGTGACAACGGAGATGCCGTCACTGTTGCCAATTCTATGCGAGATTGCATTGCCGGGTTCATCCACTGGTTATATGAAGGCGAACGCTACTTCGGTAAACGATACGAGGAGGTGGCAAAGTTCGGATGGGTATTTACGGACACCAACGGTACGAACGGGGGTAACGACGTGGACGGGTCATAACACCATTGGAAACTCCGGCTCCCCAAATTGAAATGCACCCCCGGTCCTGGACGCAATCTACAGGCAGATACATTTGTTCGGGTGTCCGCCAATACGGATCTATGTAACCCATTCTAGCCTGAAAAGCCACCGCCGAGTTGACCCCGGGGCCCATCCACTGTGGTAAACAACTGGAACGGGTTCACGGGCAACTATCATTGCGAATACACGTGTTGGTAAATTGAAAACGTCCTGCACGTATCGGGCCATGCAACTTTCCATTGGACCTCTAAGCAGGTGACCCGGCCCGGTACGTTAAGAACAGGTGGTAGTGATTGGCTCATGTGGAAACAAACCGGCATCGCCATTTGACATCCATATATCCAAAAGCGTTGCCTTGCGGTTTTGGTGATATGACTGAATGGAAAAGTAGGTTAGTGCACGGAATGCGACGACGTGTTTGCCAGCCCGCACAATCCAACTTTATAATTACCGAAGAACGTTGGCATGTTTGTGCCTGGATGGAATCGATTCCAAGACGCCGCCCGAGCCTTTGAAATTCGAGGAGAAGGGGAGATCGCCATTGTCCAAATCCTGAGTCTCGGTAACCTACTGCCAATTGCAGGCAGCGGCCCCAAGCTTGATCTCTGGGGAGATCGCCTCCATTCCCGGTCCCTTTTACGCCTCACTTCAACCGAACTGTGCAGATGGTTGGGGATTGTGGCGCCGTTGGGTAAGTTAGCGTCCATCGTTGTATACATTGAGAATATTCTACATTGGTTAGATTAACCTACCACGCCAGTCTGCAGGCCCTCCTGGAGTGGTAAAAGGTCAGCTTCACCAGTGGTGCGCGTGTGATCGAAGATGTACTATTCCTTGCGCTCTGGTTCTCGCTATGCGAAACTGTTTTCCCCACGCGCTCTGGCTGGGACACTCAACAACCTATACGAGTGGTGAGAAAACGGATGCCGACAATCCATAGCGGCAGGCACAATGCAAGTTCCGAGTAGTAATCCCAGTTGAATCACATTCCAGTGTCATGTACGGTGCTAACAATCCGCACACACTGCGGTGGGCCTCAGTTGGGAGTTTATTCGTAACTTAACACGGCCAACATGTACCGTCAAACGTAAGTCATCTTGATCACAGGTCATCGTGTTCTTCGGGCACTCGGTACTTCCTACGAGTGGTCTTGGTTACAGTCGTAACCTCAACCACAGTTGTGCCAAACTCCCCATCATCATCCTTGGTCTCCGTGCCATGACAAGAGCACGAACAACAAGCCTCTTGCTGGTACTGAGGGGGGTAGTTGTTACCTCCGGTTGCCCCAGGGGTGGCGGCCTGTGGTTGAGGTTCCGCCTCGGCCTCGACACTCTTGACGAGGATGAACTTCCACGCACGACAAGGGAGAACCCTCTCATCACTCATTAGCTGGACCTGCAAAACTTTCGCATCAGATCTGTGTGGGTTGCGAGTGAACGGGTCGTACTTTCGCTCCATCGTTCTTGGACCCATCGCTTTCAAGGTCCCAAGACGTATTCTTCTTTTGACCCCAGAATACGCTGAAACTCTTCAACGCTTTGGCGTGGCAACATACCACCGTACATACCGGACGTATTCAAAATCCTTATATATCTCTTCTTCCGCGACCTGTATACTCCATGCCACTGGAAAGGGGGTGACGCAGATGGGGGTGCCGTTGCCCAGCCCCGCTTTCACGGTACAAAAACGACCGGGTTTCCCCGCGTATTCGGGGCGGTCCTACAGTGGCGCGTAAGTATATCGGCCGACGCCTGAACCGTTCAAATAGGCTACTACCATGCGAATCGTATAACCGTCGCCGAACGGGAGGACTTCCCACTGTAAAGGCCGGGTTTGCCAGAGAAAATGTGGGGAAAAGAGGGGTACGCACAATACCGTCGTCCTTCTCCAGGGCAGAGGCCGGTCGACAGCAGACCTCCATGTTGTGCTCGTGGATGTCAACATAAGTCTTGCTAACGAGGTTCTGGATCTTGTACAGCCCCGGTTTTAGCTTCCCGCCCTCAAAGATCGTATGATTGTGCGGGGGATTGGGCATACTCGACAAGCGCCTGTGGTAGTAGAGGACAGGTTGAACGGTCCACGCTGTCAATGCATGGCAATCCACCGCGTTCCGGAGCCAACCCCAGATTGGATCCGTCTGATCCGTTCTCAACTCCGATCCGATGATGATCCTAGCGGAAGGGGAGAAAAAAAGATAGCTGATTACAGATTCAAAGCAATTTTCCATCACTGACGTGGGGTCATAAGCTACGATTTCCTCTTGAGAGTCGGACCATAAGATCGATTAGACGGTCTGATCATCGTTTGTCTGATCCTCGGCCACCGTAACCGTCCGACAGTGAGGCGAAGGATCACCGAACTATTATAAAGTCCTTCTCCTCCCTGGCTTCCCGCTCTACCACCAATCTCATCTGATGCTTCGACTCGACGATATGCATCGCTCAGGAGGATACTCGTCCACCACCAAGTCGGCCACCATCCCAGCCGCAACATTCCAGACACCGGTCCGTTTCGGAACCCCCGACACACCACCGCACAACAGCTCCCCGTACCCAATGATCAACCAGCAATCGAACCCACCATCTCCCGGCCCAGCGCGCACGTACTCCAGTCGCTCGGCGACCATGAACTACCCCACACCTCAACCGATCATCGATCCCGGGTTTCCGCATGTCGAAGATGGAATGTCGCTCATCGGATCGCCCGGTCGTCAGACCTCTATCGAGCCCGGAGTCTACGAAATAAAAAACGACCTCCTGGGAACGACGGTGGATCTCAACGAAGTTGATCGCAAGTCTGTAGTTGGCTTTCAGTATCACGGGAAAGGCAATCAACAAGTAAGCCTGAATCCTGGTAGTGGGCGCATGTTCCGGTTGGCTGAATAACGATCGCAGTGGGAATTCACGCCACTGGGCAAGGGCTGGACCATCAAAAACGTTTCTGGCGGCTTGTATTTGACAATCGAGAAGGGCATCGGTGCTGGAGTTCCGATTGTTGCCAGCGAATTCCCCGTCGCGTGGAATGTGCAGATTGAACACGATGACCCAGGCTTAGTCAGGTCGGTTAACCGCCTTCCTACCACGACCCGAACCCTGAACCTTATCCCTGTGTAGAATTTCTTGGCCAGGATCCGAAGCGGTCTGGGATCTGAGAGACGGTCGCGGAGGAACACCTGTGCGCACCCAATCAATTCACAAACAAACCGAGACTAACACAACGTGTCATACTCAGATCCAGCTCGGGAACAGATACCCACAGGACCACCCCGACTGCAAACTCTGGCGGCTGTCGTTCCTAAGGACTCTCCCCCTCGCGCACGGTCTGGACAACCATCAGGGGATGCCAAAGGCCCACCCCCAGAAAAAAGACCGCTGGCCGGACGAGTGGAGCTCGGGCAGTGACACGGACGGCTCCTATACGATTGTCAAGACGATCACCAAAACGAAGAAGGTATCGTCGAGGAGGCGTGGAGGGAGGAGGTAGAAAGCATTGCTGTTGGAGCGTACACGCAGATCTCTCCATTCGCATTGTAGATTTTGCTCTCGGATACGACATATTCATACATCTGCATCACTTTCACCACCATCTTGTCCCTCCAACGCGTTTGGAAACCAGCCGTACGTCCGCAAGTCAACCCTCATCTCTCCGGTTCGGCCGTCGGTGACTTGGACACCCTCAGCTTCTAGAGCGTCGCGTTGTCGCTGCGCACCGTCCGTCCCTGGTCCCCGAGAACTGATTGCACCAGAAGAGCCTACCACTCTCTGCCAAGGCACGGGGGGGTCGATGCCGGGTGATACCCATTTCAGAGCTGGGACACATCCGGGGTCAGTCAGGCCATATAGAACGATCAAATCCGTTGTTTGGAATGTTGACCTTGCCCAACGTGACGAGAATAAGTCGGCTTGCCGACAAGCTTCGCAATATGCCCTGTTGGATTGTCAGCTTGAAACGCGTTTTGGGCGACGAAGTGGAATATGTACCGTAGGTCGTTACTTTACCGGTAGGAATTTGGCGCACAGCATTATACACCTGTGTGATCACCGGGACGTGCGAAATTTGGCAACAAGAGGGTGCAGAACGAAGGCAGCACGTACGTTGGCATGGAACTCATCCATTGAATCGTGGGAAATGTGGGGACAGAAAAGATGGTTTGATTCAAGCTACATATTGTACAGGCGCCCAAGTAGGATAGACTTGTGATGGTGGCTGTATAGTATCACCCAAAGTAAAGGACGTTTTCACCACTTCTCGTGGGCGGGTCGAACTGGAAACGAGGCCAAGAGTTAGTAGAGATCAGGTCTGTCACGCTGATAGTGACACTTACGGTCAAGTTCCCAGGTGAGCGCGGAAGAATCTTGCTCCACAAGGTATTTGTAGGCCTTTGCGATGCTGTCCGGGTGTAGACGAGCATCAGTGTCCGTTTCCCATTGTGGATCATGCTTCACAGCCCGGCTCCTGTCAGTCAAAATGCCACCATCGATGATGGACTGTGTTCATCATGAGGCCGATTCGGAGCGTGCGTAGAAAATCAGGAGGTACTTACGTGCGCAACGTGGATGTTTTGTGGTCCAAATTCTTTGTTCAGGCTCTGGCTCAAGCTTCGCTGGGCGAATTTGGTGGCAGAGAAGACGCTGGTGGTCGTATTGCCCCTCAAAGCGGCGGTGGCACCCGTGAAGATTAGCGTTCCCTTTTTGCGTGCACCCTCGCTCGGATGTTTTATGGGATCGGACAGCTCATTCTTTTGGAATGCTGTTATCGCAGCTCTCGAGAACGCAAAGGGACCGACCACTCCAGTGGTGGTGGAGCGTTCGATTTCTTCATCGGTAAAGTCGAGGAACCTCTTGAACATGCCTTCCCCTGCATTATAGATTGCTACGCGAATCTCCGAGGAAGGGAATTGAGAGTTGATGGACGAGAATGCGGACTGGATATCCGCGGCTCCATAGCTCTCAATTGGGAAGGACTCAGCCTACGTCGGACATCCGACAGCGGGGGATAAGCCTATGGGGAAAATCTCGGAACCCTGACAGGTATACGCACTTCCCCGCCAGCAGCGTTGATTTCGACCGCGAGAGCCTTGAGATGCGCTGGGTTTCTCGCGATCAGGGCAATGCGAAATCCAGACTTTGCGAGCAGTCGGCTATAATTTGAAAGAGCTCAGACACGCTATCGTCTAGCCAGCCTCAGACAGGTGACGGCTAAAATGCTTACGCAGACGACGCGCCGACACCTGCAGGCAATAGGGTGAATACATGGAGGCAGCCAACAGGGTGACAAATCTCGTACCGGTTCCATTCCCAATTCCAGCGATAACAGCAATGGCACTCTTAGTGGTTGTAGACATGATCCTTAGGTGGATGTGTGTGCCAAGGAACTGTCCGGACTTTAGGGTCTCATGGGGTTCCCTGACATCAGCGCACGAGGGTGATGGCGTCATCGACCACCAAGGTCCCGTTCCGGAGGTCCTGCGGGGCAGTCCCGGACTAGGGCGTCGGCAGATTCCCTACAAGTCTATTCTGAAGGGCCCTGGAGGGCAATATCAAGGCCCTCGATGATTAGCACCAAGCTGTTTCATACAATGGTTTGGTGCTAACGATTGCAGCTTGGATATGGTTTGAGGAAGACCTTGGATAGCCAAAAACCTTTTTGAAAAAGTGTGAACGAACGCGAAACCTTCGCCCCATGCTCAAACGTTCGTGTTCTTAATGGTCATTGTCGTTTTCAGTCCGATGCTAGGGGGCGCTTGCCCAGGTACCTTGAGTTCGGATTCGTTATCGGACCTTACCGTGACCGCTAGTTGCTTTCCTAGTGCGGCTTAGACTGTGGCGATTGCCTCTCATCAAACGAGGATGAAATCATCAAAGGATAGGTCTCCAGCTTTCTGGGGAATCCCGAAGGAAGCCAGAAAGGCACACTATAGGCCCAGTGGCTTATCGTCTCGATGGCCCACCACAGTGTTTCCTTGATATCTGGGTTGTGGATATACAATCTAGCGGTTATCCGGGGGATGGGGTCCAACGAGTGCGGTGTGGGTTCCCAATGGCGTCTGTATTCAGGGTCGGACGCTGTACGGCAGCCAGCGGCTCGCGCACTAACCGGAACCTCCGGGAGACGTCACCGGAATAGGAAAATCACATCGACACAGGGAGACAAAAACATGCGAGAGGTATCAACGGTGATCGTGTATACTGCCGGTGGGTAATTTGCTTCCGCCCTCGCTTCTTTTACCCGCAAAATCAGGCCCGGCCGACGGAGGCAGATCGTTTGGGCCTGGGTCTCCAAGCGGCTTATCCGCCCAACACCCATGCTGTCCTCCCGGCCACGGACACGGCCCACGGCACCCGAACGCGTGTGAGACATTGTCACATACGCTTCATTACACCCGGCAAATAGCCCCGCGCCACCAATCTACGCTCGGCTGCATGATCACGATAGGTATATCTCAGGCTCTGGTACCTTCATTCTTGGAGATTGGGACTGATTAGGCAGCAAATAAGGTTAAATAACAAACGCAGAGGATGGCGGAGGCTATCCAAAAACGGGTAGGCTCTCTGATGATGTTGCTGATTTTCCACTTGCGAATACCATCCCGATGGTGTTGTGTTACTATGGTACGAGGGATATAAAATACTGAAAAACCCTTAGCAGCCTGGTATGTACATACCAATCCCGGCCTTCATATAGTTAGCTACACGCGCACAGGAAGAGTCATCAGGAATAATACGGAGCGGTGGTCGAGGGATCCGTATCGGACGAGCGGCCACTGAGTAGATAAATATTCTGCAAGGACGCACCACCGGCGCGGTCCTCGTAACCCGAATAAAAATAGCTGCCGCTGGTGTTCTCCGCGGGGGGTGTGCCCAAGCCGTGCGACATCGGAGGAAGAGACGAAGTCATCGTTGTTGGCTCCGGCCGGTGCGCCAATCGCGGAACCGAGCCGCTAGGAGCGGGAGGGTATGATCCCAGTGAACGTGGATAAATCGGCGATTCGAATCGCCCCTGCTGTCTATCGTATTCGTTCCAGCACGAACGATTGGTCTCATAGCTATCGCTGAACTGTGTTGTTGCCAAACGCGGCTCGTCAGCGGGGACCGTCTGGGACACGTGATACTGCAATCTCAGATCCACAGGGAGCTCATGGCCGTAGCCCTGGAGCTCGTGGTAGCCAGGTGACGACGGGGAAAGAGAATCCGGAGTAGATTGCGATGTTAGGGCCATATGCTGGAAGTGATCGAAAGTAGGGGTGGGTATCGGTAACGACGCTCGTAGAGAAGTCATGCTCTTCGACCCAGGAGACGAAGAAGATGTCCCAGCGTTGTGATAATAGGGTGAAGAGGGTGAAGAGCTTCGGGAGGGAGAAGTGGTCGAGGAATATCCCGGTCTGCGCTCGTCTGCTGAAGTCCCGGGCGGCAGAGGGTCAAAATGAGAGGAGGACACCTCAACTCTCGAGACACGCGGGGAGTCTTTGCGCCTAGATGGGGAACGACCAGGGGGGTCGGGAGGTGTCGAGTGGGACGTCGAAGGGCTAGTTCGCGGATGAGGATAGTTCTTCTGGTACGGTTGACCAGGCTTGTTAGGGGCTGGCTGATCTCTCCGGGTCCTCGACCGCCGCTTCTTCTCCATGCCGTTCATTTTTTGGAGTTGGTAGACCAAACTGGGTTTATCGACGGAAGACGCTGAGGACCCGTTGGAAGACATGGTCGTCGATTGCGATCCTGAATTTGGAACTCGGTCGTCTGTACCCGATCCTTTCCCTTTGTCTGCGAATTGGATCCAAAAGTTGTCAGTGGGAGGCCCAAATGCGTCGTGAAACCGAAGAACCTATTGCGCCGTAGAAATCACTCAGATAGAAGGCGAATTGAGTGTCGTCAGCGAAGGACTGATAAACGTGTCCTTTGCCAATCTAAGGTCGCACTCAATTTAAATCGTTCAGGACACCGGAATCAGCAAACTTACCAGCTCCCAATACAAAGGGGTTAGGCCGTCCATCGCGGACTGGGATCGGACGATCAGGTGCACCCGAAGTTCTTCCTAAATGGAGCGGGCGATGAGAAACGTTTCAGGCCGCTTCGAGTTTACATACTTGATGCGACCGCTCCACTGCGGTGGACCAGGCAAGAGTTCCGCGCGGACCCAGTGTGGGGTTCAACGACGCGACGATGACGAGATGGCGTGTTGCGGGCCCATGGCCAAAGGTTGCCGACAGTGCCTAGAGAGAAGTCATGTGTCAGATCGTAAGCGGTGGAAACGAACTTGACGTACCTCAATGGCGCGAGTAACGCTGGCGGGGGAAATTGGGTTCCCGCCGTGGGGACTGAAGTTAATAGCGGGGATATCGTCCCAGCGCGGGGTTCGGCGAGGACGAGGGTCGAATGGGGGCCTAAATGGGGCGGGCTCCGAGGCGGACATCCACAACGCCTCGGCCTGGAGGGTGACGGTTAGTAGGAGGGGGAGAGCAGAGCGAACGGACTCACGGAAGCGGAGGGGTTTGCAGCCTCGATTGCGGCGAGGAGAGAGGGGAGGTATGATTCCCTCAGGCGCTGCCAGAGGGGGGCCATGTAGCTGGAATCCTCGATCAAGAATAGAATCGCAGCGGCGTCTCTGGGACGGTTGAAGATGGCATCGATAGCGGCGGAGGGCGGGGACATTTGGACTAGCTGTAGAGGAAAGCAGTGGAAGACCAAGGGGGTTCATAAGAGGAGAAACGAGGACACAATCATTCTAAAGGGAAAGGATCCGTTGTGGTGCGGGACCCCGGGACGGACAATCAGTGAGGTATATAAGGTGGGCGGGGCGGTGGCAGAAACGTTGATTCTCCGCGGCCCAGAGCCTCAACTTTATTTTTTTTGCCCTCCCTCAGCCAGAAGTCAAGGCTATTCCGGATCAAAGTGATAACTAATGCAATCATCAGTTTGTGTGTTTGAAAAACGACCGAGAGCGAGGAAGCGATCGCAAACCGGAAAGACTTCTTCCATTGCAGCTAGCATCCACACCCGTGTGTGCGTGCGTCGATAAGCATCTTACCACATACATCCCTTTCGTGATTTTTGAGATCTGAGATGGTGACCGTAATCCCTTCCGGTCTCGGACGCTTTCCCATGCAGCAAGTAAGCCGCATGTCCCTCTGTAACCCCAAGCCCCGACATGCTCTCCCATGCCGAACTAGGGGTCAGGACCGTCCGAGTAAACACTTTCCTTATCTCGCCATCGCTGCTAAGGAGATGCGAAAAGCGGTCGCGAGATTTGCGATGCGATCGTGGGAGTTATTTTCCCAATCCGGTCCCACACGCGACCTCCATCATCCCCCCCAGTCCACCGCTCACCGCGTCGACGACCACTCCCCGCCCACCATGCAGGGTTCAGGATCCCCAATAACGCAGGTGTCTCAGACACCTGTTGCGCCTATGCACCTTCAGCCCCAGCTCTTGACCCGCCTCCAGCTCGACCTCCGAGGAAAGCGGTTCACAGTCGACAGGGAGACAATCATGAACCTCCCCGAATCGATTCTGCTCTGCCTCTTCCCAAATGGTCTCGTACTTAGCAGGCAAAGTGCCATGCTTTCCGACGGCGGAGACAATGACGAATTTGAGGAGCTGTATGGAGTTGACGTACGTTGCCATGCCGTTTCACATTCGCTTCGCTCACCCCAGCCCTCCAGTTCGACCCAGACTGTTTCTCTTTCGTCCTCGCGTTCTTCAAACAATCCGCTGACGTCTTTTACGGCACGCCCAACTCCCCTGGGCTCTACGCTGCACAACAACTCCTCGTTGACGGTGGATCCCCCACCTCGGACTTCAACCCCACCTCGTCTCAGAATCCCCTCTTGTCCAAGCAAGCGATCATCGTACTGCGTGAAGAATTGGAGTACTTCTCTATTCCATCCGAGGCAAACAAATCCACTCCCGGATTGACAAGCGGCGCCACCAATGAGGCACTGTTGGACCTGAAGAGGAAATGTGGCGTTCACCTACTCCAAAAGAAGAATATATTCACAGCCCTACAACGGAACGTGAATAAGGAGAATAACGTTGCGGAACAACACCTGATTGACATGCTTTGCATGAGGTAAGGTCTTCCGTCAACTTTCGGGTTTCTGCGAGCCTTACATCAGTGTTTAGTGGATTCAATCGGGATGACGAGTGGGGGTACCGAGCTATGGAACCAAACCGATGCTGTGTGTCCTCCATCGCCCTGGTCCTGCTCAAAACCGGCATCGTCCACCATGCTCCTAATGCTGGAGGCGAACGGCAGGTCACCATCGATTATAATCAGATGGCTACTGCCCAGAAACTTCTACTCTTTTGGCGCAAGCCTGCCGTAAGTTACCCCCACTCTGGCGCGCGGTCTTTGTGTCTGACTTTGAAACATAGCGTAAGTGCTGGTGGGACGGCGTGGAGGTGGACCTGGCCGAAGATGGCCAGGCTCCCAAACCCGTAAAACTTTGGGCTCGCAGGGTATGGACTTTGGAACTCAGTTTGGTTCGTGGTAACCTAACCTATCACCGGAAAAACGTGTCACTGACTCGTGTCTTGCTTAGGTTTGATGCAGCCCACGATACCCTTGACAATCCCTGGATTTTACCGTAAACCTTTCTCGTGATATTCCACAGGATAGTCTAGTGTGATTCATCCGTAAATAGTAATTCCGGATTATTGTGGGAGTGTGCTACGGCCAACAGTGGGTCGTGGAGTGAGTGTGTCCATCAAACAACCTCTGGACCTCGCGCCCGCTTTGCGTGCTTGAGTAGCAACACCACGGAGCTAGGCGTCATCCCTTCCATTCGCTTGGCGGCGCCCTGAGAAAGACATGAATTCTCCGCGCATCGATCTGAGTTTATCCACCTACAATCGTCGTGGGCCGAATCACCGCGAGCTTTTCTTTCACCTCCGAACTAATCCCAGCGATTCCACTATAGTTCATGTGAGGGTCGAGAACTAGATCCTCGTCCTCGTGGAACGCTTTAAGATCCGCATCCTGGCGCTGGAGGAATGGGCTGTACCGTCCTGGGAATAATTCGTGAAGTCATCACGGTGAGCCCCATGATGTCACATAATGGAGATGCACACCATCGATCTGAACACGAGCCAATAGCCGTCGGTCAATCGTTCCTAACTCAGGGATGGCAGGAATGATCCTTGACACGGTGATGCGGGGATTGGCCAACAAGTCAAAACCACTAATAGGACGTAAGAGTCGTTGGCAGTGTTTTGGGGATTCGTGTCGAGGACGACGTTCAGGAAGCGTTCAGGAAGGAGACGAATGGTAACAGTTTCGGTCACAAGTCGTGTGCGTCAGACGTAGGTGAATCTAAAGGACGGAAGGTATATGGGAACATTACTCACGTTCGGACAATTCCATCGTGACCAATGTCCAGTCCATGTGTTTTCCAGACCTATAACCAATCATCCCCATATCAATTTCGTTATGCGGGACTTATGGGGTGGAGGAAAGGAAAACGTGCCTGTGGACTTAAGGCCACTGATTTGAGTAAGTCCCGCGCGCGGTCCATTTCGGAAACAGTGGATATCAGCAGGTTCCAGCGATAATCAGACATTACACCTGCTTTTCGAGCTAAAACAGATCATACAGCATCGTCAGCCCATGCATCACTCTCGTCACTGAGCGATGAGCCGATAAGGAAAGAAATTGTGCTAAAACGAAATACAAGCTGGCGCTCACCCTTCTCTGTCAGCCGCAAGTCCGCATTGTCGCTTCGGATGGTCATCCTGTACTCCGAGCGCGACGTGAACATTCGATCTGGAGGATTGAGTAGGAGCGTCAGCCACAACCTCGGGCGATTCATTGAGCCAAACTGGTTGTATTACATGGCTCTTCGGCACCTTTGACGATCAAATCATCGATCATCACACCAACGTAGCCTTCAGCACGAGTGATGGTCATGGGACTCCGGTGGAGTGCGTGTAGTCCAGCGTTAATCCCAGCTACAGCGCCCTGGGCAGCAGCTTCTTCGTAGCCGGTAGTACCTAATAGGTCGGCCATCAGGTATCAAAAACGGTGGAAACGGGGATAAACCCCACCATTTATCTGACCGGCAAGGAACAATCCCTAACGCGCGGCCACATAAGTGAGACGGCTACCAAGAATAGGCGAATTTAATGACGAACCTTGATCCTTTTGGTTTGCAGGGACGCTGTCGGAGTAATTGCTCTGCTTTACGGTTAAGCGATGACACGGTGACCACTCACGAGTGAGCTCCCTGGGATCTATGTGATCATATTCAACGCCGTATGCTGGTCGGGCCATCTCGGCGTGTTCGAGACCCGGAATACTCCTGATGATGTTCTCTTGCACGTCCTCAGGCATACTGTTCGAAATGCCGTTGGGATAGACGAGATCTAGACATATAGGAGGATTGAATGAGAGCCGAGCGTGGCTAGGGTGCGGATATGAAGAAATTCACCGGAGTCATATCCCTCCGGTTCCAGCCACACAGTGTGGTGCTCCTTGTGTCCAAAACGGAGAACCTTGGCTTCCAAAGACGGACAATATCGCGGACCTGTACATTCAATTGAGTGAAGAGGGCGGAGAAGTGGCGTTTCGAATTACGAACCCTTCCTTGTTTCTTGAATGTGAATGCTCCTGTGAAGGTTGTCTTTAATTATTTGATGTGTTTTAGGGCTAGTGAAAGTTTGGTAGCATTGCACTTGATTATTCTGGGGCGATAGGAAGGCCCGGTGAGTATGTGGGAGTGTCGCTTGGGTTGCATGGCGTACCGCATTATCTACATTAGTGTTGAGGTAACTGAATGGTATGGGGGACTCGTCGCCTCGTTGCACGGCTAGTTGATTGAAGTCGATGGACCGCTTGTAAAGTCGTGCGGGAGTTCCCGTCTGGAGGCGGCCAAGTTTGAAACCAGAGGACCTTAATGAAGCCGACAAGCCAACCGAAGGCAAATCACCCATGCGGCCAGCTGGGAATCGCTTGAGGCCTTTGGAGCGAGTCAGCTACAACCCCTGACTTGGGTTAATCTACTCCACCGATATGGATCTCCCCGGATAGGAAGGTGCCTGTGCAGATAACAACCGATTTGCACTTGACAATGTCTCCAGTATCTGAAGAACCGCGCGGTCAGCTCGATGCACGGAAGCAAACATTAACTCATTACCGAGTCTGATGCCCCGAACTGCAGAAGTCGGGCCAGCGGGACCGGTGGAAACCGCCGTGTGGTCTAGAACCAGATCGAAAGCGCTTCCCGCGCGGACGTCAAGGTTCGGATAGTTGAACAGAGCTTCCTGCATGTGATGCTTGTATAACTTCCGGTCGATCTGAGCTCGGGGACCCTGAAAACCCATGTTGAGCCGAGTGCCGAAGACGACAGGAACACGTTGCCTACCCAGACGGCAGCGCCCCTTGAGCGATTAAGGATTTGAAACTGGATTCCGGCCTTGTCTGGAGGATGTTAGACCGGAGTATGCCGTGGGGAAGAGAGGGAAGCGAAGGCACCTGAAATACGCCCGCAGAGACCATCCAGAGCGTCAACCTCTCGTATTAGCGTTCCTTTTCCTACACCGCCCATGGAAGGATTGCACGAAAGCTCGCCGACGGTCTCGGGCTTCTGAGTAAGCAACACGGTTCGGGCTCCTGACCTCGCAGCGCCCGCCGCGGCCTCGCAACCTGCATGGCCGCCGCCGATGACGCAAACTATCCGGGTCCCCCATTAGTGGGGGGTCAACGTTGGGCCTACGAGCACTCACCATCGTACTCATTCGTCGTCGGACTAGCGGTCAATGATGCGAAAGAACGGAAAGGGCGGTTCTTGACTCTCACACGCCTACACCCGACTCTTGCTACGATCAATGACATGCGAACTTCGGAGGACCCTAGCAGTCGACGTGTAGCCCGTCGTCGCCAAGCAGTGTTGTCTGCGGATCTCTGCCCCACTCTATGACCTTTGAGGAAGCAAACCCGTATCGACCTGTCGAGGTCGTGACACGCTGGAGTTCTGATTCGTCGCAAGCGCCCAAGAGCAGTTTTTTGAAATGAAATGGAAGGTCACGTCACGTGAAAACCAATGCCGCCCGCCAGAGCGCCTCCGTCCGTTGGGTCTCCAACTACGATTGGTGGGAAGGGGGCTTGGCACTGATGCCGCTGTCCGGGCCCTGCCGAGTACTGTCCGATGGTTATCTGGCTTCAAACGCTTCAAACTACAGAGGTGGTCGGGGGGTAACAAAGTTGGACCGCCCAGCGGCAGGCTCGCGGTCCGAAAAGTCTTTACGAACTCCACTGGTATATTCTTATGTTGTCCCGGACCAGATCGGTTGCCCTGGCTGCCCTGGCACGCGGCAATCAAGAAGGTCATCGAAAGGACGCCCCCAATGGGCTGTGTCCCCGGCTCGCCCCTGGAGGACTGGGTGAAAACCAGCGGAGGAAACTCATGGAACAGGGCGAACCGCCGCGGAACACCCTTGACGTTTGGCTCTGGAATAAAGCTCAAAACTGCGGCGGCCCTAAACGATCCTGGATCAGCCGAATCGGACCGGTGGGCTCGGTAGCATTACCCTTATCAACTCAGTGGTCAACGGCGCCTAGCGATTGCCGTCAGCAGATAGAAGCGGCTGCGGCATATGGTGGATTCGGTCGGAACAAGGCGCTACCACCAAGACAGCTCGGACTTGTTCTTTCACAATGGCCGACAACGTCCGCGGAGCAGCGTCGAAAGTTTCTGTTTCGCCTTCTCCACCGAAGAAATACTCTCATCCACTGGACCCGCTCGGTGCGGATGAGGTATTGGACAGACCGTTCGGGAACGGAAGTGGCGATCGCTGATCTTACTTAGATCCTCGCTGCCTCTCGCGCCGTTCAACTCTACGCGGCCGAAAGATTGTCTATCAAGGCCCTGAGATTCATTGTCTGCAATCTCCTGCCGCCGCCGAAGAAACAGGTTCTTGCGTACTTGGGAATCCCCCTCGTCACAGGCCAGAAACCGGATCCGCATCCTGGCGAACTCCCACGCAAGGCAGAAACTGACGTGAGTATCGCCCAAGTATTACTTATTTCCAAGATCTGCGGTTGACAGCCAAAGATAGTTCATCGATCTGCTGACCGGGTGCGTGTTTGCCGAGCACCGTAACACGTTGTATTGATTCAGGAGCTTCCCCAGCTACGCATACAACTTGATCCTGACCTTAAATGGAACTGAGTGGATCGTAGAGTCTGTCGAAAAACTTCCCGCTGGCTCACAGCCCCAGATTTCACCTGAGGAACTGGAGGATTGTGAGAAGATCATACAGGCGGACCCCGAGGTCCAGAGGTTGGCGAAGGAAGTCGGTGGGTGGTGGAGCCGCTTCCGTAAACCCACCCATTGAACTCAATGTTCCACAGGGGTCGAACCCCACCAGATCGCCGCAGATGGCTGGGCAATTGGCTATGATGACAGGTTTCCACTAACAACCAGAATCCAACAAGGATTTTGCTTCGCTCGATATTCGGAACACGAGAACTTATACGCTCATCCTCTGGTAGGAGACAACCACCACCCCCGGAAGCACCCTGATGTTCTCCCCACAGGACTTTATCCCAATTGTCGATACCGCGATCGGGAAGGTCATACACATTGACTTCCCTGCCCACTATGCGCCTGTCGATAAAGGAGAACAAGGGCATAGACTATCTGCAACAACAACAGCTCCTCATCCGCTGGATGTCGCAGCGCTGGATCACTCCAATCGAGAGCGCATCCCACCTCCGACCAGGAGGTTTGACCTCCTCCCTGACCTCATCGTTGGGAGCGATGCGAATTTCAAGCTTCGGGACGATGTGAAACCCCTGCACATCGTTCAACCCGAAGGTGTCAGTTTCAAGTTGAGCGGCAACGAGCTTGAGTGGCAGAAATGGAAAATGCACATCTGTGAGCACCCACGCTCATGGGGGCAGCCATCAACCATAACGTTGAGCCTGTCACAGCGTTCAGTCACCGCGAGGGGATTGCACTCTCAACAATCACATACAACGACAACGGTGTCATTAGGCCGATCTTCTACCGCCTTTCCCTGACGGAGATGGTCGTTCCATACGCGGCACCTGAACACCCCCACACACGCAAATTCGCATTTGATATGTTAGTCTTGTCCGTTAGTCTTGTTCATTTCCGATTTTCATCGACCTTCTTTGGTCGGGTTAGTGGCGAATATGGATTAGGGACAATGGCAAACGAGCTCGCACTCGGATGCGACTGCGTAGGGCAGATCCACTACTTGGTCCGTTGCTTCTCCCATGACTTGAATGCGGGTGATAGTTTCTGATCTGATGACAGCCTGGAGCATATGTCAGCCACAGTGGACAGGCGGTTATAATCAAGAATGTGATTTGTATCCACGAAGAAGACGCCGGAGTGCTCTGGAAGCACAGTGACTATCGAACCGGTGGACGCTCGAAGACCGCTCGTGCCAGACGTCTCGTCGTCAGCATGGTGTGTACGCTGGCTAACTACGGTAATCTCCTATCCCAACTATCCTCTGGCTCATGGCTAAATAGAGGACGCCGCAGAATACGTCTGGAATTACTACTTTTACCAGGATGGTTCCATTGACTGCGAAACTAAATTGACTGGCGTCCTACAAACCTATGTCGCCAGGGAAAACGAACCTAATCCTTATGGGACCACTGTTGCGCCGAAAATTAATGCACAGTATCACCAGCACATCTTTTCGTTGCGAGTTGACCCGATGGTTGATGGGCTCGCGAACAGCGTCCTGGAGACGGATGTAGTTCCATCCCCGGCCCCTGTCGGGTCACCGGAGAACTTCGCCGGTAATGCGTTCACAACAAAGAAACAAGTCCTCAAGGTGGAGGGGTCTCGTAAATACGACTGGGCAGCCGACAGACGATGGACTATTATCAACACCAACACCACGCATTACGCTTCCGGCGAGTATACCGGTTATGGGATCCATCTCAAAGGAGGAGCAATTCCTCTCCTCGCCAAAGAGGGTAGTTGGGTGGCCCAGAGGGCCAAGTTCGCCTCCAAGCCCCTGTGGGTGGTCAAGGATAATGAAACCGAGAAAGGCACCGAGCGGATGTGGCCCGCCGGCAAGTATGTCCCACAGAGCCGCGGTGAGGTAAACGATTCCATCGGAAAATGGGTCGAGGGGAAGGCTAGCGTCGAGCAGGAAGACATCTTGCTATTCTTGACCATCGGTGAGTCAAAAAAACGTCGCGCGCCTGGTTCTCACATTCAAACCGGTTTTTACGTGCAGGCCTGACACACATCCCCCGCCCTGAGGACTTCCCTGTGTAAGATTGGCGTGTTTCGTGTTTGGGATCAGCGCTGATGTCTAACTTAGTATGCCGGTCGAGAACCTGAAGGTCTCGTTCCGCCCACAGAGCTTCTTCACGTTTAACCCTTCGATGGATGTGCCCGAGGCGAAGGATGCGAAGAGTGTCCTTGTCTCGAACGGAGAGAACTGTTCCGATTGTCGCTAAGAACGGAAGGCCGAAGATACCCTTTCACAGTGTACCAGGGTGGCTACTGTAACTTGTAATTTCTCGTGGTCTTTGTATGTACCCGCGGTTTTGGTTGTTGTGGATCTTTGTCTGGTCCAAGTTCCCCTGCCTTATTTGATCCGTTGCCTCACGTGATCTGGAGTCACTCCGACTGCAATTTCTTCTGTATTCACTGACTTCAGCCACCTCCATTTCCTTCCCACACAGGGACCGTCTGAGCCAGCATGGGAGCATACTACGACGAGATAGAAATCGAGGACATGACGTGGGATGACGTCAAAAAAGTGTTCCATTACCCGTGTCCCTGTGGCGATCGCTTCGAGATCTCCAAGGCTCAGCTTAGGGATTGCGAGGACGTCGCTACATGCCCTAGCTGCAGTTTGATTATAAGGGTTATATATGACCCGGTATGTGTGCAGCCCCATCCGTGGTTCTACAAATTCTCACATTCTTCCGACGGAAGCTCGATTACGAAGATTATGAAAGTGAGGAGGGTGGCGACAGTGAAGAGGAAGAAGTGGAAGAGCAGGATTCCGACAACGAGAGCTTCCACGAGGCTCTCGAGAACCTTGCCCTCGAAGAGAAGAGGCAGATCGCCGTCGTCGCTTGAGTTTCCAACGGTACACACCACGGGCTTCTTGCCCGGTTCAAACATTGTACGCGATGTCCACGTTTCTGCGCTGAAATGCGTTGACTGTGTACGGTAGTTGATGCAATTCTCCACCAGACTCTTCTCGTCAATGTCGTCTGAGGGTGAGTGACATTCGGGGCAGACCAAGGAGATCTCCGCGAGCAGACGACCGAACGATTAGTATCGGTAACGGGTGGAGTAATCTGGGGTGATTGTGAGACGGAGTGTAGGAGAGAATATTGTGTGCAATACCTTTGGGAGATACAACAAGACCCCGTCCCTTGGATGCACCGCGGTAGACAGTCTCGATGATATCGATTAACTAAAAGCGTGTAAGCCTCCCATGCTCCCTCCTGCGTGGACTGCATACCTCTTGCTTGTTGTCCATGGGCCAATTGCTAAAAGCGTCGTTGATGAGAGGGGTGGCTTCGGTTCAGAACGAAGGTTGGTTACATCTTGTTGTTATTTCCAGTACCAAGATCAATCATGATGTGCTTGTTCCTAGGTGGGGGAGTTCAGGACATCTATTAGCGGGAGCGGGGTGGTGAATGCGTACCGATAGAAAAACATGACCGTGCACGGGTCGTACAACTCGTACATCTGTCGATTGGCACATCTTGGGCACCTCGATGGATTGGAAACGCAGAACTAGGTTTACTGACCTTATTGAAGTCCGGAACCTGGGTGATATCGCACAGATAGATCACAGCAAAGTTCTGCACTTTCTCCGCCACGCCATAGAGAGTCTCGTCCATGGTCATGCATTGAGGATCCCAGTCGTGGCCGAACCGAATGACAACGACCCTGTCCTCCTCAGATTTGATAGCCTCGTCGACGTGCCAGCCGGAAGGAAGGTGCGGAAGAAAGTAAGACATAGTCAAGGTACGGGATCAAGAGCTGTCAGCCACTTGCGCGACACGCGCATCATGTGTCACGTTCAGAACTCTTCTGCCACCATTGCCGACGATGAGTTCCAACAATAACACAACACGCCCGGTGGTCTTCATGGATGTTAATATCGGTGAGACGCCAGCGGGTCGTCTCAAGATGGAGCTTTTCAGCGATATCGTGCCCAAGTATGACACTCTGATCGTCTGCTGCAGCAAGTACTGACTGATCACCTTGCGCGTCCCACTAGGACGGCGGAAAACTTCAGACAGTTATGCACGGGAGAGTACAGGTGAGACTTCGCCTCATATCTCCCCCACGCACCAGCTCATCCGGGTGTAGGGTAAATTCGCGTCCGCAAGGATACAAGGGCGCGATTTTCCACAGGTAATGCCGTTCGTGCCTGGCTGTCGTCGATTTTAAATAACTCACGCCACCCCAGAGTGTGAGTAGTGAGCGTATGAACCTACCCTCATCTGTTGATCTCGCATCTACGTTGGATGTAGCATCCCGAATTTCATGTGTCAGGGTAAGCGGACTGGATGGGATGTTCAGTGTCATTCCCTGACCAGCCGGAATTTACAGGTGGCGATTTCACCAAAGGAGACGGCACAGGTTCATTCTCTATCTATGGCGATAAGTTCCCCGTGAGCCTAAGTTGCCCCTTGCCCTGGCCTCCGACGCTGACCCGCGGTGAAGGACGAGAATTTTAGCGAGAAGCATACCTCCGCTGGTCTCTTGTCAATGGTAAAGATTTACTGGTCTGGGTGTCTTCCTTCTCACAGTATCGCCCAGGCGAATTCCGGCCCGAACACCAATGGGTGCCAGGTAGTCTTTGCGTTATCTCTCTTATCCCAAGCATTTCTCACCATTTATCTTCTAGTTCTTCGTTACCACGGCAAAATGCGATTTCCTAGATGGGAAACACGTGGTTTTCGGTAGAGTGGTCGATGGAATGTTGACGTTGAGGAAAATCGAGAACGTCCCAACTGGTCCGAATAACCGGCCAAAGCTAGTTGTCAAAGTCGTCGGTAAGCAGCCGTTTCGGACAACCCGGGGTGCATGCGGTTCTAACTACCTTCCAGAGTGTGGAGAAATGTAAAAGCGAAAGCAACATAAATTGCGCGTATCATTCACGGTGTGCTACATACCCCGCCTATTGGTACATACATTCTAAGCCAAATATTCACAAGGTCACTTGCCTTGGGATAACGCAGTCAGCTGGGGGTATGGCAAGCGATGTG
>Ga0307509_10003331_pt1 | contig 24560 bp, 24 predicted proteins | sample 10_EM_MG_FD_202245 | JGI IMG/M metagenome (GOLD analysis project Ga0307509, IMG submission 202245) | Populus trichocarpa ectomycorrhiza microbial communities from riparian zone in the Pacific Northwest, United States - 10_EM | ecosystem: Host-associated > Plants > Roots > Unclassified | place... | reverse complement strand
CGCGGTGTCGTTGACCTCCTTGAAGCCGTTCAGATCGAGAAGCATCAGCGCCGTACGGGTCCCGGTCGCCCCGGCCAGCTCGACCGCCTGCTCGGCCCGCTCGAGCAGGTACGACCGGTTCGGCAGCCCGGTCAGCGAGTCGTGGAACGCCTGGTGGGACAGCTGCGCCACGTGGGCCTGGGCGGCCTGCCGCATCCCGGCGCTGTCCACGATCAGCGCGCCCTCGACCGAGAGCTGCTCGGCGAGGATGCGGTCGCGGCTGGTCCACTCCCGGCGCGCGCCGTCGCCGCACATGATCATGCCGACCGCGCCCTGGGACGAGGTGATCGGAATCGCCACGTACGACTTGAGGCCCATCACCTTGATGATCCCGTTCGGCAGCGCCGCGACGCCCGCGGTGTCGGCGACCAGGGCGGGCTTGCCGTCGGCGGTGGCGTTCCACACCGGCGCGTCGGAGGCCGGCATGCCGATCATGTGGGCGAGCTTGGCGTCACCGTCGTCCAGGCCGACGCTGTGCATGTGCCGGATCCGGCCGTCGGCGTCGACGAGCCCGATCGCGGCGTAGTCGGCGCGGAACGCCTCGGCGGCCGAGGACACCAGGATGCGGCCCGCCTCCTCGACGGTGGTGGCCTCCATGCCCTGCTCGAACAGGCGCCGGACGATCGCCGAGGTGTGCGCCAGGAACTGCCGCTGCTTCTCCGCGGCCAGCCCCTGCAGGGTGGTCGCGAAATGCAGGGCGAGCGGGTAGAGGGTGTCCAGCCGCAGCACGTCGAGGTTCGGGCCGGTCAGCAGCAGCACCCCGACGGTCTGCCCGCCGATGCGCAGCCGCACCGCCATCCGCTCGCCGTCGACCAGCGGCTTCGCGCCGGCGGCCATCCGGAACACCTTGCCCGCGGTGATCATGTCGCGGCCGCCCGGCTCGCCGAGGCGCGCGGTCGGGTTGAGCAGGCCGGTCTCCGAGTCGAGCTCGAAGACGGTGGCTGCGGTCAACCCGGAGGCCGCTTGCAGGTACGGCGCCGCGAGATCCAGCACGTGCTGCACGGACGGGGTGTCCTTGGTCATGAAGCCGACGAGGTCGGCGAGCAGCGCGTCCTGTGGGTCGCTCGGATGATCCGGCGAATCCAGGACGGCGCCCCCCGGTCGCATTTCGCTGCTAACGCTCACGGCATTACGAGTCGGCAGCCCCGGGGAGGGCTTGAGGCGCCATCGCCGCTTGCTCAGTCGCAGTTCGGTTGCGCGTTGCCCGAGATACTAGCCGGGCGAGATACTCGCTCGGCGTGATACTTGCTTTTCACTCGGCCGGGCGTGCGGTATCGGCTGATCGCTGCTTGTCTGGTGGCGTGGCAGCGCGGGTATGGGCGCTTCGCCGGTTCCGCCTGTTCTGGGCCGGCGACACGATCAGCGCGGCGGGCGGGGCGCTCTCCGCGGTGGCCGTCCCGCTCCTCGCCATCGGCACGCTGCACGCCTCCGACACGTTCGTCGGCGTTCTCCGCGCCGCCCAGACCCTGCCGTTCCTGTTGCTCGCCGTCCCGATCGGGCTGCTCGCCGACCGCGTCTCCCGCCGTCGCCTGCTGCTGGCGGCCGACGCCGTCCGCTTCCCCCTCACCGCGGTCATCGCCCTGGCGGGCGCCTCCCTTCCGCTGGGCGGTCTGGTCACGCTGGTCTTCACCATCGGCATTGCCACCATTGCGTACGAGGTGGCCTACCTGTCCGTCCTCCCCGAATTGGTAGCCACCCCGGCCCACCTGCCGGCCGCCAACCGAGCGGTCGAGTCAGCCCACGCCGGCGCGATCCTGCTGGGCCCGGCGGTCGGCGGCGCGCTGGTGGCGGCCCTCTCGGCCCCGGCGGTCATCGCCTTGGACGCGCTGTCTTTCGCCGTCGGCGCCGCTCTGACCGCCCTCAATCGCTGGGATCGCCATCCCCACCAGCCACCCCCACCCACGATGTCTCCGGACGGCGCCGCACCGGCCCGCTCGGCAGGGGGTGCGGGGGCGGGGGGCGTGGCGGCGGGGGGTGCTGTGGCAGGGGGTGCTGTGGCAGGGGGTGGGGCGGCAGGGGGTGCGGCGGCAGGGGGCGTGGCGGCAGGGGGCGCGGCGGCGGGGGAGCGGGCCCTGACCGCCGGCTGGAACTGGCTCCGGCGCGATCGCTATGTCCGCCCGTTGACCCTCTATCTGGCCGCGAACAACGTCGGCGCTCAGGCGTTCCAGACGGCGCTTCTGCTGTTCGTGGTGCGGGTGCTCGATCGGGGCGCGGCCGCCGTGGGCCTGGCCGTGGCGGCGACCGGCGGTGGATTCCTGCTCGGCGCGCTGGTCAGCCCCGGCGCGGCCGGCCGCCTCGGCACCGGCCGGGTGGTCATCGCGGCCTCGCTCATCGGCGCGTCCGGCATCGGCGCGGTCGCGATCGCCGGGGGCCTCCCACCGGTCCTGCTGGGCTCGGCGCTGGCCGGCGCCGGATCGGGCCTGTTCAACCTGCACTCGATCGCGATACGCCAAACGGTCACCCCGCCCCGGCTGCTCGGCCGGGTCAACGCCGTCGTGAAGACCATCTCCTACGGCTCCGCCACGACCGGCGCCTTCGCCGGTGGGGTGACGGCGGCCGCGTTCGGCGCTCGCGCCGTGATCGCCGCCTCGGCACTGGTCTCCGCGGCGGCGACGGTCTGCCTGCTCACCCCGGCCATCCGCACCCTGACCGGAACGCCGGCTCCCCGGCGCGGAGGGCCCGGAGTGGGGGCGCGGCAGACCTCCGACACCCCTGGAGACACCGCGCTGGAGTGACGCCGGCGCAGGCGGTGGAGCCGGAATGCGGTGCCGGAGGCCGGCAGGGCCGGCTAGCGGCCCCTGCCGGGCGCGCCTTGCACGGCACGCCGGGTGTGAGCGTCAAGGTGCAGGCCGACGCCGGCCGGGCCGCCCTGGTCAGTCGTTGGGGTCGGCGGGCTGGTTGGCTCGGTCGAGGGCCAGGTCCATGGCGAGCACACTGGCGATGATCAGCACCGGGTTGATGTCGGCCGACACCTGCACCGCGTAGGTGTCGCGGATGGTCAGCCAGCGCTTCGACACCGCCGCCACCTCACGGCCGTGCTGCTCGATCACGTACTCGTGGTCCAGCAGGTCGCCCTTCATCTCCAGGTCGTCGGGGCCGGGGACGTCGATGGTGAACTTGTCGCGGAACGGGGTGAACAGCTTCTTCTTCACCTCGGCCGCCTTCTCGCCGCCGATCCGGATCTCGTAGGTCTGGCGCAGGGCGATCAGCTGGCGGTGGATCGAGGCGACCTCGTCGCCGTTCAGGTCCTCGATGACCAGCTTGTCGCGGACGGTGAAGACCTTGCCGTCGACGTGCAGGACCTTGTTGCCGTGCTCGTCCAGCACGTCGAAGTCGTCGCCGAACGAGAAGAAGCGCTCCCGGATCACAAACATGCAGTGAAACTATCCGGCCCGGCGGCCGGGAACGGCCCGGGGTGGCAACCAGCCGGTCCGCTACGGCGGGGGCGGCCGCCGTGCGGTGGGGAACGGGCTCAGCCCCGTACGTTATCGGTGGTTTTCGCCCTTGCCTCGGCCACGTCGGCCAGCAGTTCGTCCCAGACCGGGTCCGACCGAAGGGGGATGGTCTCGCGGGTGCGCGAGTTGGTGTACTCCCACCAGGCGGCCACCCGGACCGGCCACAGGCCGACCCGGATCGCGCCGCGCAGGTAGCAGCGGTGCGCGAGCAGGGTGGCGGCCAGCGTCAGCGGGTCGAGGTCGCCGGTGTCCACCGCCTTGCCGAGGGCGCGGACGTCGCGGTGCATCTCGGAGTAGGCGATCAGCGAGGGCATCGCGGGGACGATCAGTTCGGTGTCCTCGGCGATCAGATCGTCCGCGTACGACGGGGTGAAGACCAGGTCGTCGACGGTGACGATCAGAGGGAGGATCTCGCGATGGCGGCGGATGTCGAGCTGGACGGCCGGCTGCTGGGTGGGCACCCAGACGTCGGCGGTCTCCACCACGTCGTCGGGGTCGAGCGTCGCCGTGTCGCCCAGCGCGGGCACGTGGATGTGCAGAGCGCCCCGGCGGATCGACACGTCAAGGCCGGGGACCTCGGACAGCGCCTCGGTCAGTTCAAAGCTCCGCATGCGTCCCTTATACGTCACTCGATCAAGATCAATGTTGTGGCGTTAAACAATTGTTTCCCGGCGGTATCCCGGCGATTGCGGTGGGAGCGCTCCCATGGGATGCTGTGCGAACAGCCGGGAGCGATGCCCCTCGATACGCCTCCGGCTGAATCCCCCGGGCGCGAGGGTGCGCCGTTGCCAGCATGTCTCGAGGAGCCACCACATGAGACCTGTCCTCATCCGCGGCCTGACCGCGGCCGCCGCGACCACACTCGTCGCCGGTCTTGGCATCTTTGCCGCGACCAGCGCGAGCGCCGCCGCCGGCTGCCGGGTCGACTACTCGGTGAACCAGTGGAACGTCGGATTCACCGCCAACGTCACCGTCACCAACCTGGGTGACCCGATCTCCGGCGGCTGGAACGTCACCTGGACGTTCCCGGGCAACCAGCAGGTCACCCAGGGCTGGAGCGCGACCATCACCCAGTCGGGTGCGAACGTGACCGCGACCAACCCGTCCTGGTCGACCACGATCGCCACCAACGGCACCGCGAACTTCGGCTTCAACGCCAGCTATTCGGGCACGAACACCGCTCCCGCGACGTTCAAGCTCAACGGCACGGCGTGCACCGGCACGGCGCCGACCACTTCGCCGACCACCAGCCCGACCACTTCGCCGACGACGAGCCCGACCACCTCGCCGACGACCAGCCCGACCACGAGCCCGACCAGCAGCCCGCCGGGCAACAAGGTCGACAACCCGTACGCGGGCGTCAAGGGCTACGTGAACCCGGAATGGAAGGCCAAGGCCGACGCGGAGACCGGCGGCAGCCGCGTCTCGAACAACCCGACCGCGGTGTGGCTGGACCGGATCGCCGCGATCGCCGGCACCAGCGGCGGGTCGATGGGCCTGGCCGCCCACCTGGACGCCGCGCTCGCCCAGGGCGCCGGCTACATCCAGCTGGTCATCTACGACCTGCCCGGCCGCGACTGCGCCGCCCTCGCCTCCAACGGTGAGCTCGGGCCGAACGACCTGCCGCGCTACAAGTCGGAGTACATCGACCCGATCGCCACGATCGAGGGCAACGCCAAGTACAAGAGCCTGCGGATCATCAACGTCGTCGAGATCGACTCGCTCCCGAACCTGATCACCAACACCAGTGGCCAGGCCGGCGCGACCGCGATGTGCGACACGATGAAGTCCAACGGCGGGTACGTCAACGGCATCGCCTACGCCCTGCAGAAGCTCGGCGCGATCGGCAACGTGTACAACTACCTGGACGCCGCGCACCACGGCTGGATCGGCTGGAGCTCGAACTTCAAGCCCACCGCCGACCTGATGTACCAGACCGCGGTCGCCTCCGGCAGCGTCAACAACGTCACCGGGTTCATCACCGACACCGCGAACTACTCGACGCTGACCGAGCCGTACTTCACCATCAACACCACGGTCAACGGCACCAGCGTCCGGCAGTCCAAGTGGGTCGACTGGAACGACTACGTCGACGAGCTCACGTTCGCCCAGGGGTTCCGCAACCAGCTGGTGGCCGACGGCTTCCCGTCCGGCATCGGCATGCTGATCGACACGTCCCGCAACGGCTGGGGCGGTTCGGCCCGCCCGACCAAGGCGAGCACCTCGACGGACGTGAACACCTTCGTCAACGAGTCGCGCATCGACCGCCGGATCCACGCCGGCAACTGGTGCAACCAGTCCGGCGCCGGCCTCGGCGAGCGCCCGAAGGCGGCCCCGGCCGCCGGCATCGACGCCTACGTCTGGGTCAAGCCCCCGGGCGAGTCGGACGGCTCGAGCTCCCTCATCCCCAACAACGAGGGCAAGGGCTTCGACCAGATGTGCGACCCGACCTACACCGGCAACGCCCGCAACGGCAACAGCATGAGCGGGGCGCTTCCGAACGCCCCGATCTCGGGTGCCTGGTTCTCCGCTCAGTTCCAGCAGCTGATGGCGAACGCGTACCCGCCGCTCTCGTAACCCGCCCCCATAACCGCCGCCCCCCGCTCTCTTCCCACGAGGAGCGGGGGGCGGTGTTTTGGCGCGCCGGTGAGGTCAAAACCGATCAAAAGCCTAAGATCATTTGATACGGGATTTGGACGAGTCCCGTTTCGACGAGCCCGGCGCCGTCGTTGGTCACGCCCCGACCGCGGCCGCCGGGCTGTTCCCGCGTGGCATTGTGAGCTACGCTCACAATGATGGACACTCACGATGAAGTCTTCGCCTCCGCGCTTGATCGGCTGATCTTGCTGACCCTGCTCCTCAACGACGACATGGAGCGTGGGCTGCGGGAGATGGGGCTGACGCCGTCGCGTACGGGGCTTCTCCGGATGTTGCGCCGTCTCGGGGCGGTGCCGCAGAAGGCGTTGGCCGAGGCGATGCGGATCGCGCCGCGGACGGTGACCGGGCTGGTGGACGGCCTGGCCGCGACGGGGTTCGTGACCCGGGAGGCGCACCCGGACGATCGCCGCGCCTTTCTGGTCACGCTCACCGCGAAGGGGACCGCGTCGTTCGAGAAGCTGGAGGCCGACCAGCGCGAATTCGGCCGGCAGCTGTTCGGCCACATGCCGGCCGAGCGGCTGGACGGGCTCGTCACCGGGCTCGACGACGTACTCGCCACGCTGGACAGCCTGGGATTGAGGAGCCCGTACTGATGAGATCGCTGCTGCGCTACGAGACGGGACTGTGGCTCGCGCTGTACCGCTGGGTCTTCCGGCGGCCCGCGCCCGTCCCGCCGGGGAGCGTGCCCTTCGCGTACGCCGGCGCCGTGACCACGGTCCTGACCGCGTTCATCGTGGTGTCGGCGATCGAGATCCCGATCCTGGATCTGCTGCTGCCCTGGAAGATCGCCCGGATCTTGTCGGTCGTCGTCGGCGTCTACGGGCTGTTCTGGATGATCGGCCTGATGGCCACGATGCGCGTCCATCCGCATCTGGTCGGCGAATCGGGCGTCCGGATCCGGAAGTCGATCGCGCTCGACCTGACGGTTCCGTGGGAAAACATCCGGAACATCCGGTCGCGGGGCCGCTCGGTGCCGCCCGGCGGCCAGACCCAGTTCGAGGACGGCGTGCTCTCCTACTCGATGGCCGGCGGCACCACCGTCGATCTGGTGCTCGACGAGCCGATCACGCTGCCCGAGAAGAAGACCGGGGGCGAGCCGGTCAAGGAGATCCGCTTCCACGCCGACCGGCCGGACGAGCTGGTCGCCGCCGCCCTCACGAGGCTGACCGCAAGAACGTGATCACCGCGCGGACCCGCCTGTTCCCGTCGCTGTCCGCCTCCAGGTCCAGGGCCACGAAGATCCGGGCCACGTGCGCCTCCACGGTCTTCGGCGCCAGGAACAGCCGCCGCCCGATCCCCGCGTTCGACATTCCCTCGGCCATCAGCGCCAGCACCTCCCGCTCGCGGGCGGTCAACCGGTCCAGCTCCCCGCCCCGCGCCCGGGCCCGGACCAGCTGGAACACCAGTTCCGGGTCGACCGCCGTCCCGCCGCCGGCCACCCGGTGCAGCGCCTCGATCAGCGCCTGCACGTCGTCCACCCGGTCCTTCATCAGGTACCCGAGCCGGTCCGCCCCGCCGGCCAGCAGCCGGCTCACCCACTCCGACTCCGCGTACGTGGAGAGCACCAGCACCCCCAGCTCGGGGAACTCCTCGTGCAGGTCCACCGCCGCCCGGATGCCCTCGTCGGTGTGCGTGGGCGGCATCCGCACGTCGAGAACCACCACGTCCGGCCGGTGCTCGGCGGCCGCCGCGCGCGCCCCCGGCACGTCCCCCGCGGCGGCGACAACCTCGACCCCGGCTGCGGTCAGCAGCGCCGACAGCCCGTCCCGGAACAGGGCCGAGTCATCGGCCAGCACCACCCGCAGCGTCTTCGGTGGCGTCGAGTTCACATCGGGCATGGCAGCACCACCCGCAGGGTCTCCGGCGGCGTCGACCTCACACCGGACATGGCAGCTCCGCTCGCAGCGTCGACTTCACGCCGGACATGGCAGCTCCGCTCGCAGCGTCGACTTCACACCGGACATGGGAGCACCGCCCGCACTCGCGTGCCACCCTCCGGCCGGGGCCCGATCTCGAGCCGGCCGCCGGCCATCGCCACCCGATCGGCCAGCCCGGCCAGCCCGCCGCCCGGCACCAGGGCCGCCCCGCCGATCCCGTCGTCCTCGATGGACACGACCAACGCCGCCCCGCTGCGGTCGAGCGACACCGTCGCCCGGGTCGCCGCCGCGTGCTTGACCGCGTTCGCGAGCGCCTCGGCCACCACGTAGTAGGTCACCGACTCGACGGTCGGTGGCATCTGGCCCGGCTCGCCGATGTCCAGCCGGACCTGCAGCGCCGCCGTCGACGCCAGCGTGGGCAGCGCAGAGGCGAGCCCCGCCCGATCGAGCGCGCTCGGCCGCAGCCCCTCGCAGAGCCGGTCGACATCGCCCAGGATCGTGCCGGCCAGCCGCCCGGCCTCGGCGACTAGGTCGTCCCGGGACCCCGCCGTGCCCGCCGTGCCCGCCGTGCCCGCCGTGCCCGCCGTGCCCGCCGTGCCCGCGCCCGCCGTGCCCGCGCCCGCCGTGCCCGCGCCCGCCGTGCCTGCGCCCGCCGTGCCTGCGCCCGCCGTGCCTGCGCCCGCCGTGCCCGGCGCCGGGGAGGTGGCCAGCTCGGCGCGGCTGAGCAGCGCGGACAGCCCGAGCATCGCCTGCTGGACGCCGTCGTGCAGGTTGCGTTCCAGCCGGTGCCGCTCGGCCATCGCCGCCTCCACCGCCCGCGCCCGCGACTCGAGCACCCGGTCGGCGTATCGCGCCTGCTCGGCCCGCAGCCGGTCGTTCTCCAGGGCCATCCGCACGACGTCGAGCAGCCCCTCGACGTAGAAGGTGTCGACCTCGGCCGCGTCCACCTCCAGAGTCGCGCCGTACGCGCCCGGCACCGGCAGCCGCAGCCGCCCCGGCGCGGCCGGCGGGGCGCCGGCCGGCGGCAGAGTGGCCGACGGAAGCGCCCCGGTCAGGTCGCCGCCGAGGATGCGGACGGCCGCGTCGCCGGCCGCGGTCCGGTACCGCAGCAGCGCCGCCAGCAGCGCGACGGCCATCACGCCGGGGACGAACGACGAGGAGAAGGTGGCCACCCCGGTCCAGAAAGTCCAGGAATCGCCGAAGGCCCAGTCGGCGGTCCAGGCGATCGCGGGAATCCAGGTCACCCGGACGGCCGTCACCAGGACGGCCGAGAAGGCGGCGCCGCCGAGAAGCGTCAGCAGCGCGCCGCGGGTGGGCCCACGGCTCGACCGGTAGCGGCGGGCGAGCAGCAGGCAGGTGCCGATCGACGCGGCGACGGCGAGCAGTTCCGCCACCGGGTAGATCACGTGCCGGTAGTCGGCGTCCGGCACCGGGAGCTGACGCCAGCCGACCGAGCCGTTGGTCAGGTACACCACCGGATCCATCGCCCACCACTCCAGCAGTTGTGCGGCCGGGAGAACGACCGCGACGACCGCCACGAAGACGCGGTGCGGCGACGAGAGCCGGGCCCGCGGGAAGCGCAGCACGAGGGCGGCGAAGATCGCGACGTCCAGCCACTCGATCGGCACGCCGGCGAGCGGCAGCCAGGTGTCCCAGTACCCGCTGGACGTCAGGTTCGCGAGCGTGTCGACGGCCATCCAGGCGACGCAGGTCCAGGCGTGAATGATCGGCAGGCGGGAGCGGGCCAGCACGACGGCGGCGACCAGGAGGGCAGCCGCGTTGGGCCACCAGAACGCCTCCGAGGCGAGGCTGGTGAGGTCGCCGTCGTACTCGTGGTGGGTGAAGGTCGGCAGCAGCAGGAGCGGGTCGAGGACGAGGATCAGGGCGCCGGCCACGGCCACGGATTTCCAGCTGCGGGCCATGGCCGTCCAGCCGCGGGTCATCGGTCACCGGCCAGCGGGATGGACGCCGTCACCCGATCGCCCGTCACCCGGACGGCGCCGCCCAGCGCCTCGACGCGGTCCTGGGCGGCCTGCACCGGCCCGGCCGCCCCGGCGACCTCGATCGCCAGGTGCCGGCCGGCGATCCGCAGGTCGACCCGGCACGGCCGCTCGGCCAGCCGGACGCAGTCGGCCACCACGAAGTAGGCCGTGGACTCCACGGCCGTGCGGAAGCCGGCGCCGGCCACGGCCGGGTCGACCGCCAGATCGATCGGGACGGCCGCCTGCTCGCGCAGCGCGCCGAGGGCGGCGACCAGGCCGGACTGGGTCAGCACGGCCGGATAGACGCCGCGGGCCACCTCGCGGACGCCGGCCAGGCCGCGCCCGAGGTGCCGCCGGGCGTCCGCCAGCCGGTGCTCGGCGAGCCGGTCCCGGACGATCTCCAGCTCCGTGCGGGGCCCCTCGACCAGCTCGCGGCGCAGGCCGGTGCGCTGGCGGGCGATGGCCTCGACGATCCGGCGGCGGGAATTCTCCAGCTCGGCGGTGTGCCGCCGGACGCCGGCGTCCAGGCTCGCGTTCTCCAGCCCGACCCGGACCGCGGGCAGGATCGCGTCGAGCAGCCGCCGGTCGCCGGTCGCCGCCAGGTCGAGCAGGCCGAGGCGCTTTCCGCCGGCGTCGGCGACCAGCTCGCGATGCCGGCCGGCGGACACCGGCGGGACGTCGGCGGGCGTGGCGGCCGCGTCCAACCAGTCCCGCTCGCCCCGGCCCGCCAGCCAGACCGTCGCCCGCGGGTCGCCGAGCGCCCGGCGCAGCGCCGCCACCAGGATCGCCGGGTCACGGTCGCCGAGGGCGCGGCCCACCTGCTCGTAGATCGAGGCCACCGCCCAGCGCCGGCGCAGTGTCTCGGCGAGCACCGCGAGCGGGATCATCGCGAGGGCCACGCCCTGTACGTTCAGCGCGACGACCTGCTGGCTCATCGGGTATTGCCATGGGGGCGCCGGCCGGCCGGCCAGCGCCACGACCGCCGCGCTCGCCCCGGCCAGCACCAGGGTGACCAGGGCCAGCGGCGCGAGGGCCTGGCGCTGCAGACCGCGCTGCAACCGCAGCCGGGCCAGGACCGCGACCACCAGGACGCCGATCGCGGCCAGCTCGATGCCGACCGGCGCCCGGCCGGGGAGCGCGAGGACGACCCGCACCGCCGGCGCCACGACCAGACCGGCCGCGAGGACCGCCACCACCCAGCGGTATGGCGTGCCCAGCCGGCCGCCGGGATGGGTGAACACGAGCACCGCGGCGACGACCAGGAAGGCCAGCCCGAGCGCGGCGCCGGCCGGCGGCGGCGCCGGGTCGAAGCTGGGCGCGCACAGGGCGACCGGCACCAGGCAGACGCCGAGCAGGAACAGCACGGCGGCCTGCCGCCGACTGCCGGCGTGCCGGAGCACGGCCGCGCCGATGCCGAGGAAGGCGGCCGCGCCGGCGAGCTCGAAGGTCGAATACTCCGGCAGGCTGCCGGCGGCGTAGATGGAGAGGCTTTTCTCCCGCTGGTGCGCGAGGAAGAGCACGACGCCCGTGACGGCGATCGTCCCGGTGAGCGGGGCGATGACGACGCGGGAACGGTGCTCGGTCACCTCTGCATCCTCGCCCCGGCGCCCGGCCCGAGGTAGGGGGTTAACCCTCGGGCGCCGCAGGGCCGGCACCCATCCGAACCTGCGGCAAACGCCCCACGCTTGACGGAGGACACCCCACCGGCCGGCGATGGTCTAGAAAGAGACCGTGGAGATTCAGAAGGTCGCCTGGAGCGAGGCGGGCCGGCGGCTGACCGCGGCCGCCGGCTCCGTCGTCGGGAATCGGTACGACGACAACTACGACGTCGTGCATCTCGACCCGGCTCGGGCGCTGGCGGTGGTGGCCGACGGGATGGGCGAGGGCCCGGGCAGCGCCGCGGCCGGCCGGACGGCGGTCGACGTCTTCGTGCGCGATGTGCCGAAGGGCGGCGTGCCGGCCGCGCTGCGGGTCGCCGTCGACCAGGCCCAGCAGGAGGTGCACCGGGCCGCCCGTACCCTGGAGGAGCTGACCGGCTGCACGATGACCGCGTTCGTGGCCGACGGCCACGCGGCCGCCTGGATCGTCCAGATCGGCGACTCCCGGGCGTACCGCCTGCGCGACGGTCTTCTCGAACTGCTCACCTCCGACCACACGATCGCCTGGGTCGGCCTCCTGCACGGATGGTTCACGCCGGAGTCGGCGGAGGCGCGCACGGCCCGCTACCGCCTCACCCGGTACGTAGGTCACCCGGACAGCCCGGAACCGGACGTGCTGAACGTGAGCCTGCGCCCCGGCGACGTCTTTCTCCTCTGCACCGACGGGGTAGCCGATCAGGTCTCCTTCGAGCGCCTGATCCAGCTGCTCGGCACCAATCCGGACCCGGCCGCGGCCGCGGCCTTCATCCTGGCGGACACCCTCGAGGCCGGCGGCGCCGACAACGCCACCGCCGTCGTGATCAAGGTCGAACCGACGATCTGAGCAGTCCAGGGCAGTCCTGTGCAGGTCCGGGCAGCCGGGCGTGTCGCCCGCGAACACTATCGCTCCAGCCGGTCGCGCCACTGGCGCAGGCCGTCGGCCAGGGCCTCGACGACCGGCCCGGGGAGGCCGCCGACCTGGTCGGCGATCGCGGCCTCGAAGGTGGGGAGCGCGGCGGTCAGCGCCTCCCGTCCCGGCGCGGTGAGGGTGATCAGCGAGGAGCGGCGGTCGTCGGGGTTGGACCGGCGGGCGCACCAGCCGCGGGCCTCGAGCCGGTCGACGCCCTTGCTGGTGGCGCCGACCGTGATGTCCACCTGGTGGGCGATGTCGTAGACGCGGCAGGTGTCGTGCGCGGCCAGGATGCGCAGGAACTCCAGCTGGCCGAGGGTCAGGTCGTGCTCGGCGCGCAGCCGGGCGTCGACGCGGTTGAAGACGCGCGTCTCCGTACGGATCAGATCGGTGTAGAGAGCGGTGAGGTCGGTCACGTGGATCCGTTCGCAGGAATTAGCTTCCTTGGAAGCTAGTTAGCCGGAATGCATCTATCGTGACGGAGGTTGGCATGGACCGGCAAGCACAACGCGCGACGATCCGGGTGGCGCTGGCCGCGGTTCCCCGCGAACGCGGGACGGTGGCGCGGGAGCGGGAGTCGTTCGAGGCGTTCGCGGCGACGCGGACGTTCCATCCGGGCGTGGTCGCCGACGAGGTGACCCTGGGCGGGCGCCCGGCGCTGCGGCTTCGCGCCGGCGCCGGGCCGCGGCTGCTCTATCTGCACGGCGGCGGGTTCGTGGTCGGCTCGGCCCGGACCGGCGCCGGGATCGCGGCCGAACTGGCGGTCCGGCTCGGCGGGACGGCCTACTCGCTCGACTATCGGCTCGCGCCTGAGCACCCGTACCCGGCGGCGGTCGAGGACGCTCTCGCCGCCTACCAGGATCTTTCACAAGACGGCGCGGTCGCGGTGGCCGGCGACTCGGCCGGCGGCGGGCTCGCGATCGCGCTGCTGGTCGCGGCCCGGGTGGCCGGGCTGCCGCAACCCACCGCGGCGGCGGTCTTCTCGCCGTGGACGGATCTGACCCTGAGCGGCGAGAGCATGCGGACCCGCGACGGCATCGATCCGCTGTTCACCGTCGACGCGCTGCGGTGGTACGCCGACAAGTACGCGCCCGGCGACCCGAAGGCGGCCAGCCCGCTCTTCGCCGGTCTCAGCGGGATCGCGCCGCTGCTGGTCCAGGCGGGCAACGACGAGGTGCTGCTCGACGACGCCGTGCGGCTGGCCGCCCGGGCCGCGGCCGACGGCGCCGAGGTGCGGCTCGAGGTGGGGGCCGGCCTGACCCACGTGTTCCAGAACAACTACGGCCGCCTCGACGACGCCGATGAGGCCCTCGACCGGGCGGCGGCGTTCCTCCGCTACGACTTGGGGGCGAAGTTGCCGTAGACGTGGATGCGCTTGCGGTCGACCGAGAACACGTACGCCTCGTAGGTGTCGTCGGTGGCGTTCCGCGCGCCGCCGTCGTACTTCGCCGTGAAGGTGTACGTCCCGGCGGTCAGCGTCGCGCCCGGGCGCAGCACGAAGTGGTAGACCACCGCGTCCGGCTGCTTAGCCACGGTGGCGGTGACCGTGTCCGCCGAGGACTCGAAGCCGTCCGGGGTGAGGCCGGCCGTGGTGGTCACCCGGATGGTCAGGTCGAGCTCGGTCAGGTCGGCGCCGGCCTTGAGGGTGACCCGGCTCCGGCCGGCGGCCACCACCGAGCCGTCCGACCAGAGGCTGCCCTTCTCCACCTGGGTGTCGCCGGGGTGGCCGCGCACCGGGCTCGCCGGCGGCGGCGCCGGCGTGGTCGCGGTGGGCGACGCCGAGCGCGGGCGGCTGGTCACGGTCTGCGGCGGGGACGCGGTCGCGGTGGCCGCGCCGCCGGGCGAGGACGACGGCGCCGCCGTCGCGGTGGCCGCGGCCGGGGCGGCCGGCCGGTCGGGGGACTGGCCGGCCATCGCCCACTTGGCCACGCCGCCGAGCCCGAGCACGGTCAGCACCGCGAGGGCCGAGCCGGCCAGGCGCACGAGCCGGCCGCGCGGGCGGGCCGCCCCGGCCCGGTTGGCGGCGATCCGGTTGAGCATCGCGGTGCGGTCCGGCGTGTGCTCGTCCAGCGCCGAGCGCAGCCGGTCACGGAGGAAGTCGTCGTTCATCGGGCCACCTCCGGGTCGAACTCGAGGTCCTTCAGCACCTCGGCGAGCTGCTTGGCGCCGCGCGAGGTCTGGCTCTTCACGGCGCCGACCGAGATGCCGAGGATGTCGGCGACCTCGCGCTCGGGCAGGTCGAACGCGTATCGCAGAACCACGCAGGCGCGCCGCCGGTAGGGCAGGCGCTTGAGCGCGGTGCGCACGTCGAGCACGGCCGGCGTGTCGGGGGCGGCGGTGCGGTCCCCGCCCAGGCCGAGGCCGAGCAGCGCCAGGCCGCGCCGGGCGCGACCCTGCCGGCGGATCCAGTTGCGGGTGAGGTTGGCGACGATCCCTCGGGCGTACGCGGCGGGATCGCCGGCCGCCGACACCCGGTCCCAGTGCTTCCACACTTCGGTCAGGGCATCGGCGGCGAGGTCGTCGGCGACCGCCGGATCGCCGCTGAGCAGGAACGCGAGCCCGGAGAGCGAGGCGTGGTGCTGCTCGAAGAACCTGTGGAAGGCCTGGTCGCGCACCGGCACCGCCCTCCACGAGATCCGACAGATCAGCCTGACGACGATAACGGAAGCGCCTCCAGCAAGCCATCGGCGACCTTGCGCGCGGGTTCCCGGCAGGCCTGCTCGTGTTCCCGGAAGACCTGCTGCGCCCGGGCGGCCGGCCAGTCCGCCGGCAGGTGCTCGACCGGCAGGCGGGGGTCGCGCCGGATAGCGTCGAGCCACTCCGCGGTCAGCCGCAGCCGGGTGGCCAGGGGATCGTCGTCGCGCGAGACGCCCTCCCAGCGGGCCAGAAAGCCCGCGTATCTCTCCGACAGCTCGGACAAATCGTAGACTTCACTGATTAATCCTGCGATGTCGGTGTCAGTGGTGGCGTGGAAGACCCGGGCGTGCGCCGCCAGCCCGAGCGAGGCGACGATTCCCGCCGCGTCGACCCGGCCGGGCGCGATCCACAGGCCGCCCTGCACCGGGCCGAAACCCGACCACGCCAGGCGGGAGCGCAGGTCGTGCCGCTCCCGCTGCATCGACTCGGGCAGCGAGAAGCTCAGCAGCGTCCAGGTGCCGTCCCAGCGGTCGTTGACCGCGCCGTCCTGCCAGATCCGGGCGCGCCCGTCCCGCAGGATCGCGGCCGACCGGTCGGTGAGGCCGAAATACATCTTCCGGCCGGCCGGCCGCCGGTGCAGCAGATCGCGCCCGACCATCCGGCTCAGCGTCGAGCGGGTGGCATGGGCGGAGACGCCGGCCCGGCCGAGCGCCTCGATGATCCCGCCGGCGCCGAGGCAGACGCGCTGGTCGAGCGCGTACGTGCCGAACAGCATGAGCATCAGGTCCTGCGGTTGCATGCGCCAATGTTAGGCATATTCTTGACGGCCGTGAAGTGGACGCCTAACTTCAGGGGCGTGGACATCACTCTCAGCGGGAAGGTCGCGATCGTCACCGGCAGTGGTCGTGGCCTCGGACTCGCGTACGCAAAGGCTCTGGCCGCCGCCGGTGCGAAGGTGGTGGTCAACGACGTCGATCAGGACGCCGTCGACGCCGCCGTCGCCGAGCTCAAGGGCGACGCGGTCGGTGTGGCCGCGGCGGTCGGCGACACCGAGACCGCCGAGCGCCTGGTGCGGGCGGCGGTCGACGCGTTCGGCCGGCTCGACATCCTGGTCACCAACGCCGGCATCCTGCGCGACCGGGTGCTCTGGAAGATGAGCGACGACGACTTCGACCAGGTCGTCCGGGTGCACCTGCGCGGCACCTTCACCTGCGCCCGGGCCGCCGCCGTCCGGATGCGGGAGCAGGGCGAGGGCGGGCGGCTCATCCTGATCTCCTCGCCGGCCGGGCAGCGCGGCAACTTCGGCCAGACCAACTACGCCGCGGCCAAGGCCGGCATCGCCGCGATGGCCCGCACCTGGGCGCTGGAGCTGGCGCGCGACGAGATCGCGGTGAACGCCGTGGTCCCGGTGGCCGCCACCGCGATGACCCGGACGATCCCGGCCTTCGCGCCGCTGATCGACGAGTCCGAGCGCACCGGGGAGCCGCTGCCCGGCTGGGTGCGCCGCGACGAGGGCCTCGGCGCCGTCGAGGACGTGACCGGCCTGGTCGTCTTCCTCGCCTCCGACGCCTCGGCCGGCATCACCGGCCAGGCGATCGGCGTCGGCGGCGACCGGCTCGCGCTCTGGGCGCATCCGCGGGAGAGGACCGTCGCCTTCAGCGACGGCGGGTGGAGCGCTTCGGACATCGCCGCCGGCTGGTCGTCGACCTTCGAAGACCTTGAGACGTACGGAATTCCCGCCCCGAAGCCGCCGGCGGCCTGAGATGGACCTGGACTCGCTCGTCGCCATCGACGTACACACCCACGCCGAGGTGAGCCGGGACGGGCACACCTCGCTGAGCCCGCGGTTGCTGGCGGCGTCCGCGGCGTACTTCAAGGCGCAGGGTCACCGGCAGCCGAGCATCGACGAGATGGCCGCCTACTACCGGGAACGCCGGATGGCGGCGGTGGTCTTCACGGTCGACGCCGAGCACCTGACCGGCCAGGCCCGCATCCCCAACGAGGAGGTCGCCGGGAACTGCGCGGCCCACCCCGATGTGCTGATCCCGTTCGCCAGCATCGACCCGCACCGGGGCGCCGCCGGGGTGCGGGAGGCCCAGCGGCTGGTGCGGGAGCACGGCGTCCGCGGCTTCAAGTTCCACCCGAGCCTGCAGGGGTTCGCGCCGGACGACCGGATGGCGTACCCGCTCTACCAGGCGATCGAGGAGCTGGGCGTGCCCGCGCTGTTCCACACCGGACAGACCGGGATCGGGGCGGGCGTGCCGGGCGGCGGCGGGATCCGGCTGCGGTACTCGAACCCGATGCTGGTCGACGACGTGGCGGTGGACTTCCCCGAGTTGCGGATCATCCTGGCCCACCCGTCGTTCCCCTGGCAGGACGAGGCTCTTGCGGTCGCGACCCACAAGCCGTACGTGTATATCGACCTGTCCGGCTGGTCGCCCAAGTACTTCCCGCCCCAGCTCGTCCGGTACGCCAACACGCTGCTGCGGGACAAGGTGCTGTTCGGCTCCGACTATCCGGTGCTCACCCCCGATCGCTGGCTCGCCGACTTCGACCGGCTGGACATCAAGCCCGAGGTCCGGCCCTTGATCCTCAAGGACAACGCCGCCCGGCTCTTGAACCTCACGAAGGAGACCCCCGCATGATCACCGTGACCGGCATCGACGAGCTCAAGGGCCTGGCCGGGCAGGACCTCGGCCACAGCGCGTGGCTGGAGATCACCCAGGAGCGGGTGGACACGTTCGCCGACGCGACCGGCGACCACCAGTGGATCCACGTGGACGTCGAGAAGGCCAAGGCCGGACCGTTCGGCGGGCCGATCGCGCACGGCTACCTGACGCTGTCGCTGGTCATCCCGCTCTTCGGCGAGCTGCTCCAGGTCGACGGGGTGAAGATGGGGGTCAACTACGGCCTGGAGAAGGTGCGCTTCCCGCATCCGGTGCCGGTCGGCTCGAAGATCCGGCTCGCCGCCAAGGTGGTCTCGGTCGAGGACGTGCCCGGCGGCACGCAGAGCACCTTCGACTTCACCGTCGAGATCGACGGCGTGGCCAAGCCGGCCTGCGTGGCCCGCACGGTCTACCGGCAATACGTCTAGCCATGCGCGACGCAGGCTTGGGCTCGTGGCCCGCGCGGCGGGCACTGATCTCGCCGGACCGGGTGGCGCTGGTCTTCGGCGACCGGCCGACCACCTACGCCGAGCTGCACGACCGGGTCGCCCGGCTGGCCGGCAGCCTGCGCGTGGCCGGGGCCGGGCCGGGGGACCGAATCGCCTACCTCGGCCCGAATCATCCGGCGTTCGTGGAGACGATGTTCGCCACGTACGCGATCGGCGGGGTTTTCGTGCCGTTGAACTTCCGGCTGACCGCGCCCGAGATCGACTACCAGCTGGCGGACTCCGGCGCGAAACTGCTCATCTATGGTCCGGAGTGCGCTGCGACGGTGCAGGCGTCCGGCGCCGAGATTGTCCGGGTGCCGCTCTCGGCGTACGAACACATGGTTTTGGATGGTGAGCCGGCGGCGAACGACGTGGCCGTCACCCTCGACGACCCGGCGTGCATCCTGTACACGTCGGGGACCACCGGGCGGCCGAAGGGCGCCGTGCTCACCCACGGCAACGTGATCTGGAACAGCTACAACGTGCTGGTCTGCGTCGATGTCACCGGGGACACGGTGACGCTGACCAGCGCGCCGCTGTTCCACGTGGCGGCGCTCAACCAGTGCCTGCTGCCGACGTTCCTCAAGGGCGGCTGCTCGGTGCTCATGCCGTCCTGGGACGTGGACGCGTGCCTCGACCTGATCGAGCGGCATCGAGTGACCTGGATGTTCGGGGTCACCACGATGTTCGCGGGTCTGGCGCAATCCGATCGCTTCGGATCGGCCGACCTTTCCTCGGTACGCAACATGATGGTCGGCGGTGCGGCGGTGCCGAGCGCTCTCATCCGTACCTATCACGAGCGTGGGCTCACCTTCTGCCAGGGCTACGGGATGACTGAGACGGCGCCCGGGGCGACGTTCCTGGAGGCGCCGGAGAGCGCGGCGCACGTGGGGTCGGCCGGGGTGCCGGTGATGTTCGCCGACGTGCGGTGCGTCGGGCCGGACCTGTCGCCGGTGGCGGTGGGGGAGCCGGGGGAGGTGCAGGTCCGGGGTCCGAACGTGTCGCCGGGGTATTGGCGCGATCCGCGGGCGACGGCGCAGGCGTTCACCGGCGACGGCTGGATCCGGACCGGCGACATCGCGGTCGTCTCCGACGACGGCCATTACTTCATCGTCGACCGGCTCAAGGACATGTTCGTCTCGGGTGGCGAGAACGTGTATCCGGCCGAGGTCGAGGCGGCCATCTTCGAGCATCCCGCGGTCGTCGAGGCGGCGGTGGTGGGAGTGCCCGATCCGAAGTGGGGCGAGGTCGGGCGGGCGTTCGTGGTGCTCGCGCCCGATGCTGCCCTCGACCTATCGGACTTGTCCGACTTCCTCGCCTCGCGACTTGGGCGATATAAAATCCCGAAATATCTGGATGTAGTGGAGTCACTGCCGCGGACCGGCTCCAACAAGGTCCAGAAGGCGCCGCTGCGGAAACTGCCACTGCCCGGCTAGAGCGGGGACGGGTCGTCGCGGAGGCGGCTGTACAGGTAGCCGTCCCGCCACTGGCCGGCCCGGAACTCGCTGGCCCGGATGACGCCTTCGAGCGTGAAACCGGCTTTCACGAGCGATCGCTGCTCGGCGAGGTTCTCCGGGTGGGTGCCGGCCTGGATGCGCTGCACCGGGGTGTGCGCGAAGAGGTAGTCGCACAGCATCGCCTGGGCCCGCCAGCCGATGCCGCGGCCGCGCCACTCCGGGAGCAGCGCGATCCCGATCTCGTAGTACGGCCCGGCCGCCCCGAACTGCCCCTTCCGGTAGCTGACGAACCCGGCGGCGGTCCCGTCGTCGTCGACCGACACCATCAGCCACGTGTCATCGGCGCTCAGATATCCGTCGGTGGCGAAGCGGCGGGCGATCTTGCCGGCGTCCCGGAAACCGTTCCAGTCCAGTCCGATCAGATCGGGCTCGGTCAGGAACCGGCGGAGCATCGCCAGATCGTCCTCGGTGACCGGCCGCAGCGCGACCGACTGCTCCGTCATGTCAGCGCCACCAGACGTCGAACGGCGTCACCGGCTGCGCCCGCTTGTGGCGGGTCGCGCGGAACACCGACTCCACCCGCGCGGCCAGTTCCGGGGTGACGTCCACGCCCTCGAGGTAGTCGTCGATCTCCCGGTAGGTCAGGCCCAGCGCCACCTCGTCGGGCAGCGCCGGCCGGTCGTCCTCGAGGTCGGCGGTCGGCACCTTCTCCCACACGCTCGGCGGCGCGCCCAGCTCCCGCAGCAGCGCGGCGCCCTGGCGCTTGGTGAGGCCGGTCAGCGGAGTGATGTCGACGCCGCCGTCGCCGTACTTGGTGAAGAACCCGGTGACCGCCTCGGCCGCGTGGTCGGTGCCGGCGACCAGCATGTTGAGCTGGCCGGCGATCGAGTACTGGATGACCATGCGCTCCCGGGCCTTGATGTTGCCGCGGACGAAATCGCGCAGCCGCGGCTCGTCGCCGAGCAACTCGCGCAGGCCCAGCGCCGCCTCGGCCGCGACGGCGTCGGCGCTGGGCTTGACGTTCACCGCGATCGACCGATCAGGACGGATGAACTCCAGGGCGGTCTGCGCGTCCTGCTCGTCGGCCTGCACCCCGTACGGCAGCCGCGCGGCGACAAACGTCGCGGCGCGGCCCTCCGCCCGCAGTTGCTCGACGGCGAGCTGGCAGAGCCGGCCGGTCAGCGTGCTGTCCTGGCCGCCGCTGATCCCGAGCACGTAGCCCTCGGCCGGGCTGGAGCGCAGGTAGTCCTTGAGGAAGTCGACGCGCAGCCCGATCTCCACCTTCGGGTCGACGGCCGGCTTGACGCCGAGCTCGGCCAGGATCAGCTGTCTCAGGTCTCCCATGCCCCGCACTGTACCCGGCATGATCACGTCAGCTGGCCCGCCAGGCGTCGCGCAGCCTGACTCGCGCGCCACTGCGCAGCACCGCGTTGCGGTAGATCCGGGCCGCGATCCAGAGCAGCAGCGGGATCACCACCACCATGCCGGCCAGCGACACCACCGCCTGCCAGGCCGGGACCACGCCGAGCGCCAGCCGGATCGGCATCAGCGTGGGCGCGAAGATCGGGATCAGGGACAGCGCGGCGACGAACGGCGAGCCGGGGTGGCTGGGCAGGATCGAGATACCGATCACGTAGCCGACGATCAGCAGCATCAGCACCGGCGTGGTCGCGGCGGCCACCTCCTCCTGCCGGGAGACCAGTGAGGCGACCGCGGCGAAGGCGAGCGAGTAGGCGGCGTAACCGAGCAGGAACCAGACGATCAGCCAGACGATCGCGCTGACCGTCGACACGGAGTGCGGGTGCAGCACCCCGGTGGCCACCGCGGCCGCGACGCCGGAGAGCGCGATCGCCGCGACCTGGACCAGCCCCACGGCGCCGAGGCCCACCACCTTTCCGATCATCAACTGCCATGGGCGTACGGCGCCCAGCAGGATTTCGACGACCCGGCTGGTCTTCTCCTCGACCACTCCCTGCGCCACCGCCTGGCCGTTCAGCAGCAGCGCCATGTAGATCAGGATGCTGGTCAGGATGCCGACCGCGAGCTGCTGGCTGTCGGCCTTCTTCGGCGGCTCGAGAGCGGTCACGGTCACCGCCGCGGTGGAGATCGCGGCGGCCACCTCGGCCGGGTCGCCGCCGAGCGCGGTCACCTGCTGGTCGAGGGCGGCGCGCTGGGCCACCAGCTGGAGGACCGAGCGCAGGTCGTCGCCGAGGTCGGTCTTGACCACGACCTGGATCGATCCCGGGGTGCCGGCGAGCAGCGCGTCCAGCTTCCCGTCCCGGACCTGTTGACGGCCGGCCTCCTCGGTCACGTCGTGGGTGCGGAGGTCGACGGGGATCGCGCTCGCGGTCGAGGCGAGCGCGGCGGTCAGCGGGGCGGCGCCGGGGGCGATGCCGACGTCCTGATAGGACGGACCGCCGCCGGAGAGCTTGGCGCCCACCGCGATCGCGACCAGGATGAGGATGCTGATCAGGGTCGCGATCCGGAGCACTTTCGACCGCAGCCGGGTGGTGATTTCGCGGCCCGCGATCAGCCGGACGGTGCCGAAACTGGTCATGTCTGGTCCTCAATGCTCACGATGTGCTCTTCACCGGCGCTCACGGTGTGCTCTGCGCAGGCGTTCACGGTGTGCTCTTCGCCGGCGCTCACGATGTGCCGGAAGAGGTCGGTCAGCGACGGGCGGGCGCGGATGAACTCGTGCACCGGGCCGGTTTCCAGGGCGGCGCGCAGGATCACCTGGTCGTCGGCGCCGTCGTGGAGGGCCAGCCGGGTGCTGCCGCCGGACTCGTCGAGCACCGTGACGCCGGCGAGCGCGGCGGCCCAGCCCGGCGGGGCGGCGGGCGCCCGTACGACCAATTCTTCTTGGCCTTGGGCTCTCAGCTCGTCGACGGTGCCCACGGCGACCATCCGGCCCCGCCCGACGATGCCGACCCGGTCGCACAGGCGCTGCACGAGATCGAGCTGGTGGCTGGAGAACATCACCGGCACGCCGGCGCCGGCCTTGTCGCGCAGCACGCCGCTCATCACGTCGACGGCCACCGGGTCGAGCCCGGAGAACGGCTCGTCGAGCACCAGGATCTCCGGGTCGTGCACGAGCGCGGCGGCCAGCTGGACGCGCTGCTGGTTGCCGAGCGACAGCTTGATCACATCGTCGTCCCGACGGCCGGCGACGCCCAGCCGCTCGACCCAGCGGTCCACCGAGGCGCGCGCCTCGGCCGGCGTCATGCCGTGCAGGCGGGCCAGGTACACCAGTTGCTCGGCGACCCGCATCCGCGGGTAGAGGCCGCGCTCCTCGGGCATGTAGCCGATGCGGCGGCGGGTCTCCAGGCCGATCTCCCGGCCGTCCCACCGGACCGCGCCCTCGTCGGCCTCGAGCACGCCCAGCACGATGCGCATGGCGGTGGTCTTGCCGGCGCCGTTGCTGCCGACGAGGCCGAAGATCTCGCCGGCACGCACCTCGAACGCGATGCCGTGCAGCGCGATCACGTCGCCGTAGCGCTTGCTGACCCGGTCGATTTCCAGCTGGCGGTTCATAGAAAATGTGATATCACTATGATAGGTAGTCGTGCAAGGCTCGGGGCAGGGGAGGATGCGATGACCACTTATCAGGAGCGGCCCGCGGACGGGGCGCCCGGGATACCCGTGTTGTTCGGCGGCCTCGCCGCGATCGTGGTGGGGGTCGCGCTGATCGTGGTGGCCACCCCGGCGACCGTGACGATCGGTGTGGTGCTGCTCGTCGCGGACGTGATCGCGCTGCTCGGGCTGACCCCGGTCCGGCCCGGCCAGGCCCGGGTCGTCCTGCTGCTGGGCAAATACACCGGGACGGTGCGGAAGACCGGGCTGCGCTGGGTGAACCCGTTCACCACCCGGCAGGCCGTCTCGACCCGGATCCGCAACCACCAGACCGAGGTCACCAAGGTCAACGATGCCGACGGCAACCCGATCGAGATCGCCGCGGTCGTGGTGTGGCAGGTCAGCGACACCGCCAAGGCGGTCTTCGACGTGGACGACTTCGAGCAGTTCGTCGCGATCCAGGCCGAGACCGCGGTGCGGCACATCGCGAACAGCTACCCGTACGACGCGCACCAGGAGGGCGAGATCTCGCTGCGGGACAGCGCCGACGAGATCACCCGGCGGCTCGCCGAGGAGATCGGCGCCCGGGTGGCGTCGGCCGGGGTGTCCATCGTGGAGGCCCGGCTGTCGCACCTGGCGTACGCGCCGGAGATCGCCCAGGCGATGCTGCGCCGCCAGCAGGCCAACGCGGTCGTGGCGGCCCGGCAGCGGATCGTCGAGGGCGCGGTCGGCATGGTCGACATGGCGCTGACCCGGCTCTCCGAGCAGGCGATCGTCGAGCTGGACGAGGAGCGCAAGGCGGCCATGGTCTCCAACCTGCTGGTCGTCCTCTGCGCCGACCGGGACACCCAGCCCGTCATCAACACCGGCACCCTCTACCACTGATCCGGCCCGATGGCAGACCGCAAGAGCATCCTGCTGCGCCTCGACCCGGCGGTGCACGATGCGCTGGCCCGCTGGGCGGCCGCCGAGTTGCGCAGCACCAACGCCCAGATCGAGTTCCTGCTGCGCGAGGCGCTCCGCGAGAAGGGGCGGTTGCCGGGCGAGGCACGAAAGATGCGCCGGCCGGGGCGCCCCCGCCGCGCCGAGCCCGCCGAGCCCGCCGAGCCCGCCGAGCCCGCCGAGCCCGCCGAGCCCGCCGAGCCCGCCGAGCCCGCCGAGCCCGCCGAGCCCGCCGAGCC
>Ga0307509_10003330_pt1 | contig 24567 bp, 28 predicted proteins | sample 10_EM_MG_FD_202245 | JGI IMG/M metagenome (GOLD analysis project Ga0307509, IMG submission 202245) | Populus trichocarpa ectomycorrhiza microbial communities from riparian zone in the Pacific Northwest, United States - 10_EM | ecosystem: Host-associated > Plants > Roots > Unclassified | place... | reverse complement strand
CACTTAACTCCGTCAATAGGATATGAGTTTCTGCAATGCATCTCCAATACAACCGCAGGTGGAAAAACTCTTCCTATCGAAGTCATACCAGTGGCTAACTGTTATGACAACAACCGGAGTCAATACATAGGTGGTGGACTCACTGGCCCAGTGGTAGTTTCGTCTATACAAGCTATGCAGTCTATGATTTAATCTACGCGACTATCCAATGTGATAATTGACATGCAAGCTCCCCCGGTGAGATGTAGCCGATGGTTGGCTAAGTGGGCACTACCCATAGCCATCCTCTCGGGACATACTCTACCGTGATAAGACTCATACCTCTAGAGTCCAAGAATAACCCATAGTAATGCTACAAATCAAAGGGAGAGGGTCCGGGCTGGTTACTGAGGTATTTGTCTCGAAAGGACCCTGGCCTTCTGAGACTACCTGAGTACCACTAGGAAGACTACCCTACTACCCGTAGGCAAGTATAGACTCCTAGGTGCCCGAGAGACCATATATGGGCGACCTCCATTGTGGCGGTTACCCATACTCCCCTTATATATCCTCCGAACGACATTCAGTCGGACGGACGGCGACGACTTATACGGTGTTACCGCAGCTGCTCCAATGACCTCTTTTAACTAGCAAACGAGCAACTACACAGCCGTCTGCCTATGACGCGCCATCCCAACGCTGGGGCCAGAGGGGGGTGTTTGCAAAACCCGCCCAAGTTCAATAGTATGTTCGGGCCACTCTTGCACATGCGTGGGGCCTCCCCGCGCAGATGCGTGTGCGCCCAAGAACATCTAAGAGCCCATAGAATGTGAGGCAGTAGACCTCTAAGTTCTAGGATGACTTCGCCGGTGAAGGTAGGGTAACTTCGGTTCCTCAGTAGGGTAACTGGGACCCATGGGCATAATGACCAAATTCCCAAGGTAGGGTAACTTAGCCCTCTTATGCCTTTAACCCCTCTGGAAGTTCTCCAGTCGACCACAGAAGTCGTCTCGGAGGTCCGTGTAACATTCCCATAAATCACTTGACTTTATGCGAACGTTTTCCCGAAAGGTTACCCTGCCTAGTAGAGTACCTCAAGGCTACTCAACTACTCCCTAGGCCTTATCCTAGGATTACCAGCCATGTGTATAACATATACGAGACCATACCACCTCTGGATACCACTTGGTATACTATTTGGGCTAAGGTGACAGTGATTGTAGCTACCTATCGTAGGGTCGTTACACTACGTCAGAAGCCGGATGATCCACTCCCCCTATGCCAGCTCATATTTCTCAATAGAAATGATGACATTCGTGTGTGATTCCTCGCTAACAAAGGCCACGATCTCCTGGACCTAATGGTTCTCGAGCCACGTCGCCAAGAAGGAGAGGACCTGGACAAAACCCCCGAGCCTCCCAATGGGAGGTATCCACCTTTTTGACCGCGACGTCTGGGATGAGTCGGCAGGCGGAGAAGACTCTGTAAGGGAAATACGGGATGAAGAGTCTGTTGACGACGAGGAATGGCTAGTGGCCGAGCCAGAGGGGGATACTCTGCCGCCTCATGGCGCTTGGGTGATCTATGTGGATGACGCCGATGTAAGTATCTAATCCGCAGCATCATTCATCTATCTTTATCCTTCACATTAAAAGGGAATAGCTAATTACAGAAGAATCTCCAGGCACTTGGAGATCCAGGCCCCTCAACACGCCGGCGGAATATTTGATCCCAAATCGAAGTACCGGCAAGCTCTAATCCAATTGCGACGGCGTCGGTGTTGCACTCTTCAGGCCCTTCTGGGCCTTCTGAGTTGGAGAAACTTCGAGCGCTTCACGACATGGCTAAGGACCACCCGTGGATGCTTGATTGGCTGGCAAACCCAGGAGCTGTATCTGCGAGGCATCAAGGACATGATGGCGGCGAGGACACACCTCCCCCCAGTCAATCTATGATTTGCGACGCACTTCCACTCTTGCCTCAAACCGCTCCACATGCTGGGCTCGATCTCACGACTCCGGAGAGACCAATAGCACATCCCTCTCCCCCACCTAAACATCCGCCAGCCACAATCCAGGAGTCCCCGACCCAGCCACCAGCTCCAGTAACACACCCAGCACGCCGATCTCAAAACCGTAGTTCTCCACTAGCCTCAAACAACACCCTATCTACTCCTCAGGTGCGCCCTTCAGCAAGACGCAGCACAGGCAGCAAATAAAACAAGATTCACTACTTTTTTGCGTAATTCTTTTTTCATTTTTACCCAAACAACCTTACGGTTTACTCAATGTTGTTTTCCCTTTGCTGTCATTGAATTTCTTTTCTGCTTCTTGTTCGTAGCTAGTATCAGATAGAACACAATTAATTATGCCTGTGCACGCCGTTGCATCAGCTTCTTGACCTTACTTCCCCTTGAGCTAACATCTAATATGTTTTTCCCGATTGGGCATGCCTAGCATAGTCTGTCCATAACACAGCAGGCGATAGCCAATAGACCAAGACAATTAGCGAGGATGCATGACGTGAAACCTGATATCTCGAAGTTCAATGGTATTGAATCAACATCCGGAGATTAAGATCGATAAATCTAAACTGCTTTTAGCGTGGCGTGTGTCTTGCTAAAATTGGTGTCGCAAAGCGATACACATTGTGGCTAGTTTTTGCTTAGGCTCAGACATCGACCACACCATATATCGCTTTTTCATACGTCCTAATTCCTATCCTATACCTTTATCAAATGTCCGGCATTCAAACATGGATAAATAATCACAAGCCAATTCACGCAGCCAACCCACCGCATGGGGAGCCAATCAGAAGCAACGTAGGCGCGACGTCGTACCAGTCGATAAGGCAGCCAGATCAGGAACGCAGCTGACCGAATCAGGCAGCACTCACAGTGCACATACGGGGGCTTGGAAATCTTCCCCACCACGGATAGTAAGAGGTCTTCTGGCACGACCAGCCAAGCGCCCCCAAAGGGACACTTTATATACAGTGGCGTATAACGATCACGAGGCCGATCAGGATGAGGATGGACAACAAATAACAGAAATCTTTCATCTCAGCGATGATAGCAGCGATGAGTCCCAAAGCTCCCACATATCTGATCAAACCGAATTGGACACAGAGCCAGACACAGATGAGAATGATAATGCGGATGGCACTAGATCAATAACACGTCATCAATCACAAGCGGGGGAGAAACGAACCAACAACAGGGTATCAACTATCCGAATTTCGACCACCTCCGGATCGCAGGAAGCCGCAATCGTCAGGCATACCCCTGCTGCACGTGCACGTATGATACGAAGTAGTGCGTACACTCCACCGACGATCTCGACATCCAGTGTATCATGTTATTCATCAATGGCTACACACAGAGCCACAACGTCAGCAGTCTGACGCTCAAGTCCGCGGGGCGAACTGGGCATGCCGGGCCATGAGCACATTTGGCCTGAGGAAAGTGTAAAATTGGTAAGTAGATATCAACCAATTTTAGAAGAATCTTTTAGACGTCTGGACTAGTACTAACCTTTCCAGATACGCCAAAAACACTTGGGAGTAAGATCCCAGTTTTTCTACCACGTAAAGCATGAGATCGTAAAATTGTACGATCTCCCGGAACACCCAACGGCAATTGCGCGCCGGGTGGACTACCTGCTGGTAAAGGATAGATTTATATGCTCCCCGAGAGGATATGAGGTGCATTTTTGCTCTTATTAACGATGCGACCTATCCTCTTGCAACTAATCAGAGTGAACTTGACGCAGAAAATAACAAATCGATTCCTGGCGCCCCAGATTCCTGAGGCCATATGGGGAAAGTACTTCGAGGGTAGGAGAATGCGTGGGATTATTGATCTGGCATTTCTTGGGCGCATCAACGCTACCATGATTTGCTTAACGTGTGCCATAATCTGCCATGCACTGCGAGCATGGCAGACAGGAGTATATCAGGATCAGGGCGACTTCACGCCTGAAGCCACCAGAGGTGAGCCAGAACCCTGACCTTTCTCTTTCCCGAGAAGACTAACCTAACGGCAACCATTTAAGATCTTTTTGCACGCCAGAGGCAAACGTGGGCAGAAGGCCCCGACCCGGTTCAAACTCTGATTCTGGACAAAATTCGTGGAACCATCCGTAGAAAGATGGAGCGAGAGCATGGAGTCCAACAAGATCGCTGGGAAGGCTTCACGGATGATTGGGCTACTGTGGCAGCTGAACTAGAGGGTCAAGGGTTGACCAACATTCAGCAATAGACAGCACCACAGAGTCAAACTCCGAATAACCTGCATCTTGGGCCTCTGCCGGAGAGCCAAAACAGTTCCCAGATGGCAGAAGCGTCTTTCAATTGTGGCGCCGCGTCAGCAGCGGGCCTCCTCAGATATCTAGATTCGGATCCTCTGAGTCCGGACTCTTCACGAGAGGTGACCATGGGCTAACGTTGGATGCCCCAGTGAGCCCAACTCTCTCGTATCAGCTATCTCTGAGTCTTGAGATCTTGGAACAAGAACTGGAGGAAACAGTTCATAGGGACCCGCGAACGGAGGAGGAGGGAAATGGGGCAAAGACTATAAGAGGGTACATAGGAAATAACGTGTTTGTAGAGTAAGATATAGTAATAATTATTTCGTATTCCTAAGAAGACAGAACCAAAAGTGGAAATAGTAGAGCTGATCGCCAGAGCATCAGGTGCGAAAGAAAATGTATTCTGAAAGACGTTGAGATATCGTCAGAAGTAGTTTATCAGGTGCTAGAACACCATACCAGAGTCAGGATATCGCAGCACAGAGAGTCTGCACATGTCATGTGTAAGAATCAGGGGACGCCCGCCCCGTATTTGGAGTAATATCTGGAAGAAGTCATCACACATCTGGAGATGATGGATCAGGATCGTGAGGTCCTGACGCAGGACCACAGAGCAGAGATATCTCGACGGGACGTGGCCAGATGAAAGAAGCCCTGACTACGGGGGAGAGAGATCCGGCGTCAGGACGCAAGAGGACAGTATCAGACGACGTGGGAATTACGTAGGGGTGATCATAGGTCGCCAGGACGACGGCCCTGAACACCAGACGCTGTCAGGACGTGGCGGCAGGGCACCAGACGCTGTTACGACGCACAGGGAGAAGAGGTCTGTGCCTGGGGGGCGTCAGGATTCAGGGTGGAAAGAAAGGCAAATCAGGACACAACATCGGATCGACGGGGGGTCCTAATTCGCGATTGACGTTCTGTGCATCAGGTGCGTCAGACGCACAGGACGCATAGAACGCAAGCAAGTTTTTTTGCTGATGTGGTGGCTGTCTCCTTCTCGAGTTCTTTGGCTGACTGTTAGCACTACCTGTGCTTCGTCTCTGGATAGCTGTCGAGCAGCCTCGTCAATTTTGAACTGCTGGTTCCCTTTCTTCTGCTCTCTTCGAGCCTTGTCTCTCAAGGACTTCTCACTTGGCTTGGTGAGCTCTTCTCGAGAGATCTCCTTGCCTGTCCTTGTCTTTAGGTTTGAAATGGTGTCTTCGTTGACTTGCTGAAGTTCAAAAAATGTAACCGCCTCCCGTGGGGTAGTGGTCTTGCAAAGCGATATCGGTATTGACTCCAACCAAACCAGTGGTATAAACGAGATCAAGTACCGGAGACGCCAACAAGTAATTGAATACACTCTATTACTTTTATCGAAACTACTAAGAGAAGGCCAAGTTCTTTAGGCCTGTGTGAAGCTCAAAGATTCTCGAATCGAACGGAGTAGAAGCTAACTGTTCAATCAAGTATATTGAAAACTCTGTCTGTTGAAGTCTGATCTCTCCAAGTTCGGAGAGATAGGGGTCTTTAAATACACTTGCGATAATCCATCTCGCATCAATCATATCCAAATCCTAAGGCATCAAACGATACCTAACCAATAAACAATCCAACAATAAACAAGGCTTACGAACTTCCGGAGTTCGTATCCTAAAACAATACAAGTATCAAATAACAAGGCTTACGAGTCTCCTGAGCTCGTATCCTAAAACAAAACATAAAACAAACTAACAAGGCATACAAGTCTCCTGAACTCCTATCCTGAAACAAATACATTAAACAAATCCATACTCAAACTAGTAACCTGTACCGGTTACAATAGCATTGAGGCAGTGTTATAACTCTTAGGTTTCATGTAGGATCACAGGACATGCAGGGCAAGGTGTACTGCCTGGTAATGATTGTGGTTGCAGGATATCGGATTAGTATCGCCCCAAGGGAACTCTCGTATTTAAACTCATCTCCTGACTAGTATGAGGATGGCAGACTTCAGCAGACTCTTGATTTATGAATATACTTGGTTGAAGGGCAATCCTTTAGTTCCTACTTGCCCTTTAACTATTATCTCTCTATCTCCAGGTCTCTTGAAGCCTCCCTTAGACCTAGTGCTTGCCGGTCAATCGCTAGCCCTCTATTTTACCCTTTAATTAGACAGGAGTACCCCTGTTACAAATACAAGCTGCTTGCTTGACTTGTAACCGCTGTTGCCTCAACAAGCATCCCAAGTGTGATGTTGATGAACGACTCTTGATATTGCTTACTACTTATATATAGGGTTCGCCTCGATCTCGATCATTTCTAAAATTCTCCAAAATGGTCTCTTTGTCAAAGCTGATTTCAGAGTTTTTTTATATTTTTTCGTATCAAGGTTACGAACAGACTTAATTCGTCATTCATGAACTTTCGGAAACTATCCCCTGGCATCAGCGACTGTATTCTCCAGGACCGGAGTGGGGAGGGATGGCAGAGCGGTGGGCGCATAGAAGGTAGGAGGAGGGGTCCAACGGCCTAGATAGGCCAGGCAGGTACCAGGGCGGGGGTGGGGATTCAAGATAAATATAAAAAAAATATTAAAATGTGGTTTCTCCTATGGTGCTGCTCTGTCCTGAATTGTCTCTGTGACCGGTAAGATATTGAAAACTTCATGCTACTCCAATCAGTGTTTGAAACAAAGATGACCAAGGAACTATAAACAATCCTAATCACAGTATTCCTCAGCGATATCAGCTAGGTGTTGTCATGTGGCTAATATTAGCTGTGTTCAGAAGTCTACACATCCGCAATACTGTAGTCATTAATTGGGGGGGGGAGACATGTATATTATCATTTTAGAAAGTGGAATTGATTTAGCTATTATACTTGTTTTAGAGATTCACCAGTAGGGTGAGGGTTCTGCTGATACACCACTTCGTTGTTAGAATGAGAGCGTGGGACGAATGGAAACACTAGAGGAGAAACCGAAATGGCTCTTGTGATTTATGAGGAATCAGATGCAGGGATCACATAATATTAATAGAATAATAGCGAGGTGCCGTGCTGTGTAGAACTTGGGAAAGAGAATGCAAGCACGGTGAATAGCCACAAATTACACCCCAAGAGTTCCTTCCTCCCTATGTTATACATTACATTTGTTTCACCAAATTTCCCCGTAGAGATATAGTAGGAAGCTATGAGGCAAAATCATGAAATATCACTCATCCTGACCACTATCCATGTTGAAAATGTATCCACTTATAGGCAGCAGTACACTTCTGGGGCACACAAGCTTGAAAGTTGTTCTCACACATTCAATCTAATTTAATTATCCTGGTAGTGCCAAACCTTCGTTAAAAACTACTATTTTCAAGAGCCCCAGCTTGCCCTCATTTCCCTTGAACGTCATTGGACATGGCCAACTACTGTATGTACAAGAAAGCTAAGTTTATGGCTTTGAAAAGGTTAAGGGAATTGTCAGAAGTAGAGATGTGTATTGTATTCTGTGGTTGTTCTATCCGGGAAGAAAGCAAACAAGTATTGAGCGGAAGAAAGAAAGTTGGGATGAGGGGAGATCGGTAACGCGGCTATCTGCTAACTGGTGTACTAGGGTGTGAGCAAAAGTACGGCGAAATCTTGGCTGCCATTTACATAGAAATTCCGTGAGCCACGTTCGCCAGACTTACCCACAACCCCCTGTACATGCAACTACGATTTCTAACAGGAATAATATTGCTCTGCACAAACAAACCAAAGAGCTAATGCTCCAAGCCCTTCTCGACCGAAAAGGTCAACAATCTGCTTCATGTGCCATTTTCAGAAGCTTAAACTGCTTGTCTGGGATCAGAAAAAAATCAGACCTTTTATCGGTGTAGAGACTTACATCATTTATTCTTCACCCGACCAGATCTCATGCACCCACTTCTCGAGATCAGTGGTAGTAAAAACAATATCTCTTTCGGTAGTACCTTCAATTGGCTTTCGATCAAAGACTTTTTCAAAATTGAGAGTTATTGCTTTTTCAGCAACAATAGGTTTGGAAAGGTCAAGAGTGGCAGCAGCGGCAGGGTCGGAAGGGTTGATAGTGGCCACAGCAGCACTTTGGGAAGGGTTGATGGTGGCTGCGGCAGTGGGTTTGCGACATTTGACGGTGCCAGCTGCAACAACAGCTGCGGGTTCATGGGGGTTGGCGATGGTGGCCGGGGGTTGCTCAGGGTCAAAAGTCGTGATAGTGGAAGGTTCAGAAGTGTCGGCCCAGGCAATTGTAAAAGAGGTTCTACACTTTGGAATCTCAATGAAGTCCTTAGAGCGGGAGTGGGTCGTGGTGAGGTTCTCTGTGCTGCAGATTTCCCATTGCTCTATAAGAACTGTTTTGTTTTCTTCGTTGATCGAAAATATTAGGACAATATTGACCTTCCCGGAGGAGCTGGAGAGCCACCATTTAGCGTCGACACGCAACCGGGGAAGTTTTTTTGATACCCCGAATTCGATAGCAAGGGTGGGCCAGTCTTCTTTATTTGGGCGGGTGGATTTAGGGCGGAAGGCGGAATCAGCTTCCTTGCTTCCAAAGGTTGATCCCTTCTTGCTCGTCAATGCCGCCTTAATGGTTGATGCTTCCTTGTCCGCTGGTATCCATTTATACGTGGTGCTGCGCATGTCCTTTAAGTCCTTGTCGAGTCCAGGCCCTATGCTCGCAGTCTTCTTCCAGAGCATTCGCCCAAACTCGCTGGAAGCGAGCTGATGAGTTGGGCCCAGCATGAGTCTAACAACCAATGTCTGTGGCTGGTAGAGGTAAAAAAAACGAAGTTGTTTGTAGCGTGTGTCGCGAAGTTCTTCGATCTTTGCAAGTTGTGTCTCGGTTACAGGGGAAAATACAAGGTACTGTCCCCCATTACGTATGCTCAATGCCGTCGTTTGTGACTTAACCGCTCCAGCGAATGAGCGGTTATCAACAAATTCTCTATGCACCGCATCCTCTAGCCCTTCTGTAAGATAATAATGCATGTCGAGTGGTCTACCTGGCGATGAAACTTGTGAAGTATCTTGGGAAGTGGGAGGGGTTGGGTAGACTCCAGGTTGGGAGGTAGAAGGAGATGGGTGTCGGCCGATTTGCGAGGTCGAAGGAGATTGGTAGACAGAAACTTGCTCGTCTGACATGGTAGAGATCCAGAGTTGGTTGTAGATGAAAGTGATGAGAAGGAGGAGTTGGTGGTAGATGAAAGTGATGAGAAGGAGGGGTTGCTTGTTGGTCAATCGATTTAAGGTTATTTTTTCTTTAATACAATGTCACGTGCGATTGTTATAGTCATAAGGCACGGGTTCTGAGTCATATGGGTTCTAGATTCAGAAAACTCTGGCTACCATACCATAAAAACCCGTTAGATCTATCATAGCTGATCGGACTCAGTGCTCTCCTCCCCCAATCTATCAAAACACCTTGGCAAGCTTCGGCATACCAGATCCAACCGGAGGTGGAAGAGCATGAAAAATGCTATCTTGTTGGGTCTGAAGGCATTGCCTTCAATAATCTAATCGTGGCTATTACTGCTTCCTTGAGGTTGCGGGGTGACGGTGGGATGCTCGTCTGCAGGGGAGTGGGACATAATATCTTCTAGCAACCATTCTCTCACTACACTTCCTAAGGCAGAGAGAGTGTATACAGTTTTTTTCGGTATATCACCGGGAAAGGTCTTTATCGCAACTATATCCCTCGCGCTTTCCATCAACTCTACCAGCAACATCCAGGCCAACACCCTGTGACTATCCGGGGCACCCAGCACTCCTGCTAACATCTCCCTCAATCGAGGTCGACATCCAAAGCCCGTTTTGCTTCCTAGATTGACTGCCTTGTATGAGAAGAGTATCCGGTTTGGGAGTACATCCTGGCCATCGAGTTGTCACATATCAGCTGCTGCGAAATTCTCTGGAAGACTCCCGCCGGCTTGCTTTCCTGCATTCCATGTGGCATCTAGTTTTGGGGGGGGGGAACCTCCGGGGTGTACCATATGTGGGATTTGATTTTGAGGAAGATATGCCTTCGCTCCTCTCCCTCTTTCCGGAGTTCGCACGGTCAATCACTGTCTGGCCTGGATTGCAGTTGTTGACTTGGAATACACCCATGACTATCTGTCTCCACCCTCTTGGCGGGGACTTTGTTGGGCTGTTTCTTTGAGAAACCAATTTACTGCCCCTAATCTTCTCTGCTCAAGCCTCCACCTCGCACAATTGTCATATTTCGCACTAGTGCTTGCTGCCTGTCTCAAGAATGAATTCTTCCTCTGCATTCCCCCGTGAATTGGTCGTTAGAGTAAGGTAGTAAACAACCATCCTCCCTGATGTAATCAGAGAAATCCTGCCGCTAGTGCTATTCTGAATTATTGGGCTCTATTGGGACATAACCTTCACAAATAGGGGGATCACTTCTCTTGTCAGGGTTGGAGAAACTCGCCATCTGTCTTGCAGGAGGCCTGTTGTAGCCAGGCCACCCTCGCTCCATAAGGGCTCGATCCTGTACCTCTTCCTTCCCTTCTTGTCCACCTCTACCTCTTTTACAGAAGGGCATTGGGGGCAATTTGTGAACCTTCTTGATGCGTAGAGGTAGGGGTGTAATGTTGTTGTCATTTTCAGTAGGCCGTCAACTGGTAGGGGTTATTGTGTCCGAACGACCAATATCCAATAGTGTTTAAATAATTGGGCGGGAGCGGAGATGCCGTACTGGAGAGACCGGGGGCATGGGGTCATAGTTGTACATTTTTGTAAAAACAACCACAAAACTGGGGCAGGTGGTGTTGGTTTTGTGAGGGCTTTGCTAGGTGGTTGAGAGTGATGAACTATATACACCCCAGCGGATCGTGGAAGAGGGAATGAAGAAAAGGGGTCCGAGATTGAGAAAAGATGTTTTATGACGAGGAGAAAATTGTGCAAAGTTGTGACGCTGCTTTTCAGGACTCGCAGGACCCAACGCACTAGATGATATTATAATAATAATAAAAAAATGCCTTGAAGTAATTCATCGTGCCCCTTGATATAGAGATTCCCAACCAGAGTTAATTCGAGAGAGTAAAGGGGAAAGGGTGAAAAAAAGGAAACCCTGAATAAGGTAGATCAGCAAAGTCTGTATGATAACTGATAATTAGCCTGCGGCTAGCAGAAAGCTAGCGGGGGCAAGATGCATGAGGGAAAAACAGCACATGACAAGACGTCGTATGATACTTGTATAATATCTCTTCTTTATGAAAAAACTCGTTCTATGCTTGCACCCCAATCAAAGCTCCAGATAAGAATAAACCTAGTGATAGACCTCGGTCGGGGTAGCGCTGTACTGTTCCCCCTCATAGAGCCCTTAACCCCCTTCTCTACGGGGTCACTCTCTGCCCAAATAAGCTCCTTTCTTTCGCCTTACTTTCTTTCGGCCTCTTATCGTAAAAACAAGTTTCACTAGAAACTCCGGGAGCTTGTCAAGTTAATCTATTGGGATAAGACTTACGCGAACTGTCTTATACCATTCAGTTGCTTCTAAAGCAACACTGAGAGAGTGAGGGTGAAAAAACCCCATCCTGAGGCCGGAATAATATTTCCGAGATAGACACCTATTCTAGTTAGGCTGTGTTATTTAACGAGTGTTGCAACGGCGGTTCTATTTCTCACTCCAATTGTAAGAAGTCAGGCTTGAGGAGAGCAAGGGGGAAGCTGATGAACTAGCGTTCTGCAAAACCCTCCCTACCAAACAGCTTCACTGTGGCTAACACGGCCACTCTGCTGGTAACCCTTTTCGAAAAGGGGTTAATATGAATAACCAGCACGCAGGAAACAAGAGTAGTGATCCACGCAACCTGAAACGCCACCAGGCTCACCCAGATTGGCGTGATGAAGTTAATCCTCTTATGGCAGATTATTCCCACAGTAGCTAGTTGCAAGATATCGCCACAGACATCACTCATGGAGAGATTCAGGAACCTAGCACTCCTAGCAATCGGGCTCATAAAGTATCACTCGGTGAGAATAAGTATAAGTATACCGGTGTGAGGGTAATCCGTTGTCTTCCCCTAGATGGATGGTGTGTCGACCGTGCCGTATCCTCCCGTGTAGGCGTGGTTATGACCTTCTAATAAACTGAGCAATAGATCGACTGTGAGTTGACTTGGCGATGTATGGCTAAATGGGATGGGCAAGGATGCGATAGACAAGAAGAAACTATGATCATTAAAGATAGAAAGAAAACGTAGTCTATTGAGCACTGATCCCACAGAAGGCTGCCCTCTCGTAGACTATGGTACATGAAGAGGGCTTTTATGCAGAGAATCTATGCTCGCCAAGAGTAGCTATCAGGGTGTTTTGTTGGGTGGAAAACAGTACTCCGAGCCGCTAGACTGCCCCCCATCAATCCGGTCCCCAACACGCCGTGACACCGGTATGATAGAGACTCCTCGAGTGCTAAATGTTTTCTTGTTTCTCTGATTCTAAAATAACATTTTATGTTTAATTCTTCTCTTTTCTACCATTGCAATGCTATTATCCGTCTTCTGCCAAATATCCGTTGTGTGCACAGATGTAGATCAGTATTCCGTACTATACACATTACCAACTAACATACCGCTAAAGGAAGTGGAGTACTGGTAAGCTCTAGGTACAAAAGCTGGAACCTTAGCAATAGCTTCACAGAAATATAGACACTTATCCTATTTTAGCCCCAACTTTAACCCACAAACATCGACTATATATCACCATGCACAAGTGGAACCTTGCGGGCGGATCGCTCATGTTTTCCCAAGGCACCATCCCTGCACGGCTCCCCCGCGCCAAGCATCTACAATGTCCGTGCGCAAAAGCTCTACTCAACCCATAATTGTGCGGCATGCCCGAATCCGCTGAGCCAACAGCCAGCTCAACCCATCACTGAGATGCCCCACCAAACCTTCACTCAAGCCTCCACTGCATGGAAGTAAAACCTTCTCGTAGAATTGTTCCCCCCATTCTTCCCCCCTTAAACCACCTTCACTAACTCCCACGGCGCAATCCTAAAACACACTTCCCCCCAGGTCTATATCCCTAGCTCTCCTGAACATCGCTACTACGTTTTCCCCCGTCGAGGGATCACGCATCTGCCGTTCTCCCGTTCACGATTGAGTTCCCAGAATCGTAGTCTCACGGCCCGCCGCGGATCGACTTCGAGCTCGATATCTGGCACCTAATGCTCAATAATGGGTTGTTCTAGTGGAGGAGTTGGTGGGTGCATTGGGGGGGGCATGGTACGGTGGAAGTGCTGGAGTTTGTCAAAAGTTGCTTTGGTCATGAAGCTGGTGTCGTGAAGGAGATTGGAGGCTGGAAGGCTGGCTGGGAGGAAAGAGCACGGGGGATTGTTCAGGCGAGTCATGCAGAAGAGAGAGATAGAGTGGTGCGTTTGTCTTGTTATTGTAACGCCGCGCTAACAAAAGTGTTCCAGATTCGTTTGATAGAGTTAGATGAGCCTATGGAGAAGGGGGTTAAGGGTCCTATAAGTAGGAAGAGTGCGGCGCTGCCTTGAGCGAGGTCTATCAAGAGGTTTATTCCTATCTGGAGCTTTGTTGAGGTGCAAGCATAGAGCGAGTTTTTTTTCGTAAAGAAGAAGAGATATCATACAAGTACGACGTCTTGTCATGTGGTGTTTTTCCCTAATGCGTCTTGCCCCCCGCTAGTTTTCTGCGGGCCCGCTGGCTAATTATTAGTTATCATACAGTAGATAGAAATTCACCATTGTGAGACTACAAGGGGGTACCCGTAAGCTATGATAGGATGCTAGCCCATTGCTGGGTCGGTGATTGGAAAAGAAAAACGAATAGGGCCCGGGTTGTGCATGGTTCAATACAAGGGTAAAGGTTATACTGGAGCATGGAAGGACACCCGGGGCTATACACCGGTATGATAAGTATAGCAGACCCTTGTGGAAGCCGGACCGGCAAACAAGGAAAATAAATTATATTGAAGTATGATAGGCAACATGAAAAAAAGGCTACTACACCCGAGTGATCATCCATGACGGCTGATACAATACTTTTTTCTTTTTCCACCTCTCCCTTCCTGCTCACTTAATTTTCCATAATTGCCGAATAGGCGAAAGATACTAGCATTGTGATATCCTCCAACTTGCTTCCTCTCTTTTTTTCTTTTTTCCTTTTATCATGTCTCCCCCTTTTTATTCCAATTCCATTCCATTCCCCTATTTCTAGTCGTGTCGATACCCACGTAGGGTGGCGGAATTCTGATTTCTATGATACACCCACTACCCCCTTATCCTCCCATACCTGCAGTGCATTTCTTTTTCCGTCAGAACGTAATCACAACCTATCACTCATACTCCTCCTCCATATCTTCCAACAATACTCCCTCAGATCCCCCTTCGGAGTCCCGCCCACGCACCATAGACAACCCCCTAACGACCGGCAAATGCCAAGCACTCACCCAGAACAACCTCTTAGCATTTCTCCCCTCACCACTAGCTATCCGTCCACAGCCCTACAATCCACCAAAAATCCTAAGCCCGTAAACGCCTGTAGCCCACAGCCCGAAGCAGATGGGGAAAAGCAGCAACGATTAGCGTAAGGCAACACGGGGGTTGAGGGAAGGGTACTTACGGAATCATCTAGTACCCCACCCGCAGGTACTCATCCCTGATTCACCGGGATAGACAACTAAAGTGTGGGAACTGCAAAGCGAAGAGCAGACCAGCAAGTAGCCAGCCCCCAGGATGCAGTAGTGTAAAAACCCACGTCAAGTCCACACCTTGCACGTTACCAGCCACCGCAGCCCGCTGACTAGTAGGCGGCTGCCTGTGCGGGCGTTTGTAGGCTGGCTTAGGGCGCGTATTGAATGCATTCGTGCTGGAAGAGCTGAGTACTGTGCAGACGGTCAGGAATATGAGCGTTAGCGTAGACGAGGTCGGGACGTCGGAGAGGGTATATGGTGCAATGGCTGATAACACGATAAGTGCTTTCAGACGGGGTTTCGTCGGCTCGAGGTAGGAGTATAAAACTCTTTTCTAGGAACTAGTTTTCTGGGAGGATGTAGTGGGTGATGATGAGTCTTGCGGATGCTGCGTTGTTGTGTCTATGGTTGACCTATTGGTACACGATAGAGGGCGATATGGCCCTCCCACGGAGTTTCTGCTGCCGGTGATGCCGACAGTGGGGTAACAGGGCGGGCTTAGTCGTGGATGTTGTCCTGCCCCATGGGTGTCTGTTCCCACAGCTGTTGGTGGGGAGGCGTAATCGGCGTCTGCTCGAAGGTGGCCGATTGGAAGCAAGTATTCGGATTGCCATTTTAGTGGACCCCGCGGGAGGGGAAAAGGGAGGTGTAGGGAGACTGTGTCAATTGACGAGTGTCAGTGGAGTGCTCACGAAAATGGTCGGCGGGTGGTAGCCATTAGCTTCAGTAGACAGCGGGAGTAAACTGTTGGCAGGGGTAATTTTGGGGGGAGGAGGAGATGCATTGAGCTGCTGGCCGAGGAATTGTGATTGGAGGAGACACAGGGGAGAGGGAAAGGGGGCAGTTTGGGGGGGGGGGGCACTTTCCGGTTGTGCGGCCAGTGGTGGGGGAATATCAGGATCTAATTTGATAACGTCTATTATACAAGGCTTAAAGTGTGCCCGCAGCTCAGGCTCATGCACATAGCGACCTGGCACACCAGCGATGAGCACTAGGACCACCACGAAAACTCAGACATCGCCACCTGCAAGGCATGCCTAGACCCATACTGTAACGAGTCGAAGATCATATCCACCTTTCGCACTGCAGGCCCACCGTTGGAGAAGGCCCATGTTGATGAGCCGTTCTTAGACTTGTCGGCCATGGTGCGCGAGCGAGCGACTTCCAGTGCCTGCTCTCCCGCCACCTTATAATGAATCTTCGGAGAGGTTGCCATTGCCCACGGAGGGCCTGGAGATTACCTGGGCCCGGTCCCATCTGTTAGGATTGGCAGAGGCTGAAGTGGGTCACTGGATTGGGATATTGTCGGGATGGGGGTTGCGATGGAAATTGTCGAGGTTAGAAGGAGTGTGAGGAAGGAGTTAAAGTCCATAATAAGTTGTTGGCGAAACTGGGGAGTTGATATAAAAAGTCGGGCCAGAAGGTGCATGCTCGAGTATGAGCAACGTACTTGGTGAATGGGTGATTTCCCGTGCTGACGATTTAGACTGTTGTTAGAGTTAGGGCTGAGCAGCGGTTTTTGAACCCTTTCGAGTTTAGCAAACGTATGGCATTCCCGGTATGCCTATGTAATCACGGCTGCCATTTATGCGGATTTTGGTGAGGGCACCTAGCCAGAAACCTAGGGGACAAATTAGGAGAATCTCTGAGGAATTCGGGACTGAAATGCTCTCCGGGCTCCTGGATACTCCCCTACAACAACTGCAACTCAAACAACTGCAACTCAAGCTAGATGCTAACACCGCTGCCTGGGTCTACAACGAAATCCGTGGGATGAACAGACCGGATGTTAAACCCCGAACCCTCATTAGGTTCACACTCTTCACAGTCATTTGGGCCATACATTACCACTGCTGACGCGACGTTCAAATAGCTCACCATATTTATTTCCGACATAAATTCACAAAGAAGTTGAGAAAAAGAGAAAAGTTGAACAGGGGGGCTCAAGCCTGTGGTAGGATAGAAAGAAAAAGAATATAAATGACAGAGGGAATGTGCTAAATACAAGCTCTAATATAGCTCAGCCCGAATGGGGTTTTCCATTCTGCTCCTTTGACAATGCCAGATGGTTGCTCCACTCCCTAAGAGAACCCCGAACCCACTCTGCGGGAGTACCTCCGTACTTTTGCTCTGCCGCGTCAAAACTAGCCTGAACGAGTGCCCGATCAGCAGCGCTTAAACGAGACCGTTCTCTTACCGAAGAGGATAAAGCGGTTTCTAATCTGTGATAATGATATGCATGATATTCACGAGAAACCTTTCGTGCCATAATTTTTCCCAAAGATTCACCCCCTACAGGCATCCCCCAGGGCCAGTACCATTTCCCACTCGCGCCCCCTATATAAAATTGGCTGCCGCCCAGTTCATTAAAGGCTGTTATCCAATTCCGGCAGGCACTGCAGCTGGGCCTTGAGACCCCAATATAGGTGAACGGCGGAATATCGTCCCAGTGACTATCCCGCTTGGTCTCAAGGTACTGGATAAGCACACATTCTGGGTGAACTGGACACACATACTCCTCTGACTCAAACTTCTTCAAAAGTTCTTCCGCGTTTTCCCGCTGCCACTTGATTCTCTTAGTACATGCAACTTCCAAAATCGACTGCCACTGCTCTCGCGATTTGGGTAATTTGATGGTACGAGTCTGCTCCGGGACCATTGAAATAGAAAGGGTGTATTGTAGAGCAGGTCGAAGACGTGGAGAATGGGCAAATGAAATCAGGGAATCGACACGGCGGGCCAGGAAAGTTAGTTTCTCGAGAGCACGTCGGAGCTGAAAGCGGTTTCCAGAACAATGATCTAGTAGCAAGGTATAGTTAGGTTATGGGCTAGAAAACCAAACATACAGTATTAACTTGGATAAGAGAAATATGTCTCAGGACGTCCGAGTTTCCTACGGCAGAAACTCAAATAGAAGAAAAATGTGCTCAGGCATTGCAATTATCTCTCCTGGTAGGGTGCAGTGCATATTCTTTTTTATTCCATCTCCACTGAGGCCCGAGTTTGTCGCATTTCCTCCTTGGATAGTTAGGGGGAGGGATTGCAGCCCCAGAGCACATTTTTCTTCTATTCAAGTTTTTATGGTATTTTATGGGAGACGGGAGAAAATACCAGCAAAAGGAAACAATGTCACCTAAAGGGGAAACTTGGACGTCCTAAGGCTGATTTCTCTTATTCAAGTTAATACAGTAATCGGGAGAGAAGAGGTGTATACCTTTTACCTCCTGGGCCAGAGTCTCGCAGCGGTTTCTATCTTTAAGGGCAAAGGTGGCATTCTCTGTAGCCCACATGCTTTGCATATATATCTCCTCCCATTCATCATCGGCGAGCTGGGTTCCAGGATTATCACGGAGCCTCGTAAGCGACTGCAGCACCGTGAACAACCCAACCACAACATAGTACAGGTTTGACTCTGTACCTTTTAGGTCGGTGTCCCCACGGCGTTCAACCAAGTGCCGCATAAAAGAGTTAAGGCCTTCTAGCCACTTCCTCATTCGTTTCATCTGCTTTCCCATGCAGAATTGGTATATGTCACGGAAGATTTCTACTCTCAAAGGGAGGCCCACATCCTCAGGTATTTCAGGCGATCTTCTCCCACACAAGTTTGATCCCCCCCCCCTTTCCGCAGCGTAAGTGTTTGATAGGGCTTGCAATTTGCCCCATACAGCGGTGAGATGACCGACTAGTTTTTCCTTATCAGTTTGGTTCGCAGCGATCGATAGGTGGGTTTCTCGTGTTTGGGAGTTGAATTGCATAGCCACAGCAACAACTTGAGATTCCACCTCCGAAATAGAAATACCGGCAATTGCATCGAGAACAGGATAGGTGCGAACGCTTGTAGCGTAGTCATCTGTGACACCATGTTTGACTAGCTGAGACGGGGGGTCCAAGTCATGATAACCGTCGTGCTGATTCTCAAACGTAAAGGACATCAGAGCAGCCAGGTCGTGCGGGTCGAGTTGCTCAGCCAGGTGGTAGCGGTCAGGTTTCTTATCCATGTTTATTGAATTTATCCGTTGGAGGGCAGAGGAAGGTGCTGTTGGCTTTTGCGAGGCAATAGAGATTGTGTAAAAAGACCCCAGATACAGGGCAAACACAGTTATGGACCAACCAGGTTGCTAGTATTTGGGTCTGGGTGCGAAATCGCAAAGTCCGTAATTAGGAAAAAAGAGGCAGAGAGGGGGGTGGCGCTAATGTTGGTGAAGGGAGAGGGGAAGGAACTAGAAGTTGACGAGGGGGAGTTGACGTTCGTTGGGAACAGAGGCGAACAAAGTGGCGGCCATTAATGATAGAAAACCGTGCCAAGATATGCACTGCACAGGTAATCACATGACGCCAAGCTCTGCAAGCAAATATGGTGGTACTTGTACAGTATGATACTGGTGTACCGCAAAAACTTAGTGCGGTACTGTAGATCCACTACGTCCGCCTTGGCTTATACCGATTAGAGATAAAACACCCCAGGGGAGGAGGAATAGTGTTTTCTAGATAGGGCATAGGTCGGGGAGTCTGAGCTTTCTGGACCTCATTAAACTATTCGCGATTTTGATAGCCTACTCTGCTAAAACTATTGGTTTAGATAGTAGATCTACTGAGTTTTTGCGGCAAGCTCGCGAACCAAGAGTACAGCGAGAATCCTCCAAATCGACCACCGGAGATCACAACCGAAATCACCGTCTAAACCACGATAGGCTTAGCAGTGTAGGTTAATAAAATAACGAACACCAGTACTCGAGTAAAGGAGATCCATCCCTGTACGTGGCCTCCCTCTTGATATCGGGGTATGCACCGTATTATAAAGGGAGCAGTGTTCTCAGAGCATCTTTCAATTCTAGTGAACCCGTGCCCTTCTCAAATGAGACTATGGCAGTTTCTGACCTTGTGGGGAAATATAGAGCATGCACTCAATAGGATTCTCAAGGATATTGCCGGGGGTTTTCAAGTTCTTTCTGATCGCCGTCAATCTTACATCCCCGGTTAGGATTATCATGGACTCCCAATACAGTAGAGCTTAAAGAATTACAACCTCACACATAATCTCCACGGGGAAAGGGCAAGACAGGAGGTAGGGTTGCCCATACTGCTGCTTTTTCTGCTGCTGCTGAGAAAGGGAAGGCGATGGATTCGGATGAGATTAGGTTTCTGGCGCGGAAATTCGCGGAATACGGTAGACTGTCACCGAACAAATGGCTTAATTTCGATCATGGGGTGTGATAGGCGACTGGGGCAGTGATTGGGAAACTATGATAAGGATCACGAGATATCGCAGCTACAAGTGCTTAAAGAGATGCTCAACAGATGCTTAATATATAGACCGCTTAAGCCTGTCTTTTGGATTCCCAGTTCGGAAACTGCACTCGCAGAAGCGGAATTGGAGTACAACGACCAACCTCATAGTAAAACCGCCTTTGTAGCCTTCCCCATACGGACTATTGCATTGGTAGGTGCCTGGTGCTGTCGGTCTTGATAAGGCGATCGCGATTGTTCATAAAGTTAAATCTAACCCCGCTCCACAGCACGCAATAGGGGGGGGGGTTGCTACCGGCACGAAAGTCGTACTTATAGTCTTCACTGTGATCGCGACGAAACTGGGGTGATGAGGAAGGGAAAAAGAATCTCGTTTTTCCTAAAAACTTAGTTTTGTCTAAAACCTAAACTTATTTGACTGATAGGTCTAAACAGGGCCTTTTTTTAGTAGATAATGCTGGGAAAGGTAAAAAGCTTTGACATCTCGAACCCCTGTCTTTCTTCCCGAACATCCGCCCCCCTGGTAAGGCCCCTCCTGGTCGGTGCTACAGTACCGGTATTGCAAAATCAAGCTCTGAAAAAAAAAGTAAAAAAAGCAAAAGAAAAAAAGTAAAAGAAAGCAAAAAATCGTAAAGAACTGTTGGCCGGTTGGCAACCTTTTAGAAGAGCAAATAGAAAGAAGTAAAAGAAGAGAGAATATGAATTACCCAATTATCTACACATCTTACTGTAGAAAAGACTCCAAACCCTGCTTGAAAAATCTAGCGAAATCGTTCAAAGGCCCCATATCATACCCGATGTACTTTTGCTTTTTTTGTGCAACCCACTTAGACAAAATTGACTGTCTCTCTTGGAAAGTTAAACGGGGAAGTCTCTCTTGGATTGGGGATGCAATGGTACTTTCGGTCTGGGCATCCAGACTCTGGTGCTCGATATACACACTGCGAAGCTTTGTTACCATCGCGTCTGGTAAGGCCGGTTCCACCTTTGACATACCCCATGGCCAATACCAGGCTCCATGAGAGCCTCTTGTATAGAACTTTTGTTTACCAAGTTCATTAAATGCTTTGAACCAGACACGACAGGCGCCACAACTCAGTTTTGACACAGCAAGGTAATTAAATAGGGGGATGTCATTGCCTGGAGTCCTAAAGTGTTGGACAATTTTACATTCGCAGTGTATGACGCACGTTTGGGTGTTAAATGCCGCTAATTTTTCTGCGACCTCATTCCTGTCTTCGGGGTTCCCAAAATTCTCGGCGTTCAAAATAGCCTCCCAAGCCTCCGAAGATTTGGGTAATCTTACTGGACAACTCTGATGCGGGATCGTAGAAATTATCAACTCACTTTTTAAAGCTGACCGAAGACTAGAGGATATTGCAAACTCGAACAGGTTCTCAATGTGATCCGACTGAGAAATGAGTTTTTCAATTGTGCGCCGGAGCCGGAAGGGATATTCTTCAGGATCATCTAGTAGAGGGGTGAAGTTAGATCAGAGGTGAGAAATATCAAAACTATCATAAAAACTTGAATAGCTGAACTATTGACTATGCATTCAGATATTCCCTTCTCTGCAAAGTAGGCCAAATTTTTTTGCGGGAATAGCGGAGTGGAATAGCATACCTTTTGACGAATTTACCTCTTCTGCCAATGTCTCACAGCCGAGATGGTCTCCAGCTGTGAGGACAATGGCTGCCTCGTCACTAACAGCCATGCCCTTCCGAAATACCAACTCCCATTCCTCACCTGTAGGGTTTCCTCCAGTTTGAATATCCCTGTAGAAACAAGCTATCTCATTCATACCTTGCACCAAAGAGTACAGATTTAGGTCAAAGTCTTGTGGGTAGGAGTGCCCACGATATCCAATTACTTCATTCATGAATTGGAGAAGGGGTGGTATTAGGATATCTGCTCGCTTCATCTGCTTCGCCAAAGTAAACCGAGATATAGTGCGATATATTTCGATCTTGAAAGGGAGACCCACCCCACTGGGTACTTCTGCCGACCTTCCATCCTCTTCCGATCTCCCAGCCCCGGTGCTCGTATACATATTTGACAATTTGCGTAAACCTCCCCATATTTCCTGGAGATACCTTTCTAGGCCAGCTTGAATATTTTTGTTTTCCGCGACTGTAAGGGTAATCTCTTCCTTTGCAGAATCCGATTGTAAACCAAAAGCGAAAACTTGTGCTTTTGGCTTATGGACCGAGAGGCTAGAGAATGCATCCAGAATGCGACAGGTCTGAATGTTCTCATTGTCGTCGTCCTCGCCCCCAATGCCATTTTCGAGAATCATAGCACCGGAGCGGCGAGGAGCACCATCCTGCCGCCTTGTGCCATATGTGGCGTGTATTATGAGGACTAGGTGGTGCGGATCAATTTTGCTGGCCATACCTACCAGACACTTTGCGAAAACAGTCTTTATTTCAGGCAAATGTGGTTATGGACCAACCCGACTGCTAGGATTTGACTCTAAATGTGGAATCACAAAGTCCTAAATTTTTGAACTTACCCGTAGTAGGATTTTAATTTATCTACAGGTACGTATTCCACTCCACTGGTAGCAGGGGTGAAAAGGTTGGTGGGGGTGGGGGATAAAAAGGGAAGGTTGAGAGGGACAGCGATGATGATGGTTTGGAGGATTGCGTGGGAGGAAGGGACTTTTGTGAGGCAACGAGGAAGGAAGAGGAAGCCTTTCCCATGAAAACATAGTGACTTAATCAATTTTGTTCACTAGAGCAAAGTCTAAAGCCCAGCCATCTTAATTTCCAGACTCCTGGATTTCCTCAGCCACCCTACCAGTTTGTCGGGACAGTCGTCCACTGTCTATCCCTCTGGCTTTCTCGAAGTTCTATTCCCATTCATCCGATAAGAAGGCAACTATGGAACAGCTCTCCCACTTTCGTTATCCTCAATCCTCAGAGAACTCTCCCGGATAACTTCTCGACCTCAAAAATAAAACCTTTATAATCAAAGCCCTTCCTCCATCTACCCTACGTGAATACCGGATTTCGTTTGGCATTCATGAGCCCCCGGCCGAGATCCAGGATGTTTTACGATAATGTAGGGAGGTTCATTTGAAATTTGTGAGCTAACACATAGAAATCAATAGATCCGCACAGCTCAAGGACTCCCGCTGGTTTGCAAGTGATTTGTCCTCTGAACAAGGAGCTTCTCCGTATGCAAATCTGCTTTCTCAATTAAGTGCTACCCACTGACTGGCAGATGGGCAGACTCAATTTGCCAGCTCCTTGTGGTCTTCGGCATAAATAATTGTCGGAATTCCAAGCTCTCCTTTATCGAGATACCCAGAAGCTACTAGTTCTTCTCCCCGTTACGCTCGGCTTACACATTCGTCAGGTACCTGCAAAACCGTCTCTCCCAGAAAGATACCGTACGACTATCTGGAGTTCAATCATTTGAAAGTGCTGAATATATCGATGTGACCTACGACGCTACTGCCCGAACGTTTGTTTTCAAGCATGAATGCTCAAAATTAGCCCAAATGGTACAGGGTCGCCAATGACCAATGTAAAAACCTCTGGTGTCAAGCATGGGGTCTCTGGGGATATAACTCCGATAGAAGAGGAAAATCTTTCATTAGCAAGCTTCATAATTGAGCTTGGTGAGAGCGGCGACTTTGGTAATATGTCCTATCGGTATTAGGATAATATTATATGTATTTCCCTGGCGTTTACTCAGAACCAACAATGTTTTCATTTGCCTCCGGCCACACCGACATCCCTCTTAGCGAGACTCAGGGCGCTAGCACTATTAGAAATTGCGCTCATAAAGTATCACTCGGCGAGAATAAGTATAAGAATACCGGTATGATACAGAGTGCTCGAGTCCCAAACTTGTTCTTGTTTCTCTGATTCTAAAATAACATTTTATATTTAATTCTTCTCTTTTCTACAATTGCAATGCTATTGACCGTCTTTTGACAAATACCTGTTGGGTACACAGATGTGGATCAATATTCCGTACCATACACATTACCAACTAACATACCGCTAAAGCAAGTGGAGTACTGGTGAGCCGTAGGTACAAAAGCTGGAACCTTAGCAATAGCTTCACAGAAATATAGACACTTATCCTATTTTAGCCCCAACTTTAACCCACGAACATCAACAATATATCACCATGCCCAAGTGGAATCTTGCGGGCGGATCGCTCATGTTTTCCCAAGATAGCATCCCTGCACGGCTCCCCCCCGCCAAGCGTCTACAATGTCCGTGCGCAAAAGCTCTACTGAACCCATAATTTTGCGGCATGCCCGAATCCGCTGAGCCAACAGCCAGCTCAACCCATCACTGAGATGCCCCACCAAACCTTCACTCAAGCTTCCACTGCATGGAAGTAAAACCTTCTCGTAGAATTGCTCCCCCCATTC
>Ga0307509_10003329_pt1 | contig 24570 bp, 27 predicted proteins | sample 10_EM_MG_FD_202245 | JGI IMG/M metagenome (GOLD analysis project Ga0307509, IMG submission 202245) | Populus trichocarpa ectomycorrhiza microbial communities from riparian zone in the Pacific Northwest, United States - 10_EM | ecosystem: Host-associated > Plants > Roots > Unclassified | place... | reverse complement strand
AGGAAGCGGCGGGGGGAGGTCGTGCCTGGACCGGTGGAGGAGGGGGAGGGGGAGGGGGGAGGGGAAGACGGGAAGAAGGGGAGGGGGGAGGAAGTGGGAGGAAGTGGGGTAGTGGGGTTCGACGTAGTGACCTTCATGTTCCCGCACATTGGCGGAAAAAGTACACACCTGGATCGTCAGGTGTGTGGTAACCAGCGTACTCTATCCTTTTATCCTCCCCTTCCCCGCTGCTCATTACTCAATTGACCATACCACCAGAACTCCTCCAATCGTTCTTCACATCGGTGGAACCCCTCCTGTCTCCACGTGGCGTAATTGTCGTCACACTGTTCGAAGGCAGGCAGTACGATCTCTGGGATATCAAGGGACTGGCAAAAGCCGCTGGACTGCAGACTCGAACGAGTTTTAAGTTTGCACCCGAGGATTATCCGGGTTACGCTCATGCCAGGACGCTTGGGAATGTTAGTGGTGGAGGGTGGAAGGGGGAGGAGAGGAATGCGAGGACCTTTGTTTTTGAGGTGGGTGATCGGGAGTACAATACTGGTGGTGGTGGTAGGCAGGGAAAAAGGAAAAAACGGGACGATAGCTCTGGCGAAGATTGATTTGTGCGATCGATTGAACAGATTGAGAAGGTTTTCTTGACTTTAACTATACCTAACTAATGAAGAAAGAGGGGCAAGAAAAAGACATGACATTCGGAGGGAATAGTCGAATGAATAGCAAAGTAAAAACCCAGCCCCAGATACGCCGTTTATACCCCCCGCAGCGGAGATTGAACTTAATTTCCGTAGTATACAAATTAAAACCGTTCCTAGCGCGAAAATAAAGTGCGAAAAAAAGCAATTCCAAGAGAGAGGAAGTTCCACCGTTTCATCACATTATGAACACCTTCCTGACCGTACTGCGATCCCACTCTTCTCCTGTGGTGGGGTCTCTGATCTTCTCCTCTGGCAATCCAAGCTTCGATGCCAATTCCTCCAATCTCTCCCGACCGTAAATCCTGCCGTTGAGTAACACCACCGGATCAGGTTCCACAGAGCTCCTGACGTGGTGGGCATATGGTACATGTCTGGCTAGATCGTTTAGTTCCGTGGAGCATATGGGACACAAAGAAGTTGTAGAGCTAGCAGTGTTGCTCGAAGACGAAGCCACGGAAGAATGGCAAGATGGTGTCTTAAGTGCCGATAATCCCGCCGACAAAGCTATGTGAAGAAGAGGTCGAGAAGGAAGACCGTGTAGGTTGTGGTGAGTATTGACGAATGTGTTGGCGAGAAATTCCCAACGATCTGCTGAGTACATGGCCTAAGTTGGGTTAGTTCTCAGACCGAACCCCAAAATGGGGTCATGTCACTCACTTTGTACGGCTGCCATGGAGTATCAGGCCGGAAAGCGAGCAGCGCAGCCGCCTTCTCGATATCCTTGAGATGATTCTCTGAATGGGGAACGAGAAACTTTTTCGAGTAAGCAGTGGCCTCCTTTGGTTGGCCCGCCCGTACAAGCTCGATGAACTGCTGTAGGCGCAACTCAAACTCAAGAGTACTCTATTCAAAGGATCAGCCATGCCAGTAGAATCTCTTCAACAAATCCTCCCATACCTTCATTTTTCGTAGAGAATTCTTATTTTCTTGACACCAGGCCAGGCATTCCACCGTGCTCCCCTTCCGAAGGCTCGCTTCGACCCTAGCACATTGAATGAAAACATCAACGTCTACCAAATCCTAGAAATTTACCCCCATCAGCCTCCCGCTCATCCCCACGGGTGTACCGCCGGGCAAACCTCAATCTGTTTCTCCTGCGCCAACTTCTTAGCGCTCTCGCCATACCCCGCCCGCAACAAGAAGTCCACCAATAGCCTATCAAGCCTAGTCCTACTCCACCGGTCATACCCCTCATCCACAAGACTAGGAATATTGTAAAGATCCTGTAGGTGGCTAATCCTCTTCCTGGAGTGCTCTTGTAGGACCTTCTCGTCCTCGTGTAGACTTTCTAATTTTCGTTTAAGCCCCTGCATTCGGTTTATCATACTATCTAGCGAAGCTATGGAGTCTTTAGGGTCCCCGTCCGCCATGGCTTTCGTCGCGGCTTCTTTGACACCAGTCATAATGATGTTTTGGTCTCGTTCGAAGTGTTTTTGTGAGGTTTTGAATGTTTTACGGAGGAGTTCGTGGGGTAGACGGAGGAGAGGTTGATCCTAAAGTCTGTCAGCTCAAGATGCTGGAATTTATGGGTTACGATTTCAAGGGTAGTGCGCACGAGGAGGAGGTGGCTCTCCGCATTTAATTTAGTGGTGGACATTGACATGGTTATCTAAGGCCTTAGAAGAGACTGCGACGTTTTTCCGTTGGAAATGTTGGGTCTCGGGGATCTTATAGATTCAAGAGGGAAGATGGGTCATTCGAGCGGGGCCCTTGATAGCAAGTGGCGTGGTGTGCGTATATGAGAGAAAGGCGTAGATGGAAAAACGAAGGAGAGGGAGGCAAAGACGAAGGGAAGATCCTGTTTGCTAAACAAAGGGATTTCAGAGCATTCACTGAGACCTCACTTCCTCCTCGGATGAAAGGTCAAAAATACTAGGTCCAGATAGAAAGAAGCAGAAGGTGTTCGGGAGGAAGTACAATTGAATGGGAGGGGGTTGAGGAGAAAGAGGGAGGAGAGGTTAGGGCATGGAGTGTGGGCCGGAACACTAACAAGTGACATTAGCGGGGGATCAGTTCAGCAAACTTGTCTCGACTATTTATGTGATAGGTTACTGTAAGCTATGAACTAGCTAGGAATAATTCTAAGTTATCATGCTGGGTAAACTCTGCCCCAGAACGCTGTGTGACCCAACCCCGAACCCTGACCTCGATCCTTCTCCTCACTGTCCCGTGATGGCTGCGGGTGCTTGAAATCAACAATCATTGATAATCCATTTTGCTTATATATACCAGTACCAGCAATACACACAAAACATTGCGGCTTGGCTAGTGCAACCTCCAAAACGGCCTACTGATACAAGTATGAAACTCGGGCGCATCTACCGGTAGTTGTCTACAGAAATCAGAAGAAAAACAACACGGATATCAGAAACCAGGACTAGTATATGGATCTCTACTTATGAACCTCTACTCATAGATTACTGTATTACACAAAGACGCATTTTCTGGTAAAACCCAGCAGCCAGATCCCACTAAAATACCACCGATACAAGTCTACCATAACCAAACCTACACAAACCACCGCCGGTATAATAGCAGCGCTACGTTTGCACACTGGAATACGGTGCATAACCATGTGAAAACAACTGTGCCCTCAGAATGAGACCACGCCAGAGTAAACAAACACCTCTTAGGCGTAAAGTAATACAAGCCAAATAGCCTTTATGTTCGGCGTCCCACACCTCCGTACTTATGGGTATTTTGTACAGGAAAAATAGAAGGGAAAAGGCTCTATAAAAGAGAACATGAAGCAATGAAACAAATTTACCGTTCGAACCACATCGCAAACCCTTTTCGCCGAAGAGATACATATAATACAAAGGAAGCGCCCCCTTCCCCCACCATTCCATTCCCTAGGTCTTTTTCGAGAGATGCCAGTGCTACCTACAACCCGAGAAACGGGAAATTATCGTAATACTATAAACCGGCCCGACCAGAACGTGAGAAAAAATCAAAAACTGACCCAATGCCAACAAGAAAGAGAAACATGAGAAATCCACCATCTTTAAAGCACCAAATGCAGACGCTAACACCGAGAAACCAGCGCCTAACGGCTTCCTACATGCATCCACTCATGCGTCAATTCCCTGAAATCCTCCGCAATAACGTCGAAACTTCGGTCAAGCTCCCTCGTAATATTCATAACATCTTCGATTTCGGCACTGAGAGATGCTATGGACGAAGATTTCTTCGATTCTGTGACGGGCTGAATTGGAGTATGTGTCGTAACTAATATTTCTTCTCCCACGGGGTTTCTGACGCCATTAGATAGAACTCCCCCAGTAGACTTCCCCCAGTCCAACTTTTGGGTTTGATAGTCCATATAACTCGTCTGCTTGCTCCCAGTTATAATGTGCCGATCGGGTGGTGTTGATTTCCTTCTCTTAGGGCGAGTCAATCCATCATCCTTGTTTTTCGGGGTTTGATTGAGCGGGGGCGGAACAACGAGGTTGGCGAACATTGGTGGATGGGGGATACGCTTCCGTTTCAAAGTCTTCTTCGGTGCCAAAGCCTCTGCCACCGCTGGATTGACCGACTCCATTACCAACCCGGAGAGCCTCTTCATCGCCGGTGCAAAGTCCATATCATCGAAAGTCTCCACCAATATAATCTCTTGCCCAATGACCCGGGAGCCAAATTGACTCAAGCCCAGAGCTTCCCGTATCTATATGATTCAGTATTTCCTTCATTCGTAAACATGGCATTGGAGGGGGGGGGGCATACGGCCGCAAGGCGTTTCTCTCGTCCTTCTCCAGACGTTCTATCAAACTCGCCAAAGGGGTCTGCATCGGCCATATCCAAAGGAGATCGATAGCAGACAATCGCAATTGCAAGCTTCTGGAACGAAGTGCTCTCCAACATATATCCGATCGCATCATGGAGGTTCCTCCTATCGCTTTTGAATCTCTCTTCGTTCGAGACATTATATGACGCGGAACAGCCAAATATAAGGCCTCCAATCTCCTTCACTTGAGCCATTTCACCTCGCTCGAGTTTGAATTGGGCTTCAAAGGTCGCCTTATCAGATATCGCCTTCCGTGGCATCCCTTGACCCAGAAATTTATTTTTCCACCAGAAGTTTCCGGTGTCTTCGGAGTTGGTGTTTACGATGAGAAGGCGCCAGGTTGGACGCGCTTCCTTTCCCGAAGTGGCCCAGAACGCATACTCAACTTTAGGATGAAATAGGTCCGCGAGCGGTGGGGCTTTAAACATCAGATTAACATATTTGAGCACCTAAAGCACAGGTCAGTGAAGTGAAGCAAGAATAACTGACGACGTTGGAAAATAACCTCCGCAGATGGGGTGCCATTGTCAGGGAATTGAACCGGGTGCCATTGTGGTGATATCGGTGGGGGGGGGTTCTTTAGCCTCTCTTGCCTCAGGCGCTTGAACCATAGCTTCCGTGACATACGCTTCCACGGAACAAACACCTTTTCCTTTAACCGTATTTCCTGGAAATTCCCGGCTATCGCTTCTTGGACCACATTTGCAGCGATTTTCGACGTTTGCATCTCAAGGAAATCACTAGCGATAGACTCAGCTAGTGCCGCTCTGTTGTCTTCCATAACATCTTGAACAACCTCCTTGGTTTTCTTTTCTAGGAGTTGATCGAAGAGCGAATTTGCTAACTCTGTTATCCTCGCAGGAGAATGAAATAACTTTTTGCTTGTTGGGATGTGATGCGGGAGCTCCGGTGCGGCTGCCTTTAATGGCTGGGCTGGGCTAGAAGTAGAAGGAACAGCACTATTTTGCTTGAAACCGGACGAGCTACTGGCAAATAACGACCCTTGATCAATATCACCTGCGGGAAACGGCCGGGCCTGAGGTGACATGGAGGCAGCAGGCGAATAATTATCCAATACGCTAATGGAGGGCGTGCCTGTGTAAGGCTGGGTAGCCACATTGTCGGCAAGTTCATCGTCGTCTCCCGCATCCTCTGGAACATACGCAGGGAAGACGAAGGAAGCTGGAGACGATCGAGACGAGTTTTGAAGACTATCAAAGACCGAGCCCCCATTCACCGAGGCTGGCGCTGAACTAGAATCGAACAGTGGTGGCGTCTCAGGTTTTTGGAAGAGGCTCGGGTACAAAGCCGACCCCGAAGGCCGAGGGCCCAGAGAGCTGCCGATGGCAAATGATTGGGCTGATAGCTGAGGAGCCACGGGTGGGAATGGGGACCGTTTATGGTCTGCGGTGGGTCGAAACACTGAAGCAGTGGCAGGAGGGTCAGTTGGTGAGCTAGAAGAAACAGCGACGGGCCCGAACGGCGGTCGAACGGGCACGGGAGGATCACCCAGCGGTGCAGGTTTCGGCTGAGGTGGAAACTGCGAGTTCAGTGCTACAAGTCCGCTATTGACAGAGCTAAATCCCACTGATGAAGTTGTGGACGCCGGTGCAGACGATGTCCCTGTGGAAAATTTCAGAGGGCCTACGGTTGGGTGCCCAAATGGATTCCCCCAAGCTAAACCCGCCGAGCCAGCTGCAAATGGGCCAGCTCCGGCGGCTAAAGACCCAGCAGTAGTAGGGAACTGCTGCGGTACATTGCTAAAGACAGAGGAATTGCTCTTAACACCACCGAATACGGTGTTCACGGCTGCTGCCGGTTGAGAGCTGGAGAAACCTTGGGTGTGTGCGGAATCCGTGGCAGATCCGTGATTGCCAAAGCTCTGTATGCTGTCAGGTTGCAAAGGCTTCGATATGGGATCTCCCAACGCAGCCTGGGCAGCTGCAGGAAGTGTCGAGGGGCCGAAGCCTGCTTTTCTGCTGAAGTTCGGAAGCTTTGGGAGCGGTTGAGAGCCAACCCCATTCTGAGGGGTAGGGGCAAATGGAGATGCTTGTGGGGCAAGAGCTCTAGGATCCGATGTATGCCGATGGGCAACGTGGTTGAGCAATAATTGCGCCTTGGTCTCGTTCGACATCGCCCCCCCTTTAGGTTCCCAGAGAACATCGGAAATTGACCGCCCCATGAGCTTGGCTTCAACGGATTCATGAAAAGATTGTTTGGTTGGCAGATTATCTGGGCCGCGTTCAGCTATTGTCTTTTGTAAACCCGGAGATCAAGATGAAGCATTACCTGTCCAGGGCCCCTTTCCTTTGTGTATTACCAGATAACTTTCTGGTTCTTGTCCGGGATCCGGGTCCGTCATTGCATAGGACAATCCGTAATTGTCGCAATCTGCTATTAGGGAGGCCTCACCCTCATATGCCAGCGTTTCTTGAATAAATTTCAGCAAAATCTGCTTGGAATCCCTTCTATACACGCCTCGCATTGCCTTCAATGCATATTTCCGAACCTCACTAAAATGCGTTTCAAGCAAACATGCCATCAGATATGGCACTCTCTTGCTCTTGACTAATCTAAAGAATGTTCCAAAATTATTGAAGCATGATTCGGTATTCTTGGTCCCGAGATTGGTTTGTTTCCGATTATTCGCCTGGATAAGAGCAAAAAACTTGAGAGCCATTTGTACCGGGACCGAGCTGAAGATGTGCGACGGCCACCTCTGCGCCTGACGTTGGAGGTCTGGATCACGGATATGCGCAATAATTTGATAAGACCTGAACTCTGCTTCATTATCGTAATCATACCCATCCAGTCGTGCATCTTCGTATAATTCCATCAGTGTTGTCAATGTTTTCTGAAGCTGTTCGATTTCCTGTTGCGCTACGAAATGATCGGGGGTATCCTTAGCGAGTTTGTGGAGAGAAAGTATATGAAACCGGGCGATTATTTCATGGCACTCAACAGTTTCCGCCCTCCGGTAATTCTGTAAGGTGAAATCTTGTCGAATCGCCCGAGTACGATCACGTACGAAAGGATGTGTTTTAGATAATGGGATGTCCCCACCGCATAGGTTGTAAACGAGATAGGCCAGTGTCGAAACCAATACCTTGGGTGGCCGAACATCAGAAGGAAGTTGAGCGTCATTTCCAGCTGCTGGTCGATGAAACCGCTTGACAGCATAGTTCCTGTCAATCTCACCGGTTCGTGGATCCTATAGACAATTAATAATATACTTTTAACTGAGAACGAGATGCTCCTACCAACTCCAATGGGTCAACACTATGTTGGACGCTTCTCTCAACCCGTTCAAATTCCGGGCACATGTCCATACAAGTCCCAACAAAATCAAGTGCATCCTCAAGCCTCTTCGGAACATCTGGGTCGTCGATAGTCCCATTGGCGATCGCATCTCGTCTCTCTCTGACACGGTCTTTTTTCATCTATATCGGGGTCGACATTAGTTTCGCTCGCGGATTAAACTCGATACCAACATACCCTTTCGAAGAGCGCCATAGTGGGAGCCTTGTCAGAAAATCTCTCGGCCCTAACACCCCTAGCCGCATTCATGTCCCGAGGATTTTCCCCATTGCTAGACCCTGCACTATCAGTGAACCGAGTCACAGCGCTTTCGTCCCCAGAAACATCAGATTCCCCCCCGCCAGAGTGAGCTGGACTACCATGTCGATAGCCTCCCCTACCACCTCTAACTCCTCCCCGACCGCCTCTACCAGAACTTGGTTTGCTAGGCGGGCCACCACCAAAAGGATTTCCACCAAACGAAGGCCCACCAGATGTAGCCCCGAACGCGCCTTTTCCACGGCCTCTTGAATTATCACCTCTCCCCCTGCGGGCAGTCCCTGGGCGACCATTGGGCTCCATCCGACTGGCTGTGTGAGAACTCAACCCTACCCCTTCCTGAGCATTCCTATTCGGAGAGACGTTCTTGTGGAGAAAAGGGTTGACAAGTCTTGCGTTGGGTTGCCTAGTTTGCTGATTCTGCCGCCCTGGTGGCTTTCCTGCGTAGTTTGAGAATGCCGAGTTTCTGGCAGAAAAGCTATCGTTTTGCTGGCTCGAGTGGCCCTGTTGGGGGTTGCTCCACTGGTGATGTCGGTTTTGAGGTTGGTTTCCCTGTGGAAGGTGTGAGGTGTTGAATCTCGGGTTGTAATTTTCTCTGCCGTTGGTGCGCCCGGGGGTGCTTCCTTGGGCGTTGAGTGTCGCGTTTCCGCTTCCGCCGAAAGCCTTGGGCATCTTAGGCGGCGTTGGGGTCTAGGTTGGTATAGGCTATAAAATACGCTTTGGGAGAGCACAGCTAGTACCGCTAGTGTGGCGTAGGTATCAGCCAAACTTAGGTTGCTGTGGCTGAAAGAAATTCAAATATTATCATACAGACAAAACCAGCAAAGGGGCCGGAGGTTTTGAAGACAAATTTTAAGAGTCAAGCAAGTGCCCTTAAATTTGTTTGTTGGTAAAGAGCATAGTGAAGAAAGGAAATAAGACGAAAGAACTCGGGGGATGGAGGAGATATATCATACTTGAGTAACACCAACTCCAGTAGTCACAAGAAAGATGATGGCGATGAAAATTCACGCCCTATCATTCCCTAAAAGATAATACAGAATTAAACCCCTAATGCCAAGTGATACGAAACAAAGCTTTTGGTGAGCCTCTCTAAGTCCTGTCATTAGGGTGTCATGTCCTACCCCCACCATTAACAGCATCGTAACGAAAGCCCTATCCAGAGCAAGGATTCTACGAGTTATTAAAGACGCCTAGTATTACCTACTTCGCTATGCAAGAGCTAGTGACCAGTGTAATGCCAAAAATTCTATTTCAGCATTTTTACCTTAGAAACCTCAAGAGCCTGGTTAACATCATAATATATCACTCACCATAAGGACTCACGCAAGAGATCAATAGGGGTTTGGGCATCTCTGCGAGCCGAGTTAACTCTGCTCTGATTCCTTTCGAGCGAATCGCACTTAGGAAGGAATAGTAGAGTAATCCGAACGGGATCCAACCCCTATTTTACAAACATAGCAATTTCTCTTCCCATGAATCACCTTCAGCGGCGTTTAAAGGCACACAAGCTCAGACTACTGATATACCCAACGACTCCTCCACGACAGCAGGAGCAGCAAAGACCAGAAGATGTCTCGATAAACCCCAATGATAGCACCAGCCCAGCCCCCATCATGCATATTTCTTATGGGTGTTGGAAAAACAAAGATATCATACGCCTCAGGCAGCAAACTAGATCTAAGCCCAACTTCCGAGCCCTATAGTGGGCTTCCACATACCGGTACCGTAAGAACCGAGACAATTGGGGGTGACGCCAGGACGTCTAGAATTTCCGGCTTTGGATTAGGGGACAAAACATAGCGAGAAGATTTTCCTTCAGCCCTCACTTGAGACACAGACCTTACTATCATACGAGAGGCAACTCCAACGTCCTAGCGAGATTCTCAATTATTTCGGTTTTTACGATATCCCCAGATTTCACAACCCATTCATCGACAGACAATTAAAACCAGTGAAAAAGACAACGAGTTTTGGTATTCTAGCCTCATCTTGCGATATTGGAGAGTTTAAGGCTTGCTGCAAAGCCTTCTCTGTTACACACTATTTATGCAAGGAACTCCAAGAAATTTATTGTTAAAGTGATCCAACCCCACAGGAAGTGTGTGAAGTTAGCTGAGCAGTTGCAACGAAAGGAAATGAGATGGACTCCCATGCTCAAATTGGCGTAGTCTCACGCTTCAGCCATTTTAAAGCCAAACTATCTTCCTCGAAAAACCCGTGTGTTTTTTCGAAAACCTCTGCGTGGTAAGAATTCAGCCATTCAGTCTCAGCGGGCGTCAGAAGCTCAGCATCGATAAGCTTTCTGCACATGGGCACCTACAATAATTACTATTAGTGAGCACGCATATCCTACAATAGGGCTGAGCAACTAACCATAGTAACATGCTCGAAGCCAAAGTATCTGGATGAGATTAGCATTTCACAAACACCCTTTCATTCTTAAAACTTGAGACTTACGGCCTATCGCCAAAGTTGTGGTTGGTTTTGACTTCTTTTACCATGATTATATCTGTGACTTTGTCAGTAGAAACAAGTTCCATACGAAACACCGAACTTACTCTCAATACGGATCCCGAAGGACCCATCCTCGTAATACCCAGGCTCTGGAGTTATGTTAATTTACGGGGACAAAATTTGACGGGGGAGGGATTAACAAACCATTGGATACAAACATCCCTGGGCTAAGGGCAACTTCCGAATACTGAATCCTTGTGCCTATCCCGAAGGGCCCCTCGTGGACATTCTATTTCACGTCACGTCAGGGAATGGTGCCATATTACCAGCAGGGGACAATTCACCAAAAATGACCCAACGCCATGGCCTGTACCGTGACGATAATCTAGTCCTTCGCTCCACAAGAACTGGCGCGCCAGAATATCGAGAGCAAACCCACTTGTGCCCTTCGGAAAGATAGCTCTATCTAAAGCAATCATACCTCTCAAGACAAGAGTGTAGGACTTTCTTTCCATATCCGTAGGCTCACCAAAATGAAGAGTGCGAGTCGTGTCAGTGGTACCATCAAGATACTGGGCACCAGAATCGCACAGGTAGATTGCTTTAGGATCGATTACCGAGCAATTCCCTGCTTCGGGTTTGTAGTGGATGACCGCTGCGTTAGGTCCTGTAGAAGAAATAGTATCAAAGGACAGCCCCATGAAGTTTTCCCCTCTGGATCTGATCTGCTCTAACTTGTCGGCGGCTTGTACTTCGTCAATCTTAGTTCCTTTTAGAAGTTCATCTTCCAACCACGCGAAGTACTCTGTCAAGGCGGCACCATCACGGATATGACATCTCTTCATTCCCTCCTTTTCGGTGTCATTCTTGACTGCTTTCTCTTCCTCGATGGGAGATCTGATCACTTCAATACTCTCCTCACCGCCAAGTGCCTTTGATAAAGCCCAAGAAGTCTTGTTTGATACCAACCACTTCCCGCCATCTTCGCTTGCCCCGGGGTCCATTTCAGGCTGCCCTGCCTTGAACTCCTGCGCTATCAAAACAATCTCGTCGAAGATCGCATGGTAAGGGAGAATTTTAACAGCAGAGCCTAGGTGGGCAATAACTTTGTCATCTAGCTTCGAAGAGTCGATATAAAGAGTCGTTGATTTGGGGGAAATGAAAGCGTAAGAGAAGAAAACGGGATTGTAAGGAATGCTTCAGACAGAGATTATTTGTTAATAAAAGACAACTCTAAATTTCAAGCCCAAAAAAGCGGGTGAATAAGCCAGGCAGAACAAAAGCCGAAACCCCCGGGGACTCACTCAGTTCCTCGAAGATTAAATAACCATGCAATCTCATCAAGCATGCTTACTACAAATCCGGGGCTCTTCTTATTTTCCAACTCCTTTCGAACAGCATCAATCTTAAGAGAAAACTCTTTTCCGGAATATTTTTCATCGAGCACCATTACTGGATTGTTCGGCCTATTTGGTCTATCAGCACCCCAGACCTCATCGATAAGATTAACTGATATCCCAAGCAAGCCAGTGCCTCCTTTCTTTTTTATCCTCGTCTCAAGACCCTTTGCTTGTTCTTGTCATTATGTCAGTATATACAACCCGCGTGCATCAATGTCAATCGGAGTCTAAGCATAGAAAAATGGGGCTATATACGAGCAGTTATAACAGTGGCATCGACACCAACATTTTTCCCTCCTTCTGCTTGCTGTGCAACCCTATTTTATTTTCCTTCAATCAGCAGCAGATCAAATAGCTGTTTGAGTATCGCATACTACTCACCACTCCTGCCAGGTGGGAACATCCGGGAGGCCCTGCTTGAGGAGCTCCCAGTTGTTATCCAATTGGCGGGCTGCCTGGTTAAAGTAGCGACCATCAGTAGATAGCGCTGCCTTTTCCTGCGTGACAATTGCGCATCCAGCCGATCCGGTAAACCCGGAGATGAAAGCTATCCCAGTCGTGAGTTAGACAGACGTGATCGGATCCTCTAATGGAACAAAGAAAGCACCTCTCCGAGCATCCGCAGTACAAATGTACTCGCTACTATGTGCATCTTCGCTAGGGACAACTATACGAGGCGATAACCGGTGAGCTTATAAGTACCTCACACTCTGGGGTAAACTCCTCAGAAATCACAAACGTACCGTAAACATCAACCTTCTCTCTCTTCATAAGTTCTCTCAACTTTGCAAGCCGAGAGGTGGTGTCGACAGTCCCCATATCGGTGTTTGCGGAAAAAAGTCTAAAATTCAGATGTGTGGAAAGGAGAACGAATGACTTTGGGCGACAGGAGGGACGTGACAGTAACCGGGCAAAGAATGTTATGGTGGGAGGGGCTGGCATTTGGATGCGGGGCTCAGTTGGTCAGGATCGCCATGAGTTTAGTTGGATGCACATAGCGTACATAGTAACGGCCTACAAATTCGGCAGCCCTAGACATGGTTGCTGCCGACGGTTTCGCTCAACCCCCACGGCTACCATGCGGTATTCTACTCGAGTAGTAGTACTGTATGATACCCGCACTAGAGCAAGTGTATGTTATCACAAGCAGCGATAAGATCACAGTTCCTAGCTACCTAGATGCAATGCCACGGAATACAAATAACTGTAAACATATTTCCAGTATTCTGTCTACCAGTCTTCCACCGAGTCACGAGTGGGTTTCTGTGGCCACCGAAGTACCGTACTGTGCCGTTGTACGGTCTCCCTTAAAACAACAGTAACTCCGTTCAAGTGTCTTAGTAAATTCAAGTGACAGAAAACTCGAGCCGACGGCCAGCTTACACCAAAGCCAAGCACCCCTTACCCACCATTTAATCACCTCCAATGAATCTAGTGGTTCCACTCTAGGCTAAATCAAATCGGAGAACAGGTAGAGAGTAACCTACAACAAAGGAGGTTGTCAGGTAGCTTTTGTATGGCATCCTCATTCAAAGTCTCAAGTCACTTTCCCATCTTACCACACCATTGCACAAAAAAATCATGAGTTATTAATTTACAGGTTCAATATCTTCATTATAGAAAGAAATAACTTTCTTATTGCTCTTGCAACTTCTTGAAATCTCTTGCCTAGGCAGTGTCAAGTTATGAGTTTCTGAAAATTGCTGTTTCTGGTGTAAAATAGCCAACGGCCCTAGTTGACTTTCACCAAGCGATAGCAGCAGCCGGGGGGGGGGGGGGCAGCACTCAACCCCTCAATTGCAGTATCATAACAGGAACATTTTTCAAATTTTCAGAACCATTAAGACGGCGAAGTCGAGTGATACAAAGTGACCTAAATCTAGAGGTCATGTCCTCACGTCCTAGGAGTAACTGCAAGCACGATTAGCTAGCTGTTCTTTATCTATTCGTGCGAGCCCTCTGGGCCGCGTGTCCTTGCCCTGTTGAGCGGGGTTTAATAGTGAAGTGAATAAATAGTTTAGTGATGGAAATACTGCAAAGAGTTTGTACTCGTAGGAGCGCTCTACCATATTATCAGTGCTCATACAGGTAGACTACCCCTGCTAGGTAGAGGCACTCAGGCTGGGATTCAAAGCGTTCATGCAAGATTTTCAAGTTGAGGAGACCTTCGTGTGTGTAACGCCTCATCTGTATGCAAATCTGACAGAGAGACAATTTTTCGAACCCCTGGCCCAAATGCCTCTATGGTAATTGAGAATCTTATCCTTGTGAACCGCAATTTACTCGTGCCTTAATATGCACGAATGACAGCGCCACAAACTCTATGGCTGCCACGATACGCGCACCAGTGCTCAAGGATGCTGCTCGTGTCCTGTATAGATGGTGGGGGTGGCGTGTCGATCAACACGCGGCGCAGGGATAAAAACGTAGGTTACAATGCCCATGGCCCTCACATTCCAACCATGTTAATGCCCCACCAACACCTTTTCCTAACCTTTACCATGAATTTCCTTCGTCCCCTCTGCTCTTGACCGCTCCTTTTCTCTTCTCCATCCTCCTTGAGTGTGGTTCCATTTCCTTAGTCATACCATTCTACTTTCTAGGCCTTCTTGTGCTATCCCATTCCCGAATGGAGTCCCGTCCCTATCCATCCTCTTTGGACGAGGTGGTCACCGTAAGAATCTCCACTATTTGAAACCCCTCCCCCTCAACATTCCTACCACTAACAGACCGTAATAGCTCGTTAAGCGGCTCTACCAACCTGGGTCTCCTCAACTTCTTTCACAAATCCAAGAGACTCTTCAAGCTGTCCAGCGTTCTCAGGATGGGTGGAAGTTGGCGGATTCGCTGCTTGCCATAGACGACCAATACGTGCAATTCTTTGGAGCCCTCACTTTTACCGTCAAACTCAATTCTGACAGGTCTATAGAACCCCACTTAATAAAATCCTTTAAAGCCTTAATCCTAGGGACTAATGTGACTGGGTGTAGCGGATCCCTATCTCCAAAAGACATTCCAATTCTAAGAGACCGGCTCATCGACTGGCTAGTTCGCTTTAACTCCCTCGGATTAGCTCAATTAGTTATCAGGAAACTATGTTCAACATTAGTTGTTTTCTTTATACGGTTTCCGGATTATTGGGATGATTGCATCCGTCATATTATTTGTTCCCTATGCTCTGGCCGCTTTGTTTCTGCCGCCGAGCTTCCACAGCTTCCTTCCTCAGAGAAACTCCTGGAGGTAGCAGAACCTAGAATAAAAATCACAGCACTATGGTTCTCGGCTATTTTGGTAGAAGAGGTAGGCAAAGTTGATTCCAGAAACATAAAAAAGTGAGCAATTGCAGCAGTTATAACGTTGCCACAAGCAAGTCTAACATCTGCATCGTACAAAGCTATCATTTTCACAACAGGATACAGTCGAACATCGAGGAGGTCGTCTCGCTAATAGGTGATGCGATTGATATACAAAGCCCCAATGATCGTAAGATGCTATGCTTCCCAGATTTGCATAAGATACTAATGAACACAGCCTCTCGAACTGCATCAAGCACATTCGACCCACGTCTTGTCAACGAAGGAATGAAAACCTTTCAGGTTCATTAACACTTTTCCACCCTTGCTGCTAGTCCATACAGGAAGCTAAACGTTTGCAAAGTCATGGGTTTTTCACTCCTTACGTTCCCTCTCTGATTCACCCCATACGTTCTCGGAATTAAAGCGTCTGACGACCCGCGTTGTCAATTGGCTAGCCTATTCGGATACGTTCGAGACCACATGCGAGGTAATAACAGATATCCTCACTAATTATTTTACATTCTTCACCCCTACGGACGAAGCCTGCCTGTCAAACATAATTACCTCACCATGGGCCTTGGGCAGATACGAAGAGCTTACCTCAGGTGATGGGGACTGGGGGGGGCTCCAATTTGGCCGACTTTTAGTAGCCTTTGCAGAAGCTACCGTCCAAAAGCTCATACGCGATGCCAGTAGCCCACACACCAGGGCTCTACTCCAAATGTTGCATGGAATGGTTAAGGTCCCTGGTTATCCTGTGGCCGAAGAAGAAATTTCAGGAACTACCTTTGAATTTTGGAGTAGCCTGGCTGAGTTCTTGCTAGACCCGGAAAATGTAGCAGAGTCAGATATCCCATCCTTAATGGCGGCTGGAAAAAAGGAGATTATGCAGGCAATTGAAGAATTCTGGGCGAAGATACAAATACCTCCACATTCCGAATCTCTAAGATGGACCAAGGACCTCAAGGATGGATTTACGAGTTTCCGGAAGGACGTTGCTGATCTGGTTGAAGTGGCATACGGCATCCTGGGCCTTGAGTTGTTTGACCGCCTGATCAGCCAGGTTATCAGTGCCCTAGCAAACAGTCAGACCGGGGAGGGAGCCGCCTGGGAGCAGATAGAAGCAAGTCTATTTTGTCTCAATTCTTTGAGCGATTGTTTGGGTGACGAGCCGGACGAAGACGAGTCATTGAAAGTGCTCTTCCGAAGTAGGCTCTTCAACGCCTTGGCAGACTTTGGAAATCAAATTCCTCTAAAAGTCAGACAAACAGCTGTCCATATGATCGGTTCGTTACTCTAGTAAGCATTTTCTGTAGCAGAAGGCTGACCGCTCCCAAAGGATCGTATGCAGTATTCTTCGAGAGGTGGGCCAATTTCTTACCAACTGTATTAAACTTTCTATTTGTGGCAATATCAACCCCTGCTCTAGCTCGGAACGCCTCGAAGTCGATAAGCTCCTTGTGTTCGTCTTGCCGTGGTACACTCACAAGCGAGCTATCCATATTTCTTTATCAATACGAACTGTTTTCTGCTGCGCCCACAGCAGACGATATCGCTAAAGAGCGTGTTCTATGCGCAATATCTTATATTATACAAGCTTTGCCATCAGAAAGCCAAAGGCTAGATTCTATTAGCAGGATACTAGGGTTCGTGGACAAGGATGCTCAGCGAGTTCTTACGCTCCTACATCAGCACCCGGAAGCAGCTAAAGAGCTAGGAGTATCAACTTTACAGTGCCTAGTAGCAATTGGCAAAGGGTTGCAGGCTCCCGACGATATTCCGATCATACTTGCTGGCGAAGGTGGAGGACAAGGGCCACCTCCTTTCTGGGAGCAAGACGGAGGGTTAGCGACCCAGAGGAGAATACTACACATTATCCAAACACTGGTCGGTAGTCTAACTGAGGACGGGGAGGTAATTGATGCTGCCTGCGCTGTTTTCCGAACAGGTTTCGCGGAGACAACCCCTGGTCCCTTTGTATTCCCTCCACGAGTAGTCACTGAATTTCTCTTGGAGAGGGCAAATCGTGGTGTCAGGGTAGAAACCGTGCTGTCGACCGCCAGCACCATGGTCAGCTCTCACTCATTAGATGGTAGTCCAGACATTTCCACTGAAGTTGGCTTTTTCCTAGAATTAATTTTGGGACTTGTCGAGCGACTCCAGAACCCTCAAGAGGACCCCGAGATGTCGCAAGGTTTGGTCGAGTTTCTAAACAGGCTATTCTCCAGGTATATTACCGTGATCGTCTGCTACCAACCCAGGGAACGAATTGAGAATCTTCTCTGGTTTGTCATGAACGCAATACAGGTCCGGGAAACATTGGTTAAGAAGGCAGCATGCACGTTCTGGGCATCGCTTGTCTCTTTTGCTGCGGATGACCGCCCCGAGCTCCAGGCCAGTATCAACTCATTTGTCCATATGTGCGGACCTGCCCTGGCGGAGAAACTCGTCTGGGTAAGACTTTTCCACTTCGCCCTAATGGAGCCAATTAACAATAATACGAACAGGGAATCGGAGGAGGAGCCTCGAGGAGTGAGGTTGATGGCCTCACAGAGCCCCTCAAGAAAATGATAGCCCGCCAGGTCAAAGCGAAGACATGGCTATCAGCGTCCTTATCACGGAATGGCTTCCCATCCCCGAACCTTTCAGACAAGGACAAAACTGTTTTCTTGAATAAAATAATAACGTGTGTGCCCCCCTCCTCCTCTATATCACAAAACTAACATCTCCACTACCAGCCTAAGGGGGAAACGCGGCACAAACCAAATTACCAAAGAATTCTGGCTAAGCTCGAGGGGTAGTGACTTTGCCTGTTAGTTCCACATGCCATACACAGCTCTCCCTCGTGTCATGCAAAGTATCTAACGCCATAAACCAACCAGATACCTCATAAACTTGTCCCAAATCTGCCCGTAGTATCTATAATTACATCTCCCCAACGGAATTCCCACCGACGACAGCATCTTCCTGAGCTTGTTTTCATCCCCCCCCCTAAAAAAAAAAGGGCCCGCTATAACCATAAACTATTCGCCTCCCCAACCAGGTAAAGTATGATAGGACTATTTGTAGCTTAATCTTCGGGAATTACTTGATCGTTGATGGTGTGACATGGAAGGTTCATAATACCAAGTTTGATATCGTGGAAGTGATTATGTGCCCATGAAGCGTAAATAGTGACCAAAAACGGGGACTAATGTGCAAAAGATAGCCAAAGGGGAGTACTGGCAACGTTGTTAAAACAAAAATCCCCCACAGAACCATTAAAATTAATTCCTCTAAAACAAAAAAGCCATATCCGGAAGGTAGTATTATTCCGTCCACTATGTGTCTCCCTAGGATCCTTCTAGAAGCCGTTCCCTCAACCACAAGCCTAAGCACTGGCCGTTGCGCCGGAAATCCCTCATTTATGGTGGCAAGTTTGTTGCTTACCGGAGGCTGTTTGCGCAAAGAAGGTGTCAACCCCTCCACCACATATCACTCGCAACTTTTTCACATTATCACTCGACCCTAAAGTGGGGCCTAGAAAGCTTAATAAACAAAGGAAACCCCAAACGTCCCCTAAAATAACACAGACAAACGACAAAGTACCAAAGTCATCAATCAACAATTCAGGATTTTCAAATTAGGCTCACTCGTAGAAGGAAAACCCTTCAATCCCATAGGGAAGCTAACCATATACCTCGCGATAAGAGAAGACAACCCTCCGACCGGCTCCTCCTCCCTTTGTTGTTTTTCCACGGGGCCGATTCTGCACCATGCTGAAGCGCTCTGGACCTCCCCGTCCCGGTGAAGTGAGAGCGTGCAGTCCGCGATAGTATATCGAAAAGCCTGGGGTGCAGTCCCACAGCGTCCATCACTCGACACCTAAAGCTGCAAGTACTATGATAAGTTGGCGACACATGAGCACGGGTCATGGATGAAACGCAATCAATTAACAAAACGGCAACCTAGTCCATAGCCGCAACAAAATCTACATTGCAATCTGCAAGAATACTACAACTCATCCGATGGCTTGTTTGGAATCTATTTTACCCATCGCCCCATAACTCGTCATTACAATGCAAAAAAGTCGTATTCTGAGACTTCCTGTAGATATTTGCCACCATTCATTCCCATCCTCCCACCATCCTATCCCATCCCATTCCAGAACCCCCGTAAAAATGGCAGATCTAGAGCAGATATCTTATACAAGAAGAAACATGATCGAGAAAGTGAAAAAGAAAAAAAAAAAAAAAAAGGAAAACAACTTTTTGGTTATAAAATCCCGAAAAGTAAATCAAATTGCCTTTTATGAAATGAACTGCCCGAGGCCAGACATGTCACCTTCTTTAGCCGCGATTTCGAAGTAACCATAGATGATACTGCAAAAAGGCAAGTTAGCAATCTTTTATAATGCAAAGACGGGATATTGTAACGCACGTGACAGCTAACAGAATACCAGTTCCAGACCCAAGAGCCCCCAAGAGATCAGACGCAACAGACAAAGCACCAATGCAAGCACCACCAAAAGCAGCGGCAACTGGGATAACCCTCTTCAATTCCTTGTACATGCTCTGCTCACGGTGGCCAGCCATAACGAGACCTTGTTCCTTGAGCTGCTTGGCAACATCGCGGGGGCTGGAGCCGGAAACCTCAATCCAGGTCTTGGAGAACATGGCACAGGCAGTGAGCATAAACAGGATATAGAATGCAGTGTGTAAAGGATCCAAGAGAGCGTCGGTGAAGTTAAGAGGGGGGGACATGTAGTATGAGATGCCAGAGACAGCATAGAGCTGAGCAGATCCCTCCTTTGGCTCCCAAACACCGAGGAGTCGAACCAGGAAGTTCTCCGGAAGACGATTGTACAACATCTGGGAGACAAGGAAAACGTTGGAGCTCAGCGCAGACTGTAGCATGATAGGCATGTTGCTGGTGTAGAAGAGGCGAACAGGATAGGTACCCCTGGTCCCACGGTGGCGGCTAGACTTGACGGGGATCTCGACACGGAAACCTTGGAGGTAGATGACCGAGGCGAAGATGACAAGAGTGGCCAAAAGGTTCATGACATTGGGAAGGCTCTGCCTGTAGAAGGCCTCACGCAGGGCGCGTTGCTTGTTATCCCAGGTCAAGAGGAGATGGAATAAGGCAATAACGGCTCCCTCGAATTCGGGACCGCGGCCAGTGTTGACAGTGGTAGGGGAGAATGCCTTCCAGATGATGCTTTCGCAGATATTAGTAGCGATGAAAAGCGAGATTCCAGATCCCAGTCCATAACCCTTCTGGAGAAGCTCGTCAAGGAGGATAACAATGAGACCGGCGACAACAAGTTGAAGAACAAGGAGAAGGCAAACCCCGGCACCAAGGTCACTGGGCTGTCCATAGAGACCGGTCAAAACGTAAACAGTGGCTTGTCCAAGAGAGAGGATAATGGCAAACACTAAAACTGAATGTTAGATGCCAAATGTGCGAAAAGAAAGTTAGATGCGAGTACGTGCATTTCTGAGCAGTTTGATAGAGTTCGCGATCAGATTTAAGATCGAGGTTAACATCAATCAAGTGAGTACCAGCAAGAAGCTGGAAAACCATGCCAGAAGATATAATGGGGGATATTCCCAGCTCCATTAAGGTACCACGATTACTGGCCAACATCATTCTGAGCCAATACAAAGGATCGGATGTATCCGAGGACACAATTCCGTATAATCTGATGAAATTGATAGCGCGTCAGTGCTATAAAACAGATATGGTGAATCTGGAAAAACTCACGGCATTTGGCTCATGACCAAGAAAATGAGCAATGTCAACTATTAAAAATAAAAAAAAGTTAATCCCACCTCCCTTCCCTCCAATCGGCCAAACCCAGTAGAAGAGGGGAGAACTCACCCCAGTCCACATCACTCGTTGCCTAAACGGTGTTTTGCGTTCGGGGCTCGCCACCTCCGGGAGGATTGGCACGAACGGCTTGATGAGATCAAGAAAGCGTACTGTGGGGGAAACATGTCTTGTTAGTCAAGTTTCTCGGTATATAATATTATTCCTATTATCGCATAGACAAAGGAAGGCTCAAGAAATAAGCCCTGCAGAGAAAGGGTAGGCACTCACTGCCGCTCATGATTGCGAAATTAAGAGAAGCCTATGGGAAATAAACAGAAAAGGAGGGACAGAGAAGAGAGTGGGGGTGGGAGGGGGAGTCTCTCCTCAAGAAAAGGGAGAAATGGATAGGAGTTGGTGAGTTGAAGAAGTTGTGAGCTTGAATGGAGGAAGGGAGAGAAGGTTGTTCAGGAGAACTTCTTGGGGGGGTTTTTTAGCTGCGAGGCAACGGGGGAGTTGAGGCCACATCTCTCTCATGTCAGCGAAGACCGTGAGTCTGTCTACCCCTGCGGCTGCTGTTCCCCAGATACCGTATGGCGCACTTTTTTCCCATTTCCCACTCTCATCCTCCATGACACAGTACCGGGACTATGGGGCGGACACTTTGCTACATTATTCTCCTTACCTTTCCCACCTTCTACGATATGTCATCTTTCCCCTAAGTTTAACCTATTTACAGCACACGTTCCTTGATCAATCAAGCCAGAGTGTCCCCTTCGGCGCTACAATACACAACAATGCCATGCGTGACCCTTCTTCAAGTACGATAGTCGAGGACAGCAAGAAACCTAGGGAACTTTTGCGTTGAGAAGAGAAAAAGGGAAAGAAAAAAAGAAAAACATAGTAACCTTTAAGCTCTATATTCAGCTTTCATCTTGCCCGTATTGACTGTAACAGTGTCGCATCTATGTTCATTCCTACGTTCTATAATCCCCATTCTTTACGTTTATTAGTCCCCTATCCTTTTACAGATCTTAACGGAATTCAAGGCGGGGACTTACAATCGTGACATATCTGCGCAGGAAAAATGTTAGCAAACAAAGGCTTTCGGCCTATAAGAAAAGGAATGGGGGCGCTCACTCGTGTGAAAAATCACAAGTGTAGTAGGCAGATTCGCCGCCTTTACCAGTTCCTAAAGACACCAGGATTTCTAGATCTTCCATAGCTAGGATCTCGCTCGCTCGCTCCTCGTCGACATTTTCCGGCTCTCCATTAACAAGCAGCTTTAGCTCTGAGGATCCATCGGTGGGAATAAAAGAAACGTTTGTCTTCTCCGGGACAACCCCTTCAACTCCGGAATACCCCGTTGCGCAGAGAATACGGCCCCAGTTAGCATCCCTCCCATAGAGCGCCGTCTTAACAAGCGGCGATCTAGCAATAGTTGAGGCAACTTGTTTGGCATCTTCAAAGCTATTTGCATCTTTTACACTAATAGTCACGAATTTCGTCGCTCCCTCCCCGTCTCTGACTACAAGTTTGCTTAGCTCTTCCGCAAATCCCGTCACTACAGCTCTAAGGGCCTCTTCTCCCTCGGTGCCGATCTTGATTGTTTCCCCACCGGCAGCGCCGTTTGCGAGAAGAGCTACTGTGTCGTTTGTGCTCATATCCCCATCTACGGAGATTGCGTTAAAGGAGCGCTCAACGGCGTGCCTAAGGATGCTCTGCAATGCATCCGGGGATACAGGCGCATCGGTGGCCATGAATCCTAGCAGCGTGGCCATATTAGGATGAATCATTCCAGCCCCTTTAGCCATACCAGCGATTGAGTACTCGGTAGAAGATCCTGGGAATTTGAAGCTTTTAGAACAGAGCTTGGGAAAAGTATCAGTTGTGCAGATAGCCTTTGCAGTGTTCAACCAAGCCTCGTGCGAAGTTCCCATGATCTTGTAAGCATTGGGTATCCCATCGAGAATCCTTTGTATCGGCAGCCTAGATGAATTCGCATCCTCAAAGTCAACGATGATATTCACCCCACTTCAAGTGTCAAGAGATGGCTAAAATACCTCTGCCCAATAACCCCCGTAGACATAACAATAGTGCTCGCCTCCCTCTCCCCCACCAAGGCGTCCACGGCCCCCCCCATGGCAATCGCATCCTCCACCCCCCCCTTCCCAGTAACCGCATTCGCACAGCCACTGTTCGCAACCAAACCCCGAACCCCACTTCCCTTCCTAGCATCCAACATGTCACGACTTGTCAGAACGGGTGCCGCCTTGAACACGTTTTTTGTGAACACCGCCGCCGCGGAACATGGCAGCTCGGATGTCACCAGTGCGAGGTCAAGAGACTTGCCGTCCTTTTTTACACCGCAGTGGATCCCACCGACATTGTAACCTTTAGGGTAATTGCCAGATTGGGGTACGTATTTCCACTTTTCGTTGGGGGTTGAGGTGCTGGCATGGTTTGCGGCAGTGCAGCTGCGGGCATTTGGAAGACGTTTGGCGAGTGAGCGCTTGAGGAGGAGCAGTGACATTTTGGAAGTGAGAATTGTGGCCTGTGGGCGTAGAATCTAGAGAGGGGGGGTGTATGATAGTGATCTGGAGGCGGTGGAAGGGGTGAGTCAATGGAGTGGGGGGACTAAGGGATAGGGGAGAGAATTAATACTTACAAGTATAAGCAGTGTTGCAAAGAAGGCCTTTGATGATCGAACCCGAGGGGTTAGAAGGGGGGGGGTTTGAATTGGGGCTTCCGAAAATGGTGATTGAAGGGGGGGGGTTCTTTAATGTCTTAGTAAGCAAAAATAACAGGAATTCTGATGGGATTTTTTACCTTTAACCCAGATGTGCGAGTATTTATTGCTCAGAAGCAGGGGAAGTGGGTGCCAGTGATAGTTTATTTGCTTTTTCTGCTACATTTTGCCCTCTTTTTCTGTCATTTCATTTGTTTCTTTGCTTCCGACCAATGTTGCAATGAAGGAGGGGTTCGATCAAAAAATGATCGAAGGCTAGGAACGCGCTTTTTCGAACCGGGGGGTTATACTATAAGATAGAACCCCTTCTAACAAATCGGTAAACCATGATATTTGAAGGCAGTTGGAAGCAAAGAAACAAATGAAATGATAGGAAAGAGGGCAAAAAATGTACAGTAGCAGAAAAAGCAAATAAGCTGGCACTGGCACTCCACTTCCCCGGCTTCTGAGCAATAAATACTCACACATCTAAGTTGAAGGTAGAAATTCCCATCAGAGTTCCTGCTATTATTGCTTACTACGGAGGTACAAGTACAGCCCATAAGTATTGTATATTTTACTAGCAGGGGGTGTTTGTGCTAGCAAGGGTGACGGCGTGAATTAGGTAGCTACCATACTCCATTCGCTCCGCTTATACCCAATTCATTACTCTTACCTAACGCTAGCCGAACACCCCTGCTAGTAAAATATACAATACTCGTCCCCCTCAAGAAGTACCCGAAAACAGGGGGGGTATATTTTGTATGGGCGCTCAGACACGCACAGACATTTTGCCATATATGTCTTTAATCCCTGTTTTCGGGTACTTCATGAGGGGGAC
>Ga0307509_10003328_pt1 | contig 24572 bp, 15 predicted proteins | sample 10_EM_MG_FD_202245 | JGI IMG/M metagenome (GOLD analysis project Ga0307509, IMG submission 202245) | Populus trichocarpa ectomycorrhiza microbial communities from riparian zone in the Pacific Northwest, United States - 10_EM | ecosystem: Host-associated > Plants > Roots > Unclassified | place... | reverse complement strand
TTTGTTTGATATTGTTTTTATTAAATAAAATTTATGTTTTTTATAAATGTTTTTTATATTTTAAATTATTTTGATGTGTTAATATCAAAAATAATAATATAAAAACAATGATCCATGATTGTTTAAAATAATAATAATAATAATAATTATTTTTTAATAAAAAATACTTTAAAAAAGAATCGTTATTACATTTTTAAATATAAAAAAAAATGATACATGATTGTTTAAAATAATAATAATAATAATAATTATTTTTTAAAATATATTTTTATTTAAAAATATATTATAATAATATTTTTTATATATTTTTTAAATTTATTTTTAATATTAATACATTAAAACAATTCAATAATAATAATAAAAATATCTCAGAACTTTTAAAAACTTCTATCGGCAAAAGACTCCCTTGATATTCCTTCGTTTCCCCTTTGATAGAAAGAAAAACCCCAACCAACTCCAATACAATAGAGTAATAATTAATAACAACATTTCCATGCCCATCATCTCTCCCTCTCCCTCATGCCAAACTCAAATCTCCACGATGTTCATCACCCTAAAAACGTCACCGTCTCTCTTTCACCGATACAGCCTCCATTTCCGCTCCTCTAATTCCTCGAAATACAAATACCGCTGCCTTCTTGACCAAATTGCCCCCGTTTCCGCCAACGTCATCGCTGCCGCCGTCGCCTCCTCTGGTTCTGGCTACCTCCATGGTGCAGTTACCTCTGCAATAACTCACGTAGCTGTTACCGCCGTCGCTATTGCCTCCGGCGCTTGCCTTTCCACCAGGGTGGATTTTTTATGGCCCAAAGGAGAAGAACAACCTGGTAAAATTATTGATTAATTCATAAAATTAAAAAAGAGAATAGAATAGAAATAGAGCTAATGACTAAAAGTCTAGACATACAGGTTGTTTTATAGTGGACGGGGTTGATGTGACTGGGTACCCGATATTTAATGAGGCCAAGGTTGGTTCGGTTTCTTGTTGCTTGTTTTAATCACCGTTGCTTCTTTCTTTGCTACCTGTAAAAAAAACCGCTTTGAATTAAATTTGTGAAGGCAGGTGGTTAAGGCTATTGCATTTGCTAAGAAAGCTCACCATGGCCAGTTTCGCAAAACTGGAGACCCTTATTTCACTCACTGTATCCATACTGCTAGAATCTTGGCTATGTTGGTTCCATCTACTGGCAAACGAGTATGCTTTCTAATACTAACTCCTGATTCATGTTGTTGTACCTTTCTTTTCTCTTCTTTCCTGCACTCGTAAATAACCACATGATGAACACCACTTCCATTATTCTACTTTGTTGTTAGTGTCCCACTTGATTTTCGTGTATTTTTGTACTTATTTTATGATTGCATTGAGTCTCTTGCTTATATTTTAAAGCCCGCTGCAGGCCATCGACACACTTGTTGCTGGGATTCTCCATGATGTGGTTGAAGATACAAGCGAGAGTTTACTCAGTATAGAAGAAAACTTTGGTGAGGATGTGGCAAAGTTAGTAGCTGGTGTTTCCAAAATTAGTTACATAAATCAGGTAATAATTTTATATTTGTAAACTCCTCCTCTCCCATTCCTTTTCTTTTCAATTTTGGAATGTGAACTTTATTGATTCTGGTTGGCAAGTATTGTAGAATTCAACCTTGTGGAACTGTGTATACCTTTTTTTCCGGGGTCAAGGTTAAGGGGATGGGCAAAAAACCATTGTGTTCCCCTTTGCTATTGAATTCCTATCATATCAACCCCTCTACTCAATTTTGTTACATACCAGCCCTTTAACATATAGGATGAACTAACCTTTCCATCCTTCTCCACGATGGAACTCCATTAGCTTGACCTCATACTATTAGTTGGCTTAGCGTTGACTAGTCGGGTGCTTCCATGTGACATGAAAATAATTTTTGGAATTAAAAAATAATAAAAAACCAATCAGGATTATTTGTAATAAAGGGAAAAAAAGAAAAATAATTTTTGAAATTTAAAATTTAAAAATTAATACTTTCATTCCATGTGGCAACACTTGATTGTTCAATGCTAAATCAACTTACGATGTGAGGTTAAACTAACAAAGTTCTGTCATGGAGATGGATGGAAGGGTTTTCACGTCCTAAAAGTTGAAGTAGAAGAGCTGGTATGGATTAAAATTGAGTAGAGGGAGTGATATGACTGAAAGTCGATAGTACAGAGACAAATAGTGATTTTTGGCCTAAAGGGATGCTTTCATTTTGCTGTCAACCCATAGACCATAGTTGCCTTTTGTAGATGAATAAAAAGATCCGTATACTACTCTCTAAGTCATTTGTTTTTGGAAAATTGACATTTGAGGATAGGTGGAGCTAGGCTTTTTAATGAACTGATTTGGGGATTTGAAGAGGTACGGAAATCATTTTGCATTGGATTTAACAATAAATTTTAATACGACAGTTTGTTTCTAGAATTGGAAAGATAAATGCATCTGAGGATGTCCTTTTCAGTTCCTTGCCTTTCTCCAGAAATGTTGCATGAGAGATGCGTTCTTTATCCATTTTCATCATTGGAGAAGAGGTCCTTTCAGGATAATTAGAGATGCCATGAAAAAGTTTTGGTGAAAAAGGGGAATGATGCAAGCCCATATAATAGATTTTTAAGGCTACATATTTTAGAAAGAAACATAAGATTTAATTTTAATATTTTAGTTCCCTACTTTAAGACTTCTTATTTTATTGGGTGCATATAAATAAACACCCTGGACAAATATTCCGTTCAACTTATTATTATTGATTGAAATAAAAACCAAGAGTTTTCTCCAAGTCTGAGGGTGTCTCTCTTACTTTGGTTAACTCAAGATTAAGTGTGTCTTGATTTGGTGATCTTGTTGTGGTTCTACGTTAGAGAAAAATTAAGACATTCTCATAAATAGTTATATTGTTAGCAAAACTATATACCATCACAAATAATTCTCATACAAAGCATATACAAATAATATATTTTATATTTGACCTTGCACATGAAGTTGCTTATAAAAGATCTATCCTCTATAACTATATGTAGTTCTATAAAACAATATGAATAAATTTAAATTGCTCCCCTGTTACTTGTTCAAATAATGATCCATAATCAAAACTTAGTCTTATCTTTTCCTTAAAAAAGTTTGAAGTAACAGAAATTAGCTATCACAGTCATGTATATGGCTCCGACAACTTTCAAAGTAAGCACTCATATAAGTAGTGACAAAGGAAATAGTAGTAGTTGGTAAAAAAATAAATGATGAAAGAAAAACAAAGGGTAAGAAGATTAATGGATTAACTGAACAGAATAATTTAAATTCTTATGTTTTGTCACCGCTATTTTTTGTTTCCTTTATTTCACTCTCATTTCAGTGTCTAGCATTTTGTCTTCCCTTTGCCTTTAAGCATAAGATCAGATATACACACACATAAGGGTCAAATAATTTTGATTTAATGCACCACATATTCTGTTAGTAATTAACCCGGGGGGAAAGTTGGCACTCCTCTTGACCATGTTGCTTCAACACTGATGCAAAAACAAAGATTTTAATATTCTATGAATTATGAAATTTAAGATCATATGGATGGAAATAGTCTCGATAACAGCTCAGGGGAAAAAAAGGAAGCCATGCTGACGTTGATTGAAATAGATAGTTTAGAGTTGCAAATTGTAATCACTTAACCTCATGGCCACAATAAACTTAAACTATTTGTACTATTCTTTCCCTAATATTGTAAACAAATTACTTTCCTCTGTTTTCTCATATGGTGATTGTCCTAATTTCTATAGGTCTATGTACTCTAAGATTGGTACGATTTTCAGCTGTTACTATTCACCTTTTTTTTTTTTTCCAGCTGCTAAGGAGACATCGTAGGCTAAATGTGAACCAGGGTACCCTCGGTCATGATGAGGTATCCAATGTGTAGTCTGCATTGTGAAAATTTTATTTTGCTTATTGACAGAGAATACTAGAGTTTTATTATTCTGTGATTATCATAATCAGCATCAATGTGGAGTAAATTATAAATTATTCCCTTTAGTTTTGCAAAATGAATTAAATAATCCCTCTTGTTTAAAAAAATTAATTAGTCCTTTGACGAGTGTCAATCATCATGGTTAATTTAATGTCATTTGGTGTAAAAAATGTTTTCTTTTCTCATAATTCATTTCATATTATATACTTCTTTTTTTTACCACATATCTACAATAGTTATCTTTTTTTTTCCCACAAAGATTTACAAATTTTTTCTAACTCCCTTAATTTTACTGTTCACGTATCAAGGCAAATAATTTACGAGTGATGCTCTTGGGCATGGTTAATGATCCACGTGTGGTGCTCATCAAGCTTGCAGATCGTCTTCACAACATGAGAACCATGTATGGACTCAACTTCTGTTAATATCCACAATCTATGTCTATTCTAAGAGAGGTCCTTTTTTTTTCAAAAATAAAAAATGTTGAAAAATTCTCAAATATTTAAATTCTTTCCTCTTCCTTATTGTTGATGGACGTGGTGGTTTGCTTCTAGGTTCTTTATGGTTTGAGACAATATGATAATAAATCATATGCTGTTTTTATTTTTGAAGATGCCTTTTGCAAGCGAGTCTACTATATTAATCACAATTCTCGATAATGTTTTTTTATTTATTTATTGTAGTTATGCCTTGCAACCTTCAAAGGCTAGAGCTGTAGCTGAAGAGACCTTGCTTATCTGGTGCTCACTTGCTTCCAGACTGGGTTTGTGGGCATTGAAAGCAGAGTTGGAAGATTTATGCTTTGCAGTTCTTCAGGTTTCCTCACAATTTTTGTTGATTGTTGTGAAGTGCATTAACATTGATGATAAGCCAATTGCATATGTAGGTTAATCTAAATGCATAAATTTATAATTTGTGGTTACTATGATTGTGTGGAAAACAGCATGATAAACTAGTAATTTTAGTAATGGATGTTGAAACTCCTATAAGCAAAGTGCTTGAATAAAGAGGAAATTTATTGAATATTCTTGGCCTAATAACATCTATTATATTCTTTCATTAATGATTAAGATTTTCTAGGTTTTGAGGAGTTTAGGAAGAGTCCAAAATGCAGTTTGGTAAATCAAACATAACTTTTAATTCGATCGTTGGATCGAATTGAAATATTGACAGACAATTTTGAAGGCCCTGTTTGCTTTTGGGTTAAAATTTCATGATGATTGAAGATTGAAAAGGTCTTCAAATAAGCCTCAAAAGTTACTGTGTGAGATTGTTTTTTTTGTATTTTGATTCTCTTTCCTCTTTAAATTAGGACTTTTAGTTTAATTAATATTTTACTATTTAGAAATCATAATGCTAGATAGATGAATTCTATTAGTTATGTAAATTTTAATTAGAAATTATTTTCTATAAAAAATTTTAAATCTAGAATTAGTATAAATAAAAATGTCTAGTTTATTTTATGGAGATTCAGATGATTATTTAAATTTTATAAAATACTAGAGTTTATTCTTTAAATTTCTCTACAGTTTAGGTCTGTAATCTTTAGAGATTAAGAACTTTAGTTCTATCCACGCTATACGTCACATCAATTGGTATGAGAAGATTTGTCAACTGATATAAGGAGACAATCTGGCATGAAAAGTCTGCTGGAGTGCTGCTACTGTTTTGGGAAGTTGTCTGCTAGTTTATGAAGAAATTTTGGCTGGCTTTTTCCTATTGTTTTCTTTTTGATGGCTGCTGATTGTTGCACAAAACAAAGACAGAAGGGAGAAGGGCTATTGGTTTGTAAAGTAGTGACTGATTTTTTTTTCCTGTTAACCACTTAGTTTAGTTGTGAGAATAACTAAAAAAACTTTTGCTCTGATACCAAAAATGACACGGGATAAAAAAAATATTTTAAAAAAGGTAAAATTAAAGAAGAAAAGCTTAAAATTAGAAGAAAGTGGCTGAAGAAAAGAAAATTGTAGATGAAGGAGAGGAAAAATCAGGGTTGAAAAAACAAAAGTCTAACTTTTTTATTAATTTATCATAATCTAACTATAATGTCAAAAAATTATTTTTAAATAATAAAACCCAAAATCAATTAACAATTAAACCAAAAGCCTACAAAAAATAAACTAAAGTCCAAAATAAAATAACATCAAACTTAATAAAAAAACCAAAATGAAAGTTCAAATAAATTAAACCTAGTAACATAAGCTAAACCCTAATTTCCCAACCAATGAACAATAATTGGACTATCCTCCATCATCGAAGGTCATATGCTTGTGTGAACTGTCTCGGGTCTGGTATCCGCACCAAAATAGCAATTGAAAATTTAAATACAATGAAATTGCAGATCTGATTGTGTTGGAAACCTCGTATTGTTGTGACGATCAAGTTTAGGATAGTACTAGAATATTTATTCTTGTTACGCTGCAGGTCAGATTATTTTTTTTAAATGTTTAAAAAATATTTAGGTATTGCTAACGTGTTATCAAGAAGGAAAAAAAAACTAAATCATGTAGGGATTTATCCAATTTGACTTGGTCGACTTGACAAGTTCAACAACCTGGACAACTAGAAAAAAACATAGTTTAACGCAAAAAAAATTCTAGACGACATCTTATTTTTTAAATATTGAGATTATAATATATTAAATTGACCTGAGTTAACCTAGGTTAACATGTAAAATCAATAACCTGAGCTATGAGACCGTGATAACTTCGTAAAAAGCAAATTAAAAATTATTTTGAAGTTCAATTCTCAATCAACCCAATGTTGAAGGATTAAATTGAAAAAAAATCAATTAAAGAAAGGATAAAAAAATGACTTAAGTCAACCCGCCAAACTTGGGTCATAAGACCGGGATAACCCAATAGAAAGTAAATCATTACAAATTATGAAGTTCAATTCCCAATCAATCCAGTGTTGAAGGATTAAATTAAAAAAAAAATCAATTAAAAAAGAACACAATAAAAACCTATATCAACCTGGATTAACACGTTAAGACTAGAGTAACCCATAGTAAGCAAACTGAAACAAACTATGAAGTTTAACTCCTAATCAATCTATTATTGAAGGATGAAATTGAAACAAAAATTAAATCACAAAAAAAGACAAAAAAAACAACAAGTTAACTTGTAGAAGCCGCGACCTAGGTCATGACACTATGACAACCCTATAGAAAGTTAATCGAAATAAATCACAAAGCTCAATCTCTAATAAATGTAATATTAAATAGCAAAATTTAAAAAAACTAAATTTAAAATTAAAGAAAAAAGCAACAAAAAAAAAAAAAAATACTGTTACAATAAAAAGTACGGAAACAATGATTTCCCTTTCTCAATTAGTTTTTGTACATCTTTTCTTTTCTTTTTTCTTCTCTGATTTTCTCTAATAACATTCTCAATTTGCTTGATGTTACGGCATGCAGCCACAGCTATTTCAAAAAATGCGGGCTGACCTATCTTCCATGTGGAGCTCTAGCAATAGACCTGGATATCTGAGAAGAATTATAGCTTGGAATGAGAAAAATTCAACTCTTGGTTGTGAAAATTCTGTGACAATTGACAAAGATGTCTCGACCATGAAGGTAACTATTGAATTGTTGGCAAGTACTCTATCCTCTTGCCTTTGATAACGAAGGAAAATAGAGATTTTGGGAGATAAAAGGTCAATGCCATATTTTTTGTTGTCCTTGATATTTGGATTTAATTAAGCATCCATTTGGTTTGTTCTAAAATAGTATCTTACCTTTTGTCTCATTTCCTTTAAATTATGGGTTATTTCTATTACTATATGTCTCAAATGTTTATCATTTAATGATTCATTGCATTAATGATAGATAGAATTTGTCACAATTATTTTTGTATGGTTACACTTTTTGTACAAGGTTGCAATAGTTTTGAAGTGGCTATATTAGTTGTCCACAAGTCATTTTTATTCAATTATTGTCGGTGTGCAGGATCTTTTAGAAGCTGTAGTGCCTTTTGATATCTTGCTAGATCGAAGAAAACGGTCTAAATTTCTTAATGATCTTGGCCTAACATCAGAGACTCAAACACGACCCAAGGTTGTGCAGGATGCTGGAATTGCTTTAGCATCTCTTGCTGTTTGCGAGGAAATGTTGGAGCGGGAGCTATTTATATCAACTTCGTATGACTTCTTTTCTCATTCACATTTCTTGTATATCATTCCAGAAGATTGACAATTTTTATTCTTATCTTATGCTTTGCAATGACAGTAAAACTCATGCAATGGATTCTACCATGCTTGCAGTTATGTTCCTGGAATGGAAGTAACTTTATCTAGCAGACTGAAAAGCTTGTATAGCATCTATAGCAAGGTTTGTCACATTATAAAATCAGTGATACTAACTTGAGGCTGGTATTTCCAAGCTTCTCTATACTTTTCCAAGATTTAATAATTTTGCCACTTGAGAATTGATTTTTGTTGCCATGAGTTTTGCTTTGAGGCTTTTGCTTTGTTGTAGTTCATGAGCATATTCTATATGTTTTCTTGACAATGCATTTGCATTCAGAATTTACGTAGTTAATAGTGTGTTATAGGTCTAGCAAGTAGTCTAAAGGAATGAGGTAGTAAACCAGCTAACTATAGTTTCTGTTGTTCTTGAGGGATGCATTGGTGATTTCAATTTGAATCGAGGAAGATTGGATATCCCAATAAAGTTATTGAAAGCATAATTGTGTGGGAGTAGGTGCAGATTGGATGTGTATTGCTTGATTTGTACGAGTGAATACTGGGAGTAACACTTGCAACTCAGTCCTTAGTACTCCTTTGGAAGTTTCGCTGTTATAAATGTTGAAAGAGTATTCTCAGGCCATTGATGGTGATTCATTATTTTGTCTGGCCTTTAATATTCTCTACATCTTTTAAATTGAGTGTTCCTAACCATTTTCTTTTCATTGCTAGTTAAAGTTATATGGGACAGTGGCCTTATTTTCATTGCTCAAGTTCTCACAGAGAGTTTTCATTTGATTATATTAGAACACGTTTCTATCTTTGCTTCCTCTAGATGAAACGGAAAGATGTCAGCATCAATAAAGTATATGATGCCCGTGCTTTGAGAGTGGTTGTTGGAGACAAAAATGGAACTTTACATGGACCTGCTATTCAATGTTGCTACAGTCTTCTTGACATTGTGCATAGGTACATGAACATGTTCATCTATATCCATTACATGCTAGCTGAACAGCTCGTATTTGCGTCTAACTCATATGGAATGACCAATTATTAACCATACTTGCCACTTGTCAGTTGAGGTATGTTGGCATCATTTATGATTTATTCTAGTGGTAATGTTACTTGGACGAGGTTACTACAAAGCTTGGTAGTGTTAGCTCTGGGTTTTTTTTGACCCCTCAAGTCTATACATCTTTATCAATTACTTTGAATATATTGGCATATTTTATGCATTTCATAAAAAGGACTGGTTCCTGTCTTTCTCATCTATCTAGCTATCTATGAATTGTCTCGGTCTGTACTGATTGTGACCAGATAATGGGTTATGTCTTTCTATCTTCCTTCGCAGGCTTTGGACTCCAATAGATGGTGAACTTGATGATTACATTATTAATCCAAAGCCTAGTGGTTATCAGGTAATAAATATATATGAAATGAGTCAATAAGTGCTATTAAATGCTTATTCAGATAAGTAGGTCTATTGTTGCATTCAAGAACGCTATAGTCTGACAGACATATAAATGTTTGCTACTAGCTATAGAGAAGTCACTGAAAAATCAATTAGCATTAAATTCCATCCATCTTTTCCATAGAGCCATAAATACACACTCGAAACAAAGGGGAGAAGAAAGGAGGTTTTAGAATGGAATTTTAGTTCTCTAATATAGTCTAGGGAAAGATGTAATGACTAAAGCCTAGATACATTGTTATTACATTTTTGACCAGCAGCTGAGGAGCCTATTTATTATCAAGTGACGTACTCATAAAACCAATCTAGGCCTACAGACTAACGAAATGATGATCTTTCTGAATTCTTCAATCTAGGCATATAGCTACTGCTGCTGCTGCTACTGATAACAAAACCTTACCCCATTTCAAATGACATTCTGATGTATAAAGATGTCCACTAAATCTCAAGACGTGAGGGTATAATTACTTTCATTATACATTTTCTCAACTTGGGTAAGTGAAACATAGAACCAAATGATAAAGGAAACAAACCTGAAGGTAACCAAACATGAAAAATCAGTTTATTTGATCAATTAAAACCAATCCCTGGAGAATGTCTATTTAGGCTCCTTATGCACCAAAGTCAAAGCACAAACTCAATAGGAATAAGAAAAGTGAAACATAAGATTCTTGCCCTATACTCTCTAGAATGCTTTTGTTATGATATCTCTCCTTAAATGAATAGCTTTTAATAATCTTGCATGCAGTGAGCATGAAATTGGTCTAAAAGGAATAGTATGTATTTGGTCTTATTACAAAACTTGGCATGATTTGCATTTGACTTGACGTTTGTTTGGCTATTTGTCTCGATAAAGCTAGGTCTATTCCGCACGCGCATGTCTTGTCATATTTTAAATCTTAACTTTTATTTACATTTGCAATCCCTCCACAGTACAATGCAAGTTCTAAAAGGATTATGATTAGTATGTACTAGATTTGTGGCCTGTGATTTATCGTGGTCCGGGTTGATTTTTCTGTAACATAAAAAATCGATGCTCAAGTGCTGCAAGTCTGTTTTAAAGAAAGAAAGAAAGAAAGAAAAGCCTCGAGTTGACCTGAGCTAGCATGCCAAACTCTCAACTTGAGTCTTGAGGCTGGGCCAGCCTTATAAAAAGCAAATTGAAAAAAATAAGGATAACCAATCCCCAACAATCCAAATGTAGAAGGCTAAAATAAAAAAAAGTCAACATAAAAAAGCTCAAAAAAATAAAATACCTGCAAACCCAGGTAAGCTCGCCAAACCTTGCGAGTCTGATATAAAAGTCAAAACAGGAAAAATTACAAAGTTTAATTTTAAAGGGAACCCAATTTGGAAGGATGAAACCAAAATAATATATAAAAAAATGATCCAAAAAAAATAGCCAGGTTAATTGGCCAAACATTGAACAATGAAATTGAAAAAAGAAGCGCAAAAAAAAAAAACGATGCCAATTCGTATTAACTTTTCAAATTCATGACTCAAATTACTAAACTGGGAACATCCTATCCGGAAAAACCATAGTTAATTCCCAACAAATAAAATATCGAAGGATAAAATTAAAAAAAAACAATTCAATTATATGAGAAAGAGGATCAAATGTAAAATAAAAATAAATGAGAGGACAACTTAGAATTTTGAATTGAAAGGTAAAATTGAAAAGAAAAATTAAATTCACCAAACAATTAAAAAAAACATTAAAATAAAAAAATAACTACCAGATTTGAAAAAAATAACAAATCCTAATTATAGACCCAAGGATGAAATTGAAAACAAATTGAAATTTGACAAAAGGGACAAAAAAAAAAAAATGAGGATCAAAATTAAAATATCAATAAATAAGAGGACAATTTTGAATTTTTGAAGGGCTAGCGCGAATTTCAATGGGGTGGAGAGAGAATAGAGGAGAAGAAAGAAGAGGCTGCCGTTGATAAATTTGTTGCCTCAATCACTACACGTGTTGTTGAAGAGCGGGAAAGAACTCCACAATTTGGCGTGAGCCATGTGCTAGCTAGTTTTTTTATTTAATAATATTATACATTTATCAAAATACCATACTTCCTCGAAGCCAACTTGATTATAATAAAAAAACCTGGATGAAATTACTAAAAAGCTCCTAAAAGCAAGTTTAATAATTTTTGTTTTTAAGGCTATTAAAGTCATTTTACTATGTTAAAAAATTGAAAAAGACAAACACTTCTGAATGCAAGTTTAATATTTTTTATTTTTAAGATTAATTAAATTATTTTACCATGCTAAAAAATTATGAGAAGACATTTTGTTTCTAATTAATTTGATAATGATGAATGAACCCTTATGAAAAAATCGTTCTACACTTAAGACAAGTTATTGAGTTTTTTGGTAAGAGCAACATGAGAATTTTACTGTTTCAATCTATAGTAACCTGAGGGTACAATAAAACTCTGATTTTTTTTTTTGTTTTTTAATTTGGTCTTATTGTAGTTCTTACTTACAAAGTTTAGCATGATTTGCATTTGACTTAAATTTTTTTGGTTACGTGTCTCAATAAAGCAAGGTCGACTCTGTTTGTGCGTGTGTTTTTCATATTTTAAATCTGAACTTTTTGTTTACATTTGCAGTCTCTACACACTGCAGTACAAGGTCCCGATAATGCACCTTTGGAAGTCCAGATAAGAACACAGGTATGAAGTGAAATTTAAAATGATAATGCACCTTTGGAAGTCCAGATAAGAACACAGGTATGAAGTGAAATTTAAAATGTCAATTCTGTGATACGGCTCATAAAATTGCAATAGATCATTTTTTAGTGCTGTTGGATCAATTTTTTTACTGTAAAAAAATATTCAAATATTGATAATATGTTTTTTTAATAATCTTTTTAATTATGAACTTAAAATATAATACATATTGGATGATATTTTTTTAAAAAAGTATTAAGACAGTGACATATTGAAGCAACCCGGGTTAATTTGTTAAATCTGTGATATAAGTTATGAGATCGTGATAACTCTATATAAAACAAATTAAAATAAATTATGAAAGCCAATTTCTACTCAACCTAATATTGAAAGATGAAATTGAAAAAAGAGAACTAAATTAAAAAAAAAAAAAACGAAAAATACTACTTGAGTCAACCGAGTTACCTTGCCAAACCAGTGATCTAGGTCATGAGATGAATCAAAAAACATTATGAAGCCTAATTTTAAATGATCAATTAGAAAGTGGCAAAAAAAGAAAAAGAAAAAGAAAAAGCAGCAAAAATAAAAAAAAGATTCCAGTCAACTTGTTAAACCCGTAACTTGGGTGATGAGATTGAGATAAATTCATAGAAAATAAATCGAAAAAAATTACATAACTTCTTTTCTAAGGATCTAATATTGAAGGTTGAAATCTAGAAAAAAAATTAAATTAATAAAACCAGTACATAATTACATAATCTAACAGGAAAAAATAAATTGCGAAGCAAACACAATTCCCAGAACAATTTAATATTGAAAGATAAAAAAAAAAGGTTGATGGATAAATTTTTTAAAAAAACAATGAAGTAGTATTATGTGGGTGTGAATATATTGATTTGGCCACACTATGTTTTGTTAATAATTAATATCTATTCTCTCACAGAAAATGCACGAGTATGCTGAACATGGACTTGCTGCCCACTGGCTTTACAAAGAAACTGGAAACACGTTGTCTTCCATTGGAAGCACTGATGAATCTGAAACTGAAGCATCTTCGTATCTTTCCAAAGATATTGATGATCAAACTTCCATGGAAGATGATCAGTTTCAAAAGTACAGATCCCTCAAAGCAGGACATCCTGTCCTTAGAGTGGAAAGAAGTCACTTACTTGCTGCTGTTATAATCAGGTATGCTATGATTTCTTTCCTCTCACAGGAAAAAAATTAGAGAAAGTTGTTGATTATTTTAGGCGAGTGCTGTAGAATATGGTGATTTAGGTGCTTAAAAGTTAAAAACACTGGTCTGAACAATAAAGCTTTAGTCCCAAACTAGGTGGGTCTGAAGTTGGGCAAAATTAAAAACAAGATAGAGTACTACTAGACTCTCATCATGAGGTTCAATTAATTGCTTTTTGATTAAATGTATCACCGCTTTCTCACATATCTAGCAAAAGGTTGTACTTGATTCATGATAATTTTCTGCTACACTTGAAAGACTACGAAGCAGATTTATAATGCTCGAGTTATTCTTGCTTAGATTCCAACATAGGAACGTTAACAAGCCCGCCTATTTAAGGTCTGAATAAAACATCTACTAGGAAAAAAAAAACTTGACTCTGCTAGAGAAATTCCTAGCAACTTGCAAAATTATGGAATTATCCCCGACTCTACTACTGGGACACAGCTGCTGCTGGAATCGAAAGCACACTGGAAAACCTAAACTAAATTCCTACTTGGAATTGTCAAAGCATTTATGGAACCAAATTAAAGCTTAGGGTTGAATGTTTGTCTCCTTCTGTTCCTTGCCTAAATATTCACCTGAATCAAAGCTAAATTCATAGGTTGCATTCATGGTGGGTTTATTGTTTGCCATCTTATTATTTTTCATCCCATCACATTATAGCCAAACATAATGACTTAGAGGTTGAAATTCCCCAATATTTGCATTTCAGAGTAGAAAAGGGTGGAAGAGAATTGCTTGTTGCTGTTAGCTTTGGATTGGCAGCTTCTGAAGCAGTAGCTGATAGAAGATCTTCTTTTCAAATAAAGCAATGGGAAGCTTATGCAAGATTATATAAGAAGGTTGAGCTGCTCCTCTTTCTATATTTATTACGTGTAGTGAATTTTAACAATATTCAAGATAGATATTTGGAGATTCTAAACATCTCCCAAAACTTTTATTCTTTAATGCTCAAAATGCCATGCTTTGTGAAGTATAAAGAAATTGGCTTTTGAGGAAAAGAACTTGAGAAGAGTTTGATTGGAATTTTCCGAGCCGTTAGGGGTTTGAACTCTTTAGTCTTTTATTTTTCATAATAATCTTGTTGTTTGCAAACAACTTTTCCCATCACTTGGAACAAATTTTACAATGTTTGATAGTAATGATGTGAAAATATAGTGGTAGCAAAATGATGATGATGTGTTGTAATTGTGATTGTTGCAATAAGATAATGGTGGTGATAGTGGAGGAGGTGGTGGCGGTGATGACAACCACTACGATGGTAATGGTGGCAGCAACAGCAGAGCGGTAGTGATAGTGGTAGAGTGATAGTGGTGAAAGTGATGTTGGTTGAAATATTTGGATGATTGTTACTTGATAACTGTCTTATTTTATAGAACTTTATGATATGAAAATATTTTCTAAAAAATAAACTTAGTTTATAGTTTGATTGTAAAATATTATACACAAACCAATTTTTTTGTAAAATATTTTACACGAAACAAGAACCCTTAGATTTGTATGAATGATGAGGTTAATTACCGCTTGCGCTTTTATTGATGACTTGGCTTTCTAGGTATCTGACGAGTGGTGGTGTGAGCCAGGACATGGTGATTGGTGTACTTGCCTTGAAAAGTATACATTTTGTCGTGATGGTATGTACCACAAGGTATGTTTAATATGAACCTTTTTTTTTAATACATGTTTTATGTGACTTGATGAGAAAAGGTAAATGCTGACTTCATTGTTCCATGATATTTAAACATGGCATGAAATTTTTTTATAATGTGAAACTTACATTTTTCAAATAAGAATTATGAAGGAGAGTCACAGTATTTTGAAAAATGGTAGTTCATCACTTCACATGTTGTCAAATGCAAATATGAGTGATTTCTAAAAAAAAGCTTCCTATAAAGGATTTTTCTTTCTCCCAAAGCAACTGGAGGTAGTGTTATAATCTCTCAGCTCCATTTCCCCATTTCCCTAGCTTGTACTAGTGTTATTGACCCTATAGCAGGCCTTTACCCAAGCAAGAGTCTAGGTCAATTGGTCACTAGTTAAACCAGTAGGGCATTGGTAGAACTGTTATCTCAAGATAAAATAAGATTGTGATTTTGTAATCTTTTAATTTAAATTATAAAAAATAGAAAACAAAACCCAAATTTTGTAGAGATTACTTGGTCGCAATTATGAAGCCCACCTTTATTTTTATTTTTTTTGAGGGAAAAGCTTGTTAAGAGCTAGAAGTGAGGCTAGAGACTTAAAGACAGGTGTGTTGGAGTGTGGAGTGGGGTCTGTTGTTTGGTGTCGGTGTCAATTTTTATTGGTTATTTATTATAACTTATACTTTTTCTCAAGGAGTTGACCTTTTGTTGTTATTGTTTATGGAAATATGTATTGTATATGAGAACTAGATTATTACCCCAAGGACTAAACGATGTGGGTTTCTTGATCATGTGGTCAAGTAACCTTTAATGAAGTTGAAATATAACTCGAAAAGCTGAAAAACCAGGTTTTATAAAATAATGATATAGAGGTAAACCCAATACATAAGAACCAAAAGTATTGGAATAAACTTGGACTCAGATATAACTCTGTACCTAACAACTCGAAGTATGTAAATGATGCCACGAAACCAGTTAATTTTCGATAAGGTGGCTGTACGATTTTATTTTATTTTTTTGCAGAAAAAAGATGTTCTACCACAAACAATCAAAAGGAAGAAACTCACGTTTATTATCATTAAGTTGCTGAAATTTACGGCTCCAAAAAAAATTATATAGTCTCATCTAAATGACCCTAATGCATCCCTTTTGGATTGCAAGCCAATGGGTCCAATCTAAGGATTAACTACCATAAGTCCAATAATGAAGTAAACCCTAAACAATATTTAATGGGCCATAACTAATCCAAATTAAAAATATTTGTTCAACTTCAAATAAATAAAATAGGATAATAAAAACAAAGTTTTCATGCTAGAATTTCTCCATGTAGCTAAAATCTCAAGCTCTCCTGAGTGGTGTTTTGGTCGAAACTTTTAGTGTTAGGAATTCATTCAACTAGGAAACTTTGTTTTGATTGCTATAATTTTCTTTCTTATATTGCCCCTTTTTAGTCTTCTTGATGTGCTAGGAATACCTGCAAAATAAGAAAAAAAAACTAAGAAAAAGATCTCCTTAGATGCCATCACATCAAGTCGATGTGGGATTTGAAATCCTTGCAAAGCATGAACTCCAATTATTCAATGAATCCAGGCCATATTAGGAATCCTTGTAGCCCAAGTCCATGCATAAGTTTAGGGTCTAAATAAGTATCATTTAATCTGCATTTGCTGTTCAAAATTAAACCATTACAGATTTGGATTGATTGGGCTGAAAATAGCCAAGAAAGAACACTTTGTCGACGAATCTGCCAAAACAGTAACAATAACTTCGACCAATTTAAATAATATGTTCTTGAACTTTGATTGACTTGAAACTTTACCACAATATAATTTCATATGTCTAGTATCTCTTTGTAAATTTTCAGCTCGCTCTGATATATGGTTTGAGAGATATGCTCGATCTCGCAAAACTAGTTAGTAGGCATTTCAAGTCAAAATTCGGACTTAACCTGATTCATATCATCTCCTCTCTCTTCAAAAGGATTCTTTCTCGAATCTATAACATGAAGATCATCTCTTGAAGAAAACAAATGAGTACCAAGCTGAAAAATAGCATCATCATTAAAGTTCGGAAGAACTTTGTTAGCAAAGAAGATCTCCTTGATATACAAGCGTCTCCCTGATATACTAGCTCATTTTCAGCCATCTTTTCCTTTAATTTCAGCCATCTTTTCCTTCAATTTCAGTTGCTGATTAAATATTTGCCTAGGTGTCAAAGGTGCAAGAGTTTAGGCCTTCCATCTATCTCAAATGAATATTTATTTGTTAATCCATCATTCATGACTCTTCTATTATACTGCCATGGTCTACCAAGCAACAAATGACTAGCTTGTATTGACACAATTTCACATAACACTTCATCACAATAGTTACCAATTGAAAAAACAACTAAAACCTGTTTTTTCACCTTCACCTCACCACCATTATTCTATCACTGTTATTTATAAGGTATGTGATGTTTGGTATTGTGCAAGTTTAACATTTTTACTAATTTAGTACTAGTTACATTAGTGCAACTACCACCTTCTAGAATTAAAGTTACATACCTTATTCTAAACATGACATCTCATGTGGAATATGTTCTCCATCTGATTTTCCAAATCATCCACCTTGACATGCATATTCAGTGCTCTCATCATCACAAGTGTTTCCCTCAACCTGATACTCAACACAAACATCATCAGCATCTTCCAATGGTGACATCTTTTCCTCTTCATCCTCCCCATCAATCTCAACCTTATTATTGGTTTTCATAACCATGACTCTTTTGTCTAGATATTGTGAAGCAACATGATCTAAACCCAAATAATGAAAACATTTAATATCATGGTTATGAGAAGTAGAAGTATCATTGTTACCTTTACCAGCGCCTAAGATGTCTTTCTTCTCTCTTGGGTATTCGATTTTTACCCTCATCATTCGGCTGTGATGGACCAGCCTTGGTGTTAGCCTTCCCATTAGGTTTTCAAGGTGCCAAAGGGCGTAATCATTGGCTTTGCTGAATGGTACCTTTCTGTTTAAGCTATCTCTCCACCTTCACGACCAGATGAACCATTTCCTCCAACTCCACAAAATGATGCAACTCCACAATATGAGTTATATCACTATTAATTCCATTCATGAATCTAGCCATAGTAGCCTTTCTATCTTCCTCAACATTAACCCGAATCATAATAAGTTTCATCTCTTTGAAGTACTCATCAACACTCTTTGTATCTTGGCACAAACTCTGCAATCTTTGATACAACTCTCTGTAGTAATGGCTAGGCACAAATCTCATCCTTAAAATGGATTTCATCTTATTCTAAGTATCAATTTGCCTCTTATAATTCTTCTTGTGGTTTGTCATCAACTAATCTCACAACACAATGACATAGTCATTAAAAACAATCACAACAAACTTGATTTTCTTGAGCTCTAGATAATTATGACAAAAAAAAATATCCATTCCACTTTCTTCCACTCTAAATAAGCTCCCATATCATTCTTTCTCTAAAAAGCCAGTATTTTCAACTTAATAGTATCAAAATCTTCACCAAACTCAATATTATGGTCACCATACCTGTAATTACTTCTTTGGTTGAAATTATCATCATATCTATCATCTTCATACCAATGATTCCGCTGCTGTCCAAACTGTTCCCATGGCCCAACGACATATTATCAAAATCAATATCACTCATGTCCACATTATTAGCCACAAACTCATCCACATCGGTGTTAACTTATCTAACAACCCTTATAATATTAAATTCTCTTTGCTCAGGTCTATTTTGAACCTCATCTTGATCATTACCACACTGCCTCTCCAACCTATACAATCTATCTCCAAATTTATTGGCTTTCTGATCCATTCACTGATTCATAATTCGCAACTAAGTTCCAATCATATTTTCTTTTGTCCGTGGTGCCATGTTATTGCTTGACTTAGCCATCTTTGAATCTAAAAAATTGGTTAGTTGATAAGAAATATATATTCTTCACCCATTTCCTCACGTGTTTACACTCTCGTGTTTTACTTAAGGATCTGTGATGATTCACAAGATACTTTACGACAAGACGAGGATATACTAGAATTAATAAACGATATGAGAAACTGAAATTAACACAAAAATTATCTCTAAATTATAGAAATAATCTAATTGAAACTTAAAACAAGTAGGAAAACCCGTAACTACCCAAATTTATTTGAACCGAACCGATTAAATAACTTTTAACCCAAATCGATTTGAATATACAACAAAAATTTTCTGGACGATAAGTATTTTGTTTTATCAAGAAACCCTAATTAACGCAAACCCTAGTGCTAGGCGTGAAGACAAATCAATAATGAAAACTGGTCACTAAACATTTTAAGGAAAAATTCACATCTAACTTGATGCATATCATTTAAGATACACCTAGCAAATAAAAGAGGGGAGTAGAGGGCGGGCGGGATAGTCCCTATAAAAAGAAAATAGCAAAAATACAAGATTTAAATTTGATTAAATTGTGAAAAATGTCAAGTCAAATTGAACCCTTTGGTTTCAGATTTTCAGTTATTTTTTGGGTCCATTTATGTTTTTCATTACGTTGACCATGATTTGTTAATTGATGGAAGATAGCCAATATCATGATGACACGTGCACTACACCCTGTATTAAAATTAATTGCTCCATTTTTTTTATTTCCAATTTTATTGACCTTAATAAATTTTAATTGTATTTTACTTCTAATTTTTCTGTGTTTTAATTTTTTTTGTTGAATTTTTAATTTCAATTTTAATTGGCTACCTTTGGTCAATTAACAAATCATAGTCAATCTAATGGAAAACATGGACGAAGGGTTTAAAATAACTTAATTCTAGAATTAAAGGATTTGATTTGATCAAATTATAAGTAGAGGGTTTATTTTAGCTAAATTCACATATCACAGAGGCATCCGACAATTTTCAGTCTTGTTATAGTGGGACTGTAACATGTCAACATCTGATTGGCCAGCAACTGGTCAACTGACATCGTTCAATCAAACTTTCGGACATGGATGGAGGATCTAAAATGGTCCAATTCGGGTGGTGGAGGGGTCAAGTCAATTATAGTTTTTTTTTTTTTTTTTCATGTGTGTGTGTGTATATATAATCAAATTGATATGATACATGGACATATGGTAATTTTAATTCCTAAACTGCAAGGTCCCTGACAAATAAAAAATTGAAAGGAGTTTGGACCTTGCCTCTTTAAAAGAGAGCTTTGCCATTGCTTCTTGCTAGTAGTTCCAACTTCCACCTACAAACCTGGCTTCTTGGCTTCACTTTTGCATGGATGGGTCATCTAGATTAGAGTCATCGAGATTTTAATGGATCAATTGCTTAAACAATCAAAATATTAATTCGGAATGGATTGGTGCCAGATCTACTGGTTAGCTGGTTCAACCAGCCTTACCTTTTATATAAACAATGTTATGTATCCAATTTCTTCCACCAGTTGCTACAATGAGGTAGACACCCTAAACTGAATGTTTTTTTGCAACCTGACCTTCCTGTTGGAGCTTCGGAGGTAGGTTTAATGATTGTATTCATGATTCATGCTTCAAACTAAAAGAAGCAACCTCAGAATTTCACTGCTTGGGGTAGTTCTTTCCCTGTCTTTGATTAGCACTGATGATGGTGGAACTTCCATTGCAAACTGTCTTTTATTCTTTTCTTTTGCTTCTGGAAGAGCTTGGTCAAACAATAGAAAACACATTGAATGTAGTTAGATCTGTTTTTGTTTGAGAGCCTTGACTTGCTGTTATAAATGTGTGGTTGGGAGAAGATTTAGCTAGAGTACTAGATGATTGCTAGGATTGCTGCCACTCTCCTCTCCCTTTCCCGCTTCTTTCCTGAATGCTTTTCAAAACCTGCTTAAAATATGGAGGATCATAATTAGATGTGGGAGTGTAAAACTATGAGAACTGTGGTAATAACAACTGTCTAAACATGATATTTCTCGTTTAGGTTTTGTGCTACCCTTCTACAAGTGTCTATTATCTCACTCACCCCTTGCTTCGTTTGGTGAACTTTTATATCTATGGACAATCATAAATTAGCCAACTTAAGTGGAAAATTGGACTTTCTATGAGAAATGAATGAATTCATATGTTATCATGCAGCAAGATCAATTTGAGCGCCTATTGCCAACCTTCATCCAGGTTATTGATCTAATGGAAGAAGAAGAATCTGAATATAGAGCTGTTCTTTCTGCTGTTTTTGAGGGCAAGCCAGTTGATTCTATTGCATCTAGGCCAAACATAGACACTGTTGCTTCAACTTCTATGGAAGCTAGCATCAATAATAAGGTTAGTTTTATTATCCTGTTATTTCTTAACCCTGATAACTAACGGGTCAAATACTAAAGACATTCTTATATTCTTCCCCAATTTCATGTCTTGCTGCCATTTCTATCAATTACATATAGTTTCAGTTTCTTACACACGTACAAATATTATGTGTGAGAGATCCTTTCAGAAGTCTTGAAAATTGGTCACTTTTGTACTCTCGCTCACACGTCCACATGTCCACATTTTCCTTTAGCTCCATGCATGATTTACTACTGTTTTATGATAACAAGTCTAGGCAGTGAGTATCAACTAAAGGCTTAGCATATTATTTAAGGAACATCACAGGTGTGAATTGAGAAATATGTGTTGTGAAACATGCTTTATTTGCAACAAGTTTTTACATGTTGCATTTCTCTTATCATTTCAAACTGAGCTTAAAAAATGGGGAAGGATTTTGAAACCGTTCTCTCGCTTAACTAATTACATGATTTATTTTGCATCATCCGCCAATTAAAAGATAACGGAATTCATCTCCCCTCCCCCTCAAATTCCATAATGAGAAGCAACAAGGGTCCATAACAAGTTCATCATGATATTCATAAAAAAATTAAAAATCACATTGGAACATTGATCAGGAAATATCAAGCTCTCAGCCTATCTTGTTAGATTAATGATTCACTCTGAACTACATACAGCTACATGTAATCTTCATTTGTTTACTGTTTATAATGTAGAAATATCTGTCGCACAAATCTACGTCTGCTCAAATAAGATACCTACGAGTGTCCATCCACAGAGGCATGCATGTGAGCCCAGGCACATGTTCTTGCCTAAATAGGATAGGAGCTGCTCAGAACATTCTCATGATTGAATTTTGTTTTACTTTCAGGTGCGTCTTTTAAGGACAATGCTTCAGTGGGAAGAGCAACTACGATATGAAGCAATTCTTGGGCAACCAAAGCATGAGCGGAAGTCTTATAGTAGTCTTGAATCCGGTGGCCTGGGGGAAGTGGTCATTGTATGTTGGCCTCATGGTGAAATAATCAGGTTAAGAAGTGGTAGCACTGCTGCAGATGCTGCAAGAAGAGTGGGATTTGACGGAAAGCTGGTTTTGGTTAATGGTCAGTTGGTATTACCCAATACAGAGCTCAAAGATGGTGATGTGGTTGAGGTCAGAGTTTAAATACACATTAAAAAATCAATTGTAATTGTCTGGTGTAGATAGAAGGAGAGGTAGAAGTCATAGCCATTCTTATGAAAATGTGATTGTTGTAGGGGGCAATGGAGCTTAGCATTCAATGATTACTCCATCCCTGGTTGGAGGAAATATCCTTTGCCGATAGTTGTCATGATATTAGGAGAACATATGTCAGCAACATTTATTATTTTTAATATGTTATTTTTTGCTATCTTACTATTTGTCTCTATAATAAATATATTGTTTTTCATTTATTATTTCCCCTGCAAGTTTAAAAGATTTTTTACCACGTCCTAATAATAGCACGACACCCTTTGACGAGGAAGTTCCATCAATACGGGTTGGATGAAAGTGACATTAATCTTGAGTATTGTACATAAAATTAATAGCAATAAGAAAGCATCCTTCTTCTCTACAAACGGTTTACTCGATTCCCTCCCTACATTATGAATTCTCATACCCCGGATATTGACCATGTCTAGTGGTTATGATTATAATGGATTGCTCCCTAGCCTTCAATGTAGTTTCACACTGTATGTGGTATAAGCACACTGGTGTGTTTTTCATCGTATTTCAGAAGTGTTTTTAAAAAAAATTGATTTTTTTTTTATGTTTTCAGATTTTTTGATGTGCTGATAACAAAAATAATTTTTTAAAAATAAAAAAATTATTATTTTAATATGTTTTGGAATGAAAAACATTTTGAAAAACAACTGTTACCATACTTCCAAACACGTTTTAAAAAAAAAGAAAAAGAAGCTGTATCTTTAGAAAAAGAAAAAAGAAAAAGAAGCTATATAGTTGTGCATAAGGAATTTGGAAACATGTTCAGTTATGAAATCGTACAAAGTTTGGGATGTATTTACGCCATGAGATATGTGTTTCTTGCCAAATTTTCTAATTTGTAATTCGTTTTATACATGTTTTTCATGTTAATGTCTGCGTGTCTCCATACTAGGCTGGAATTGTGTCATTCAAGGGTAATAAAGGATGAATAGACTTAGGTTACAAAAAGAAACGACGGATCCATTATCCGGAGGAAGTTGGAAAAGGTCTGCTTAAAAAAGTAAGGGGAGGGAGTTTTGGCTCGTTTCCACTATCCCAATCTAGCACCTGCATATTCGCGATGCATGGCAAAACAATCGTAATTGGACGCATATGTATTTCCCCAATAGGCCAGACTGTAGTGGTAGTTGATGAAGTTGAAAATCTATAATGATGAGGTGACTCTTTTCAAGGATGATATAGACCAGAGATTATTAGAGATGATGATTATGTTAGCTGGAAAAACTAGAAAACATGTAAAACTATACAAAATAGAAATATGAACTCTAGAGAGGAAACATATGTTCTAATTGAAAGGAATTCTCCTTTCTGATATTTCTTTGATTTTGCTTTACAAGATGATGTTATATACATAGACTTGTTGGTATAACTAACTTTAATATGTTAGTAACAAACTCTAACTAACTCTAACAAGTAACCACTTTCTATTTAGCTACAGACTTTAACTCTAATTTATCAATCACATTCTGTATATTCCAACATCTCCCCTCAAGATGAGAATGGATATTCATCATTCCCATCTTGCTAAGAAGATGATGAAAATTGAGGCAACCGAGAGGTTTGGTGAGAATATCAACCAACTAAAACCTGGAAGGAATGTGGATGATTTTGATCTAACCCTCCTGCAATTTCTCCCTAACTAGATGACAATCTAGTTGTATATGTTTAGTTCTTTCATGGTGTATTGATTGGAAGCAATTTCTGAAGCAAGTTTGCTGTCATTATACAACAATGCAACCTGAGAATGTGTTATTTTGAAATAAGCCAACAAATAAACTAACCATTGAAGCTCATATGTGGTAGTTGTTAAAGCTCTATATTCAGCTTCTGCT
>Ga0307509_10003327_pt1 | contig 24576 bp, 30 predicted proteins | sample 10_EM_MG_FD_202245 | JGI IMG/M metagenome (GOLD analysis project Ga0307509, IMG submission 202245) | Populus trichocarpa ectomycorrhiza microbial communities from riparian zone in the Pacific Northwest, United States - 10_EM | ecosystem: Host-associated > Plants > Roots > Unclassified | place... | reverse complement strand
GTCAACTGACTGCATAGCGTGAAACATAATTATGACTCACAATTGTGAGTCATAGAAAAACATACCTTATGACTAATAACTATTAGTCATGTGAAATCTGTCTTGCTTAGTCACGATTTGTGACAGTGGTTGTTTATTACCGCGCCCGTGCAGTTTCATTCAGAGAGGACTCCTCAGATAAACTTTCTGAATTAGTATTTCGGGCAGCCCACTACCAGCGGTCTTTACCTCCTGCCAATGAGTTCCCAAATACTAGGCATTACCGTCTCGCACAATAGCTCCACCTTGCGACTAGGCCTGTGCAGTCCGTATCATCGACTTATTTCATGGATCATTGGCGACTGATCGGGAATGGTACCTTCGTCTTATACCGTGTGGGATTAACCGAGAAACCTGTTGGGCGTTGGATAGCGTAGAGGCTTAGACAAGCGTGCCCTAGTCACTAAAGCCACAGCTCGGGTAATTATCCTTGCCCGAGCTCTTCCTCAACATATTCGGAACCCTTGTGCTAGAGCGGCACCTGTCTCGGTCTCAGGGATAGTTTAAACTAGATAGTGAGTCTGAATACCCGATGTATCCTAGCTTTTCACTTCCGGTGTCTTTTATCTACCCCCTACTATGCAGCGTCCCCTTTGGCTAGGTTCCGGTAATTTTGGGCCATCTTGTCCCTTAAATCGAGGTAGAATAGTCTCGTCTCTATTGGCTAGCTTCCTGGCATGCAAAGTCGGAAATTATCTCGCTTTTTTGCACTCTTCCCGGCCGTTAACGTCTCTCGATCTTTCCTCGATCCGTGTCCTGGTTCTTTCCCTCGTCCAGTTCCAGTTCTCTTAACGCGATCGAACTCAGTTGCCAACTTCTATGAACGATTAAATTGGTCTGTATTGTCTTGGTGCCTGGCTGGACTCTTTTCCTTCTTCTTATGACCTGGTTCCCCTTCTTCTGATTTGTCTGACCGTCCTTTCTCCAAGGTACTCCGACCAGGGGGTTCATTCAGTAAAGACTCTTCATTCTGGGACCTTAGCAACAAGGTGTGCGCCGCGTTGTTCTTTTTGAGTTTCGATTCCCGGAGTTACGCCCGGAGTACCCATCTGCCGTCGCCGGTTGTGCCTGAGAACACTCATAGTTCCTCACCGTCGTACATGCTCCATGCAACTGGACGGTCTATCCTGTTCACTGATTGTGAACTTTCTCCCTGGCTTCGTTCAGCCACGACAGCTACTCTTTTTCTCTGGGCTTGGGGTTGATCGTGCTTTCGTTTATTACTTTCGTACCTTTTGGTACCGAATGTTGCGACGGATTGCTCCTTTCAACAATGTTTCCAGAAGTGGTTTGTCATCCCACATCGTGTGCATCCCTTGTTATTTCTTCGTTGATCAACAACATCCTTCGGGATTGTGTCCTGGGCTTTATCCTAGTCTGTATGTACTACGTCCTTTTTGTCGGTAGCTGTCTTTTCCTTTAACCATGGTTTCGTGTGGGGTACCTTAGGCTTTCCCTTATAGGCGGCCCGCTTCTCGACCGTATACCTTTTGGGGGGTCTTGTATTGCTCTTTGTCAAAGTTTGGGTTTCCAGTTTTCGACTAATCGATGTCCCCGAGAATTCGCTCTTTCCGTGTCTTAGGCATTTGTCTTCCTCATGATTCTCGTGTTGAATCATGGCATTCTTAAATCCTGCTAGCCATAATTCGTCGTTGGGATAGGTTTCAAACGATAGTCTTAATAATCCGGCCTCTAGCATCTGAGCTTTAAGCATGTCTCTCCATGCTACCCCTTGGAGTCCAACTTTAATGTTGTGGTTCTCCATTCGCAAAAGGAATTGTCGTATGTCCCCATAATACCTCTCAAGTTTCATTAACTTGTGGGTTCTTTCTGTCTCATTTGTAGGCGCAAATTGTTCGGTTACTTTTTGTTCAAACATGAACCATCTTTCGTAACTGATCTCCTTTGTATATCCCAATGTCCCTGACATTTCTTTCCGATAGGTATCTGTGAAAGGAGCTACATCGTCTCCTTCCATTCGTCCCATAGCGTATTTGATTCGATTCATCTCCATGGTCCATTGGTGGCTATTCCGGTGAAAATAGTCTTGAACTGCCATTAACCATATTCGAATATCCTGATGGGACTTATTTTTGAATACCTATGGAGGGTCGGAGGGTCTTTTGGTGTGTAGCAGTCGTTCTCAAGCGATTGCCCTGGCCATAACGTCTACGACGTCTTCCTCTTCATCCCCCGTTTTGGGGTCTTGTCTCTCCCTTCCTTTCCCTTTGTCTTTACGACTTGGGCCTCCTTTCGGATCCTGCCCGTTGTCGTCGTCGTCACCATCGTCTGGATCGGGGTCTCCTGCCCCGTGCATAGTCGTTGGTGGTATTTGGCCTCCTCTATTCCCTTCTGCTTGTTCAGGAGTTGGATTCGACCGTTTTTCTTTTGGAGCACCGTCGGTATTCCGTACGGGCCGTTCCCTATTGTCAGTAACTATAGTTGGGGCTGCTGATCTTGAGCCGATATGGCTCCTACCTGGGCCTTTAAATTATTCAGAATATCATGAAGCTTCGCCATTTCCGCTTCATAACGTCCCTGTTCATCTCTCGCGGCCTCCTTGTGTTCCTCTTTGTGTCGATTTATCACCAACACGTAATTTGCATTGTTGTTTGCTCGGCTTTCTCTACTTTGAGGATACGGTCCCAAAGCTGCTCGTCCTGTCGCTGGCTGTGTTCTGCCTGTTCTGCTTGGCGAGCTTGTTGGGCTTGGAATTCTGCTTGGACCTTTGCCACGATTTCCGCCTGAATATTTTTGGACTCTTGGTCCAACATGTCGATGGTTCTTTCGAACATGTTTAATTCATCCACCAGTATGGACTCACCTTGTTCCAACCGGCGCTGGAGTTTTCCTAACGCTCTTGCCTGCTGTTGGCCTTCGCTAGATAGTCGTCCGATATCTAGGTACATGGATTTCTGTTCTCTAGCCATTCATTAACTAAATCTTCCAAGAACTCCCCCAAGGTGGCCTGCAAATTGGTTTAACTCTTCCCTTGAGACAAAGCTAAGAGTGGGTGTCTTAGAACGTCCTCGCGTTAGTCGTTCAAGGGCTACCCTTCCAATTGTACTGGTGTCTAGTGGACCAGGAGTTCGGCTACTGCTATGGATGATAGTCTCATCCCCACCGGTCATTTCGGAATCGTGGATTTCTTCTGTCATGATTGGTGATCGTGATGTGTCAGGTTGTCGATACACCGGGAACTTCTTTGTACTTTATAGCACTGGTTTGGAGGGTATCTGATGATCCTTATCGAATTGACTTGGGTTTAAGCCAGATAAGCAGGATCCTTTTGTGCTTGTCGGAGGTTGGGTATGGGGTGTTCCAGAATTTGTCTGGAAACTTGTAGGTTTTTATATCCCTCGTGGGATAGGGAGTGTTCCACTCCTCGTCTGGTTCTTGGACCAGCGTGTTCGTCCTTCTGAACAGCTGCAGCGGCAGCGGCAACAGTATTGCCATGCGGGAAAAGGTAAAGTATTTGGAGAATGTGAGGCGAATCTTGTAAAAGTTCTTCGAACGAGTAGAATCGATGTTCGAAGATCGAGTCGACAAGAGATAAGGGTTCGAAAATTAACGCTTCACTTATTTCGTCGAGGAGTGCTGTCATGTAGTGAGCTTTGGTAACAAGGAGAACTATCAATATACTGTTAGGCGGGAGCCTATCTCAAAGTCTTGTAAGATAACTCAGGCCGATAATCTTAATCGTAGACGGAGATTGTCTAGGAGGGCTCAATGTCTCAAAATAGAGGTAGCTAAAGTGATAAAGATTTTTCTAGCGTAAAAACTTATATTGATAAGATCTCTTCTCCGTTGCTTGATAATGTTCAAATAGCTCGGGAGGTACCTCGATATTTATATGCCGTGTCTGGATGGTCGCGGGCTACATCTAGCTTTCATACTATCTAAGTACCTGCTAACAAACTCCAGCTTCTTCTAAAAGTGCGAACACCATGTGTCCCTGACAATTTCTGTTATCTCACTTCGACTTCCGAATCGCAACACCATGAATTTTCCTGACGGTGCTCCCACACATCAGTTCATTGATTACAATCCATCTTCGTCGGCATGGAGTCTTGTTTACTATTGCATACCCAAAATGGTCTCCATGAGCGAACCAACAAAGGGGCCAGCTTTGTTATCGAACCTCTCAGTATTGCAGACATATCTGCAACCGACATCTGCGAGGCATAAGATAGACTTGTAACGATAATCGCACCAATAGCCATTATCCCTCCATAGTCATATCGTTATCGTATGGTTCCGTCAGTATCCTCTGGATACTTTTTGACGTGTGTGAGTGTCGATATGCCTGATATCTCAAACTACCTCATCCAACAACACCATTCACTTCTGCGACTTTCATCGCGAGAGCGTGGAGTATAGAATGTGTTGCTTAACCATTGTCCGTAAAAACGTCCCGTTACTTAGTGACCACTTCCGGAACCCTTATCTTCAGTGCTCAGTAACCTTATGCGATGTCGACCAATTTCGCTCGAACCACTTGCATAAGCTCGCCAAAGGCCTTCCCACATATATCCTGCGAACAGGATCCGGTCGGACGGACAGCCGCGATGTATACGGGGTTACAAGGAGGGTTCCAATAACTATGTCTTTGATGATAGGACGCAACTACGGCGGCGTCTGCCGATGTAGCGCCGTCCCAACGCTGGTGCGGAAGGGGGGTGTTGGCTTGTCCTTTTGAACTCAGAATCCTAAGGTAGGGTAACTATAGGTCTTTATTCAATAATGGAAGGCTAAGCCTTCCGGTATGCCTAACACTTTACTAGTAACTGTTAAATGTTAGTATTATTGAGTAGCAGGTTTGAATATTGGTCAGCAGACAGTACAAAAGGTATTGCAGGAGAATGGAATGCATCTAAGACAGGCTACAGAAAAGCCCTCTCTGACCCTACGACAACAAGTTGCATAGCTAGCTTTCTGTCTTCACCACTTGGAAACAAATTAGAAAGAGTTTCTTGTTACTGATAAATGCTACTTTGAAATAGGAGCATTGCATCGCCATCACGTAAGAGGACTTCTGCGCCGGGCTGGAGAACCCTACCTTCCACAAAACCTAAATCGAAAGTTTGCTCTAGGGACACGGCGATGTTCTGGGGGCAATTCTATATGGCAGACCAGGTATTTGTTTTCCTTCGTTACATCTTCAAACCCACCTCAAGAGGTATGTTGATTCTGGAGGTATGTCAGGAACTCAGATATCAAAGAAAAATATACTTCGGTACTTAGTAGAGACTCAAATACCTAGAATATCATCAAATGTTGATTCTAGCTCTTACGCTGACTGCTTATCTCTCTCTATGATATCCTTCTTCAACTGATATATCTCCCACTCATGTTTAGCTATCTTGTCTAATTTAATTAGGATCTGAGCTGTCATATTAGATTTATATCATACCTTACGAAACAGAGGGGCAAAAGCAGGCAGATGGTATTCAGCTGCAGAAAGAGTATCAGGCAGAACTTCAGGAGATTGTGTGGTTTGACCATATTGGGTTTGAGCATCCATGGGCTCCAGGGAAATTGAAGGTGAGAAAACCAGATAGGAAGAGTGGGATTGGCAGGGAAGTATTTATATAAAGAAAGGATTCTAGTATCCTCTCTCTACCCTTTTACTATTGAGGCAAAAGCACAGGCTCCCGGTATTTTAATTATCGAAGACAATGCTCCCACTCATATCCATCATTACCATAATTCCTTCCTGCAGCAGCTAGATCTTCACAAACCTATCTGGCAGGCAAACTCTCCAGATTTGAGCCTGATTGAAACTATCTGGTGTGAGATGAAAGACCTCCTCAAAGCCCAAATGGGACCAAGGACGACCGCTGCTGGGATCCGTCAGGTTGTAGTGCAGGTCGTACTCCCCCCATTACTTACATACAAAAAAATAAAAAGAATTCCCTCGCTAATGCTTTCATGATATCTATACAGGTCTGGAATGAGTACTCAGTTGAGCGAGTCAATCACCATATTGACTCAATGTCCACTCGTGTTGAGGCCTGTATCGGAGATGAGGGTGGTAATGGGTTTAACTTCTAGTTTCTAAATGTATCTTCTCTATAGACTCCTTCCATAGTCTTTCTCTTTTCTTTTATCCAAGTACTCTGGACACTATCATTTGAAAAAATATCATGATCTCTACCCTCTCTCATTGGCTTAACCTGCATATGCAGGTCATCTGCAGCCTCCTGCGAACCCAGTCTTTCTTACAAACGCTTCGACATTGCGAGTACGGTAGTTAATTATAACGGTCAACCTCAAATCACAGAAAATCACTCGTAAACCTCAACCTTCACTACGGGAGCTCCCAACACACCACCGCAATTCCAACGTCAACAAGAGTTTTAGAACCCATCCACCTTCACAATCCACAGCGCATAGATCCCCGTAGAATTCTCCTGAACAGTGCTGGCATCGGTTCGGTCTCTCTGTGTCTCAATATGCACCGCCAAATTGTGCGGGGGGAGCCTATCAAATCACAATCATCCCCATGAGGTGAATTCATAACAATGAAAATTAAGGGTTAAAATATAAAAATAAAAATAAAAAACTCATCACCTAGGCAATAGAGAGTGGTATAGTCGGCTAGTTCTTACCTCTTGCTTCCTACCCCCTTGTCACCGGCCAATGCTCGGAAATGGTGCCTAAGGACGAGATCGCTTAGAGTGGGAGGGAGGGAGGTACCTTCTGTGCAATCGTGAACTTATGGTAATTTCTTATTGCTATTTTTTTTTACCCTCTTTTATAGATAGCTTCATCTGGGGGGGGGGGGGACTCATTGCCTAGTGGTTTGGGATGGATTTAGGGGTAGTCCACCGTACTATGGAATGGCCCAGTCAATTTTAACAAATCCTCCGCAAGTGATCATAGAGAGCCCACACAGTGACAGTCTCCCCCCCCCTTTAGCCAATGAACAACTGACTTCCAGTAATTTACTCTAGCCCACCACGCTGCAACTACTGCATATTATATTATGCATCCACGGCAACAACCCCCTCCTCCTTCTTTCCCCGCGAAATTCGAACCCGACGACAAGCATACAGACTCCGGTACCGTGAGCACTGTACAGTACTGTGAACCCCTCAACATGATCATCATGTAGACAAACGGCCAGGATATATTACCCCACAATACACTCAATGCCTAGCCATCCCCCGCACGCGCGCACGCACGCACGCACTCAGGCACAATCAAACGGTGCCTGGGTAAAATCAGCATAATAGCCAAAGTGACATGCGCATACATATATACATACCTACATACTGACATACAGTAGAACACCCTTTAGCAGCACTCGTAGACATATCATACCCGTACCGGTTACTCTATCTATCTATCTATCCTTCTCACAACATGACGTAGACACTCCCCCTCCTTCCATGCCCTGCATCAATAAAACCCTACGGCGCAGGGAGGGGGAAAAACCCCATATCTTTACCACGGTTCCAGCAATATCGAACCCATGCCATAAGTTACTCAACCTATTATCGCTTTCGGAGAAGAGAATCTCTCTTTTTTTTTCTTTCTTTTTCTTTCTCTCTCCTTCTCGAACCTAATTATTATTTCCATCTAGGTTGTGACCTTTCCGCCACCACCCTGCAGTTATAATAATTGTAAGAGAACCGATCTGAGCCCCCTTACCGGAGTTAATTTTGAGTGAGAGGGGGAGGGGGAGGGGGAGGGAGAGGGAGCAAGAGGATTGAAGGAACCGATGGTCTAAACTGGTTCAGTTTCGAGAGAAAACCATGATCCGGTATCATAGAAACCCCAGCTCCACGAGTTAACCTCGCACCCCCCGCCCCACATGTATCCTGGTCTCTACACACACACGTAGTCTACACAGACACACACTTTCCATAATAATATCGGTAGGGTAATACAAGTAGCAATATCATACGGAGAAGCTCACGACCACCACCACCACCACCACCACCACAACTTCCAATATCGTAACAGACTTGGGCGTTCCTGAACCTGGTTGAAATGGGCGCTTTTTTGCGCAATTCCTGTCCTGCCTTTGTCTCTCATTGTCCTTGTATCAGATCATGATACCGATATCAGCTCATGCGATGCGATAGGGAATGGGGGGTCGGGTTTAGCCCCGGGGGGGTCCCGGGGGAAACCGGCGGGCGGGAGGTATCATAGTCAGGTGTATGATACCTGTATTACGCAAGGTTTTTTTTTTTTATTATTTTTTACCCTCTGTTCAATTGAAGGTAATGACTTTAAGACGAGAATAAAAGATAAAAGAACTCTGCTCAATTTTGTCGAGTTTATCTAACACCTGAAAGAGAAGGCAAGGGAGGATGAATGATCGACGGGTGGATAAGTGGGGTACTGTTCAGTACTAGTACAGCGGTACGTGTGTGGGTGGGTGGGTGGGTGGGGTGGCTGCGAGTGCGCATATATGTGTGGGTGCTAGAATGGTAAAGTGTCAAGTGATCAATCTCCTGTATGATATGATATTCAGTTTTTGAATGAGTGTCACAGATGGAAGGTGTACCGGTTGTCTATGTCACGATTTTGTACTGTACCGGTACTGCAGGGCGGCTAAGCTGTATACCGTAACTATCTTGCAAAATCTGGAGAAGAAGAAGAAGGCAATTGGAAATGTCATCATTATCGTCCCGGTTGCAGCAGCAATAGTTCGCCATGCTCACCTAGGTATGATACTCCAGTACAGTACAGTACAGCACCCGGTGCATTCCTCCTGGTGCTGCCACCAGGACACCAGCCACACATGTAATACCTGAAAGGTTCATATCCAGGTTGGAAGAAAAAAAACCCAAGTCCCGCTGTGCCATTGACGAGAATGAGGGCTGGCATTTCACTTACACGGCTCAGTAGTTCTATCATACCGGGGAGATATACCCTCCCCTTCTCCTCTTTATTCTCCTCAAGTTATGCACTGGTCATGAAAAGTAAGTCATCACATCCAAATAGCCTACAAACCCCCCCCCGGGACCAGTTCTTCTTACCTTACATTCTCGTAACAAACTCAGATCCGCCCTACCAAGACGGCGACGACACCTGTGTCATTCACCCTCTTCTTTATAAAAGCCTTGGCACGATCAGCAAGAAAGAAGAAAAGAAAAGAGAAAAGAGAAAAGAGAGAAAAAAAACTGACCGGTGACGAACAAGGATCAGTAAACAAAGTAACAGAATTGGACTTTTTTTTTTCCATTACCCTACTTTACAGCTCAATTCACTTTTTTTTTGGGCCCGCCAGGTGATACCGTACCCCACTCAACCCAAGGGGAACCATGCCGTGCAGCACCAAGACGCTAAGAAAAGAAGAAAGGAAGAGAAAAAAAGCAACTTATGGAAGCAAGGAAGCTCTTCTGTGGTGCTTCAGGGAAATAAAAAATGGGTTGGGCGAGAATGAGAGAGAGAGAGAGAGAGAAGAAGAAAAAGTTTGATAAGATTTTAGGTGTGATATTGTGATATGGGATCAGATGATGTTCCGTGCTATCCTTACTTTTCCGAGCATCCCTACTATTTCTATGCTATGGCTGGATTCGCGCCTGGGAGAGAGAGGCGGTGTCTCTGCAAGTAAACGAGCAGGCAAGGCAGGTAGGCAGGCACAGGTAGGCGCGCAGGCAGACTTCAAGTTCTGTACCGTATGTATGGAGGTATGTATCTGCGTACAGTACCGGTATGTATGATGTATGGGTGCACTCGATGATGTTGTGGTAAATTCCACTTTTATTTTTAGCCATTCCTCTTCCTCCTCTTCCCCCTCTTCCTCCTCGTATGTCAATTGTTTTCTCTGTATATACGTACAGCACTGTGCGGTGTAGCAGAATGCGTGTTTTTGTTCCCCCAGCACATGGAGAGGAGTCTAGGCTCGCGGCAGGGGACTCAACAGCGCATCATATGCACGAGCGCAACACCAGTACAAAGCCTACAGGCACAGCGGGCAGAGATGGGGAGCGATTAGGCATCCCGCCCACGACAATACAAATCATATTAATATGGTCAATAGAAGCAAGGCCGCCTGCCACTTACGAGCACTTGCCCGCCGTCCCGTATGATGACAGGGCCTGCCCGTGTCCTTTGATAGGACGGAAAGAGAGCATGAAAATCGGTTCATCCGATCTTTTTTTTTTTTCCTCCACACACCCTCTCCGACTTGGACGAATGTGCCCAATCATGCTTGCCTTAGCACTCTTACTTCCGTAAAAACGCTTTCGATTCGCCATCTCCGTCATCTCGGGATTCGGGGACAAAAGCTTCTCGGGGGAGGATTAGCGGTTTCTCAATAGGGCATAGCCGGAGCCCCTTTGCAATGTTTGATTTTGTTGACTGGTTTCCGCAATTCCGCTAACTTGACAAACTAAACCTATCGTAGGCTGATACCCCGATTTACAAGGATGGTCCAATAGCGAATCGCAAGAGCCTTCACGCTATGCTTACTTGTAGTTAGTCTAGGTGAGGAACAGGGGAAATGATAAATGAAAGAAAAAGGCTACTAACGCGCGTGTTTGGAGGGGGGGTTAGGGATTTAGACGGATAAATTGAGCGATCTGTGGTCAAAAGGTAGAGCATGATATCGGTATTGTGGGCTTTGTGTGGTAGTCCCGCTCCGATCCTTGGATGCCCTATCGTAGAATAGGTAGGATTGATTCGGCTTACTTACAATAATCGCTTGGGGAGGAAGGCTGGTACAGTAACATGCTCCAGTTCCGATGCAGTAGCTTATGAGAACCCATTGGATTCCCAAGGCATCACAGAGAGAAGGAGAAAATGGCCTGGTTCTGCTCTTCGAGAATCCACGGTATCCTATGTACTTTACAGTACCGTTACGGTGGGGAGTTCTCAGGGAGATAAACTTGGTATGATAGAAAGGAACGCTGAGCTGTAGAACCTCAGAAACCCGATCAGCTGCATTTGTGGTTATTTTCCTCCAATGCAATCGGGGGGTTCCAAAAGGTTTCTCGGAGCTTCAAATAATATCTTGAACGCCAATTTTACCGAAGATAAAATTTTAACCCCATAGCTCGATGTTTTTTTCTTCTTCGATTCCTTTCGTCGTACGGAGTCACTGATAGTGAGTGGGCGACGGAGCCGAAGCGAATCCGGATGTTATTAATATTTCAGCCTGAGTACGATAGCATGGTTATTTATCAAGCCATTGCGCGAATGAGTGAGACTTCGCCGGTCTCGGGCTGGATTTCACTCTTTGTAGTGAATTTTCTCATACCTTTCTTTATTCTTTCTAACTTGCCCACGCGTATTCGAAATCGCACTGTAAACAGATAAAGGCAGTAATTTGAAATATCATCATCGTACGAGCGCCCGTGTCACCCTTGATGGTCTGTACCTGAATGAGCGATCGAACGAGGAAAAAAAAAACGGTTGATTCTCCTCCACAATCGACGACTAGGGTTATTCCTTTTCCCTTTGATCAAGCCAATGAGAGTGTGCTAACCGCAGTGGGGAGGTAGGGATGTGGGTTCTTCCGTCTTTCTTTTTTCACTTCGAACTTGCTTTTTTCCCTTGGCTCAGACTGCCCATCCACACACCACAAACCGCAAACCATTCGCCCTCGTGGGGCGGGCGGAGGAGGAGAGGAAGAAGGGAGAGGGGGCAGAAGAGCCAGAGGGCTGCGTTGCGTCAAGATTTCCCCACATTCTTACGGTAATTTATTCCTGCAAGATTGACTTAGTGAGACATTTGCAGGGGTAGGGGCTGGTGGATTGGAGCGATGGGTCGGTTGGGTCCTAACTTCCTTGTACTCGAGTACCCTATTGGGGTGTTTTTTTTTTGTTGCGTGGGGGTTGTTTTGCGGCAGTGGTCTTTTTTGTCTCCCTGTATCGTATTGGTGGGAAGTTCATAGTGTGAAATGGATACAAGTACAGAAGGGTGGAAAGAAAGATGAAGGGGAGGAAGAAGAATGGGGATAAGAAGAAATGAGGAATTGTCCACGATGAGCAATCGGGAATCCACTTGAGCGGAAATTTAACTGTGGGCTTCAATTGAGTAATCACCGAGAGCACACAGCACAGAGAGCTGATCTCCTGTCTGGGGCAAAAGCTCCCTTCAACACCGGTACAATACTGCAAACCTCCGATCAAAAGCAATTACGCACACGGGAGGAAAAGAGGTACGGTAATTACTGCACGAAATATGGTATTCCAGTATGTCGATACCACTATGGGTTGGTTCTGCAGATGCCAAAACACACCATACGGTATCATACTCGAGCACAATACGCGGCTAGACGAACAACCCCCCCCCCCCTACTGAACTAATTCTCCATCATGCAAACCTTAAGGTAGGAAGTGAGGAGGAGGATAACAATTTCCGGTATTATACCCCAAGGCTTGCGCATCGCAGCGCATCGGAGCTACCGGTGCTCGAGTCTGGCATCATGCACTGCGCTCGAACATCTACTCGAGTATCCAACTTTATATGTATGTTGTATTGGCATGCCTATATATATGTACAGTATGTGAGTGTGGGGACTAAAGGCACCGAAGCTTTGCCTATCATCATCATACCGGTGTCCCAATTCGACTGAACTTGGAGTGCAATCGCCCCTCTCTCTCTCGAAGTTTGCTGTTTGCTCGATTCCCCCTGCAGCAAGACAACCGGTATTCACCAATGAAGAAGCACGGCCGATCCCCGCTCAACAAAGCCCAACTCAATGCGGCGCGGCCGACGAAACGGACGGATGGACGAATGAAGGACTTTTTCTTTTTTCTTTTTTTCTCTCGCTATGTGAGCCTCGTGCGCTTTGTGCTAGCTTTGTGTATCTGGCTTGTAGGATGTGTATAAGTCGGCACGGGATGATGCAAGAAATACAGTGAATAAAACAAAACAAAAAAGGGTAAACAGGGTAAAAAAGGGTGAGAGGAAATATCTGGGTGTGAGCTGTGTGCTGGATGGGGGTTGCGATTAGTTATGGGTGTGTGGACGGAATCAGGTGTGTAACGGTGGGCCCGTCCGCCAACCAGAGCAGATACCGGCGTTTGTTCCTTCTTTGTTTATCAACATCCCAATGGGAGGGGGGCGGGGAAAAGGAAGGAAGGAAAGAAAAGAAAAGAAAAGAAAGGAGTGTATTTTGAGTTTTTTTGAATTCTGGTTTTGGTGGGACGTTTCTTTTGCCAGAGTTGCGTACTTCTGAGGGGTGATAGGCTGCGAGTCCACTTTGTGGAGCTCTACCCCCCACTACTCGAGTATTAGGATAACGCCCACTCTATCATAAGGTCACTCACTGACTGATGACAGGTAACTTAGGGCCTTGTAGGTGATACTAGATGATTTAATACCTTATTGATGGGTATTGTGCAAAAACCGGTTTTAAGACCCTTGAACCCCCCACAATGAGAGACGAGTCGTGAATACCGGTACTGTAGTGGAGGAGAGTATGAGTACTGTACTCGTACAGTTATCGTGCAGTGAACGGTGCTATCGTACCCACCCACACGTGGACCGCACCGGTATCCTATCAGGGCTGGCTCGTATCTACTCTGCCGCTATTGCATGATATGGTTAATACGGTGCTCGAGCACTGTCTGGATTCCAGATGTTGGTTCATGCTTCTCCATGGCGCACATCTGATCCTAGCTTAGTGAAGTTATACCCAGTGGGCATAGAAAGGTCCTACCGTACCTCTTTTCGTAAAGGTGGGTTCGCGAGAGGGTCTGCCCAATTGCCTCTCGCCGTTTGGTTAAAGTGAGGCAATTCGGGGGTCTTCCTGCCTGCTAGTCCCCTCCTAGCTTAACTCCACTTTTACGAAAGCATATGGGCACCAGTATAGCAATGAAAAACCCTGTTATTTTTACCAATCGTCTGCAAATGCTTTTGCGATTGGAAGCAAAGCTACGCAACTGGGTAGGGTCGGGCACTGGGCGATTTTAAGCATTCGGAATGGGAAAAAAGTAAGTGAGCAGAACCAATCCCTCGACTAGGTACAATACCTAATTTTGTGGAGATGGCCGTATCCCGCCCTTTCAGTCGGCTAACTCAAGTCCTAATTACTTTGAAAGCACTGTGTAGGTGCAAGTAGCATTGGGGGGCGTGTTAATGTAGAGGGCAATTATCCTGTATCTTGGTGTCCGGTACGTGAGCTGTCTCGAGTGATGGGGTCAGGCTGTGCTCACAAGAAGTGAAAATTCATCCTATTTTCACAAACATTATGTTTACAGAAGCAATGGAGACACTCGAGCGCAATATGGCTATGTCTACTGATGGGTATGTCGGGTGGTGGCGTGCGCCAGGGGCACAAGTCTCGAGATATTAGAACCAAATGAGGCTGGGTCCTTCACTTCAATTCCTCCAAATCTCTCTGGGGCAGAGGGGAGCTTTCATTGAGTTGACGCCGTTGTTTCAGAGCCTTTGGCCTGGTAAGCAGTATTATTATAGAGGGCATCTGGTAGGATTGTTATATTTTAGGCCATGGCAGTAGTCTTGTTTCTAAGGTGGGCCGCACTTGTTGCCACTGGAATTAAAGAGGCGAAGTGATCTATTCCGAATGAATCCCACAAGGGACTCGGGTAGAAGGCAGAAACTATCCTGGGGTTCCTCAATGCGTTACTGCAACCTTGGTGGAGGGTAGGTTGATATTTGCAAAACACTAGGCACCACCTTCAAGGCCGGGTAATGAATATAATATTATGATGCATCGTATCCTTGGCGTTTATCCTTCGCTTACCGTAAGGTGTGTGGGGTGCCGCTAGAGAGAACTTTTTTTTTTTGGCTGTCCATCATTTTCATTTTCATTTTCACCAGCTGTGCTCCATTTTCATTTTTCCTACCCCCTTATACCGTACAAGTACATGCAGTTTCGAGCATCCAGCATCTGTCAAACCGAGGATCCTTTTTTCTTTTCCTTTCTTTTTTTTTCTTCTTCACTCTTCCATTCGCTCTCTATTTTTCTTTTTCCTTCAATCATACCTCTTTCAACCCTTTTCCCACTTTCCCACTTTCCCCTTGTTAACCAAACCCTCTATCTAGGTCCTTCCTCTCTTTCTCGAAACACATTTCGCTGCAAACTTGTCCAGCCAACCTTGCCTTTCCTTCCCTTGAACCCTTCCTTCGAGTCAATCCTGCCCTTGGCCTGCTGATCAATAATAACTCACGGACTGGCTCATCCAAGCAACCAAACCAGACCAAACCAACCCAGACAGACTTCGAACCTTTCTTTTTTCTTTTTTCCCCCTCGGCGACCAACTCACTCACCTTCCCTTAAGCACTTCCATTCACACATCTTTTTTCTTTTCTTCCCGTCTCTTGTGATATTTAGTTCCATACTTTCACTGCCTTGCGATTTGTTGTGTCGAATAGGGACGTCGCTCGCTTCAACGGTTTTGGGTGAAAAAAAGAAAGGAAAGGAAAGCGAGGGGAAGAGACCAGTAGAAGGATATGTTACCGGGCTTCTAGCATTGGAGAACGAAAGAACGAAAGCATCTCGATTGACTCGAGACCACCACATCTGGTTGGGAGAAGAAAGGACGTGCAACGGTTTATTAATCGATCGATACCCTCTCCTCCCTTCTCTCCTTCATCCTCTCCTCTTTCTCCTCCTGGAAATAGATACACGATTCTATACCTCGTAAAAAAGCTAGATTGAAAAAGAGCTGGATCAGTCGAAGAAAATCATCTCCGCCGCCCCGAGAGGAAAGCGAAGAACTGCAACGGATGAAGGTCTCCGAACACCGCTATATCCTCCCCCCGGTCCTTCTCAGCATCCATCTCATACTCCTGCTGCCCCTCCTCTTCGCCCCCAAAGCCCTCCGACCCGCACCCGGCTACGGACACGAGTACAACCCACACCTCCCTCTAAAGAAGCCAGAATGTAGGAGCTATACCGGTGGGTTATTCCCACAGTACGCAACCCCACTCGGGATTCTCGGGTTTGTAGTGGTGTATGCATTGAAGCAGTTTGCAGGGAAGGTGCCGTTACCCAAGGATCAACGGAGGAAGAGGCTTGCACAGGGAATTGAGTTGGGAGTGCTGTTTAGCATGGGAGTTGTGGAAGAGGTTCTAAGGTGGGGCTTGGTGAGGGTTTTAGTGGGGCTGGAGGGAGGTACGGGGGGCTACAGAGGGCAGGCTACCTGTTCTCTGCTGGAGTGGATTGCTAGTGGAGGTGCTGAGGGTGGTGGAAGGACGTGTCCGTCGATTTGGGAAGGGGTGTACTTTATGGGGTGGATATGGAGCTTTGTTGAATGCTTGGTAGGCGATCTCTCGTTTTTCTGATGAATTCTTCACGAACAAACCGAATGCCGGTGGTTCTCTGTGCCGACCATTATTATTATTACCCTTGCTCTACCTACAACTAGTGCTAATGCGTAATAGTTTTCCTGGTGGACTCTCCGTCCACTGCACCATAATTCAACCTCAAGCTCGAGCACGACCACATCGCTAACCCCAAACCGTTTCCTGTTCTCCCGTGCTGTTGGTCGACCGTTGCTTGGAAAACGCATAAGATCCGACTCAATCTTGGGTCCTAGTGAAGACTCTTCGGAAAACCGCGGCCTTTTCAGCACCTTCTACCGCAAAAAACGCGGCATTCAGCCTACTCATGGAAATCATGATTATCGTCATGACGACGATGAAAGAGCAGTACAGTTTGCCGACCCGACTGCAACAACTGGGATGGAAAGTGAAAGCTCACGAACGGCATACGACGAGCCGATTCTCGGTATTTCGGCTGGGAAGCAAGTAGATGTTGAAGAGTTGGCTCCTAGGTTGGAAGAGATTCAGCAGAGTGGCCCTGGTGGTGGTGCTGGCGATGAGGAAGAAGGCAGAGTGAGGGCTGGGGGGGATGGGGCAGATAGTGGAGATGACTACGGCGACGATGAAGAATCCGATTCCGCCTTCAGCTCGGGTAGATCTTCTATGGATAGCACCACATATCAAGCACAAACCCCACTGCTCAGTTCTTCGCTCCCCTATGATCCAAATCAGCAACACCCCCATCACGAATCCCAAGCATTGCTCCAATCCTCGCAGATTCCAGTATCCTACAATACGATACCACACTTACCGCCATCCCCTCCCCACCAATCCTCGGACCACGAAGGCCTGTTCGGTTCCCAACCCTCGTACCTAGCTGGCCCCGCCTCTTCCACTGCAACAATAACTCCCCTCCACCGCCACAGTCCTCCCCGTCGAAAGCCCACCAATCCAGAAGCCCACAACCTTTCTACCCGCCGCTGTACAAGGAAAGTATACGGTGTTAGCATAAACAGCCTACCACTCTACCTTCCTATCATGTGGCGTGTGGCAGCGCTGCTTAGACACTTGTCCAACGCTCTGATATACGCATGGGCTCCAGCAATAGTCTACCATGGAAGGTTTGAATGGTGGGGGCTGGTGGTCTTGCTCCTTCTAGCTGGCAAGCGTGGGTGGTATACTGTTGAATGGTTCGGCGGTGGAGCTTCCAGAGTTGGATTGGTTAAATCGTCGATTATGGCCTTGACATTGGCTACTGTGATTTATTTTTTTGGGTTGGGAGTTTGGGGAATAATTTACTGAGGAATCGTTATTCTAGCTCTGGAGGGGGTGGACGAAGATTATGAGGACTCATTAAAAATTTTGGTATTTAGTGATTTTTGGACTTGAGGTTTTGAAAGTTGTTTTTTATATTCTATTCGTTGTCTATCTTATACCCTTCTTTGTATCATCTACTTTTTCTTCCTTCTATTTTCCCCTTTCATTAAGGATCACGCACACTCACTGCCAAAAGTTTCGTTGTTTTTTCCTTTCTACTCTTTCCTTCTCGTCTTCTCGTTTCCCCTTCTTTCACATGATACATCCCACAAATCTCCACCCATCATCGTCAAAAACGTAATGTCTGCACATGTAAAATTAGGGTTTTTCTTACACTGCCTCTTTACTGCTCTCTTTTTTGTCCTTTCCTCTCGCAACAGAAGAATTGCTACGGCTGGGGTTGGTTTGCTTGGGATTTATGGGCGATAATTTGATCTGGCTGGTTGGTTAGGTTAAGCTATTCGTGCAAGTTAAGGATTCTCTAGCTGAGTTCTAGTGCTAAGGTCGGATATTATAACATCCAGGGTTACCGTATTGTACTGCCGGAAGCTCGTGGGCTGCTTAGGTACGGTATTGCGCTCATAAGAAGGACCCCTAATTGTGTTTTGAAGAGCCCCCGTGCTTCGGTAGCATAGGACTGCAGGTACAGTACTATAGTACCCCCAAAAAACTCACCGCCACACTACCGTATCAATCTATCCACCAATCCGAGCCAACAAGTCGCGACTCCCACTAGGCGAGTTAGTAACTGCGTAACCCCTCCTTACGAAACAACTTTACCCCCAAGCTTTCCGCCCCAAAGCATATCACGTAAATATCACTCTGCACCGTGCACTGGATCGATAGATAATAATTTACCTTGGCTACATTGCAAACTGGTCCGCCTAGGTTAAACCCTCCGCCAATTCCTTCCTCCCTCCCTTCCCCTTTTCCCTCAAAGCGCGACTTTCCTTTCGACAAGATGATCACAAATCGGTCCAGATGGAGCAGGAACGCACACGCGGGTACGGGAGCGGGCTCGGGAGCGGGTTCTGCACGGGTGGGATTTGCGCTACATAGGAGTACTATACTATAGTTACCTACAGTATATTATAACACCGATACGTAAGTTCCGGTGCATGAGGGTACTGCATCGTATCGTATCGTATCGTATCGCACGATACGTATGTTTCTTGTGGGTATTATAGAATAAAATACTGTACTCGAGTATTAGCTATTGTAAGATGACTTAGTTTGGTTGATTGACTTAGTTGGTTAGTTAGTTAGCACGCTACGCAGGTAAAAAAAAAAAAAAAAGCTATAATAAAGGTTTACAAGATTTTGGAAATGGAATGAATAGCGAAATAGAAAGGATTTATCCATAATTTATTATTATTATGTCATAGTGAGGGGGAATGTCTATATTACCGGTATGTCACTAATGAGTACCGGTAAGTTGACTGGGAGAATGTGAGAAGGTGGGGGGGGGGGGATATGGGTACCTGTATTGTAGTACCGGTAATGTCATAGGGCCTTAATTACGAGTGCATGTGATAATATGATACATACCGTAGGTTGGCTGCGGTGTCGCGTACGGTGAGTGGGGGTTTTTGTTTTGCTCGGTGAGTTGGGAATGGGGACTCTACTGCCTTGTGCTTTTTTACTCTGGTGGTGACGGTGAGGAGGGTGGTTTGTATCATATTCGAGAAGGTAATTTGGCTTGATGTGGAATGGATCGTGGTGCTGCATTCTATCATAGAATACTGTACAGTACCTGCCTTGGCTTTGGGGGCTTCTGGAAGGGTTGTAGATTTTTGTGGGAGGTGCTCTGATTGATTGGTTGGTGTTGGGGGGGGGGGTTTGGATGGATGGATGTCTTTCCCCGGAAGTGATTACCACGTTTTCCTGTATGGGATCATATAATACTGTAGGGTAGCACGATCTCAGCTAGAGTGAAGTTACAGGTATATATAGTAGCTAGTTTCTTTAGGTATATAATATTTCGGCATTCCGCCCTCTCTACCTCACAGAGGTTGAAAGTAACATATGCCCGGGGGAAAAAAAACAGAGCTCCCTGCTCCTCTTCCTCATGTCGGTTGGGCAACTTGTGATAATCTTGTGACGGCCAAAGCCCGGGGTTTTTTGGAACAGCAGCGGTCTTGGACATCAAATTACACTTCCGAGTGGAAGAGGAGAGAGAGAGCCTTGTGTTGGTTTCTTTCCTTCCACCCCTTCTTCTTCTCCTCCGTCCTTCTTACCTTTTGTTTTTCTCTGGTTAAGGGGGCCGGCCGTCTCTCCTAGCACTATTGTACCCGGAGCAGCCCTCACAGCCACCACCACTACAGCAAGAGTAGACATTGTTGATTTCTGAATGCTTATCGAAGTGCTCTATTTAAAATTTTTGTAAAAGAAAATCATTACTATCATTTCACGTGTTGCCGGTAGTGACATGGATAGTTGGGGGCCTTTCTGATATCGGACATAATCATTGGACTAAATCGATGTGTGTGTACTGTACATGGTGGCTGAGTGTTTTGGTGGATTGACCAGGTTCCACTCTGACGGGATAGAGAGCCTGATCATGCTAGCGCAGAGGGGGGCTGTGTTGATGGATATGCCCGTGTCAGGCATGAGGTAGGTGCAAAGAGGAACTTGAAGAAGGGGGTCTGGGATTTGCTGTTGGTGAATGTGGGGGAGAGCTCCCTTTCCCTTTCCTTTAATATTATATTATACTGATTGAGGGGAGTGGGATGGCAATACTATAACATACTGACAGCACATAGCCGAGCTTTATATCATTCATAATATTGATAAAAAGCGAAAGGTCCATGGAGACACTCAATCATGGGGGCTTTGATGTAGTGACTTTGGGGAATCACGAGTTTGATGTGAATAATAGAAAAGTGCATTCGGTTGGTCAAGATATACATGCTGAGGCTCGAGCAGGTTATAGACTGCTGGAGGGGGTGGGTTGGGGGGTGGGGGATAGGTCGATAGGCTCATATTCCCTACAACATCTGGCGATATTCACACAGATGATACATGCCTTTGCCAAGTGTTGGTATCTTATATTATGTTTTCCGATTACTGGTAGAAACATCCTCCCCCGGACCTTGGGGACAAATTCAATGGGGCCCGTATTCAGAGAATCGTTCATGTATTTAAAACAGGTCACTGACCTGAAAGGAGTTATTGCGTTGATACACATTGGTTATAAGGTGGATGCCTACTAGCCTAGCCAGAAAGGGTGGATTCATATGATCATAGCTACTAACTCACATGCACGTTTGGGAAACATGAATGGGGTGAGGGAGGTTGTCTAACTATTTAGCATAAATATTGATGGAGATGCCGGGGATGTCATTGAGTGGTACCCTTTTTCACTCTGTCTCTCTCTCTCTGTCCCCTAGGGATATTAAGTGTATCTGCCACTGAGGTGAATATCTGTTCTCCATCATAATTAGCCTTGGACCTCTAAGGCCCATACTCAGCCACACCAGCGCATCCATCCACCTAACCAATGCCATATATCAATACACATATTCACAAAACCAGATCAAGAAATGGCGCTAGTCCTACTTTGTATTCTCCGATGATGAAGTATTATTTAGCATCAGCAATACAAAAAGGAAATGCTCGATACCCTTCCTTCCTGCTAAAAAGCCGGAATGCTCTCTTGGCAATCTTGTCTTGGGTGGCTGTGCTAGGATGTCAGCTACTGGTCAGCTGAAATTCCTAGGACTAGATTCAGCAGCAGAGGCAGGTTTCTAAGCTTATAAAAGAGAGTAGGGAAGCGACCTCAAGCACGGATAGGCATTCACAAACTTTCCCATTCGATTTGATTCCAACCTAAGGGGGTCTGCCTTAGCCGCACGGAGGGAACTGTCAAACGTCATTGCGAGGTGTTATGTTCAGACAGAACTTGGAGAGATCGGGAGGCGGGCTAAGGGCTTGGGCAGATTGCCTAGGGGGTTAAGCCTTTTCTTAAAATACTAGGAATTCGGCCAGGTGAAGGCTGGTGACTCTGGACTCGAGGTGGCTAGGGGGTAGAAAAGAATCTACAGTACCAGCGCTTTAGAGCTGTTGGGAGGAAAGGTGGGTAATTGTTTGCTTGTTTTTTTAATTCTTCTGCCCAACTCCCACCTCTCAGTTAAGTTTTACCTCTTGTGTGGTGTTGGCTATGGTGAGCGGGTGATTATTATAGGATTGTCGCTTTGAACCTCGGGCGGGGGCGAAATTGGAGGCAGTGGGGATAAGTATGAGTTCCCGGTTCTATAAAATGTGAAAACCGAGCTGGCGCAGTGGTTAGTATGTTGAAAAGCAATTAACCTTCTATGACAATTAGCAGGTGTCCAGGAGTTCGATTCCTCTCAAAAGGAGTTATTTGAACGTTCCGTCACATTAGGGTACTAGTAAAACCTAAAAGGACCTGGGAGAGCAGGTGGTTGATCCCGACTCTGGAACTTCACCCCCAAGGGCCCTGGGGGTTGAACTACGCGATCGGCGGATTTTTTTTCTTTTTTTCTTCTTCTTTTATGTAAAAAGAAGAAGTGGCTGTCTCCGGGGGGAAAAGTAACTGCAAATTCTAAATGCTATATAGAGATTCTCTAGTATTATAAAATTGGGGGTGAAGATGGGAATGTGGGCATAGGGGTGAGGGCTATGAACTGTGCTGTACTGCGTTGGGCTTTTTACACTGGTTGTGATGGCGAAAAATGAGGGCTTGTGACTATATTTGCATTGATGTGGAATGGGTTATGGTGCTGTACTGGCATACTCGAACTGATATGGTTATACATTACAATTTCGTCATAAGGTCTCACTCGCTACTCACTCTCAGTCAGGAATTTTGTGAGCCAGGCAAGAGAGCAAAGCCAAAGACGGGCCGACTGTGAGAACAATGTGGTTCGTAGAGGAAGAATAAGAATTGACTAATATCTGTTGTACATTGATGCTTGGGTACCGGTGCGGGATAATTATACCTGTAGAAGATATCTATATACAGAGCCACCTTGTATCTGAGTTCCACTGGCACTATTGTCCGCCAGGCATACTCTCGTCACATTGAAGCCATTTTTCCAACACTCTGCCCTCATCTTTCTCAGCTACCAGTACACTAATGTGAACTTGACTGTCATAGTGAACTGCTAATCCCTTCGTTACTTTTCACAATAATAGTTCGAAATACTCGCTCTTCATAGCCTTTTCTTTTCCTGATACAGGGTTTAAGTAACGAACTAGACATTCTCAGGTGAGTAGGGGGTCTGGACTGGCTGTTACTACCAGTGGTAGAGTTGCTCGGCATACTGATACTTGCATTAAAAGAGCCGCTGTTGCCACTGGAACGCAGTGTTCCCAACCGCCTCAGGCATCTCGCAGGGCCCTGGCAGACTTGTAGCCCCAGGTGTCCCAAGCAGGGTGGGTAAGGACGCACGGCATGGCGTCCGTCTTTCGTATGATAAAGACGGCCGTTATAGGGGTTGATATCTGGGCCCTGTAGTCTTAGACCCTTAGCCCAAATGGGATCTTCCGGTAGAACCTATTGATCACCTACACGGCGTGAGGGTCATTCGTAGGGCTCGGAGGTCATTCGCAGAGCCTGGGAGTCGTTCGCAGAACGCGGCCGTTATCTGTGAGACCTGGCGGTCGTCTGCGGGGCCCGGCCATGATTTGTATGACCGTCACCTCTAAGTATTCCACAGTGAGACACCTATCAGGCCCTGCCCTCTGTCCCGGACAGAGTCCCAGAGCCCAGCGTCCGTACCGTCCTAAGCAAAAGACGGATGGACTTGACGCTGATGGATGTCTGGTCTAGAAACAAGGAAGTCTGCCTCAGTACAAGTGCCGATGTGACACTGCCGTAATGCTGTCGTCCTGAGAAAGACCCGAAACGAGGTGTGATAGGAAAACTGAGATGCGTTCGACATTTGATGTATATGTGACAATGATGATGGTGATGCTTAATATATAGAGAAAGGAATGAAGCTGAGACTAAATACAGTTTATGGTAGCCACTCACACAGTGGGCTCTCTATCACACGAATACAAGAAACACCAGTCACCCTCAAGATGGTGATAGCCATGCTCACACTTACAAATGTGCCCTAACCTAACCTACCGCGATGCGGTTCCATCAGGCACTTAGGAGCACTGCTAGAAGGTCGGGGCACCTCAGAACTTCGCTGTCGGGAAATTTGTAGAAAATACTATATTATAAGTGATTTAATAAATGGGTTAATTAAATTTCTCTTAGCTGAAGAAAGGCTAGTCTACAAGTATAGCTGTGGGAGTATTGTGGAGCATAGCGGATGCCTTGGGATCATCAAATGAACCCACTTCCAATTTATAAATCAGGTATTATACTGGCGCACTGCAGAAGTTTCCGGAAATGTGGACTTTGGCTTGGCGCTAACTTAGCTGTTGCCTCTTCCAAAGTCCCATGCCAAGTCTCCACATTTCCGGAAACTTCTGCAACGCGCAAGTACTTTGCCTATCACAAATTTTGCACAAGTGTTGTCAGACATCTTCATCCCAGAATACCATGTGAAATGGGCCAGCTAGAGATTTACGAGTTCAGGGAGCCTTATAAGTAAGATAAATTGAGGACCCATCATATTATTGCCTAACTTGAATCATAACAGCATCGTTTATCCTCCTCGCTCTCGGCAAATATCAGAGAGCTCTTTCTTGTATTAATATTGTAGTTGGCTGTGATTCTTACTTTGCATACACTACGGTAGTAGTAGAATGTGCTTCTACTATTGGCTGTTATTAATTAACCCTTATATTTTCTTTCAAGACAGGATGAATTTCTCTATTGCCTTGCATGGTTTAATAAATATTATTATTATTATAGGATCATTTGCTCTCCATCTCAGGTGGGAAGCCAAAATCCAAGATGTGGAGGGGGGATAAGTATTAGTTCCCGGTTCTATACAACGTGAAAACCGAGCTGGCGCAGTGGTTAGTATGTTGAAAAGCAATTAACCTTCTATGACAATTAGCAGGTGTCCAGGAGTTCGATTCCTCTCAAAAGGAGTTATT
>Ga0307509_10003326_pt1 | contig 24581 bp, 29 predicted proteins | sample 10_EM_MG_FD_202245 | JGI IMG/M metagenome (GOLD analysis project Ga0307509, IMG submission 202245) | Populus trichocarpa ectomycorrhiza microbial communities from riparian zone in the Pacific Northwest, United States - 10_EM | ecosystem: Host-associated > Plants > Roots > Unclassified | place... | reverse complement strand
CTCTTCCTGGGGGGGGGGGGGCGGGGGGGGGCCCAACTTTACCCCTCTTCACCAATTCCAAAACCTTCCTTGAAACGCCTGGCGGTGCGAGGGTGATTTTGAAGCGGAGGAGGGTATTGCTTGTTCCGGGCTTTTGGCGTCGTTGGGTTGGGGGGGCGATGGGTGGGGTGGTTGTGCGGGATATCCGGGGGAGGAGAGAAGAGGAGGGTGAGGGTGAGGGTGAAGAGGGTCTGGTAGGGGTTTGGCTTGTTTTTGGTTGGCGGAAGGTTCTGTGTTGGGTTGTTGATACTGTTATTGCTACTGTCGGTGATGGTGGGAGGCGTCTTGGGGGAAGGAGGTGGGGTCGGAGGAGGAGGAGGAGTGGGAAGTTTCGGAGTGGTGGTGGTGGTGGCGGTGGTGGTAGTCGGCGCATGCGTGGTCGTTTAGTTTTTTGGGGTGTGTGTGCGTGTGGGAGGGGAGGAGGGGAGGAGGGGGTTTTGATATAAAAAATTAAAAAGTTTGGATGGATGGGTGAATGGATGAAATTTTTTTTTTGTTCCCTTCCGTTCGGCTCGGCTCGTGGCGGGGGGACGGAAAAATGTTTTTGCCGGTGGTGGGTTGCTTTGTGTTGGACTAACTTTCCGATCAGTTAAAGTTTTTCGGGAGGTGCCGGTTGGTGAATTGATGGGTTAGGGTAAACACTCCCACGCGCGGGTACCGTACATACATACACACAGTAACTTATCACACAGGAGGGTAATGGGAATGGGCAGATGAATGGTTTATCTAAGCTTATGATATAATACAGTACCGCAGTTCCAAGATATATATCGTAAGTGAAAGGGGCCTTTTCCACAAGATAGATGGATACCGCTTGACCCCCCCAGCCACAAGAGTATCAATATAATAGCCTCCCCTACCCTACCCCAACCCACCTACCTATGCATAATGGCACTGTTCAATAAAAGGGAAAGTATGATATAGATAAATAGATCGCCCTGGGACCAGAGTTGTTCTGCTCCCCCGCGATGTGGGGTTTACATTTGCCGAGTGAACTTTGGATCCCCCTCTCCTCCCCGTTTATTCTAATTTTAGGGTTGTTGTCGCAAGGGGGCGCATCACAAAGAATCACTCCTACAACGGTGCTTCACGTGCGGAAGTCTACTCCTTCCTCCACCCGAGAAATATACAGATCATAACCTTATCGAAAGAATCCGCCCTAGCAGGAATTATGCGTTGTAGTGAAGGAGAAACGACCCCGCACTTTCCTCCTCTTTTCCTGCTCCCCGCTTTGCACATTAAAAAAGAAAAGGGGAAAGAAAGAAGAAGAAAAACCCCATAGAAACGCCTTCTCTTCACCTCCCATCCCCCTCCCATCCTAAATTGTCTATATCGGTTCATTGCTCCCCCTTCCATAGAAATCTCGCTCAACACTCCCCCAAATTCCCCCAAATTCCCAAAAATCTATATGCTGCCCCCCACCCCCCCCCCGCCACCCCCTAAGGACCCAACACCCTCAGAATATAATTTTCAGATTCACGCGCAGCAGTAGTAGCTAAACTCCACTCACGCACTGATACAAAGAGGTAATAGATACATACATTTTTCAGAAACACACAAGCCCGATGTTTTTTTTGCCAAAACTCCCACAAGAAAAGAAGTAAAGGAGCAAATAAATAAATAAGAAAAGAAAGGGGGAGGGGGGGCATGGAACGCAGCCAAAGATATTGTAAACACAGAATCGTAAAGTACTAAAAATACATAAGAAGCGAAGCGGAGGAAAACGAGAAATACTAAAAAGAAATGAGAAAGCTGATGAGCGCGAAGGGGAGGAGGATGTTATTGGTGTTGTGGTCGAAATTATTTAAATGAAGAAGCTCTTGAGGTGAAGAAAGATCTGAGACCCGTAAAAGATGAAAAAGAGGAAAAAAGAACCCGACAAACAACCCGGAATACAATGAAATGAAAAAAAATAAGCAAGGCGAGGGGTAAAGAAGTGTGGAAAGTATCCCAGAAAGTGCCCATAAGCTCACATCAGCTCCCCTCGCTTCTCCGCCCCCTAAAAGTAGGCACCTCTCATAGCTTAGAAATTCGCTCTAGTTACTAGAAAATGTGGCCTGTAAGAGAAAGGAACGATTAGTAGAGGATATCTCAACAAACATAGACGCCGCCTCCTCCAGCCATTACCTCTGTGACGCCTGTTGGGGGGGGGGGAGGAGTCACATCCTTTGGAGGACTGGGCCTCGGTCGCTTGGGGTCTCCTCCATCGCTCTCGGCCACCATGTCAAGATTTCCACTGGCCTCTTCTGCCTCCTCCCGACGTCTCTTTCCGGGGATGGCAAGAGGGGCGGTTCCGATCACTGATGTACCGGTACTTGTCCCAACATCGTCGGCCCCGGTACTCATCGCAACCGGAGGTATGAGGGGAGATTCGGAAGCAACAACTTCTTTATCCTTCTCGGAGCTAGATGAGGATTCCGGTCTATGGCTACTGGATGAACCCTTTTGCTTTTCCCGCTTGCGGTTGTCCATCGATATCTTGTTGTTTCTGATGACCTTCTCAATGTAGGGTTTGACAAATCCCTTGACTTTTAGGCGCTTGTTATCAGACTCAAGGAGGAGATGGGGGTTGGCGATTTGACGTCCATCTTTCATTTCTTTTTTAACGAGGAGTTCTGTGATCTGAGGATCTGCCGTCAGCACATCATTCTACTATATCTGCTCTCAAGGGGAGTGGGCTTACATCTTTTGCGTGTTTCTTTACAAGGTCCCTGCCGCCTATTTGCGATTCATATTTGTTCACGGCATTGGCCACAACTGTAGAGAACTATCCAGGGTAATTAGCACAAATTTTTGGAGAGTTTATCATTATAAAAACTTACGATTCTGATGAGAATTTTTTTAGTTTTCTCATCATCGTAGATTTTCGGCGGCTTCAGCTTCTCAGCCTCCCTTTGAGCTTTTTCCTTCTCCTTGAGCATTTCCTTTGCTCGCTTTGAATCGGCTTCCTTTTCAGCTTGACGTACTCTCTCTTCCTCCTTAAGGCGCTCCTGTTCTTGTTTATTCAATTTCTCAGTAGAACGGGAGCGAGTGATGTCGTCAATAATCGCTTGCAGGGCTATTCGTTTTTGATCTTGGGGGATGTAGGGATACTCCGTGGGGCGTGAGGGATACTCTCCAGGGCGCGGGGGTGGTGGTGGCGGATGTGGAAGTCTCGCATCAGAGTTACATGGCTCCTGTGGAATCTCCCAGCGGGCTCTACCATCGTTGGAATAATAGTAGAATTTTCCATCGACAGTATGCGCCTTGTGCCAACCCCATGGTAGATCTCTGCGTGGCTTGTCATTGTGCCGTTGAAACTGGTCTGCGCGGGGCCCGCGAGGAGGTTGGTTTTGAAAGACAGATTTCGCAAACGGCCTTGGACGATTCGGACCATTTGGTGTTAAAGGTTTCTCCAATTGGGGCGAATTCGACTTTGATTTTGAACTTGATTCCCTCTCGTAGGCCTGGTACATGGACCTAGTTCGCTCCATGTCTGCCTTACTTCTTCTCGGGATACGGAACCCGGTCTCCAAACTGCTCCACACTTCTAAGAGGGCCTTTGATGCCTCCTGAACACGCTGATCCTCTGCAGTGCTGAGTTGTTGTACTGTCGGCTCGATCTTAGAGCTTGTGATCTTATTCTTGGTGATGCGAGGAAACTTCATTAAAATGTCAAGAGCCATTAGCACGATGTTCTCGTCCGATTGATAATCGTGGAGGATTCTGCCCATAATCTGGTAGCCATGCATCTTCACCACGCGCGCCGGAACGGCTTCATCCTCACTAAGTTGAATCCGGTGGAGAAGCTTGTTGACTATCCATTTCTCCTTGCAATGCAAAAGAGAAGACATAACCTTGGTAACATCCGCTTCGCCAAGCGGTTTTGACTGTACACTCTCGACATAGTCTTCATCGTCCCCATCAGTCTTCTTCGGACGTCGACCTTTCTTTGCTGTTGCAGTCGACCATTCCTCACTATCTTCCAGTCCCAAGGCCTCGATGATGTGGTGTGAAAGCTTAGGCGCCGCCCCATCTGTCTGAGTTTTGCCCCCAATATAGCCGAGACAATTAGACTCCCCGCAATAACAAGGCTGCGGTTCCGCACCATATCTATCGACATTGTAATCAAACACCAACTCCTCGCCAGCTCTTACGTCTCGTTTGGCGAAGATACCCATCCGCAGCTTTTCCCCAACGACCCACTTATCGATGAAACAATTCGGATTGCATGAGTGATTGCAGAACCGAGCAAGCCCTCCCTTCTTGGTGGCGTCGATAAACTCATTCTTTCCCAGGGACATGAAATAGAAGTGTTTAATTCCTTCTGAATCATACCTTTCCATCCTCCTGCGAAACTTGTTTTCATCGATAACCTCGCCTACGTATTCATACAAAAAGGTGTTGGCCGAAATGTCGGAATTCGCTCGGAGACCAAAGCCCTTCTTCTCTGTTTTAATAACGGAGACATCGGCATATTGGCGCTTCTGAAATCGCTGGTTCTGACAATCCTGACCGCAAGCACGGTCGTCTTGAGTGCATTCCATAGAGGTCATCCGATTTATGCAGTCGGAATTGTCACCACACGCGGCATTACATTCGCCATCTGCGTTGCGACGGTTGAATGTAAGCGAAATGAAAACCCAAACACAAAAAAACTCGAGAGTTGTGTGGGAGGTCACGACAATATGGGTATGAGAAGAGGGGGAAATGAAGAGACGATAATATCACTTACCCCATTCTGTTTTACACTCGCAAGACATGACTTCACCATCTTGCCCGGAGTCTCCAATTGATTTTGTACTGTAGATACATTCATCGATAAGAGAAAATGTCGAGGTGGCTTCTTGGGTGCTGTCGGGAAAATCGGCGAAAAGGGTTGGCGGTTTCCTGGCTGGTTTCCGAGGGGCTGCACGCTGAGATTTTCGAGGCGGCGTTCCATTCCCTTGCTTAATGCTCGCCCCACTACCTTGAGATGATGGTGTATTTCCCCGTGACGATGCTTTTGACGAGCCTCTGCTAGCCTCCATCTTGTGTTCGTCAGGGACAGCCACCTTCGAGTACCTTCCCACTCCTGCTAAACTACATCTGGGCGAGTCACCGAGATGTATATTCCTAACTCCCTCACTCCCTGGACTTTGGGAACCGTTTATAGTCCCCGCTAACATTTTTCTATGCTCTCGAGATGTGGTGGTGGTGGTGGTGGTTGGAGTTGGAGTAGTTGTCCTTGTCTTGAGGGGGAGGCGGTGGGTGAATGGTGGTGGTGTCCTGTCGGGTCGTCCGCCCCGGTGTCGCTCCTCCAGGCTCGAGGAGCACGCCGACCACGAAATACCCCCAAGAAGAAGAAAAACCTCACGCCCTATGAGGAAAACAACAAGCCAAACCAAACAGTTTAAAGATCGCGACACGCGAAGTAAATTGACTGTGCTTGTTCCTCTCGAAGGACGGCTTCTCTCTTTTTTTTTTTCTTTTTTCCTTTTTTTCTCGAAACGATCTGCGATAAATTTTTGGCCCCGGAGCCGGCCTTGATTCTGGTGAACAATCGAAAGAAGAGAGCGACTCCGACGATAGAAGGGTCAGCTGCCAGCGGTCAGAGGGATTAACAGATCGAGCCCCGTCGTTTCTGTGGTTGTTTTTGGGAGGGGGGGTGAAATGTGGAGGAGAGCTCGCTATAGAAAGACGAGAAAGGGAAGTTCAACGAGTCTTCGGCACAAACTCCCCCCCTGTCGCGCGGTGGTTTCTTTTTCTTCTCTCTTTTGTGCCCTTTTGTTCTCCACCTTCACCTTTTCTTTTCTTTTTCACCTTTTTCCCTTCTCCCTTTTTATCTGCAAACTCCACGAGTCCTTTTTTTGGGGAAAATAAAATAAAAAGAAACACCCGGATATTGCGCTATCAAAAGTGAACGTTTGTTGTCTCCCCCCCCCCTTTTTTTTTGTGAAAGCTTCTCTTTTCGCACAACCAATCTGTTGTATTGATATCCTGCATGCCCTTCTCTGATCCGCCAATTCTGACTGCCGTCGATTGAGGCTCTGAAATCAAAGTTCGCTTCCACGGAATTTACCAAGTCTTGGCATCAACCAGCACCCCGCATGGACGTCTGGACAAGAGCTCTATAACCAAATTCACTCTTGAGAAATTTAAGGTTGCAAGGCGTGTTTGCCATAGAAGGCGTGTTTTCATGGGACAGTGTGAATCTCGGTGCGCCTGTAGTTGTTATCTATACAGCCCCCGCCTTCCGTAGTTTCGAGCCTACAGAGGTCCTCTGATCATTCGGCATCACTCGTGGCTGCACAGTTGAGGCACCTAAAACAGGGAGCCGGACAATAGGCTGGCCCATCAGCAGATCTACAGATACCAGTAGCCTTTGCGAGCTGTAGCCTAAAATACCTCTAAGTATCGTGTTTTCAATGGTCAGATTTGTGTCGCCAGAGATCCACTAATGCCCCGACCAGTTCCTACGCTTACTTCACTCCAGTATGAGAAATTTAGTATTTGTGTAAACATCAGGTAAGTAAGCCTGTGCAGACATCTGCCCCGGAGAACCAGACAAGCTGTGTGCCTATTGCAGTTTACCGAGAGCAGAAGCGAAGCAGATTTCCGATCACTAGATGGTACTTGGCAGCAGTGATTTGAGCCTGTATAAATTAACCTTGAATCTATAGCACTTACAAGGACACACTCCTGAAGGCTTTCTCAAAATTCTGTATGGTTGACACTAGTGACGTTTCTGAGCCCAGATATCTAGGTCGATATTTATTTCTATGCACTGTGCCAGCCCCCCACAAAACCTGCCCTGGTTTTGCGGTACCTTGCACAGGTTAACGCAACCCAGCAATATCTTTTCAACCGGCGGAAACACACCAGCAAAGCGAGCTCGCATAGGGGCAGGTAGAATTTTGAACTATAGTGTTATGGCAACATCAACCTCAGCATCTTGTGCTATTCGCAAATAGTAACAACATTGTAACACTTATTTCCTATGCACCTCCCACTTAAGTTGCTCGGGGTCTGTCCGGTTACGGTAAAAAAAAAAAAAAAGGTTGGAAATGATATTTCGGGGAGGAAACGAAACAGCCACAATATTTAGAGAGAGGAATTTAGTAGTATTTTTCGGCAACCATCTCCGAGTAAGGGACGACAGCCAACTTCGCGAAAAAGAAAAGAAAAGAAAGAAAGAAAGAAAGAAACAGTGCTTTATTCCCTAAAACCTTATCTTCTTCTTTGTTACACTAGTAGAATGTAAGTTGATCTTAACTTGGGGAAGGCAGAAAATAGGACTACTCGCCTAACTGTCGGTCACTATTGCCAGGGATGAACAGCAGTAGGCAGCGCTGTCTCCACAGGTGAACAGTAGTACCGGACTGTAAAACAGGGATTCTAGTGGTACAGGAGCCGTCCTACAATCGGGAACCGTTACTGAGTCATACCTTGTGCGTGGAGTAACATCTAGACCCACCAATCGCCAACAAGTAAGGGATATTTACCGGAGTTGAGATAAAATTGCGAGAGAGGCATTTGAGCAGGAAAACTGAATTTTGCAATGCTCCTGGAACAAGGATTGCACACATTCATTGGAGGAAGTTGCTCCTTGATATTCAAACTGTTAGCTAGGTAAGATAGTTCTGGAAATCTAGATAGGGGTATGCTTTTTTTTTTTGAATCTGTCTGACAGGGCCATGAAGCTGTCTGAGGGGAGTTGCTCGTTAGTTATTGGCATAGATCGATCATGGGACGCGGTCGAGACGGGGGAAACCCAGTGGATTTAAAACCAATGCCTGCATCTAGAAATGTAGTGAAGAGGAAAATTAACAGCACTGAAGCCTGGTTGGGCAATTGCCCTCACAAGCTGTGGTGCTTCTCCCCCGAGCGCCAAACAATTGTAAACCTTTATCATGATAAAGAAATGAGGGGGGGGTTTGAACGCAGAACCAGGAGGGTTAGGGAGGGTACAGAAGGACCGTATACAAGGCCACTACCCTACACAAATATCAGTAGAACATGGCAACAACCCATTCCAAATCGAGAGAGAGAGGAAAAGGGCCAATAGCGCTCTCCAATTGGCCCAATTACTCAGTACGCCGTTGTGGTACGCAATAGTGGCCCATGTTTACCAAGGCTACCATATTACAAGGATGCTCAACCCATTCCTCCCCTCGCAAGGCCACATATTTTGTAACACGCACAATTAATGTTGCACTGCCCGGGAGTATAATAAAAAAAATGTAAGGAACGGACTATCCCTATGAGGATTTTAACCGAAAAGAAAAGTGTACTGAAGAAAAAAAGGGGGGGCACCCTCCTCCCAACCCCCCGAGAGAGATAAAAGGTACGATAATCAACCAAGGTGCTCTTTTTGGCCACTTCATCATTTTTTATCACTCGTTCAGATCTCCGAGTAATATGGCGGAATCGGGATTACCAAAAACTCGGGATCCTATCCTGTTGAGGGGATTGCAACAACTGCCGGAACGACCCCTTGGACGATCATTTACAAATCGGAAATGTGTGATATTCCCTCCAACGAGTAGGAGGAGGAGGAGCGACACCACCACCCGCGATCCCCCCCACCACCACCCGCGCCTTCCAGCAAGTAAGGCGTCTCGCCTACAACCCAGCCGTACCCGTACCTGCACCTTCCAAGTTCCCCATGATAGCCTATCCCTCTCTCACTCAACTTTCCCGTCGACAATTCCCATGCTCCAATCATCGCATTCGCCACCCGGAACCCCCCCCCTGGCCACCAATGGATGCTCATTCCTCCTTCTCCTTTCCTTTCCCAGAAACCCTAGCCCTCACCATGGCACAGAGGTAACCTAAAACGAGCTAGGATTACACCAGCATTGAGCAACAGATCTGCTCGATTGATTGGGTCGATCCAAAACATGGTGCCACAGGGGCCGCGAAAAGCTTATGTTGATTAACCTTAGGGTTCTGACGCAAAAGGCGCATCTCAAATTTACCTTTGCAGCTGTGCCTGAGGAGGGAAAAGAAAAAAAAAAAGAGGAGCCCTGCATGGAGAGTTTTCACGTGACCTCCCTACCTTACCGGCTGGAATACGGATATGATTTTTGTTTCCTTTCTGTTTGGGTTTGCGATGGGGGGGTCATAGGATGAGCCATAATACCAAGTTTATACTTATAGGCTGGTAGTATGAGAGGAGGAGGTCGTTGTTAAGAGATCTCCCAACTGCTTTCTTTTTCTTCCACCAGGATTGAAGCCAAGCCAGTTATCATATGTCTATTGTTTGTGGTAATTTATTATAGGAATCGAGGCGTAATCATCCATCATGTTCCTTCCTTCCTTCCTTGCACACTATCATGTATTCGGCAATCTACAATGCGCCAGATGGGGACCGGGTGGTTTATCGATAGACATATCGTACCCACACAGGTGATCGGCCGGGTAGTTATCGCGCACGTTATCTGTCACCGTCTCGGGAGCGAAGATTGTTCCCAGACTTGGAATAACCACAGACGCAGGAAGGAGTGCCTGTCTCGGGTATTCCATTTTCCTGAGAAGACTTGTGTCACTCTACGATACCTAAACTACAGTACCTCCCACCCTCTCGATGAATATCTCCCCCACAGGAGACTCCGCTCCTCCCGGCGACCCACTCCTGTCCTGTACTCGAGCACCCCACCACCATCACCCTACCGCAGTCCAACAGACCCACGCTACACAAGAAAAATAACAATAATAATAGTAATAATAATAAATAAATAATAATACCCACTGACCACCTCTCTCTTCCCTCCCCAACCCACAAACCAACCACCCACCCACCCACCTATGATACCTTCCCCGCTATATTACAACACCCCCCCCATCTCAAATCCGCCAACTCACGCACCAACACGTTATTACTATTTGTTCGTATGCACGAGCAACTTCGCTTCCCGTTCCTTTTCTGGACAGCACTCGCCAACCCACCACCACCCCGTCCCGAAGATGTGGCCGCGAACAGCACCTCGGGCTTATCTTGTATCACCCACGGCCCTCGCTCAGCCCCCCCCCCGAGGATCCCCGGGTTTTTTTTGCCAACTCATATATTTTTTTTATGATAACCCCCTTCTGCAACCATAAACTTGGAAATTAGGGCAACGGCACCACCGGTAACCCCATTGCGCCGCACACACACGCCCTATCATCATTTATCACAATTCGATTATCTATTAAGTAACTTGGAGAGATTTATTGGTGCGCGCTGGCAAAGATGTTGGTCATCCTTGGAAAGGGTAGGTATCATATCATAGGTAAGGTAGATCCACAGTTCAATCGATGTATTATAGTGTGTGTGTGTGTGTGTGTGTGTGTGTGTGTGTGTGTGCCAGCAGTGCTGGTGGCCATGGATGGTCAAAGTTCCAAGGAATAACCTTCCGCCCTGATAGATGGATGGGTGGATGGATGGATGTGCCGTAGGGGTTCGCCGAAGGGCTTGGAGCGGGAAGGGAGAGAAGGGACATCCAACATTAACTTAGACTTAAACCTTCAAGTTGCACATAATAGAAAGAGAAAGAAATAGAAATAAAATAACAGGAATCCCCCGATTTACCCCGCTGCTTGCCATCGCTTTCAGCGACGCATATCGCCGAAGCCTTAAGTTGGCTATTAATTTATTGTAAACCAATAACCTTTTTTTTTCCCCTTCCCCTTCCCCTTCCCCTTCCCCTTTTTTCTTTTTAATTTTTAATTTTTAATATTTTCAATTGAGGTGACATATTATTATGATAAGTCTCGCGCATAATATATGATCTTTTTTAAAAAAATAAAAAAGAATGGAAACTCTTCAGAGGAAGTTGATAATAGCATTGAGACATTGAATCGGGCGATTGCTAGCATGCGAAGGGAAAGGGTGGAGGGTTTCTCTCCCTCCCTCTCCCTCTCCCTCAGCTCCCCCTCCCCCATATGCATGATGGTAATGTATATAAGCTAGAGAGAGATATCATACCTTGCTCTTAGGGCTCGGAAAAGCTTTGTGTTCCCGTCCCGAGATTTTCGAGATTTTCACAACGCATGAAACATTCCGTCGTCATCATCATCAGATTCTACGGATTGTATTGTATTGTTTTTTGTTTTTTGGGGCTGGGGAAGCTAGAGGTAAAAGTAAGTGAGTGAATGAGCCAATACCGGTACTGTAATCCGGGCTCCTATTTCCAGTTCGAAGGCGGCGTGGGCATCATATCATAGGTAAATATGCGCAAATCATGTGACCGCGCCCGGATGCCGGTATTGCTGCTAATGCGGACTATGCTGTTCACCCTCAAGGGATGTAGGCATGATAATATAGGCATTGTAGAAGTTGCAAATACTAGTTAGCCCCCTTCATCCCGAGCAAGAACTATCCCCCCCGCTACTATCTTATCTCGCCGGCACCATCTCTCACTTACATTCATTCAAGTAGACCGGTGGACATATCACGGAGCATACATAAGACAGTACCGAAAGGTCCAACATCCCCTCCGCAATCATCACTATACTATATACCCCTTCAAATTCAATGGCATTCATCCTATGTACCTACCTACCTACCTACCCCCTCACGCTCACCAACCCCATCAACAAGCAAAAATGAAAAAACAAAGGATATAGCATTTATCTCAGCCAATACCGTAATCCAGTTAAAGTCCCCTCCATGTCACACAAACAAACACAGCGCAACTAAAAAAATCCGCCGAAACTTACTCTACCACATCAGCAGGATCATCTCCGTTGGAAATCTGTGTGTTATACCTAACGCTGATAAACACTTCTTCTTCTCCTTATCCCCATGGGTCATCCATTATAAGCGAGGTTTCCCACCGCGTATAAGATATCTTGTGCGAAGCTTTCGTTCTTATCATCATGGGATATCACTCGAGTACTTGAGCCTCATTGTGGAACGAAGGGAAGGTGGTGGACGGGAACTATGAGGGGGGGTACAAAAGTGGAAATGGATGGAAGAAAAGGGGGAGTAAGTATGTAAGAGATAGTACTTCCTCTCTTTCTTACATCTGCCTCACTCAGCACTTCGTCCATTCTTTCCTTCCTTCCTTCCCTCTGCTCATACCGATAAGCGACGCGCACGTATGTGCTCGCGCAGTACAAGTACCCTACAGCACATCAGACTGTCCATCCGTCCATCCGCCCCTCCCTCAAACTCCGACACTCCCCTTCCACACATGCAGCGCACGCAGCGCGGCAAGTATTCATACTATAGCCAACAGGCCTCCTCCACCCGAAACCGAACCGCACCCACCCACCCATCATCCCCCCCCTCCGGGCCCTCCACGAGTGACATCCCATGACCACCCGACAACACCACAGTACAATCCAGCACAGTATGATCCATATGATACATTACCCACTAATTAAACAAGCACTAGCCCAGCAACAACCCTACTCGTAACTCGTACGGTACACACCCTCGCAGACAACACCGAACATGGCAACCACTATGATACAAAGACTACCGCTCCCTTCCCTTCCCTTCCCTTCCCTCCCACACCCGCATCTCGCCAATTCTCCCGCCCGCACTTGTAATGTCGTGCAAACAGGGGGAAAGAAGGAAGGGAAGAAGGAAAGAAAAAAAGAAAGGAAAAACATTCTTTTTTTTTTTTTTGGCGAGAGGGGGTGTGTGTGTGGCGGGTAGTGATAAAGTTTGGTTGTGCTTGTGGTATCATAGGTTTTAGTTCGAGCAGGTATCGTAGGATGCTTTGGTTGGGGTGATGGCTGAGATCGCTATGTAAGCATCTAATCTTCCAACCCTCTCCACTGGAAAGGAAGGTTGTTTTTATTATTATTATTTAAGAATGAAAAAAAAAAACCCCCGCGTAAATGGTGTTTTGTTTGGTCGTGGTGTTGTAGCTGTGTGGTGTTGCTGTTTCTGTGGGCATGAAGGAAGGAAGGAAGGGGGGGTTTCCAGTAACCGGTAACTATTCGAGAAACTAGTTCAGCGCAAAATCAGCCTTGACCGTCGATCGGTGGATTATTGTTATCGCTGCTGTTATTATTATTATTATTATCATTACTATTACTATGATTATTCCCCCTCGGTCTCTAGTAGTTTAGGTTCGTTTTGTTTTGTTTTGGTTTAGTTCTGTTTGGTTTGGTTTGGCTCCCCTTCCCATCGCTCAGTTTTCCGCTGTTTCCAGAGTGTGGTGGGTGGTGGTGGGGAAAGTGGTAATGGTACCGAGGGTTTGGTTTCGAATTACCGAAGCGCGAGGTGGGGCGGGGGAGGGGTGTGTTACGCCGCGTACAGTACTCGAGTACGGTGCTCGAGCAGACAGTCGATGAGTAGAGTACGGTAACTGTACCCTACGAGTACTGTAGGTGGATTCATTTAACTCCCATCATCCAATCAAATGGGGGAGGAAAAAAAAAACAGGGCAAAACTTCTCCCCCCTCCCCCTCCATTGATTCATTCTTTCATCCGTTCATTCATTCCATGCTTAATCATCCCCCCCCCCCACCGCCGGTCTCCGAACAATGGGACAATGAAAACAACGAAAGCGACATGTAACTTAACCTCCCATCCTCATAGGTGCTAGAAACCCCCCCCCCAAAGTCCTGTACGATAATAACTATTATTCGTACCGAACCCCCAAGGCCGAGTATTCAAACATTGAAGCCCAAGCGGGGTGTCGCGACCGCTTCTGGGCGGGGGGTTGATACCATACCATATCATGAGGGTGGTCGGGAGGGGGGCGGAGGGAGGAAAATTAAATTATGATAATGATTGCAAGTTAAGGGGGAGGAGGAGGGAAAGGAGGGAGGAAAAAAGGGGGGGGTAGGAATTCGAATGCCTATTGAAGCCAAGATTGTATGGATGGATGGGTGGATAGTTGATGTATGCTTGTGTGAAGAAGATTATATAACATGGTACGAGGGAGGTTGAGTATGAATGATGGGAAGGGAGGGAGTAGCATACCGCCAAGTGACAAGTTAGGTCCGTCTGTTGATACCGCAGGAACGGGAGGCCCTGTCGGACATGTATAATGATATCGGGAGATACTTGCTATCCAATTGCACCCATCGCTAGAAACCCGATAAGTTGAGGGAGGAGGAGGAGGAGGAGGAGGCTGGGGAGGCTGGGGAGGTTGGGAGATCGGGAGAGATTGGATGGAAGTGGTCAATGATATAGTAGCTTGAAAAAGCACTGCCCACCGTGATGCCCCACTTATGATACAAAAATAGGTGATTAATACTGCATCACCGATCTGGCTAAATTATATTACCCATCTATCCATTACCTGTATCAAGCCGATGCCCATGGAACTACGTCCACTCCTTAGCGCAGGAACTTTGAGAAAAAAATATATCACTCTCATTAGGCTATTATAAAGATATCGTATCAATTAACTTTAACTATTATAAAGTGCAATAATGTCTAGAATACCCGCAGCAACAGTGGCCATACTCACCTTGCCAAGGGCAATATTATTATTATAACCACAACACACACATACGCGTGCGCGCGCGCGCGTGTGCAAAAAGGAACAAAGCGCGTCTCTTCATATAAACACCTGCAGGAGCACACTGGTAGCAGCGTAAGCACCAGTGGATTATAAAAAGCCACCCAGTGGCCCGTCCCTCCAGCCAATCGTTCCCCAGCGAATCGAGCCAATGGCGAAGTGAAGTGAATTAATGTCTCATGAGGCCGAAGTGAGGAGAGATGAATAGAGAAGGGGAGAAGCAGATGGAAAAAAAGGGAAAAAAAAAAGAGGACAAGAGTAAGCAGCGAAGCCGTGAGTCCCCAAATCTCACCCAAAAGTACAATAGTCTTCGTTTGTTCTTTGGCTAGAAGGAAGAGAGGAGAGAGAGGGCTCTGAGAACTGGAGATGAGGCTTCGGGAAATAGGGTAAAACAGAGCATCCAACCCAACCCATCACCTTTCCTCTCCAGCGGGAACGAAGAGACGGATAGATAGAAAGTGCTAGTAACTAGCTAATCAACTAAACTAACTTATACCTGTGCGATAAGAAAACATTGTTAAGAGAACAAAATAAAGGCAATATCAATAAAACCTATCCTGAACTACTGAATGGGATGAAAAACGACAACAGTAATGACAAAGGGCCAACCCAATCCTTCCTTCGACATATGAATAAGTTAGAGGAGAGGAAATGTCTTCCCGCTCGCTGGAGACAAAGAGAACAGTATAACAAAACATCAAATCACAAACCCCCCCGGTAGAATACATAATTAAAAGACAAGAGCAGGAAACAAATAAATCGGGACAAAAAAAATCGAAGATTAGGAAAAAAAAAAAAAAAAACTCCCTTAACCGTAATTGCGCGATTGAAAACGTTTCCTCAGCATGCTCCGTCGCACACATCCACTCAAACTTATCTATGAGTGGGTGGTAATTGCTGAAGATGGGAAAAACAAGTCGACCCATATATTTTTGTTGCCATTTCAAACATTTCTCTTCATGCAGTTCATCCGATGTTTTCCCCACCCCCCTCCCCCCCAATCCCTCCATCCTCAAATCTCATCAATCCCGAATAATAGCGCGTAAGGAGATTCGACAGGGAATGATAAGAACCTCATTTCCTCCAGTACTTCTAATTTTTTAATTGGTTCGATTTTTTTTTCATTCCCTTTCCTACCCGTTACTCCCCGGAACAATCATTCATCATCCTCTATATCGTCATCATCCTCGTCGGCCAATTCACTCGGTTCGCTCTGTCCCAATTGCTGCCTCATCTTGTCTTCATCCTCGACATCCTCGCCGCCGCCCTGCTTCTTCTTCAACTCCCTTTCCCGCGCCTTCTTGGCCTCAGTTTCAGCTTTCGTGGGCCTTCCTCTCCTTCTCTTGATCTGGCCGTCGGGGCCAACAATCACGTTGCTTGTGGTCTTGGGAACGTAAGGTTTCGGCTTGGGTAGTATTTCTCCCCTTGCCTCCGCCGCCTTCCGAGCTTCTGTCTCGGCCTTTGTGGGGCGACCGCGCTTTCGCTTGGTTATGGGTATGGGCATCATGGTGGCAGTACTGCTTTGTCCCGCGCTTGGGACGCCCGTCTGCTCATACCCTGGTTCCTCCCTCACCCGCTTTTTGTTACCCGGCGGAGGTGGGGAGGCGTTGTGCGATTTCATTGTCGTGAAGATTGCTTGTGCTTGGGATTTTGTCCGTCCTGTTTTTTTTAGAGCAAACTTGGATTAGCTTTTTTTTTTACAAATTCCTTCCATGTAGAAACGAGGATCCATTCCTCCGCATCCTCTTCATTCTCCTCCAATCCCGCCAATCAGCCCCGGACAAACAAACTGGGCGAGAGTGAGGGAGGAGATGATGAAAGCAGAGATGAAGAGGCAAAGGAAAACCAGAAGGAGGAAGCACCTGTAGGGACTTCGATGATGCGCCAGTTAGGATTCGTGTTCTGTTTCGCGATTTCTAACAGAAGTTGTAGCTATCAATCACCATCACTCGCATTAGTACAACTTTAAACACAGCACGCGCATCAAAGCAAACAATCCGAAGGGGCGAGGTGGAAGGGAAGAAGCGGGGAAAGAAGAAGAAAATAAAAAGACCTTACCTTCTCTGCGTCACTCCAAGGAGACCCTGCCTTGTCGCGAGCCATGCAAACGTCTATAACCGCTTCTTCCGCCGAATGGCCGAGTAGGGTTGGTGGAAATAGCGTAAGGGTGAACAATGCCCTCCAGAAGGGAATGGAAGAGAGGGAAAGAAAGAGAGAAGGGGAAAGAAAGAGAGAAAGAAGAAAAGGGAAGGGACGAGGAAAGAGGTGGGGAGGGAGGCAATTGATATGTAGATGTATTTGTTTCCTTTATGCACACTTGATCAGATAGGTGAAAAGGAAAAAAAATAATGGAAAAATAGAAAAACAAGGAAGGAAAGAAGAAAATAAATAAAAGGATTAAATGGATGGAGGGAAGCGTTTGCGGTCGAAAATATGTTGTGGGAATGAAGAATGAGAAGAGAAGTGGAAAAAAAAGAAAAAAAAAAGTAACACTCACTTCCTTCCTTCCTCCTTCCTTCAAGTTTAATAAGATTATGGGGAAGGAAAAAAAAAAAAAAAAAAGTAGAAATTGGTGGTGGTGGTGTTCTTTTTTTTTTTTTCCTTTCCCCTACCCTTTTCCCTTCCTTTCCTTTCCACAAAAGAAAAGAAATGATGTAAAAAAAAAAGATGTAAAAAAAGAAAAGAGTGGGTGTGGGTGTGCTGAATGAGAAGTTTAAAATAAAAAAATAAAAAAAAGGCGGATAGTGAGGTATGTTGGTAGCGTACGGTAGTCTATCGTATCGTGTAGCCAGTGCAGTAAAGTACAGTGGGTAGCCCAGCGTATGGGAAGAGGAAGAAGAAGAAGAAGAAGGGGGGGGTTAGGTGAAGTATGAACTGAAATTGTATGTGCGATTATAACTCTATGGGTAACACTATCCATCCATGGAGGATGGAAATTGTATGGTGGGCAAGGTGTAGGTAGGTAATGTGCAATTAAAAACAAGAAGAAAAAACTACCTGGGCAGGAAATGAGGAGACGAAAGGACTTGAATCTTATTTTACCAGTAATTAGCCAATCAATCAATCGATCACCACCATCACCATGGAGAAAGGAAAAGGAAAGGAAGAAAAAAAGCCAATGATGATGAAGATTGTTACCGTAGGTACAATTCCCCGAGTAAGCTAAACCCCTGCACAATTGCGAGAGTTTCGGTCGTGCGCAGAGGGGGGAGAGGACATTCACTCGCTTAAGGGATCGGTATTTCTTTCTGATTCCTTTTATTTTTTTTATTTATCTCATTTATTGCTTCTAGTTTATGATAACCACGGCAGAGCATACCGGTACGAAGGATTAGTGCCGGTAGGAAAAAAAAAGGTGAGAAACGTGAGCTTGGACCTCTGAGATTATGTTAATCTTATGTTGCAATCAGTCATTGAGTACAGTGCAACCATGACCAGCGTGAATAGGGTAGCAGGAGGAATAAAGTGATAAAGTAGTTTATTCTTGGTGGGGGGGGGGGGTTTATGAGAAAGTGTTTGGACAAATGTCCAACTGCTCGGGAGCTTTATAAGAAGCTAAAAACATGGTGAGGTCTCCAGGGGGTGAAGATTAAATCATGTGAAGTATTGCTTAATCAGGCAATTTCAATCCTCTACAGGGAAGTTTCCTTGATAACTTTGGGGGAGAAGACATCTTGAACCGGATCCCTTTCTTAACTACAGAGCAACATGAGCACGACAAAAGGGACAGAGAAGCTCACTTCATAGTCTTAAAGGATGGTTCTAAATGAGAGTTTTTAGCTTATTTGATGTTTTGTTGGAGCTTGAAAGAATGGAGCATCACGTTTTTACATAACTCAAGTAAGGTGCACTTCACAAATTAAACTAAGATAATGACTAATTACTCCAGCAGAAAAGAGAAGGGAAAGAAAGAAAAAATAAATATATGACCGTTTTGGTCCGAGGCATGAACTTATCGGAGGAGCGTTCCTCCCGATTTCAATTTTCTTCTTTTTCCCATCGGGACAAATCCTTCGTACGCCCCTACCACCATCCCCCATGTTGTTGTTATTTATTGTATTAATTGTCATTATTATTATTATATTATCATCATCATCATCAGATTCTCTACTATGATATTATTATTTTTTCATTTTTTTTTATGCCTCTCAACTTAAGGACTCCCACGATGGTGAGAAGGGGAGATAATAATAAAAATTAAAAAAAATATCATACATTATGATACTTTAATAATCATCATACCATAAAATAAAATATAAAATAAAATACCTCCCCTCACTCACCCATTCACACACACACCTCCCCCCCTCTTCCAAAACCCATCACCCATTACTCCGGTTGTTGTCGCGCAACGAAAGTTGCACAACTTCCCCCTCCCCCCCCCACACTCCACCACAACCACCACCCCCAACCCCCGGTTCCCCTCGCGCATTAGTTTTTTTTCTTACCCGCGTCTATTCGAGGTCACGACCCCTTTCTCCAATCCACACAACGTCCATGAAAAGGTACCAGGGATAATTTAGTCGATGTGTCGTGTGTGGTGGTGTGGGTGTGGATGTGGGTGTGGGTGTGGGTAGGTGGGTTAGTTGGGCCGTTATTGCTTTTTTTCACTTTTTTTTTTTTGACCTTTCCTCTTCCTCCTCCTCCTCCTCCTCCTCATCACTTCAACTCACTTTTGCATAATATTAGGAAAAAGGGAAAAAGAGAAGAGAAGGGAAGAAGAGAAGAAAAGAGAAGAAGACAAGAGAGAAAGGAAAAAAGAAAAAAGAAAAAAAGAAAAGAGACGTGACTTGGCCCGCAACGTAGGCGACAGGCGGGTATCAGTCAGTCAATGTAGGATTATGCATACCGATAATGGATGAATGGGGAAGGAAAGAAAAAAGGCTTTTTTTTTTTTGCTAATTTGTTATGATATTTAGGTTACCGGTATGAAGATTGGTTCCGCCCGTCTTTTCATCTTCAATTCCTCTCCGCACGGTGTTGACCAGGGTGCACGATACAAGTACTCGTACAGGTAACTGTATATACCGGTAGGTGTGCCACAGTATCATATTATCATAATATCATAATATCATACCTTCTCCATTCGACAACCAAACACTGGAACAAAGGACCGAGGAAGGAAGAGAGAAAAATTACTTCCACTCAATATCATAATAATATAATGGATGGGGAAATTGGACAGACTCATCTGGTTGTGGAAGGTTGTTTTCACAACTACTACAACCACTTCCTCGAACTGTGCGTGAGTGTGTGCTGCAGCGTACCCGTACGATACAGCAGCAGCAGCAGCAGCAGCACTGCTGTGCTTGCACTGCACTGTGCTCGAGCACTGTACGGTATGAGTACTGTACGGTACGTGCCTGGCCCAGGCTTCCACAGCAGTTATCGTTCGTGCTACGCTAGCCGTAGGCTTGATTGATTTCTCTGATGGTCATGATATGATATGATTTGATATGATATGATATAGCCGGTACTGAACTCGTACCGGTGGGTACCGGCAGGCAGGTAAGTAAGGTTGCGGGGGGAAGGATATAATAAATAAAATCTCAACTCTCTCTGTATCATAGGCCGCCCCGCCATTCCAACACGAAGGAAGGAATAAGGTAAAATTCTACTGTATCCCCTGCACGTTCAATTTCCACTTCTCCTTCTTCTCCTTCTTCTCCTCATCCTCCTCCTTCCTCCTCTCGTCACGTCTATCGAGGCGCGCTGGAAAAATCTAGGCCATAACAATAATAAAAAATGAGAAATGAAAAGAAGAAAAGAAAAAAAAAACGAAGGAGGGACAAAAGGACGAACTACTAGTTATGGTAGCGAACCAAGGAATGGGAAAAGAAAAGAAAATATACTGGTAATAATTTAGGGAACGAAAGAAAAACTTCAGCTGGTCTTTGCTGCGCTGGTGCAAGTCTCGAATTTCTTTTTCTCCTCTTCCTCTTCCTCTTCCTCTTCCTCTCTATTATTTTTTATTTTTTATTTTTTATTTTTTTATTATCCCTCTCCTTGGTTCATTCACTCACTCACTCACTCATTTCAGTCATGTCAACTCGACTCGACTCAACAACACACACACAACCACCAGCACCACCACCACCCCGGGAACACGAATGCGCTGTTCATACGCAACGCACGTAACCCCATCCGTCCCCGCATCCGCCATATCTCTACCCCTTCAGATCTCCCTCTTCCCCCCCACATAATGCCATTAGACATCAGCATCAGCTACAACAACAGTATTATTTCTCTTCTTCTCTTCCCTAAAACTACTCCCTTCTCCCACGAGGACATTCCCGGGGTGCCAAAAGTTGAACATTACCAGTGTTGGTAGCATTGGCACTGCTTCCAGCACATAGAAGTATGCCTCGTGCTTGCTCAACGTTCCTGGATAGTGCACTGCGAATTCTGCGATTCGGAAGAGCGAGCGGATCTAAACAGTTTTTTTAGGTTAGATCAGTTCAGTGACAGTAAAGATGCTGTACTACGAGAGAAGGATGGAGGGAAAGGGGGGGTTTGTTGTTTTTTCGCTTCCCTTCCCTTCCCTTCGGCTCAGCTGCAGGGAGTGACCGATAAGAGGATGCACGAGTAGGAAATAAAGTTGGGAAAAATAGAAATTAAAACGTGGCTGAAGGGGGAGGGAGGGGATGGATGGAGATGTGATGGGGGAGGAGAAGCAATGGGTACGGGATACCACACGGGGAGCCTGGATTGGCCGAGTGAGACTTTCAACAACTCATACGAGTATTGAACTCATCACTCCTCCCCACCCCTCCTACTCGTCCCTCGCCCTCTCCCCGCTACAATTAACCTTCCATCAGGTTGGCATCAACACCCCAGTCGATTGTACACGGTATCGACAACAAATGGGCAGCCCTCTCGTTGCGTAGATGGCCATTTTGCGACGCGACTCCATGTGATCAAGGGTGCAGGGGTACGGATATACATGCCCCAATGAAATCGAGAAGAAAAAGAAAAAGAAATAAGGAACGAGACATATGAAAGTAAGGTAAACACCCGCACACCCCGAGCCCGACCCGATTCCGCAGGCCCGCATGCGGGGAAGGGGTGCAAGGGTGCTGGGGTGAGGATAACCTTCCGCAAGCCAAGCCAACCCGGAGGAAAGAGGGTGAAACGAAATAAAAACCGAAATAAAAACTCACCAAGATACACAAACAGCTGGCGTATAGGCAATATAACAGCGCAATATACCGTTCTCTTCCATCAAGCCCAAACTCCCTCTTGTACCTGATGTCAAACCTGATTGCCGTGATAGTGAAGAAGCCGAATGCAGTCACTTGCAGCGCCAACCCGCTAATGAGTATGTACGACCCTATCTGAAAGGTTTTCCCGTTAGACGAATCCAGGAATCCCGATCCGGAGCCTTGCACCACGAAGGAACTGGAAGAGGGAAAGGAAAGAGAAAAACCGTGTTGTCAGCCCCGGGGTCGCACAAGAATAAATAATATAAATATAATATAATATTTATCAAAAGGAGATTAAGACGGGGGTGGTGGCGGGGGGTGAGTGAGAGGTGGGGATGGGAGGTGAGAAAAATATATAAAAAGATATTCACTAACGAGATGTCAAAGAGGACGAAAATGAGCGTTATTCTACGAGCTCGGAGACCCAGGGCTGATTTGGAGGGTAAAAACGTGTTGATAAGACGCCCCAGAGTCATGTAATCGAACGCCGCAATCCATGCCGGGGCCAGTATTATGAGTGTCATCATCGGAGACTGCAATTGGCCATTGTAGCAGCCGGTATATGTCAGATCATATAACACAAAATAGTTAGGGGTAAATCGAGTGGAACGCAAGGCTAGCTAGCCGGTGTTCGGCCGGGTCGAGAGAAAGCCCCCGAATTCGGAGAGCTTTCTCCGAATAGGCGTGGGAACCGGGGTCTCGTTGGGGTGCGGTAGACGAATAACGTTTATTATGTTGAAGGGGAAAGGGGGGGTGGAAGGAAGGTGCCGGAGAGATAGAAGATAGCTCCATACGTAATATCCATCGCTATGCGGATTGTCAATAGACATAATTCGAAGAATGTATCCAGCAGTCTAGTATATATCAAAGAGCAAAAAAAAAATAATCAGATCAAGTCAGCCAAGTATACCGGCACATGCCAAAAAAAAAAAAAAAACCCCCTTTTGGGGAGCAAATGCCAATACAATATATATCGTACCTCCCAAAGTCCTCCCATGATTAACACCCAACAGTACCACTTTCGGAAGAGGAACATTTGGATAATGTGAAGGAGTGTGGTCACGCCATAGAGTATCGTAAATAGTATGGCAGCGGCTTCGCTTGGGTTGTATCTATCAAGAAAAACATAACAGTCAACATTCAACCGAAAATCATTATCTCAGTCCCAGCCCCCCCCCCACCCACGGTTCATATATCCATAATAGAGAGAGGGTCTGGAGCATTTGCTTACAGCCAGATTTGGTCGTTTCCATTGCCATCTTTTCGGATACAGTTGTGCTATCGTTAGCTCATAATAATTCCCCACCAGCCAGCCAGCCAGCTTGTAGCTTTCTTTCGACTCTAGGGATAATTTGTGGCGCACCATTCTTGTCGGAGGTCATTCCTTAATGCCTATCGGAAGCTTTTTTATGGGTTTTAAAGAAAGTAAAGAAGAGATTCCGTATTATCGCGAGGTTCTTTCGAGAGAGAAATGATCATAAACCGGGAAAGTATGTCGATTGTGGTTTTTGGAGCACGGGTCCTTTTATATATCACTCAAACCAACTGAGGAACGCTTCAGATACAGCAACAGAGCAAAAATAGCAGTCTCTGAGCTCTAGTCCATGAGACCAGGAAGAAATCCCCCATCAATCAGACGGGATAAAGTCTCCCCTACCAACTCCCCAATCTGGTATGCGCGGCCTGCTGTATTGTTGTGTTCGATACCGGTAGGGACCATGAAAGTATGCTCTGACAGAGTGGGGCTACTAATCCTGACATTTCTCAATATGGGAAGTAAGCCCCTCCTCGTGATTGGTCGGATTGGTTGTGTCGTGTCTTTGATGCTACACCGGAACCCGTATAGTATTACGACTACTTGTCACGGTCCCTATCAGATTGAGCCTCTTATATCATGGCATTAAACTGAGATGGGTTCAACCTTATTTACCATGCGTTGACGGGTAGCTAACGCGTAATCTCGCTGCCGAATTTCTCGGCACGCCTTATAAGCTTACACGACGACCTGTGTAACAATCCCGAACGGGATATTCTTCTCTTATACCAACCAATGGCGATGCACGCTCTTGGGAAAGTACGTAGACTTATAAAATTCAACCAGCTCCAATTGAGCAATATACGCCCTCGTTTAGGAAGCCTACGTAACCACATTGGTCCGTTCATGTAGATGTTTCTGTTGCTCGGCTGGCGCCAACATACTACGCCATCACAACTACATGAAGGGCCAGTGTGGATACGAAAGCTTTTCAAACGAGAGTGTACTCAAAAATAGATCCCGATCTGTAGCTTTAATTTTTGTAAACACGGAAACCTGGTTAGTGCGCAACCTGTAAGTCCTGGAGAAAACCCTGTCGATTGAGGTCTGAGAAACTCCCTGAGTCGAGCAGGGAACCATATCTCAAGGGAGGTGGGAGTCCTCTTCATCAGTTGGAAAGCCCAATCGCTATAGAGCCACCAATATAAACCTTGAATGGCAATCACTAAGAGATAGCCAAGTTCCGCATCAGCTGTGTTCCGGATCATTTCCTGTACCCCACGAAGCCCCCCTGCAGGTGAAGCTTGTGTTTATTAATAGGGTGATATTGCAATGCAGCAATCAATCAATAGCCCAGGATTTCAAAGAGCGCCAAGCAGAAGTCAGGCATATCACAGGATCTAATATCTTATTTAATATTCGAAAGGACATCGCCGCCGTTTCCACGAAGCTATCCTCTGACATCCCAGTCACTGTGCCCAGCATTGAGGGGCCGCTTTGGCCACCGATTGATCGAGGATCGGGTCCAGTTTTTTTTTTTTTTTGTTAAATCCGTGGTATTGTTTTTAGGTACATGTAAACCAAAGTAAACACTTCCCCCAGGCACAAACCGCTGCATTCGGAGAAGACCCCATGGCAAAGAAAGCCCACCCCCTT
>Ga0307509_10003325_pt1 | contig 24588 bp, 20 predicted proteins | sample 10_EM_MG_FD_202245 | JGI IMG/M metagenome (GOLD analysis project Ga0307509, IMG submission 202245) | Populus trichocarpa ectomycorrhiza microbial communities from riparian zone in the Pacific Northwest, United States - 10_EM | ecosystem: Host-associated > Plants > Roots > Unclassified | place... | reverse complement strand
GATTGCTCAGACTACCTCATCCGACAACACCATTCACTTCTGCGACTTTCATCGCGAGAGCGTGGAGTATAGAATGTGTTGCCTAACCATTGTCCGTAAAAACGTCCCGTTACTTAGTGACCACCTTTGCGACTCTCGTCTTTAGTGCTCAGTAACTTTATGCGACGTCGACTGATTTGGCTCGAACCACTTGCATAAGCTCGCCAAAGGTCTTCCCTCATATATCCTGCGAACAGGATCCGGTCGGACGGACGGCCGCGACGTATACGGGGTTACAAGGAGGGCTCTAATGACCATGTCTTTGGTGAGGGGACGCAACTACGGCGGCGTCTGCCAATGTAGCGCCGTCCCAAGGCTGGTGCGGGAGGGGGGTGTTGGCTTGTCCTTTTGAACTCAGAATCCTAAGGTAGGGTAACTATAGGTCTTTGTTCACTCAGGGAAGGCTAAGCCTTCCGGTATGCCTAACAACAACCAATATACAAAACTAAACTTAACACAAGCTACCAGGCCTTAATATAGCTCTAGGGCTGAAATCAAATCAAACTAATCAAAATAATCAAAATAATCAAACTAAACATAGGAAATCCTACACTCCATTCCTGTATACAGTTACCAGAACATATATACATATTACAAAAATTAGCATGTATTGAGATTGATTACTTTGCTCAAAACAAATATTTTTTACATAGAATCAAGCAAGAAACTATGAATATTATTTAGCTTTTCCTAAGAGATATACTTGATAGGTTGTTGAGTTATTTCACTTTCATTGTCAAAAACTGTTTATCACTTTTACTCAAAACTATCTTGGTTGCTATGCAAACTAAAACTACTTATAACTCAAAACACCTAAGAAGCGATTTTACTTGTTTTCCCTGAACTGCACCCATATGATACAAGTAAACACCAAGCTAGATATTGATAGGTAAGTTATGGGATAACTTAGCCAGTTGGCATGTGAAATGGAAGGAAAATTAGAAGAGTGCGTATATAGAGGGAAGGAAATACAGGAAAGAGCAGATATATATGATGCAAAGTTGGTTAAATATGACCGAAACAATACAACAAGAAATGTGGAAGGTGATAGGGTAACTTGTAAGCGCTCAGGAGATAATAAGACATCCCAAGAGAATGATTCCAAGATTTGAGATCTGAGCTAACTTGGCAATCTGCGTGCAGAGGTCTGTGGGGGGCCTATAATTTTGTTTCGTCGGGCTTGTTCCATGTAGGGAGGGTACGTCCAGAAAATTGGGGGGGGTGTTAGGTTTAATCTTTGGATATGAAAGTCTGCGAACTCTTTCGAAGAGGGCTGGGATAGCTCAGACGGCTTAGGGGAGAAGGGCACGGTCAACTAGGGGCTTGCTAGATATATGATACCGGTATGGGAATAAAATCTGTCCGTTCCCGCAGGAACTTTGAAATTCTCGGGTGTCTATTGTAGACAGCCTACTAGAATGGTGTTCAGCTGTATTTAGTGCCAGGCTTGTTGTGTCTCTAGTAGTATCCTCATGACTCTATTACTCTCTTCTAGCAGCCCGCCAGGAGAGAGTTCAGCATTTATATGCTTTGTTGGGGTCACCTCGTTCCGCCGCAGCAGTATCCTCACAACCCCTTCATGTCCGCTCCCGGCAGCCCGCCAGAGCGGTATCCGGCCGTGCTTATCTGCTTTGTCGGAATTAACGTCATACCGCTTCAGGAGTATCCTCACAACCCCCTCGCGTCCATTCTCGGCAGCCCGCGAGAGTGGCGTTTAGCCATATTTGGTGCTGGATTTGTTGAGATTGACCTCTTTCCGCTCTAGCAGTATCCTGACAACCCCTTCATGTCCGTTCCCGGCAGTCCACAAGGGTGGTGTTTGGCCGGATATAGTGTCAGCTTTGTTGGGATCGACGTCGTAACGTTCCAGCAGTAGTCCTACGACCCCCTCATGCCATCTTCTGGCGGCCTAGGCAATTGCTGTGTTACCACAGAAATTAGTTGCCTGCACATCCCGTTCACTCATCTCTAATAAAGTATCTGTTATTTCCACGCATCCGAGGTATAAAGCACCATGAGGCCCCGTAAATCCCCTAGGGGTGTCATCTTGGTCAACAGTGTTCCCAACCGTCCGGGGGGGCTTAAGGGCAGGACGACCGTCTTTGGGGAGGACGGCGGGCCCTACAGGGTGAGACATGTTAGTTCAGGGCAGGGGGTATGGACGATAGGGGACTGCAAGGGACGATTGGGGAGAGCCGGGGACGCCTGGGACGGCACGAGTGATGTCTCATGATGTGAAAAGAATCCGTTTGGTGTATGATTTCAACTTGGCTAGTACCAGAGGCCCAAGCGCTAGGACTATAGTCCCCTATAGTCCGTCCTATCCTCACCTTCCAGGGCGTAGTCCATCCTAGTACCCCCCAAAAGACGGACTGGACGGCTTGGAACACTGTCCCCATGGGTTTTTAGCTGGCAAACCCCACGGCAAAAAAACGCTAGCCATACGGGTGTCTAATAAGTCTGCGAGTAGGGCCTAGCTAATGCAGTACTGTACTGTACGCGGACAAAATTAACTGAACGTTGATGCAACGGGAAAAACTTTTGGTTTTAACAACACTACTCCCCCATTCATCCTGCCTCCCAATAACCAATATTCAATTGAATTGAGATCCAGCAAATATGTTTAGTCTTAGTTAAGTTAGAGAAATTTCCCTACATAGGGTTGAAAGTGCAGCGTTGCCGAGCGGATTTGGTTGTCATGCATCTTTTGTGTTCAGTTAATTTTGTCCAGGTGCAATACATTTACATGTTGGCTTTCTATTATAGCTGTCGGAGTTTCCTGCTCCAGAACTCGTAAATACACTTTAGGAAAGCACACAGAGGGAGCTGCCAAGCTACCTCACTCGCTGGTTACAAGAAAATACCCAGACATAAAGTTGCAAAATAATATATTTATATTCATTGATCCTTGCAGGCCCTATTTGATGTATGATCTACGGTACCTGAAACTGATAAAATACCGACTCTATAACCTGTGACTCCACAACGCCCTCATTTAATGTCAAAATTTAATCCCGAAAACTAAAGAGAAACTACTCCCTGCCGTGTACTGCCTCGTTATAGTCCTTGATCAAGCTCATTCTCTCAATACCGACACGCCCCTTCCCATCAGACCCCCTAAACCTCCCATAGCCATATGTCCACCCTAATCCCGTCAAATGCCTGCTGCGCATGGCGGAGCTCATATTTGCCGTTCCAGCAACATCGAATAGAGCACTACTCGCATGGAAGAAGCTAATCTCAGAAGCCAGATTATACGGAAACCTCGGCAGGAAGCGCCTAGGGGTCGACGCGAAGATTATAATTCCGGCAATTAGCTGGAATCCCAGTATGACCACGGCGATGTAGAACATCACAGGGTCCATCAACATCCGCGGCTGAAAGGACTCCAGTTTGCCCATTTCGGATCTGCGCACTTTGCCAGCTGGGACAAATATTCTGTTCGAGTTCTGGGCGAGTAGGATGGTGAAGAAGCGTTTGTAGAATTTTGATAGCGCCAGCTGCGCATCCTCGAAGCTCGGTGATGGGGTTGAGGGATCAGAGAGTGTCTTATTGATCAGGTACTCGCCGATGAACTGCGAGAAGCTATGGGATGAGCTGTCGTTATGCATTATGCCAAAGTCGAATCCATTCTTTGGGGGCGCACTGAGGAGTCTTGCCAGCTGCGCTGTGAAGTTCCCGACTGAGGTGGAGTAGTTGAATATTCTAGGGTCATTGTATTTGAGCTCACCGATAAGCTTGGATCTTTTCACGCGGCCTTCGCCATCTACTGTCACCCTGAACTCGCCGGTGGAGATTTGCTGGCTGCAGATTATTGTAGTGTTAGACTGCATAGTTGTGGAAGTTTTTCTGGAGAATTTATCTTCTTCGACTAGATTCGCCTCGCCACGGCCCCAGCCAGCGAGGATTAGACCGCCGCAGGCTTGCACGGCTTTTTGGTCATTTCCATCAGAGGCTTTGAGGCTCGAGACCCACTCCACTGCGAAGGGGTGGGTTCCAGGCTTCAACAAGGTCGAAGACATTGTATTATTATTGCCGCAACGCACAGATCCTCCATCTAATATTGGCATCGTGACGTTAATCCCAAGCACAGTGTTTCCACCTATCTGGCTGATCTGTCGGAAAGTGTTACCGGGAGGTAACTGGCATGTCAGATTCCCGCCATATCCTTGTGTTAGCGAAGTCCTCAAGTCAGACTTATTTCCTGGCTCCCACTCAAACGGGAGGAAGTAGAATTCGTCTATGGCCCAGGCAGGCAATATTGTGCCCTCAACAACGTTGGTGTTGACTACCAGCCAATGTTCCCCCGGATCTTTCGCAAATGTCCCCACCGTAGCCGTGACACTCTCGCTTGGGTTCGAGTTTGCGTACGCGCTCTGGATTTCTGTGTTGATGCTAGTGGTGAAGGGGTAGGTTATTATTATGTCAGATGTGAGTGGCTGAGAACTTTGGTCAAAAATTCCACCCAACGCTACGGCGAGGAAGTTTGCTGTGATGACCATCATGGATGCTAGGAAGAGGAAAATATGGCCGTGGCGGAGGGCACGTGGTGCGATGAGCACAGGGGGGATGTTTGTGTATTTAAGGCCTAGAGAGGAAGCCGGCAATGCATTTCCTCTGCGAAGCTCTGTGTATGGCTGATATAGTGCGAGGTAACGGCCAACCAAGACCCAGAACGGCTCTATAAGTGTAGCAATGACGGTTGGAATGAAAGAGAAGATGATCTGGGTCACGAGTTGTGTGTCGGAAAGCGTTGGCAGACCTAACAACCATGTTAGCTATGTCGAGTAATATAGGATGGCTGAGTTCCACCATTCCACCGCAAAGCGGACTTATACAGGACAATGAGCAGTGTCAGTAAGCAGAGGTTCACAAGTGTTGCTGTGAACCCCGTCCAGATACTCAGTTCAATTGGACCGACTAATTTGCCATCGTGAGGCACAGTGCAAGAAGCGTGTGGGTTTTGAACCAGTGGATTATCTTTACCTCCTACAATATCCAGCCGGTATCCACTTTCACCTCCCCAGGTCCCAAGTTTATATTTCCTGGGCTCCATGCACAAATCAGGAGCCGGGCACTCATCTGTGCCGTTAAAATCTCTCAGAAGCGTCTCGCTGTGGGCAACCAAGGCCATCTTCGTTCCCAGGGTATCCGGGTCACTGGCTAGATTATTCTGTCGATTGTAGGAGATGAGGAACACTCCTCCAAGGCAAACAACAACCAATCCCAGAAACCCGGCCAGAATGTGAGCAATTAGAGGGATGACAACAATCCCAATACTTCTGACTGCCCTGTTCCCCACCACCTCCACTCCACCAGAATCGGGCACAAGCAGTGTCTCGAAGGCGTTATTAAAAAGCAACTTGTGCATTCTTTCTAGCCCGTTCCTGAACGTCATGGGATCTTTAAAGTCGTCGAATTTCTTCCCAGGCGACAATCCAAGAACGTATGAAATCTGCCCAGTCGGGCCATCGAGGTCCCAATCCTCCAACCTCGACTTGGAGTCCGGAGCCACGGATGAGAAATACTTTGGATTTACTCCGTCGACTGTGGCAGCTGCGCCCACATTCCCCTCAAACATGAAGATGTTGATAATTTTGTCTTCCTGTGTGAAATTCGTTTGCTCCCCAACAGGGTCGGCCTTCAGAATGGAGCCATCGGCTCCATCTACTGTGACTTCATGAGTTTGGTAGTGGTAACTTGGCTTGCAGTAGAGGGCGTTTAGGTCGAGTTCATCGCTTCTGTTATGAGGATTGCGTGATTTGGCCCAGATTGCGAGGAACAAGTTCCGGTCCTTGCACAGTGCGCCCGTCAGGTAGTAAAGTGCAGTGCCATCGTCGTTGGCGAACCCGATATACATCATGTTCCGGGTTGCGTTGGGGTTGAGGATAGGGTTGATGGAGTATGTACATTTGTCCGTGCTAAACGTGTACTCTTTTCCCTCCGAAGCTTTTATCTCAGAAGGAGTGCATGCAAGCTCCGTCTGGTACACTCTTGTCTGGGCAGTCCAAGATTCGTTGCCCCGTGTTAAACGACCTTGATCTTCGCCGTGGCTTGCTGGTTCGAAAGGTATGGCGATGAGTCCTTTGGTCATGAATGAATGCACCTTCTCTCCTAGCCAGGTTACACCATAGCTAGTGTACAGAAAAGAAGCGCTCATAGCTGCCTGTTGGTTATCGAACGGGATGAGCTTTTTGAGCGGCTTGAATGATGTCTCTATATCCCGTGTCACAAGCTGGGTAGTCAAAAGGGAACTGTTCAATGGCGTAATGCCCCAGAAAATCAAGCATAGGGCCAATCCAGCCCAGAAGACGTTCCAGTGCCTATACATTCTTAGTTATGAATATCTCAGATGGAGTGGATATGCACCGAAAACGCACCCTTTCCTAGCAGCATTGATCGGCACAAAAGCAATGAAGTCAAAAGGATAGTGAAGAAATATCGAGTTGCTAGCGGTTGCTCCCTCGGGCTTTGATAATTGAAAGTACGGCTCCAGTCGTTTCACATCTAGATCCACTGCAGCCCAGCCCACCCCCAATGCCACAACTACCATCTGAGGTAAATACCGGTAACAAAATACAACACTCATTGGAAAACTCTCCGCTCTTTCTGCAAAGAATAATGCCTTCTCTTCAATACTGATTTTGTTGATATATTCTATTAGTGCGATTAGAGAAACCGTAATGAGGAGGGAAGCCATGATAGTTGGTCCTCGTAAAGTAAATGGTCTCCATGGTTTGTTCCGGTTTTGGCCGTTTAGGCATGTGGAGAGGTCCTCCTCGGGTTTGGGCGAGACTAGAAAATTATTAGTAAAGTGTGTAAAAGGGGTTACTTGGTCCTTACTTTGAGATTCAGAAGTGACCTCTGAAGTATATGCATGGTTGGGTTGGTTTAACTGGATTTGACTGCTAGAAGACAGCTCGTGACCACCAAAACGGTAGCTATCTGCCATACTAACCGATACCTCAGGGTCCGCGCCGCTAGAGGTCTCCAAAATTCGTCGCTAGAGCTAGGAGTGATCAATCCTAACCTCTTAGTCCGCTTTAAACCTTCGATACAGTGACCTCTTTAGGAGGGGTTCTAAAGACAGAGGTAGCTTTTAAAGGATCCCATTTCTGCTAGCTCTATCCCCCAAGTACTTGTAGGAGGTGGATTGACGCGTTTCGGGTATATTGTTTCGAATATATTTTTGGAACTTTTGTTGGTTCCGCCAATGTGGCCAGGGACACACGCGCAGCCCTCCCATAGCTTGCTCTTACTGCGTTACAAACAGCACTGCAGCCGGCGCAACAGGCACCACACTCTCGAACCCTGTACTCGTAGAGAATCCCCAGACAAAAGTTGCCACCCGCGCCCTAGCATCAGGCTCTTCCTCTTTTAGGCGCTTATTATGCTGGATATTTTGTATTTTTCCCCGGGCGCTGTGTTTAAAGGTTCTATGTTGCCACTATGTGGTACCGGTCCCGAGCTTTAAGATAGGGCCCCGGGAGGCTGGTCATGGGGCATATCTGCCCCCCCTACTTGAGTTTAAGCAGACCTTACGGGTACTGCAGTACAGTATCTGGAAAAAGGGGAGCAAGAGGTGTAAATAAAGGTACGCTACCAACATCCAAGCACTAGTTTAGCTCCGGAAGACTACTTTAGACCCAAGACCAATTCCTAAACAGTCCCACGATACGGCTGAAACGATATGGCTGCGGCTCCAGATGCCAAGCTTAACACATCAATAGCATGCTGCCCTCATACACTTAATAACTTGAATAATTGAAACTCGCACTAGGACTTAGAGTGGCGTTTGCTGGTAAGGTCTGGCACTTTTTTATTGTTTTTTTTGTCTCGAGCTGGGGCTTAAGCGGTCAGTTTTCACGGTGATTTCACCCCCCTATCCAAGCGAGGGAATTTGGGAAGTCTTACCGCGAGGCTCAATCATTTAAGTTCCTGCTGGTGCCTAAATCCTACAACCAAACTAGTAAATTTACAAAGTATCGTACCGGAATTATCATTCCTTAAACTTGTTAATTTGTGAACTTAAAACTATTACTTGGAATGCAATTATGGAGATTAATTTGATTGATCTTTAAATTCAACTCTGTCCAATATTTTCGGCCATATTAACTCATATTCTCGGAATCATCAGACTTTGTGAAATTTCCAGACAGAGTTGGTTAACTTGGGTACTTGCAACTGGGGAGCATGCTTCTGAGGTGTTATGCTTGGCGCGGCAGGCTGGTGCCGCACTTTTTGTCTGAAAATTCATAGAGTCTAGTCCCCTGGAACCATACCGATAATGATAATATGCCCCATGTCGTTTTAGGGGGGTTCTATCAGCCTAGCGCGATTAGGACTCATTTTATCGGTGACCACTGTGTCTTGCAGCAAGTGCAAGTAATTACAGTGCCTCTGTCGTTTCCCCGACTTTAGTCGCAGATAAACGCCTTAGCGCCCGGCCTACTGCGCTCCACTCACTGGTTTCATCCCTGCATTTGAAACAACCGTGGCGGCAAGCAACACCCTCGGGCAGTGGCCTCAGCTCCCTCCACGATCACTCATATATCTAGATGCCAAACCGTAATACGAACCAAACTCTCTCATATGATAAGGGAAGATGTCAGAACCCACCAAGTAATAGCTAACTTAGCCCATGACCAACATATTATACACGGGAGTCCGTAAAAAGTTATTCCTTTACCTCTTCCAGCAGTATGAACAAGCTACAGGCATATAGAACCTGAACCCAGGGATAAAATTTTTGTATGGCAAATAGTCCGCTTACCTGACCGCCCATACAAAATTCGGACCCAAGTGTTCAGGTTCCATATGACTGTAACCCGCACAGCACCTAGTGAGGGAAGGTTAAGCTCCATGTCCAGGTAGGGGGGTTCCTGTACACGTGTGAGAAAAAGAGAAGGTTAGAGAAATTAACTCTTCGTTGCCCGCGTTTACTAGAACCCCGGTAGGATAGGTTGGGGGAGGATGGAAAATTACCAGAGTTCGCACGCCCAGACGGGGCTCGTGCATTTGCGCTTGTGTACTCGATCTAAGGAGAGGTAGGTTTGATGCGGCTGCTCAGCCATCCGCGCTGTGTACTGTAAAGTCTTGTCGGGAAAATAATTATAGTCGCACCCCGTTGCCCCGGATGGCCAAAATCAGGAGTTGACCGCCCGGGACAGTGAAACATCCGGGAGTGTGGAATTGTTGATTAAACGGTAAAAGTCTTCAATGCCACAACCAGAGCGCGAATATATCTACAATGCCACAACAACTAGAACTAGTTTAGTGTAGTCCTTGGTTTATATTTGCCTCTGTTTCGCTAAACTGGTATAAGACATAGTAGAAAGGAAAAGAAAAAGACACCAAGTACAGGATCAATTGTGGGTTTTTTTTTACAGGTTCAAGCATTATAGCATTCCATGCCACAGGTAGCACAATGATGTCAAGTGCGACCTGGAATAGGAGAAAGACTACCGGTAAGCTAGTGGATGTGGGCACGATTTCTCACTTTGCCAGGCCAAACTTGTTCCTTTATTGGGGATCTCTGGTCAGTGTTGGAAATAGTGCTGCTTGCCATACTCTCCTGATACTTCCTTTGTTGTACGGATAGCTTCCTGGAGCGGACTCGTTTGTGGTTTCGGAAATGCGCTAAGGATCCGGGCATATGGCTCCAGCTTCGAGCATAGTTTGTGTTGGATAGGCGCTGAGAATCCGGGTATGCGTTTGTCTTCGGAGACTCATTTTTGATTCAGGTATACAGTTCAGCTTCGGGCGTCTTGTTTGGGCATTCGGGAAAGCATTGCGAATGCAGGAATCCGTAATAGTTTTTCGAGAAACCCAGGAGAAAAGCGAAAGTACTGTAAGGTCAGCTGGAAAGGGCTGAAAGCCCAGAGGTGAGAAAGTGTTTGTTTTCTTTTGGTTAGCCCGTGTGTGCTCATGGAGGAAGGGGAAACTCACATAGAGGACCATGGCACCTTATAGATGGATAGGATGTCTTCGTGTATGATATATACTCCTATAATCGCCATTAGTTAGTTAGTAGAGTACCGAGCATAAAGCGCCGTAAAGTTGTTGAGCGTGAGCCTGGTGTTTTTTGTGAAAAGATTTTCCCCATACTTGAGTGTGCGATCGTCTTCATTGTGAGTTGCTAGGCGTTTCGTTTCGTTTCACCGCTGGTCACTCGTTGTATATCTTATCTCTGCCATTGAAGTTTAATAGCGAGCTGAGGAAAGATATCGTCCATATCTACAGTAGTTTTAGAGATATCAATTGGCAGAAATTTGGTGGCATAATAATGTTGGCCTACAATAGGAGCTTAATGAAGATCAGACAAGCAGATATGATGTATTTAGCTGATAATTTAGCAACAGGGCAAGGAGGTGAAGGAGTGAATAGTATGGGGATAAAAATTTCATTGACCGGTGATGGATTTTCCCTGTATGGGCAAATTAACAGAGGTAAACATAAACCAAGAACTATACTAAATTAGTCCTGGGCGTTGTGGCATTGTAGATATATTCGTCCCTGAAAAGCGAGTGATAATTGTGTACATATGACTTCCAGCTATTTCATATAAGATTTAAATGAGGACTAGAGTGGAAAATAAAAGGTATGAGAGATGAGTGGATTGAATTTAAGAAACCTCCCGATCCTGAAATTGGATAGAAGGATTTTATCTCAAACGATCAAGAAAAATTATCGACTGACAACCGGCCCAATTCCACCAGCAGGACTTGCATACAGAAAAAAAAAGTTGAAAACACCACAGCACCTCAGCCTAACACTGCTGTAGATATATGAGCTTTGTTTCCTACTCTGTGGACCAGGGGGGTTGGTATCAATAGAGCCTTCGGGCAGCTGTGATGTGATATTTCAGCCTGTGATTAGGAGAAAACCTGGGACACTGAATATAGTATATATATGGACAGGGATTAGAGATATCTTTATTTTCATGTGGTCCGGAAACCCTCAAAATCTGGGACAGTGAGGTGTATTTCTATTTAGCTCGCACAAATCTTGAAAAATTGTCCGGGACAACGAAGAATCCGGGAGAGCGACAACCGGGTGCGACTATATACCCCTCCAGGGCAACGGGTCAACCACACAGCCTCCCAATGAAGTATGAAGAGGTAAAAAGATAATTCTTGAAAATAGGTGTGTGGTGAAATTTAATATTATCACATTTTTTTGATTTTGGAATACGTTGAGCTCTATAGAAGTGTTGATTTTAGAGACCGCCGATTGATATTTACAGCTCGGCGCCAAAGGTTATCGTCAGGGGGATGGCAACGGCGCACGCCCACTCCCGTTTCCACCACAACCACAACCACCGCTATGATGGAGTAACCCCATCATGGTAAATTAGGTTAGTGTACGCTTGTAAATGTGAGTAGGGTCATCACCATGTCGAGGGCGACCGGCGTTTCCAGTGCGTGATAGAGGATAGAGAGCACACTGTGCAAGTTGCTATCATGCCACAAACTGTATTTAGACTCAGCTGGGTTGTTTTCTCTATACATCATCATAGTCTTATACATCAAACATCAAACACATCTCAGTTTTCCTATCATACCACATTCAGGGTGTTTCTCATAACGAGAGCCTCAGGCAGCGTCAAAGGTGTGCTTGGAAGTCGGCAGACCCCGATTTCCCTGTGGGAGACCGGACGAGGGTTCTTTTCAGGAAATGGCAGGCTGTCTAAGACACAGTTCCACTGTGCTTGGTAAATTGCATTTTCCTGACATAAAACAAAAGGTCTCGGTGGTGGTGGCCAACAGGGCACAAGCTACTCGTTTGAGGGTCACTAGGGTAGGTAAAAGCACGGAGAGCTGAAGAAAATAAATTTCCAGTTCCATCAACGAAAACCACTGAGATAAGGGAAAAAAAAACAAGAGGACAAGTCCTAATTCTCCTGATCTTGCCGATGCCCGGAGGATAGTTTCTTGATGATCCTCAAAGTCTCCCCCCATTAAATACAACCTTTTCCTCCATATTCACTCCTAACTTCAGTGCCAGAATCAACAGATTGGCTTAAGGAAATTCTTTCCCACGAAAGCGAGAGTATTTGGTTGTCCCACAGTACTGTGCTCACTATACATCGGCGAGATTACGATACTCTCCAAAACTACATCCGAGGGTCCACAAGGCACTTGTATATCTACCAATATCAACCCTTCATAGCCATCAAAACCCGAATAGAATCCTTAGATCGAGCGATACACAGCCAATCGATTAAATGGCACCTGTGCCACAACCACATTAAAATGGCTTGCCCCTGATCTGAGAGGTACCCGCTTATGCGCACCCGCACCAATACCCCCTATCGGGCAATTAGCCTCCCACACGGGCCCTGGAGAGGCACTTGTAAGCCTTAGCACCTCAAGCAAGCGAAAACCAACTCTACGGTACCATATTTCAGGTCAAAAATGTACGGCAGATTGTAATACGTCATCGACATGCCGTCCGCACGGACACTCACTAACTAACTAACCCACCCACCCACTCACTCAAACAAACACCACCTGCACGCCTGCTCAAGCACCTCCCTACCCGCCGTAGCGTTACCACTCCCACGCTGACACCACACCGTTATACTCCCTCAGTTTACCAGCAAACTACAGCGCCCAACCCACCTCTACATGCAATTCCACCTACCAAAAGTGCACAAACCCCCCCTCAAGCCCACTTCTCAAATTCCAAGTTCTAACACCCACCCCACCTCCCAACGCCCAGTAGCCCAGACAAAACCCACAAGCCCGGTACCAACTCCCTCCATCCCGCACGCCAAAACCAACCAACCAACCAATAACCCCGCCCACTGCCGGTACTTCCAACCTCCAAATCACACTCACCGCCCAACCACATCCAACTCCCAAGCCCCATCATATGGTACTCCTACTATATCATCAGCGGTCGGACAAAGCCCTACACCTACTTCCAAACTCACACTACGGTAGCTTAACCCCCCGAATCGAGTGACTAAACATGCAGGCGTGGGAATACTCCCATGACGTTATATACGGCTTTTGCCGTGCGGTGACTACCGGCACCGGCACGGTAGGGCGGAGCCATTGCACCCACCAATGGCGTATTTAAAAAAATAAAAGGAAGACAGGAGAAAGAAAAAGTAAAAGGTAAGACAGAAGGGTAGACACGATTCGTTGGCCCTGCAGATTCTGTGCTTATCATATAAGTCAGTGGGCAAGTTTGTTGTGTTGGGTTTGCAGACACGGTCGCTAGGATCTCGTGACTAGATTGGTGAGACATGCGGTGCGTGACTGGTCGCGGACGCCCGGCTTGGGCCGTGAGAAGGAAAGAGGGTGGCGAGTGAGGGATCGTGATGTTGAGGTTTGAACTGGAGTGAGACTTCACTTTAAACAATCAATTAATCGGCGGAAGTGCTTACGATATATTATTATAGCATTATACGAATTATATATGGTTTCTGATATAGTACCGTGCCTTGTATTCATCCACGCAGCCACAGTAATCCTACAACTTATCATGTCATACGAATAACAAAAAAAAAACCGAAAACAGAGTCAGCCTTCAGGTTACCCTTATGCTACCGCAAGACGCAGTTTTTTTTGCATCAATCAATCAACCAATCGTTCAACCAGTTGACTAACTAATCAAACCAAATCAAATATGATAGAAAGAGGAAGAGAGGGGGGGGGAAAATAGAAATAGAAAAGACACACAAGAATGGAAAATATGCTTTTTTCGACCCCTATTCCCCTCCGTGCATTCGTCCATCATTCATCCATCCATCCGTTACCGTATATCCCCCTCTCCTCACCAACCTCCAAACAAGACCCCTATTAAGCGTGATATAAAGGAAGAAAAACGGTATCTATTGACAAGGTAAAAGGAGGGGCAAGTAAAGGGGAAGAGTAGAACAAGGAGGGGCAAGATAAATAATCCCGTCCTTAGAAAGGAATTACAAGGCCATTTTAAAACCCCCAATCTCTGAATACTGGTATCATATAAGGCCCCTCCATGACAAAACGTCGATTACCAATAACGATACCCAACTGTGAGAGCTTGCAACGAAAATACAAAACAGATAAGCCCCTAATATAAAGAAGAGAGAAGAGTAAACCCGCACTACGCGGGCCATTTAGAAAATAAAAAATAAATAAATGAAGCTAAAAATAAAATAAAAAAGAGGGGGGGGGGACACTCCAAATCGCCACGCTGAATAAAGTACCCCACACCTGCGGATGGGGCCGTAAGTAAATGGAAAGAAGCGAAATACGAAACACAAACACAAAACTCCTGGGCTCCAACCTGTTTCTCCAAAACTATTGATAGTCCTGAATTAACCACGATCCTCGTTACTATTATCCACATTAATTTCCCCCACCAATGTACCATCATCTGGTACCATTATTCCTGCCTTTCCCGTGCCAAGATCTGCACCACTCTGTTGAGTTGCTACCGCCCTACTGACCACTTGAGTAACGTCCTCTGAAGCCACTAGGAGATGAAGTAAGTCCATGCGATTGGTTTCAGGCTTCACTGGTGCCACCTCGCTGGCCCGGCGACTTTCAGGACCAGAACTCTCAGAACCCGAAACCTCCGACAATCCCCCACACCGGACAGCCGTAGGGTGAAAATACATGGTCGAAATGCTCGGGAGCTGCGTATTTTCCTTCTTAGTGGATGCTGGTGATCCGACTTCCCCCGCCCTTCCATCCTCCCCGTTGTCACTATCTTCATCGTCCTCAAGCTCACTATTATCGAGTTCGTGATTGCGGTCATGGCCCTCAACAGGCATATCTGGCTGAGCATCCATATGTTGGTATCCCCCCGGCAAATCCACCAATGACATAGAAGACGAACCAAGCATTCCATTCCCGGCCATGCCCACGTCGTAGTCGCTAGATGGCGCAAGAGTAGTTGGCATTGGATCCATGCTGGCTCTCATATCCACCTCGGTGTGAGGGAGGTATAAATTAGGAAATCCACCTTCCTCCTGAGCGATAGTGTATAGGCTCATACTATGATCTGCAAATGCGGCTTCATAGTAACGTCCAGGAACAGCATAAGCAACGCCGGCGAATGGTAAAGCCTGTTGGCTAGTCATAGGTTGCAAAGGTTGATTGATGGCATCCGGATGAGGCTGCAGGTCGTACATTCCCGCATCAATTGGGAAGTGGAACATTGGAAATGACGAGATGTTGTTAAGTTCTTGGCTCCCAGCGCCTGAGTCGGGGGATGGAATCATGTCGTTCCTTAAGCGGGATGATGGCGGCTGAGACAGGCTTCTCTCCAGCGCCCTGCACGACTTCCGTAGCTTCTTGTAGATCCCCTCCATTGGCTTCCAGTACATCCTCAATTCCTTCAACCAACCAAGCCCAGTGAATACCCTCTGCTTTTGGGCCCCAGCCCCACCGTGTTCCCCCTTTAGTTCCCTTGCTCTTATCATAGAGATCTCGCAGGCGTCCGATATAGCTTGCCCCAGGAAAGGCGCATTGACAACCAAATTTCGATTCTGTGCTTGTGCCTCTAGTTTTCGTTCGTGGACATGCGACATTATAAGCAACACAGCATCTGCATGAACAAATGTTTTACGGATGCTTTGTATAACCTGATTGTTTGGGCCAACTTCACCGGCTAGATCCCCCAGATTTCCCATTGACCGGACATACCTATGCACATAGGCCATGGCAGTGTGCCACATGACATGCATCATAACAAAAGCTCCGGCAGTACCCACCTCAATTTGACCAGCAAGATTCTCGTTCGAATACTGAAGACCAGTTGGTAATGTTCTCCTCCAGGTTTCCAGGCTTTCAATCAGCCGCCGAAATTCGGTATCCTTGTCCCGGTTGAGCTCAAACGCTGACATATGGATCTGTTTCAGGATATTGCCCCATATTCCAACAGCTCGAACAAGAAATGCCATTGCTCCCATAAAAGCGGTTCCAGATGTGCGGCAGTAGGGATTTGGTCCCAGAAGGTGTTCAGTGATAACAGACTTACCCTCATTGAATGACGGCTGGTTACAAGGAAGCTGAACATGGCAGTCGTGATCTTGCGTGAGGAAAGGCCGGGCCACACCATAACTATTCAATCGCTATGTTTTATGCTTATTAGTACCATAGAGGAGCAAGGCCAGGAAACTAAGGTAACTAACATCCATCAAATAGTAGGACCAATAGGTCCTCCGTGCTACCTCCCTAGCTATAGCTGTTTGAGCACCCTTTGCTCTCCCATTCTCCAGATTCAAGTTCAAAGCAGCGCCCATTCTAACCGCCATACCAGCAAACATCCAAGCTTTATGTCCGTTATTGCTCCCGAAATCATGCAACCCCATATGGACCATACTTTGAACGACCTCAATGCAGTTATTGTCGTAATTTTTCAAGATCTCCTCTCTTGCCAGAACGGCATATCTTTCCTCAGACCCTGACAATGACGGCGAAAATCTTGCCGAAACAGCACACAATGAAAAGAGTAGGACAGGAGGATGCTTATCCATGTTTTCCTCAAACGTCTTCCTATGCAGAAAGGCGTATGTTTGAGAATATACATGCGTGAAATAAACCTCAACCAGGTGGTCCATATGTTCACGACTAGGAAGAAAATTGTGCCTTGGATCTTCGCTCATCAATCTCGGTATCGATGATAAAGGTGGTGTATCCATTACCGTTGGTGTCGAGCTCATTCCTTTCATATTGCTTCCATAGGTGCCAACACTCGTGCCATAGGGGGCAGTCTCAAGTCCAGCATTTGATACCGACGTGGAGGGCGAAGCGGAAGCATATGAGTGTGGAGGAGTTTCTGTTCCAACGCCCACGCGCCCCCCCGGAAGACCATACCCAGAATATTGCTCTGCCAGTTGTCTAGAATGATATCGTCTCGACATTTCAGGCGCAACACTATCATCCTCGATATCATTCGATGGAACAACCCCTGCGTCTGATGTTGCAAACATTAGTTTCCTTTCTCCCTGTATTGGGGTTGCCTGTGGTCGTGGCTGCGGGTGCCTTGGGTGCATCACTTGATTTTCTATAGAACGATCCAGCCCGGAGGTTTTAAGGTCTAGCGGTTCGGTAGAAAACGAGCTTCCCCTCGACAACTTCCCACGTTTAGGAACAACACTACCCCCTCGGCCATCCTCTGATGGTTTGCGCTTCCTAGAACCCATCTGACTGCTCCCAACACCGTTTGGGGGAATAATTCCTGGCGAGGCAGAACTTCCCGGAATATTGTCGTGGTCCGACTCCTTCCTCTTCTTCCCCCCAGAGAGTTTCTTAGAGTTTTTCCGGCTTGGTTTTTCCTCCCTTCTGATCGTCTTAGCAAATAACTAAACATGGGGGGGGGGGCGTGATCAAAACATAACATGGAGACTCACTGGTCTTGGCTGCAAGGGATCTTCATCTTCACACAGTGTTGGCACTTGGTTTCATCCTGCTCACTCTCACTGTAGGATATCACAGATAACGGTTAGAGAAGAGCCAAAGCAGAGTCAGAAGCAACTCTGTCGCAAAATTCCAGGCAAACATTAGCAACTTACACACACTTGATCTTCTTTGTCCGGCAGCTGGCACAGGCCTTCGGTAGCCTTTGCCTAGCTTTGCCAGCAGAAGTGAGCCCCCATTCTGGGAATACAGGTAGTCCATCCTTTAGCAAAGGCAAGAGTTTCCTAAGGCACTTCTTTCCAGTTCCCATCTGCCAGCCCGGAGGTATCTCGTTTTCCACCCCAAGTGGTAACACATCCTCCTCATAATGCTGCCTTCCGTTGCTGTCAGTGAAAACAGGCCCCCCTCTTTTTTTACTCCCATCCTTCGTACTCTCTGTGCTGCCAACCGAGTCCATACTGTCCCTCCGCACCCGCTGAACATTTCGAGTAGCTGTTGGGCTGACACTCGAAGCTCGCGACATGGTTTCTATCTTTATATCCTCATCGTCTGTATCTTCAGGAACTGAGTCGCGGCTATTCGATTGGCGATGTGGATGACCATTCAACATATTTGAAGTCCTGCGAGGGGACTGTTTCCGAGACTCCATTTGTGGCCCATGCTTTTGAGCCCCCAATTGACTTGGGGCGACAGGGTGTCCATGGTCCCCTGAATAGTGCCTCTCAGAATTCTGGCTGTCCAGATAACGATAACCATCATGGTAGCCACGTGGAAAATGACCACCAGCGCTAACACTACCATCATTCCTCATCGATGTAACCTTTGATCCAGGGGATAACTGTGAACTGGAAGAATAGAAAGAGCTCTGTGTATTTACAGGGGTCAGTGATCCATATGGGTTGGCTACTCGATCCCTCGAATCTGGGCGTATATCCAGACCAGAAGGCCTCCTAGCAGCATTGAGCGGAGAATATCGGGCTGACGAGTCATGATTAGGCTCCGAAAACATTACCCGGTCAGACGAAGGGTGGGCACTGTTGGGATGTTGGGGCTGATGGTATTCCCTCCGGAGGTCATTCTGTGATGATTCATGGTGTTGGTGGTGCCCGTTCATGGCTGAAACGGGCATAGATGGAACTACCCTGGCAGCCGAAGAGGTTCTTGTACCCAAAGAAGCTGGCAAGCCATTGGTTGCAGGTAATTGAGCTACTTGAGGAGTTCGAGGGGAACTCGGATATTGATTTGGTGGAGATGGCGCAGCGGCGTTTGGCTCAACAGGATTATGTGGCGGACGATTATAGGACGGAGGTGTCATACTGTAAGGAGGTGGGTGTGTCATATGGTGAGGGTGAGCGAAGCTTGGGTCATGAGAAGAAGCAGAGTGTTGTCTTGAAACAATGGGCCGTGATTCCCACCCGTGCTGTACGTGTTGAGGGGAAAATTGAGCATTCAGAGGAGAAACGTTGTGCTGAAGATGACGCGGTTGATCATGATCGCTCGTAGGACCCGAGCACTGCCCCTGGTAATATGGCGGCCATTTTGGGGCAGCTGTTGCAAGCGAGCCATTGGGATAAGCAGTTCTAGGAGTCGAAGAGGGAGCATCCGAATAGTGATAGTGCTGCTCACCAGAGCTGTGGCCATTCATAACCCTTTCATCTATCGATCCATGGGCTTGAGAGAGGGACGGGTCGTTGGAGTGATTATATGGAGTAGCAATAGAGTCGTGGGGGACCGAGTGTACACCATTCCCATCAGGAACTGGCCGTGGAGGAACCTGAGCAGCGGGGGCATAAGGATGTGGGTTGCGGCCGCTAGTCTCCGACATTGAGAAAGGCGCTTACTTTCCGACCTCTTGAAGAAAAGGAAATTATGTTAAAAACAAATTCAACAAAGATCGGATGAAATGAAGGCAAATGGGCTATCTTAGAATGGTGCGCGGGAAGGGTTGTGGTATGGGATGGTGTGGGGAGAACCTGGAGGAGTGGGTTGCTTGGGGGGGTAGAAGGAGCAACGCAAGGCTAAGGTAAAGGGTATAGTAGGCGAGTGGAACATATATCCAAAGCTTAGGAGCAGAGGGGAAAAAAAATTGGAAAAGGGTATAAAGTGCCTGGAGGGTAAGAAGCTCTTCCAGAGGAGCAAGTGCGAGAGAGCCGTGACCAAATATAACTTAGAGCTTCCTATAATGCCCTGCCTAAAACGGTAACTGGGCTAGCGGAACCAAAGGAATACCCCAGGAGCTCTCTTCAGAAAAGGTAAGAGGGAAGAAGAGAAAAAAAAGGGTTGTGTGTGTGCATCGGGAGAGACAAACCTTGGATTGTGTGATCCGAGCACAAATATACGACCCTAGCCTACAATCTGGCAGAACAGGACACTGTGCTTGTTGTAGAATAAAATGAACAGAAGGGGTGTAGTGATGATGATATACCAAGCACTCCAGTCATTCAGTTTCTAACCGTACAGAACGAGGAGTTTTGGGGTTTTTTCTGGAGGTTTTTTTTTTTTGAATAGATGGTTGCGAGGTATAAGTATAGTTTGTATGTAGTAGCGATGAAGTAGAGAAGAGGGTGATAAGTAGATCAGAGTAGGAAGAGTAACACTTTGGGAAAAAATTCTGTTCAAAAACGGTAATGGCGTAATCATGCAAAGGCGAATTAAGCTTTGATCCGGTGAAAACAAGAGATTATTCGCAGTGGAGTAGTAACGGTGGTAGTAGTATAGCAGCAGCGATAGTAGTAGTATAGTAGTAGCGGTAATGATAGCAGTAGTAGTAGTAGTAGTAGTAGTAGTAGTAGTAGTAGTAGTAGTAGTAGTAGTAGTAGTAGTAGCAACAGCACTAAGTATAGATAGGCTGTAGGCGGGGCGGGTGGGCAAGCGGATGAAGGAAGTGGTTTGGGATCGAATTTGACCCACTGGTCAGGCCTTTTTGTCTCCAAAAAGACTCCAACCAAACGAATACTCTATGTGTATTCCTCCTTTCTATTTGTCCTGAGCGCTGAGCAAAGAGCAGAAAAGACAACGCAGTTGTTAGCTTAAAAATAAAACCTCTTCTTTCTTCCCCCTTCCCCCTCCCCACAACAGTTAAGTGTAAGAATAAATGATAGGCAGAAAGAGTATAGAAGAATACCATTAGATGAGAAAATAATGCGGATGGGGTAACTCACTACTTGGCTAGTTACAGTCGAAGCAGGCCCTCAATAGAGCACCCTGACCCCTTCCAATAGACCAAAGTTGATTGGCGGGCGGTGGGGGAACCGGGCGAGTTCAGGTCGAGGCCAGTGGCCCCAGTCGAAGAGAAGACGTCTAAAATCGTGAGAGCGACTTTGAGGCTCTTGAAGAAAAGAGAGCAAGTACTGCAAGCAAGAAAGCAAGCAAAGCGACAGGTAGTGGCGGGGGCGGCAGTCGTCCTTCCTCCCGGTAGTTGGATCGGCGCTGGGTGCGCCAGGCGTTGGCGAGAGCAGCAAGCAGGCCTGATCGGATATATCTAGATGCGATATTCTGTACGAGCGACGTGATGATGATAGACCGTGAACACCCACCCCGGATTGTTCTTTTCAAAGAGGAGGGGACGGACGCCTTTCCTCCACTCGCCTCAAAAAAAAAAGATGGTTAAATCAGAGAGAGACCACCACCACTAAACCACCACCAACTTCCACCATCGACCGACCGATTGACTGACTGTTTTTATCCACTGAACCACAACCACCACCACCACAAATTCCCTCCCCCTGTCCTGGCCCCCGCGAAAAATCGGGTAGGCAGTGAGAGAGTGAAAGGTCAAATGTGGAATCAAGTCACTACAGAAAAAATGGAAAAAAATCAAGAAAAGGTAGGAGTCAGGAGTAAAGTTAAGAATAAGAATCAAAAATAAAGATAAAAACAGAAGGATAAAAATGAAATATTGTGGACGAGCTCCTCCGAAATTGAAAAAAGACCCCCGAATCGCTAGAAAGCGGCCGCACCCGGAGTGGGAGCTTGCGATGCTCCGCTCCACCTTTCTTCTTCAATTCCTCCTACCCACAAAAGGGCAAATAAATAAAAAGGAAAAGAAAAAGAATAGAGGTGGGGAAGGGAGAATATGAATCTCTGTCGTAGATCGTAATCCGTTCCTTGAAGAGTTTCAAGAACGACAGCGATACCCAACACCGCAAAGACCCGCCCGCTCTCAAGATATGTCCCTCTTTACTTCTCTTGTCTTTTGGATCTCTCTCCTCTCCCTCCCTCTTCTCTCTTCTCTCTTCTCTCTCCAAAGAAAATAAAGAGGAAGAAAGACTGACTGGCAAGATAGGGAATAATGGAAGGAAAAGATATTCACACAGATGCAACACAACGATACTTTTTCTCACACTCCCACTTGTTCGTGGAAGTGAAAAAAGCAGAAATCCTGTCTTGTCGATCGGACGTTGGGAACTCGCTTGCTTTTCCGGTCAGTTTCTCGCTACTAGGTCGCACAAGCCAGACCAAAGCCTTTCGGCTCCCCGGTGCTTGTGGGAGGAACAGGCTTGGAGCGTGCTCGCTGGTGCTGATAGTGCTCGGTATGAGCGCCTCGCCCCTCTGCGCAGTGCAGTATTTTTTTCTTATTCCCGCCCCCCCTTCCTCCCTCTTCTCTGGCCCAAAAACTCCAATATCTCCTCTCCCTCCCGCCCGTTCCCTCTTTTTCTCGAAACCTCAATCCTTCCCCAATCCACTCTTCTCACTCACTCTTTCACCTCTCGAGAAGATGATGCAGGAGGGTCTACCGTGGCAGCAGGTCGGAGCTGTAAAGGTCCGTTCGCAACAGAAAACGGGGACGTGATAATTGCTTGATTGCAGTGGCTGGAGCGTTCGCGTCCATCAAACCCTACCTCATCAGTACCCTTCACCCCCTCCATTTCACCCCTTCACCCAAGGTGCTTTGGTGCGGTACACCATGTTGCACATTGTCTGTCTTTCGGGGCGGGCTGTTCCCACCCCTCACTCCCACCACACCTTCCGACCATACACCCCCTCCCCCTCTCTCCACTACCCAGTATACAGTATGCCCAGCTCTGTCATTAATAGGGCCATATCCATCATCAATTACCCTTCTCCCTGTATTGTATTCCCTTCCTCTTTTCCTCCCCCCATCGTGTCTTACCGATACCCCAGCACCCCACTTCATAATTCTACGATCATACCTTTTTTCTCACCATAGTTTTCAAATTTTTCCATCGCTCAAATAATCCCATATTTCAATTCTGCAGACTCTGGGCAATCCCATCCAAGGCACAAGAATTACATATGCACAGGACGAACACACAAGCACGCAATCACTAGGTATGTCCCCAATTAAGTAACCCCTGCTCGCCTCGTCTGATGAGAAAGCGGGCTTTATCCATACTGGTACCCCTTCGCCCATGCCTTCCCACCACCCCGAGCTGCGGAAACATTCACGCAGCGAGACATATGAGCGTGAGAAAGAGAGAGGAAGAAGAAGGAGAAAAAAAGAAAAATAAGCAAAGAAGGAAAGAATTCCACTGTGGCACGATATCGTACTCGTTCAGAACGGGGAAAAAAGAATAAGATCAGGAGGGCTTCTTCCGTATGACATTTTACTCATTCGGCCGGTAAGCGAAAGGGGAAAATAAGGAAAATTAACACAAGCGTAAAACTCGTGGCCGCAACTGTTCGGGTTTGAACGGCTGCCTGCGCCGAGAAGTGGTGATACAGAAGCGTGCCGCTAGGAGCAACTCCAAGCCTTTCCCTTATGTTTTGCTTTTCTGATTTCTCGCCCTTCTTTTCTTTTTTTTTTGCGATTTTTTTGTTCCAACCCACATCAAGGATTGCATTTGCAAGAAAGTATCTAAATGTAATATTCACAACAGCTTACACACAGCAGAAAGGCTGTATGTGAGAATGGATTAATGATGATGATAATGATAATGATGTTTACGAAATGGTTCAGTCGAAATGGGATCACAAGATGGCTGTGGCCCCCACCATCCATCAGGAAGCGGGTCCCCGATAGGGCCCAAGCTCACCCAAGTGAAATAAAAAATCGAATTAAAAAAAGTCCCTAGAGCTTACTCGTGCTGGACCGAGCTAGTCTGCTCCAAAGTGAAAAATGATATACCTGGGTTCAGGTGAGAGTTTTTAATAATGTACCATCAAAGTACAGTAATATATCTCTCATCTTTCCCCCCCCCTCTGCTAATCTCCCATAACTCAAATGTCAATTACAAGACTGGTATAGGGTACCAAGATATGTATCCCAGCACACATAATCGGTTAACGGTATACGACAATGGGGAAAGTGTGAAGGTGGAGAACGAGTGGAGAGATTGGAGTTATCCGTCATACGGGTAGCCGGTGAAGTGGAGAGTGCAGAGGAAGGGTGGTAATAATTGGGACGATAAATTTTTTTACTGTAGAACAACCACCCGATATTAAGTGGGGGAAAATTGGGGTACGTGGTTGCAATTGCATGGTCGATCATCATGTTCGGTCGCAACTTCATGCAGTCCGTTTCCTCCAACCAGTCTTCAAGCTTTCCAGAAGAAGAAACATCGCATTTCAACAACCACCATACCCATAACCCCAAAGGATCCCTAAAAAAAAAGTGAGAAAAATGAGAAAAAGATAGAGAGGGGGAGAATGTGAAATTCCCAAATACCGAATGAGCAGTGTGTGCAATTATGCCATTATGCCTCTTTCTTCCCCCCACCCGTGAGTCCATTTCTCTCATTCATTTATTCATCCATTCAATCCCCCCCGGCCATTTCCAATTACCAAGAAAAAACAACCCTTGGTGTACAACCGTGACAATATAGTGACCGGACAAGGCGGTGATCAATTTTGCCGATAAAATGTAGATCATACGCAAATAATTACCTTCTTGTCCGGTCATTACCTTGTCGCGACTTGATTGGTATGTGAGTCAGGAGTAGCATATGGAGGGGGGGATGCATCATCCCAATTAATCTAGCCATACCACTCGAAAGCTACCACTATCGCACCATCGGGTCACAGCCAGAAAAATTTAACGGGAGGCGCAAGAGAACACCACCATCACCACCGCTGCCTGCAGCTAACCACACATCTACAAATAGTACTGGGGGCAGGTATTTAGCGATCGAACGGGCTGAGAATAGCGGAAGATGTGAAAGTGAAAGCAGACAAAAAGAGTGAACATAGGGAGGTAGTAGCCAATACAGTGACAACGATGTGTGGAGCA
>Ga0307509_10003324_pt1 | contig 24592 bp, 20 predicted proteins | sample 10_EM_MG_FD_202245 | JGI IMG/M metagenome (GOLD analysis project Ga0307509, IMG submission 202245) | Populus trichocarpa ectomycorrhiza microbial communities from riparian zone in the Pacific Northwest, United States - 10_EM | ecosystem: Host-associated > Plants > Roots > Unclassified | place... | reverse complement strand
TTGTTGGTTCGATCATGGAGACCATTCTGCGTATGCAAATGGTAAGCAAGACTCCATGCCGACAAAGATGGATCGTAACCAATGGACTGATGTGTGGGAGCACCGTCAGGAAATTTCATGGTGTTGCAATTCGGAAGTCGAAGTGAGATAACAGAATTGTCAGGGTTAAAAGGTGTTCGCACTTTTAGGACAAAAGCTGGAATTGTTAGCAGGTACTTAGATAGTATGAGAACTAGATGTAGCCCGCGACCACCCAGACGCGGCATATAAATATCGAGGTGCCTCCCGAGCTATTTGAACATCATCAAGCAACGGAGAAGAGATCTTATCAATATAAGTTTTTACGCTAGAAAAATCTTTATCACTTTACCAACTTCTATTTTTTAAAATCATTGAGCCTTCCTAGACAATCTCCGTCTACGATTAAGATTATCGGCCTGAGTTATCTCGCAAGACTTTGAGATAGGCTCCCGCCTAACATGCTGGATCTTCCATATAGAGTTTGATGACTTTGCTTACATTGATTAGTTTGATTTCCATTTCCTTCTAGTACCATATTAGTTCAGGTAGCTTGTATTAAGTTTAGTTATGCATATTGCTTTGTTTAGAAATAGAAGTGAAGGAATGGTCATATAAGGAACCATAGTATAGAGGCAGTGTTGCAACTCTTATGTTTCATATAAGATCAATAGGACTAAAAAGTAAGGTGAACTGTTCAGAAATGATTATTGTTGTAGGTTATTTGATTATTATCATTTTGAAGAACATATATATTTTAACACCTCTTCTGACGAGCAGGAGAATGACAGACTTCAGCAGTCTTATATTTTAAGAATATACTTGGTCAAACAGTAATCCTACAGTTTTACTTATCCTGTACCAGGAGCATTCTAGAGAGAGGTGAACCAAAGGGTTGTGACTATACCAAGACTCATAGTAGAAGATAAAGATAGAATAAATAATTTAATAGAAGAATCAAAACAGTAAAACTTAATATTGTTAAGCCTGAAAGCTTCACTTAATAAGGTTTCTCTTAAGGATTGTTAGTTATCCAAGTAGAATGTCAAATGCTTATACTTAAGTAGATATCAGATATGAGCATTTGACATTCATACTAAGAAGCAGAATGATTTATAACCGTGCTCTTGAGGTCTCTAAGAACCTCTGCAAGGCCTATGATGTACGCTGGTAAGCTTCAAGGGCCTGCCCAGGGCACTCCAGGGCCAAGGGAAGTATCATACCAATAGGCCTGAAGGTGCCATCGACAGGTACTGGAGGTTAAGGAGAACCCCTTGGCCCAGGCAACGCAAAGCCCTAGTGAGCACCAAAAACTTGGCCCTGGTTCTGGTGGACCAAGGGGGGGAGGTATAATGGAAAAAAAACTCCGCACTTCCGCACTCTAGAAGGTTGTCTAGAGCTGTTAAGGGTGATTCATCAGTATACTCTCGAGAGCAGCCACAGTCCGGCAGTGCCGCCACAAAACCTGGGATATAGTATCACAGGAGGATGTCTTAATTCTTATAATGTCCTTGTTTACAGCTATTGGGGAATTGTTTTTAGGCTAAGGTCTAACTCCTTTTTCTTATTCCTATTCCACCTTTTACATGTTGTCTCGCTATAACTAGCCCGTTAGTATATGTCTCACTTCCCTCTCTTATTATATCTGGCTACATTATTTTCGAGTCACCGGCCCTGGGAACAAAACCCACAAATCAATATGGGTCGTCTAGTAAATAGAGTGGCCAGGGCACACCAAAATTGCTGGGATTCGAGCAATTATATTTCCGCAGACACCTTAAGTTAGAACTCAGCTTTGGAAAAAATTTGAAATGATTTTAGCGAGTGATAAGGCATGATTATCTCTCCATTATCTCTCCCTTCACTCTCGCAATTCCAACAAGGCAAATAGCTGCGTGTTGATAAAAATATAGGGTATATTCGTTAAGTCATCGGTCAATAAAACAACTAACCAACCAACTCAATGCCGTCCTACCCGAAAACTCAAGCTCCCATTGCCGCCCCGGAATGGGTAGTAACAAGAAAAGATAAATATCGTCCCCCGAGAGGAGCGCCAGGAAATGCGTCCCCCTTAACCATAGTCCACAATAGTTTGTGGAATTAGATCGAAAACTACCACATATCGAGAGTTATACCAGTCTCGGGAGTAGTCAATTCTACAGCGCCCCATTCACAAGTTAGCAGTTGTTCATACCACCAAGGCAAAACAAAAAGGGAGGAGGGATAAAAAGAGGACGATAACCCACCAAACCAATCAAAATAAGTCGGACCAACACCCCCAGTCGCAACAACCTCAAAGTCCATTCTCTGTCCATGATTACAAGGCAAAGGACCGCCGGTAACGGTAGCGGGTCCAAAATCAGTAGGTTGCTATCTCCGAGGTTAGCTATGCTCACCAGACTGCCGAGGGATAGGAAGTAAAGGGAGGAGAGGAGAGAAAGAAAACAATCCATACCACGATAGTCCAAAACGGGGTAGAAGGCGGGTACCTGGGCGGGCGGTTGTTCCAATTGGTCACACCATTGATAACCGGCCCGTTGAATCCGTAGACGTCTAGTCTCCCAGATCCGGTCACGGTGTTCTGATACCCGCCTGGAACAGGAGCCGGGAGAACAAACGAGATGGCACAATTTTGCTCGGAGCTGTTGGGGATATCAAAGCCGACTATTGTGTATTTTTTACACACCAATTAGTCCCAGCGCAGAGTGGAGGAGGGAATAGAGATAGAGAGGCTTACCAATCATCCTCTTCTCATCTCCTGTGGATTCATCACCGCTATAGAAGATTGTCGCGGTGTATTGAGTCGGGTAGGCGGTGTCGGGGGTGCTCTCTTTGATCGGGATAAGGTAGTTTGGGAAAAGGGTAGTGGCCCGCTTTTGCAAGTTCACGGTGGGTACCACGTGGGCGTGGGCCAGGAGGGCAGTCAGGAGGGTGAGGGCGAAACTGGCCTTCATTTTGTCCGGGTTATGCGAACGATCGAATTTGCTTTGTTTGGAAGTCGGTCAATTGACTGGGAGGGAGAAAGCAAAACGATAATTCTCAATGACAAGGCAGTTCAGTTAAGAAACATGTGAAGAGTGAAGAAGAAAATGTGAATATGGTGGGGCGGTTGGCGGGACTTTATATTGACTTCCACACACACTTCCTCCCTATTGCCGATTGTTCCCCCAGACACCTAAACTGCTGAGCCCGGTGAATGAATGCTGGTGACGTAGAATATAGAGAGGGATTGTTATTCTCCATTTTTGCTACAATTTCGGGTATAGTTGTTGTGGGTATTACTCTCCAACTCAGTACTTGCTAGGCCAAACCCTCTGGCCGATTAAACCATCATACCTATCGCAAAGCTTGTTGCCACACCACTGCCCTGATTAGCACCCAATCAGCAATCCTCCTCCACATCTCAAACCAAGCCATAAAACGGTGTTCCCGCAAGCGTCCGTATCTACACACCATATCACACTACACCCTAGACATCACCACCAATTACCCCTCACTCCTTACTCCCAGCATCCGAATCTCCCGCCCAAACCCCAGTCTACACTACACCGCACCAGCCCTAGCACCAACTACACCGCAAGGGCAGTAATCCAGATCTGGGGGGGGGGGGGGGGCCAAGAAAGAAAAAATTACCCTATCCCAGCCAAGCCAAGCTAGCGTACCTACCTAGCTATCAGGTGGCGACGGATGAGGCACAGTGCTTCCATGGTGTCGGCTTTTTGCGGGGTGATTATCAAAGGCGGGTACCAGACTACACGTGCTGTGCACTCCCGAAGACCCTTACTCGAACAAGGCAACCAATGGGGTAGAAAAAGTACTAAAACACGGCATTAGCGTACTAGATTGGGATGCATCTATTGGTCATATGGCTGTATATATAAAGTTATTATTTTGTCAACATTTTTTATACTTCTCGCGTTGGTTGTACAATATTCAAGGTTGAGTGGGGATTGGAGAGAATTGGATACGAGGAACTTTTAGGCTTTGGTGGCAAGTTGAGTTAGAGCGAATTGGTAGTGGATGTTGGAAGGTAGTGTAATTGTGGGATGCCCTACATTAGTTCCTTGTGTAATGGTATTATCAATTTTTCGTGAACTAAAGCAATTGGGAGGGCTCGAAGGCATCATAGAATCTCAGACTCGGGGAATAGAGTCTTATGGCATTTTCGCATGATAAATAGCTCCTTGACGGTAACCTAGAATCTTTGAGCAATGCTCCAGAAGAGCTGATATTCATCGTCCATAGCGGGGTATAGTAAGATCACTAGACTGCCCCCCTCCCCCCTAAAACGAAAGCCAGGAGCTCACCTTGCAACTTTCTTTCACATATAATACAGTACATACACAAATACCAGAACATTCATGAGTTGGTTTGCGCCCTCGATGCCGGCGCAATCCCCTATCACTTCCTTACCTCCTCGCTTTGATAACATAAGCTCTACGGTCAATCTCCGGAACCTTGTTCTTTTATTGGGAGAAAGGGGCGGGAAAGTGCACCGTAAATGAACTGATGGAGGACTATTCTGCGAGACCGGGTTAAATGATATAAATACGCAAACCCGCGCTGAGTGATAATATTTCTGCTTAGAGTACATCATTTTATGGCACGAGGGGAGACATCTACTGACAATTAGGTGATTTTGTGTTAATCTATGCCCCTCGCCATGACAAAAGCGTCGAAAGAAGCAAAGGCTTTATAACTTGGCGATTAATATGACAATCCCGTTAGCCGTAATTCTCCCTCTAATGAATTAGTTGGTGTCATCCGGAGTACCATAGAGCCAATAAAACCATAGTGGGTAGAGCAAGGCCGGGAGCTCCGGCAACTTGCCTTACGATGCTACGCGGAACTCGCTAGGAAGCTATAATGAAAGGAGAGGAGGGAGGGGAATCATATAACAAGATATGGTGGTGCTGTTAGGTTAGGATGCGATTCCATAGAATGGCAAGCTGGACTCCAGAGAATATTTAACCCCATGGGGCGATCGATTTGGTACGAGGAGTAAGCCCGTACCTGCACGGCACTGCACCCTTTCCATCCACGGAAGGTACTTCCAGCCCTCCCCAAATCGAGACGCTGGCCCGTTAAAGAATTCACTTAAGTGGGATAGGGCATACTTAGCCCAATTAAAGCCAACATTCTCAACCGCCTCAGTGGAACTATTCTTCAATCTGGTTGGGGACTTCTAATCATTTCGAGATTGGGGAATTTTGAGAATGTTAATGTTTATAGCAGAAGAGATAAAGATTCATTTTGAATTTCAAAATAGCCTGGGAGGTGGGTTTTTTCTCTTCGTACGGTAGTGATCTGAGTTGCAATGAGCCGGTCCTGGTAGAGTGCAGTACTCGTAATACGAATCTCGCCATACCCCGTCTGAAAACAGACTCTAAACAAGGATTATAACGCAGCAACGGGATCACAAATTCCCATGAACAATCACTTATGGTGCCATAAATATCTTATGACGATAACCCCGGGGGTCTCCTCCTTGTCGTTGGAGAGTTGGGGTGGTTAATATACGAGCACCCACTCCATCGGAACCTGCACCGCACCCCTTCTCCCTCCCCCTAGCATGGGCGTTCTTCACGTGCCAGAAAAAAAAGAAAAAAAGAACATAACACTCTTGGTAAAGTGCAACGTGAGATTTTCATTGAAGACGAGCTCAACAGCTTACAACACTTCTAATGCCACTATCTCATTATTTTTCCTCATTTCTAAGTTACAGTTTTGACCTCGCCCGGGTGGTATGAATTTGCGCATCTCGTTCTGGGGAAAGTACATTGTAAATGTGTGTGCTTGCGGTGCTGGTGAAAATAGTTAAAGAGGGTTATATTGATATTCAATTCGACGTTAAATCCCTCCAAGGAGCGGGTACCGCACTTCAGTTTGGCGCGACACGATCTCTTGGTTTCCAGGCCTACTCACAACCACATAGTGGGGGGGAGGCCAGCCTGCATTGCTCAGGGACTTGACTTTCGTAGCATACCGCTTGTTAGGTTGGGTTAAGTAGAAATACTACTAGTACGCGCATGTTAGAATGCCTTAAGCCAATGCTATACCACCAGCACTTCAGCTATAGTGGGCAGCGAATCTATCGTATTAACCAAAACGCTAACACGTAAGGGCACTGCGCTACCCCGTCAAACAAGTATCTATAGCTATCCACTCTACGGCTCTGAGCACCATAATGTCGCTATGGCTATTCCCGGCTCAATTCTTTTTTCTTTTTTTAAATATTCAGGTTATGATGACATTTCCGATCAGCAGGTCACACAAGAATGTTGGCACAGTGGGTGAATAACTCAATGACTGGGTCGTTTGGTGTGGTATGCACTTGTATACCTGGCAGTGTTGCCGGAACTTTATGGACAGCTCGGGTGGTCCAAGCAAGAGTTGCCGTACCTGCACAGCACTTTCTAGATTTTCTTCCCTCGCTGGTCGCGGAGGGTTTTTTTTTAACCCTTACCGCTTTGCTGCATTCGGCGAGGGGTAGAAAATAAAAATAAAAGGCAATTAACCGGGGTGACGATTACAGTGAACGGGGCGGGAGAAGAAGGTTTTGTGTCTAATAGTACAAAATGCATGCTTGTAACTTAGGTACTCGAGCATGCCTTGTGACAGTGGTTCTGATGACCTTTTGTGCCTTGGTGTATTCCTCAAAGCAGACCAATTCCCTCACCCTCCTAAGGGTCATGAATTTAAGTTCTACAAGTGTATGTACCTGTGCAGGTGCGACTACAGTGCCTTGCTTTCAAAAAATTGCGCTACCGCTTCCCTCCATTTTAACGCAACCTCAAATACATATCAAACGATTCCTCGACGGATCGGGCATATTACCCGGAACCGGGAGTACTTGAGACCATGATAGGCGGGAAAGGCGCAGCTTCCGGGGATATCTTGTCTATCCTTACAAGTACCCGTGATCGCCTGTAGCTTTTCTGCCCTGGTGTCATCAATTTGCACCGCTAGAAGGAAGCCTATGGAACTGCCTGCAATGCTGTCTGCCGTTTCGTTGCGAGTGACTGGGTATGCTTTGGGGGTGGTGGTTGGGTTGGTCAAGGGAATAGTGTGCCTTGGCAATATCTAGCGGGAATGCAGCAGAAGGTATCATGTCCAAGTCCTTTAAGGCAGGAATTTGATCGGGGTAATCGTAAAGCTCCGACACAAATACTCCCGGGATCATAAAGTCTGCATCCGCCTTAAACCTCTGTCTCAACAAACTTGCCCCAGCTCAATGAATTTTGAAAACAAGCAAATAATATGAAAAAGAGAAAAGTATAAATCTTATGGCAGATTTACTACTAGTGTTATTCAGAGATCCTGTAATAGGACAAGTTGTTCGCGGTGTATTAGCAGTGTATAAGTGGTGTGAATTGTTGTCTCGGAGGTTTACTAGGCTTAGGGCGGATGCTGATTTTATGATCCGGGGAGTATTAATCTATATAAACCATGACAGCAAGTGCTTGCTATTGATCCTTTAGCTTAACTTGCGCACTAGTACAAACTGCGTTTAGATTCTATGGACCTAAGTTGCCACAATACCGGTGCCAGACCGGTCCTGTGGGCCCACGCCCTACTGTACCCGTACAGTACTAGTATATGATACAGATGACCAGATGTCTTGTAACAAATCAAACTACCGGTACGGTGGAGTTTTCAATTAATTCAGGTTGAATACGGGAGAAATTTGTCAGCCCGTTGAAATTCTCCCACTGGATAGGTAGGGGTGGAGAAACCACCCCAAGTTTGGCCCTTGGTGGAGACAAAAAAAGAAAAACACACAGCACCTTAATTACTAGGGGAGGCAACTACAACGCCTGGGGAATTTCTTTCATATTCGAGTACCACTCAAAGTACAAGTGCACAAGGTAATTCATCCATACCAAGGGAAAGGATTTACGCCCGGGCTGGATGGATTGGCCAAAAGGGGGGTTTGGCAGGTGAGAACTCTTTACCCCGTAACTCAGGATCTCTGCAGCGGGCAAGACAGAAGGCGCTGTCATGAATCTCAGTTAACTGCAGCGCCTCCTTGTCCTCTTACAATAAGCCAAATCCTTGGCGATTTGTACTACTCGAGCAGATCAAGTTTCGTTTCAATTCAACCCAAACGAGCTTCTAATAATAGAATCATCTTGGGGAAAAAAAAAGCCATGTTTTTCAGCTCGTTTCTTATTTCTTTTTCCCTTTTGTGAGTTTCATTCGTCAGGGTCCTTTCGGTTTCTCCCAGATCTTGCTCCTTTCCGGATGAGTAAGGTAGTCTATCTACGAGTAAACCCCCCTTCCCTCTGTGCCAACCCTTCGCACACATTCTCGGCCTTCATCAACATCGACATATTGTACTGCACACTCATTCAATCGGGTTATATCCAGCAATCTTTTCTCCGATCTCTTCCACACCGATCCCCGCACATCCGGTGCCCTCTCTCATACCCCCTCCCCCCCCGCAATGTTCGGTTCATCACCCGCCGACGCATTTGAGCAGAAGGCTCAAAAGCTTCGTCGCGCCGTGGAACGGGCGCGCATGCAGTTCTTGCAGAAAACGAGACCTCCAAGGTGTGTGATGCCTGTTTGTGCGTGCTCTCATGTGCTCCCCTTTCCTATTTTTTTGTTCCCCCATTGCGTCCATCTTCAACCAACTGCCTCTCTCTCATCGAGGAGACGACAGATGGGAGAGGAGACCGTATACAAGAAACAAAAAAAATCACCATTTTTCCGAAATCGATGAAAGCAAAACAAAACAAATTTTTATTTTATCGTACATGAGCCACCCAGTTCAAGCTTTGATTACAATTCATACTAAAATTCCCCCCGTGCTGCCCGCCCCCATAGTACCCACCGGACATCCGACGTCCTGACAGGCTCGTACTTCGACTACCTCCCCGTTGAGCTAATAATCGACATCTGCTGCCAGACCGCCTGGCGAGACGTTACGCGTCTCCGCCTCGTCTCCCGAGCCTTCAAGGAGCTCGTCGATGCGAACGAGTCCACTATCGCTACCAGATGGATGGTCCCCGGGTCGTATCTAGCGCTGTTGTCGCAGCTCTTCTACCCGCCAAAGTCCAAGACGGGAGACGGGGTACGCCGCCCTACGATACAGTACTTTTGCGGACTGGAGAAGAGACATATCACGTGCTCGCAGTTGGCCTATTATCTTTGTGACAAGGCTGTTGCGCCGATGTACAGGACCCAGTTCACCATCAATTGGAAGGATAGGGAGGAGACCAAGGCTAAGAAGGATCAAGCAATTCGGACGGTACAGAGGAAGTTGACCAAGCAATTGTATTATCCCCCCTGAGGGACTTGATTCTTTTCTTTATTTTTTATCAAGTGTCTTGGTCACTGTCTCATTAGTCCTGAAAGCTTATATGGTTGGTATTTAGGTACTATGTAAGGACATTCCTGGCCTCCCTGTGTTCTTAGCCTGCCCCGGGCGAGGCTTGGGGCTATCTTGGGATTTCGGAGGGAGGGGTAGCAAGATAAGTGCTTACCCAACCAACTAACACTGCATCCTAGGTCCTCCACTTCCTAACCTACTCTCGCCTCCGCCTCGAAGCCAACAAAGCGGTCATGGCCGCCGAGAACTCTGACGAACCGCTAACCCCCAGCGACTTAAACAGCGCCTACTTGAGCATTCAATCAAACATAATAACCACTTTCGACAACCAAACTCTAATATCCACGCACCACGCCCTACACTTCCTGGTGAACTCCATCCGCCTAAGCATGTCCCCGGAGCCCCCACACAAGCAGAATGATGAACTCGTCGCCATAATCCTCCGTTGCCAAATGCCACTGAACCGCTGCGTGGAATTCTTTGCCGCGGATTGTCCCGGTGCACCGCGCGGCCTGAGGAAACAGTTTATGCAGGATATGGAGGGGGAGAGGATGGATGCTGAAATTAAGTTCGGGGGAGGGGCAGTGCTGAGGAGGAGTAGTAGTGGCCACTCGAGAGAGGCCAGTCGGAGGAAGTGGTCACCCAAAGTTACCGAGGTTTGGTTCGAGGCGGCGAAGGTTGCGCTTGCGGAGAGAGGGCTGCAGGAACACAAACCCGATGGGGTGTATTTCTTTCCAGAATGTAGCCAGGAGCTATTGATCGGCTGTCCGGGATGTAAGCTTAAATGACCACGATCCTAGGAGGCAAGGGGGGTGGGTTGGGTTATGTTCCCTTAGGAAAGGCGTTTGGGGGTTTAGCCAGGAGTTCAATTTGTTAAGGGCTGGGTCCACTTAGGTTGTGTTATGCCGTGCTCGGGCTATCGGAGGGCGAATTAGCTATCTTTTCGGAGGATATGGCGAAATAGAAGGTTTAGGAGTAGTCACTCGCTGGGGCATCAAATTCAGCACTGCAGCGGCGTGAGATAGTGGGTCGGGTAGAGAACAGGGTTAGGATTGTCGCGTGGATATCCCGATGCCTAACGATTCTCTCGTAGAGTAAATCGAACATAATTATGATATCTCGATTATTATTATGAAGGATTGCTGGACGCCAGACCTTGATTTAAGAACTTTGGGGGAAACAAGGCAGGAAACAACAGCCCCCTGATTTTCGTACACGTTAATTCACCGTCCGTCTGCCAACTGCCGTGATACTGGCGCGGTAGGTTAAAACTCGAAAAAGTCGTCCTGCTCTTCCAGTCTCTTTTCCTCCACTAGGACCTTCTTCTTCGACTTGCCCTTCTTCTTATCCCTCTTCTCCACCCCCTTATCCCTCCCCTCAGCCTTCCCTTCTCCACTACTTCCCAATTCCACACCCCCCTCCTCCTTATCCTCTCCCTCATCATCAAAGTCCATTTTACTCTCCCCCAGCCCGTCTCTCTTCATCCGCCTCTCGACCTCCCTGCGGACCTCCTCCCTCTTTCCCCGCATTACCCCTGCATCCTTAAACAAGGAAATGTACTTCTCCCCAGGGGGGTAATGCATAATATAATTAAGGTCCAACTTCGCCTCGTAAACCCTCTTCTCTGCCTCCCTCTTCCCCTCCTCACCCTCTACCTTGTTCAACTCCCTCTCCGCTTGGCGCAATTTCCTCGTAGCCTTTTGCCTCTCTATTTCATAGTTAGCTACCTACGAACCGCGCGGGGGAAGGCTAGAAGAGAAGGGCGTACCGAAGAACCGGACCATATGATACCGCTTCGCAATACTCCTCTCTTTCGCCGCGCTCTGAACCGCCGAGAGTTCGTATTGGAAGGCTGATAGTGCGCGTTCGCTTTCTAACCGGACATCGGCTGGCAGGGAACTGTTGGGGTTATTTAGGAGGCGCTGGAGGTCGCGGACTTTTTTTTTCAGGTGAGTTGTGGAAGTCTTTGGTCCTGTCGGGTTTATCAGGGGCCGGCGCCGACGTTTCTGGTGTCTGTGGTTTTTGGCCGGCATTTTCTGTTGGCAGTGGTGGCGGTGAAGGATTTTTGCTTAGTGGATGGAGTGTACTGGTGCGGTGCCGAACGGGTTGAAGTTGGGTTGAGGGGTGATTGAAAGGAATTATGGGTTAGGGGTGGGAATGAGGCGTAGTCGCGACGTCAAGGGTGGGTGGATGGATGATTGTCATCGTGGAGATAAGAGGCAACGGGTTTGCTTTGAAGGGCGGACGGCAAAAGTGTGGGTGATGGGTTTTCAATCTGTCTTCTCCCCATTCCACCTCGTGTTGCCCAATCTATGATACCTCCAATGCTGAAGTGATTACAAGCGGCCCAACTAACTTTCATAGATAATCTCTTTTCCTATTTCATATTTTTCCATTTCCTTCTAACTTGACAATACCCTACCCCACCCAACGCATCACCGGTCTCCCCCATATAATTATGGCGGATCCTGTGGAAGAAACCAGCCCTACCATCCGCTGGTCACCGCATTCACGGCCGGATAATCAGCGCTTTCTAAAGATTGTTGGTCGGAATAGTAAGGATCATGAGTTGAGTCTTTTTACTGTTTCTCACCAGGTACGATACTTTAGAGTATTTTGTTAGCGAAGACGTCACTCATGCGATGACGGTGGCGGTATAGAAGAGTACCGACACTAGGGGTGTCAAGATTAAGCTTGTCGCGAAGCATACTAAAGTTCCATTTGTTCGGGTATGTTCTTATGCTTCGTCCACAGCTTATCGATCTATCTATATATCTACTGAAGGGAGGGAGCGAGGGAGCTGATTAGAGCGCGAGATAGTGCATCGACTGGTCACCATACAACGAGGGTGAGGAGTTACTCCCCAACCATAAATTTCCTAGAAGCTCATTTCTCCCAAGACATAGTTGCCGTCGGCCCGCCTAGCGGTGAAGCCGTCCTCCTCCGAATATCCGATAACACCTCAATTCCACTAGCTGCCAAGCACCAGCGTCCCTGCAATGGGATTTCCTTCAATTGCACCGGCCAGTTCCTTGCAACAGGCCTCGACAAAGTTCGGAGCGACTGCTGTCTAAACATCTGGGATGTGAACCAGCGACTGGGCGAACGGGTCGGGCCGAGCAGCGATATCGGAAAGCCCCTCCGACAACTAGCCACAAGCGAGACTATCAGTAGCGTTTGTTTCATACGAGATGATGCCCACGTGCTTCTCGCCGGGATTCACAATAGGGGTATAAGGACCTGGGACCTGAGGGAACAACAGAATAATCAGTTAATGGGTATGTGTACTTCGCGTTGCGCGATTGGGATAACACTAGACCTTGATCCAAACTACTTCGCCGCGTATTCAGATGATGGTGCCGTCGCCGTATGGGATCGGAGGTTCATTCGCTACGCCGGTTCTGGGGAGCCGGCGTTGTATTTCGTTCGCCCAACAGATGAATATGGGAGGTCTGGGAGCTCTGGGACTCAGATCACATCCCTGCGGTACTCGTCTACTAAACAGGGAACATTTGGGGTTCTTAATTCTGGGGGGAAACTTAAGACCTATGATACTGCCAAGGTATCTGATCAGGATCCACATCTTGCATCCCCACTCGGACTCTACGGCGCACCCGCAACTGCCGCGAGTGCCATTGCAGAGCCGGATAAACGTGGTGGATGGGGCGACTCGGCTGCCAGTTTGCTGGGCGGTGGGATGAGAGGCGCGCCAGTTGCCAGAGCGCAGAATAGGAGAACAGATGGGCAAACATTGTTTGTTACAAGGATTAGTGATTTATCCACTGCGCGGGGATCCAAGAGTGAAAAGAGGATCGTGAGCTTTGATTGGATGTCCGACCCACAGGGCACTAGTCGGGGAGAAGTGCTCCGGACGCTGTGTCTTAGGAGTGATGGGTCTGTAGACGTTAACCATTCTTCGGGGGTCGCTACGAGTCTTGCCTGGGGCAGCAGAAATGGGCTGTCTATTACCTCTGGGAAGGACTTGAAGATTCTACCCTCGCCAGATATTTTTGGTGTGGACACCTTTAAGCCCGGTAGTAGAGAACGAAGCCTGGAGCACGATGAGGAGGCTAGCCCCATCGTTGGAAGCCCCGGCTCCAGGCTAGGTATGCATGAGAAACGACCGGCCGAAAGAAGTAATAGCGTTGTGCGACGAGAAGACTTTCTTCTTGACCCACTCGAGGTGCTGCGTAACGACATATGCGTTGTCATGAGGAGAAGGGTGGAACAAGGATATGAGGTGGATGTCAGTAAATTGTCTCCGATGGCTTTTCTCTTTTCTCCCTTCTTCGTCTTTTCTCTACCTACCCTCTACGGTAAGAGATAGAGAAGGGAATAAATAAGCTAACAGAACTCAGTGCGCAAAAAATGCAGGGTTAACAGAGGATGTTTATTTGAAGAATATGTGGATGTGGCTGCATGGCGCTTGCGAGTCTGCGAGAAGCAGTGGTATGGTTAGTGGATTGCTGGATCTCAGTTATATGGGTGTGCTGGGGATATGGCAAGGAGGTTCGGTTTAATTGGCTAGGCGTCCAAAGTCGTTGGAGTTACTGATAAGGGGACAGGCAAGACGCAAGAAACTAGACTGACGGCTACGAGGAGGCCATCGATGAGTGATTGGACGGATACAGTTACAGACATTAATAAGAGATGTAAAAGGGAGAAGTTTAAAGGTGAGAGCCAATATCCGGAGCAGAGGGTTCTAGCATTAGCGATGTGTGGGTGGGACTTTTCCACCAACGAGCTTGATCAAGAAATACAAAGGTACGTTCACCAGATATCACTCACTAGCCGACAAATTTGACAAGATCAAGACTTGAGAAAGAAGATCAATATGCCAAAGCTGCCGGATGGGCCCTTTTCCATGGCGACATTGAGCGCTCCATCAGTTCTCTTGCCCAAGGCGGACAGCAAATGAAACTCATGTCAACTGCTGTCGCCGGCTATCACTCACATGCTCAATCTACCCTCTCGAGCGCCTCTCCAAACAACTTAAATAGTACAAACGGCAACACCTGGAAAGACCTCTGCCGCGCCATGTCAGTCGAGCTCGACGACCCCTACCTCCGCTCCATCTTCGCCTATGTCTCAAACGGCGACTGGAAAGATGTCCTCGATGACCTCGGGCTCCCCATCCGCGAACGCCTCGGCATAGCCCTGCGCTGGCTCAAAGACTCTGAGCTAACAAATTACCTTGCAGACCTAGCCCGGAAGCTGGTAGCAGACGGGGACCTGGACGGAATAGTCGTAACCGGTGTAACCGAGCAAGCTATAGACCTCTTACAAGTGTACATCAACCGCACAGGCGACGTCCAAACCGCAGCTCTAGTATCGGCGTTTGCGGTGCCGAGATACTTCTCCGACGATAGGGTTAGTAATTGGCACGATAGCTATAGACATCTCCTCAACTCTTTCCGACTCTTCCACGCGCGCGCGAAATTTGACGTCGCGAGGGGCAAGCTGTCCCGGAACCGAACCGGCACAATGACCATCGACGCAGTGCAGCGGCAGGTGTATGTACGCTGTGCGAACTGCGACAGGAGCGTCTCGCAAATCAGCACCACAACGCATCACCATCCCAACCCCCACACACACCACGCACACCATCCACATGCGCATCCCCAACACCCCTCCCGCGCTGTTACCTCCGTCGGCGGCGGCGGAAACATGGCCCACACCTCCTCCAACACATCCCCTACTAAAGCTACTGTATGCCCGCACTGCAAAAAGTCACTGCCCAGATGTGCGGTTTGTCTACTGAACCTGGGCACGATTGCATATAGGAAAGTTGCCGTTGGGGTGGGCACTTCCGCCGGAGGAGGGGGAGTTGAAAGGGAGACAGATAGAGGAGACGATTACAATCGCTGGTTTAACTTTTGCTTGGCGTGCGGGCATGGGATGCATGCTGGTCATGCTAAGGAATGGTTTGGACTGCGGAAGGTGTGTCCAGTGCCCGGGTGTGGGTGTCAATGTAAGATGTGACGTGTCTCTTTTTTCTTGTTTCCGGGAGATGGTTTAATTATTATCGGAGGATAACTGCTGTAGTTCAGGTATGATACTTGTTTTTTTTATCACACTAATTTCTCTTGTTCCCTTGTAAATATTATTATTTTTAATCTTTTCAGGGCGGGGTTTGTGTCTGCTTTCGCCTCCTCCACCTTGTTTAGCTAGTCGTTATGTTGTGAGCCGGTTGTATGTGTCGTATCGTATCAGAATCCGTATTCCTACCAGTATGCTATCCCTGCGGTGCCATGGCACGTCTATCCATCTGCGGGGCGAAGAGTAGGGGGCGAACCTACTGTCTTCGATTCCCCGAGTTCTTCTTAATTGTCTTGCCCTCGCCATTTGTGTCGGCACCGTATCACGTAGGCTGAATGTCCTAGACCGAATTAGTTGTTGAATGGAACACTGGTATGCTGCCCCCCCCCCCCCACAGTGCACGATCTAATAGAGTACTCGCACCGCACTTACTGGCTAAATCCACCACCGGAGATCTCAATAGAACTCACCGTCTAAGCCGCAATGGGCTTAAGCGGAGTATGATAAGTTAGCAAAATTGCGAATACTAGTTAATGAGATCCAACAGGCTCAGCTTCAATAAGCTATAGCGTGTCTGGGGGGCGCTATTCCTTCTCGCGGTGTTTTGCCTCGGATTGCGAAGGATAGGGACCTGACCGCCTATGGTACTGTAGAGATTAGCCGGTAAATATGGTAGTAAATAGTTTCTTCTCCCTTCTTCCCCACTCTTGTCCCGGACTTTTTGTTCCTGTCCTCCGCCCTCCCTCGGGTTTGAATCTGGGGTCTCTTGTCCCCAACGAGTGACTATTCATGATCTTGGCAATCAATCAAGACAACTGCAGGGAGGCCTGCGGAGCAGTAGTGAATTACTACTTGCTAAAAAAAAAAAAAGTCTGGGCGATCGCTGTGGTTCCTACGCAATTGTCTGTTACCGGTACGATAACTTCAAAACATCTCAGGCCTTTTTTTCTTCTTTTTTTTTGGCCCGTAAGGTGTTAATGGTTGGGGTTTGCTTGGCGCGATAGGGGCATTGTCTCTTTAACTGCGGTTGCTGAGGCGGTGCTTCTTTTTTTATTTTTTATGGTGGTGATGTAGGATTGCATGTATGCGGTGGTACAAGGGCTGCACGAATTCGCCGTTGCAGCGCCTGGAACACATTGGGTACTCGGGTAAGGTTTAGTCCGCGAACGTCAGGGTTTATTCTCAGCATAGACTAAAGTGGCAAATATCCAATAGAAACCGGTGAATAGATCGTTCAACCAATAGCAAAGCAGAAAGCGTTCGAGGAATTCTTCTGGTTTTCAACACATGCGTGTCCACTAGTGCTTGCGTTATTCCCAATATCGTCCATAGCTTTATCAGCCCTGCTGTTGGCCGCCTATTCCCGCCATCCTTCACCATCACCTCAAAGTGAGGTCGGGAAGCGAGTGTTTTCGAAGTATTATGGCAGAATTGGCAATGTGGCTTGGGACATCGGGTTAGACTGATTTGGGATGTGTGTGTTTTTGTTTGTTTATTTTTTTATATCACTTTGTTGTTTTTTGTTTCTGTTTTGGGGTCACTTTAAGCCTGGGTGGGCGAAGTGAGTACGTAGTTGAATAAAGATTGATTCACTGGCCTCCGTGTACTAACTGCAAGAGCGGGGGTCCAATGACGAGTGCGATAACCACTGGGATTGTTACAGTAGACGATTGTTGATTTTACTAGAGATGATAGCGGGGGGAGGGGCCTCCCGCGCTCCTTGAGATATGATTGGGGGGGATAACGCTTAAGATGATATACGAGTACTCGAGCACAGGTACTTGCACAGCAATTACGAGATTTTAAGGTTAACTAGCCAAATATACCAAGGTCTGGAAAGAAGTTATGGAACAGTTATTTCAGGCCTAACTGGCCAAATATACCCCTGTCTGATCTGGTTAACGGGTTCCGATCCTTGTACTGTACTTGTAGTAAATTTACCCCCCTTTGTCCGGGTTACCGGGTTCTCATCCTTGTCGGGATACAGCATCCAAGGGCGATGGGGACAGCAGAGGACGAGCAGGTCTCTTTGGCATGCAACAATGTGACATTGTCAATCCAAGGCTGTGGAGGATTACCTGATTCTTCACAGTACCGATCTCGATTCGTCACCCTCTTGAGGGGGTGAGTACTGTACCCCAGCTCCGGCCACGCTGATCGCTCTCTAGTGTTCACCATTGCCAGACGAAACTGGGTTCATGACGAATGAAACATTCGGTAGGTAGGAAAAAAGGGAAATATTCAAAGTAGGGCAACAAAATTACCCGCGACTTTGATCCCTGTTTGTCCCGCCAAGTTTCGTCGCGGGATCATGGATACAGTAATGGGACTTCATGCTGGATGTTGGAGCTGCCTCCATGGCAAGCTTTGAAGCATCTAATTCTCTGTATGGGTCTCAGGGGTGGCACTGAGGACGGCGCCGGTATCCTCTGGACTCTTGAGATGGTCTCGCAAAAGGCTCTCATGCATGAGGTCTTGGATTAAATTTGATGTCGCCAGCAAGGTGCGGTAAACACATCGGTGTCATTCGTTTATGTGCGTTCTAACCATGTTAAATTTAGCCCTTGACATCAGCGCATCAGATACTTTTTGTCGGGCTAACTAACCGGTATCTCAAGTCCCTACAAGTATAATAACTTAAGTTACCATATTTGCTCGTTTGATCCACGATTGGCGGTCAAGGCCCCTCGCCTTCTCGATCCGAGATAAAACACCGCAAGAAGGAATGGTGTTTTCTAGATACGATAGGTTATATAGACAGAGCTAGTTGGATCTTATTAACTGGTATTTGTTACCCGTTAACATGCTCTACTAGTCCATTGTGGTTTGGACAGTGACTTCTGTGGAGATCCCCCACGGCGGATTTAGCGAGTAATTATTCTGCTCGTTTTTTCCCAGTATGGTCATGTATTCCACCTTTAACTCTGTTTTGCTTTTTTTGGGGGTTTCTACCCATCCTTTTATGTTTACTTTTTCTCTTCACTTATGATACTGGTGCTTTTTTCTTCACTTATCCACTTGCTCCTTTTTTCACTTAACTATCCACTTCCTCTTTTCTTCACTTTTCCACTTTTGCCCTTACACATCCTCATGCGCTCGCTTTTTTTTCACTTTTTCACTTTTGCCCTTACACATCCTCACACGCTAACTTTTTTGCTTTTTTTGTTTTGATCTATGATACCGTATCATATGTTGGAGTATTTCAACAGTCTCCGACAGCTTCACTTTCCTCATAACATTTTTTGCTTTTTCTACATCAGAATGGTGGTATCGTACCTGAGCACAGCCTTAACACCCTCATAGCTTTTTTTTTTTTTTTTTTTTTTTCTCTGTTCGAATTTCTGGGCAGGTTCACACTTTGGCCCCCCATATCGCCGCTAACTTCCTTCCTTTCCTTTCCTCTATTCCAAGTATCTGAACAGGTTCCGACAACTTCGCTTTCCTCATAACCTTTTCTTTGCTTTTTCTTTTCTTCTCTATTCGAGCAAGTTCGACTCTTCCCCCACTCCTTTGATTCTCAGATCCCAATACTCACTCTATAGTATCAAGAAGCAGAATTCCTAGAATTAAGCAAATTTTTTGGTACAGAGTTCTTCTCCAAAATATTTGTTGTTGGAGCTCGTCCCCCGGCACCTTTAATCGAGATGGGGGTCTATTCCAGATGCCCAGCACCTTACCTAGTAAACGATCCGATTATCGGAGTTTCTACGGTACATGAGTATCAACAGACTTTTATGCAGCTTCGTTGTCGCTGGTACAGGGCGTTGGGGCCACCGCGGCTGAGTCTTGATCTGCTACGTGTCGTATAAAATGGCACCCGCCGCCGCTTCGCCTTCATCAAACTTTATGCCCATTGCCCTGGGCCTTTTTGTTTTGTTCTTTTCTTCGCAAAACAAAACCCCCCCCTCTTTACAAAAGCTCTCAAAGTCGTTCAGGTTAACGAACCTCAAGACATCCAGTCTAGCCTTCAAATGGGTGTCACATTCGGTCTGTTTGTTTGCGCTGGGTTCAACGTCCTCTGCTGCTTCCGATCCACTGATAGAGAAGAAAAGCCCGAAATCATCTATCCACCCGCGGCAACTACGCATGAGCCTTTGGAAAGGCCCACCATGCAATTGGCACCAGTCCTGTCTACATCGGTTACAACGACTCAGATACCGAGCGAACTTCCCGCAGAGGCTGACCCGGTACTGGCTCGGCACCCCTAGACTTAATAATTTAATGTTCGGTAAGTTTAGCCCTTTGCTACTGTTGCGAGAAAAGGCCCCATTGTTGGGAGCGGTTCATGCACAAATCTATCTAACAGTGGGTAAACATAATGAGATAGATAGAGAAGGGCGAGTCCCACCAGCGCCGACTTGAGCCGTGGGTATGGGGATGTTACTTGGGCGTCACCGTTTTTGTCGTCGTCTACCCTATCAGAATTACGTTGGGTGTTCAGCGTAGTGGAGAGCCCATCTTCTAAAAATCGAATATGTTTTCTTCTTTTTTTAAAATGAAACCCTGGCCCGGGTTAGACGCTTTCAGAAACCACTCGCCGATTGCTGTTCTTTGAGCTTCGAGTGATATATTATGAAACCCTCACCAAGTAACCATCCAACTGAGCCTGGAGCAATGTGTGATGGTTTCGCTGATGCACGGCCCTCTATCAGGAATAGCCTCAAATTGAATAAAGCATTTCTGGTTGTGTTGCAACGATGCGTGTGCTTCAAAGAAGCGTTGTTGCGGCTTATTAAGAAAACTGTAGAGTAAAGGTCTCCCAAGCCACCCACTCTCGTGTTTTATCCCTCCCGTACCACCCACACCTGCAATGCCACAATTTAATAGGTAATCTTAAGGCCATCGGATAGCCAAAGAAATAAACAAAATACCTTCGATTGATTAATTTTTTTTCTTCAGCAGTATCGTACTAGTCAATCGTAACCCCATCTTTTGTTTTATCTTTGTGGCTCCCTTTCCTTTCAGGTTTGAATCCCGCCCTGACTCCTGCTTGCCTGAGCCTCTAGCTCTCCCCATCAGTTATCTCCTACCTTCCTTCTTCTTGGCTCCACTTACTCTGGCACCTCGTCTTCGCGGTTCAATAGATTGAGCTCGAATTTCAATAATCCTATATCCATTGAGCATTGTAGTAATATCATATATTTAACCGGTTTATAATATTTTACTATAATACAGATATTAAACTAAAACTAAATTATCAGGTCATCATAAGATCATCTAATAAAATTGTGGTATGGGAAGGAGGGATAAAGCATGAGAATGCTATGGGAGACCTTTACCGTTAAGAAAAAGAACGCAACTTCAGTCCGCTCAGTTAAGGAATGATCAAAATTTCGTATCGCGTCAGCTCTGCTGTAAATAACCATCTTATCGTTCGGTTAGTGCTATAGTGTGTGACCATGTGGGAATCCCGGATCCTGAACTCTTTTGTTCCCCCGGTTTTTTTATCTGCACAGTAGACAAGAATCGAAATGGATACTAATAGCCCGCGATATCGCGGGGTGGAACGCGAATGCCTGTAAATACAAAACACTTCACAAGGCAATTATGGTTACACACAGATAGCAATGCCTCATGTGAGCTTCTACCCTTGGGGAAGCAAAGGCCCGTCTCAAAGAGATTTATCGGTGACCGAAAAAAAACATCGGTATCCTAATTCTAACAAAGCTGGGAGGAATTCACCTCTCCATATTCTCTTTTCGTCATTTGCGACCTTCAACTATTACGCCTATCACCTTCGTGAGTAACTTCGTATCCACCGCCCAATTGTCGCAAAAACCGTAGTCAGCCTAACGCGCCTACCGCACCTCAATACAACAGACCTACCCTTCAATAGCCCTGGCCGCCGGATTTGTATAAACCAGCCTGTCAACAGTAGATACCGCAAGGGGCATACGCAGCATCCTCAACCCCCTTGGGCGGAGGCCGGTAAGTCTTCCACTCCAACGATCCGCCCTAGCGTGACCTATCTTCACTGAGCTCCCTGGCCACAGCGTCGAACTTCACCCCATTGCGAGCCGCTCCAGAACGGTTTCCATTTTGCTGTGCTTCTCACAGAGGATGTGACGGACGTTCGTGGAGTTTGCGTGCTTGAGATTGTCGAATTTGCTATCGCCATTTGCGGTGGTCTTAGATGAGTAGGAGGATGCATCTTCGGACTTGTCTTTGGAGTTGCTGGATTTGTTGTTGGATCCGGTGTCTGTTCAGGATTTTCCGGTGAGAGCTGAGGGGAAAGTTTGAGGGGGCTTATTTTAAGGATTGTAGGGCCCAGGGCCTAGTCCGAGTGTTGAGGAACGTTAGAATAAAGTCCTTGCTCGGTGTTACCCAGTTTTCGCTACAGGTCTTGGCTTAAGAACCGAGAGTGACCCGAGGACGTCTAGAATTTCCCTCTTTGGATTAAGGGAAGAAAACGCTCCGAAAGGATTCTCTTTCAACCCTTAGTCGGGACAAATAGGAGGGAAGGAAAAATGCAACAAATATTTCCAGGAGAGGCAGCTTCAATGTCTTAGCGAGATTCTCAATCAGTCTAGTTCTTACTATATGCCACTGTGAGAAGGGTAATATTCGAGAATTGTGCCATCTAGTTTAGAATATGGGATTGCGGTGTTCGCAGGCTCCGCCGTCACACCAACGTTGTCTACCATGGGATTCTCCTTGTTTTCCGATTTGCAATGAGCTTCTGGCCTGAATGAAGCGAGTGATAATTGGTGACTTCAACTGCGAGAACAGCATCGGGATCGAGGATGTAGAGCTGGAAACGGGGAGGATCGTATGCGCTTGGCTGGGAGGATGTAGGGTGCTGGTTCGAGTGCCAGGGAACTTAGCATTGTTCGTGGTCTTTAATTGTGGAAGGAAATAATAGAAGGGCTGGTTGCCAGAACATCTGTGACTGGAAACAAGTTCCACAATAGTGCATAAGCATCTCATGGCGCCCATAATTGCAACGGCTGAGTGCTGATTCCAGGGGTGACTGATAAACTGGGATTTCTTCTCCAGCCTGCCTGAACCTCCCAAGCACTAGTGACACCTGGGGGGGTAAAAGCGGTAATATAGGGGGAAATGAGTATTGTTGGGATAAAACTGCGTACTTTATTTTCGTAAACCTTTACTCAATTTCTCTGTGGTAGCTAAGTTTCAGTTATGTTGCAGCAGGACCCTAGAAGTGAGACTACTGGGGGTGCTGGTGCAGGAGTGGTGGAATAAGTAGGGGTAGAAGGGGGAGCATGGTCGGGCATCAGGGGTTCAGACTCTTCCATCCGGGTTGCAACTATAGGCACAGGAGCAGATCTCCTTTGTTTGTCCTGCGTTTCGTAGGACGCCCCGTTATCGAATACCGGATCTGGATCGAGATGTGTCATTTCCCCACCTCTAGAGGAGATAGTGCTTGTGCAAACATTCCTGGCGTGTGCTTTAGGGGTGAGCGAGTCAACTCCAAGATGCATCTCCAGAGTCATTTCTTGTAGTGTGTTACTGCCTGTGTGTTGCTAAATGACGTTGAAGGGCTTGGCACAAGGGTTGCAAAGCCTAAAATGCGGCTGACATGACCACATCCTATATTATTGGCCCGCTTAGCTCAAGCCTCTTCTACCGGGATCTCTGGGACGTCAATCGGTGGAGACAGATTACGGGAAGATACTGGTGTGGGCTAGGGCGATCTCATAGAGTAGGTACTCGTACTCGAGTACTGATCAAGGGTTGCGACGCGGCTAGATCTTGGTGATCACCTGCTTGGCCGCCTCCATCTATGAAACGCATTATAACTTACGGTACTTACTACTCCCAGAATATCGCCTCTCTCCTAACTAATTTGCTCGTTCGAACAATTTTCAAAAACGACTTTCATAAGATGCATCCCCAGTGTGCATAATCCGAGAGCAATCGGGTTCATCAACTACCCCAATACCCCACGCCAAGGGACACCGGCCCCCCAATGCGGATGTGCATACAGCTTTGGTAAACCAGAAAGGTCGATCACTCCGATAGGCAGGTTGACTAAATATATTTCACTTGGAATCCGATATCCCTTTTCAGTAGTTGCCGGTCTGCACCTATGCCCCAGGGTTAGGGCTTGTGACTGCCTTCGTTGATTATTGTGGTGTTGGGCTGCCGAAGACCTTAGCTACACCGGACCTTCATCGAAGAGATATAAGTGAGGGAGAGAATTGAGAATGTGTTCCCTTTAGCTTGTTTTCTTGCTACTACGTCAAGTCCATTCGTGTGCACGATAGACAATGAAATTTGTGAGTTCATTTGTCTGAGTGAGCAAAGATGATCGGAGCAGATAATGATAGGTAGAAAATACTTGCATACACCATGTCTAACCATTACTACGAGCCCGTTGCGTGAAGTCCCCGTACCTTGTCCGGGGGTGTTTTAGCCACATAATGCCAATAACCGCGGAAGGAGGATGGGGGGAGCATGGAGGTTTGAGGATAATTGTCAGAGTTTGTGGCATACGAGACCCCTAGGCCCACGGCACGTCCTTGCCTTCGGCTGTTGGGTGTGGGGCGCCCGCGCATCCGAAAAAAGTGATGGGTTATAGCTCATAGCCTGTCCCGTCCTATGATACCTCCAAGACGGAGGAACACTACATGCAGGAAGAGGAGAGTACAGGGAAGTAGCATTCTTCGCAGCCAATCCATACCTCCTTCTATTTTCTATTTTCTGCGGTCTTCACTTTCTCTTCGATCCCCCACTTGATATACCTGACTTCCGCCACACCGTGTTGAAAATAAGCTTTCGGATATGCACTCTCTACGTACTAGAGTACGACATAACCGGTCTCTCTCAGTACCAGTTTCCTACTCTCCAAGTTTGCCTTACCGTATTAGACTTGTCTCTTATGTCACCACTCGATCCGCTAACTAGATGCGTAATTCTCTTCTAATTCGTTTTCTCTTGTCTTCTATTTTGTTTCCTTTAACCCTTTTTCTGCTGCCATCATATGTTGCTGTTCCGCTGTATAAATAGTAGGCCTTCCTGGCCCTCTTAGATAGAATGAAGTTCTTAAGCATTTTGCTCGCACTCACAACCTTCCGGTATATAGCTCGACTTTTGGCCCGTTTTTCAACACACCGTGAAATCCGAAATCAACCCTTATATCGTCTCAATTACTATCACCAATCATAACAACAACAACAGTCAATATATACAAGTTTCCTAGTCCAGCGCAGCCCCCAGAATTCTAACATTCCAACATTT
>Ga0307509_10003323_pt1 | contig 24604 bp, 12 predicted proteins | sample 10_EM_MG_FD_202245 | JGI IMG/M metagenome (GOLD analysis project Ga0307509, IMG submission 202245) | Populus trichocarpa ectomycorrhiza microbial communities from riparian zone in the Pacific Northwest, United States - 10_EM | ecosystem: Host-associated > Plants > Roots > Unclassified | place... | reverse complement strand
CATACGTGCCACAAACTAGTTGATTTTATTTTATTTCTACCAACAATTTTGAATAATTTAATTTTGTAGAAAATTTTCATTTTTTACGTGATAATATTTTTAATCCTAAATTTACAAGAATTTTTTTTAATTAAATTTAATCCTATATATTCAATTGAAATTGAACAACAAATTTGAAAATAACAATTAAAATTCAACAAAACAATAAAAAATTATTGCAATAACAACTAAAATTCAACACAACTATTACTTCATAAAATTATAAAGAACAAATAATTGAACAAAAATAGAGAAAGAAAAAGAAAAAATAATACAAAAACAAATGGAGGCCTAAGGAATGAAAAATTCTTATCTTAATGACATGCTTAATTTCGGAGTTGAACTAGGTGTGATATAAAAAAAAAACAAAAAAAATACATTGTTAAAAAAACCTTAAAAAAGAAGAAAATACTTCAAAACATTTACCCACATACACCTTTTGATTGTGTTGGGAGAAAAAAAGCTTGATTTCTAGCCTAGATGTTTGAGAGACAGAATGTAATAGTATATTAGTGAGAAGAGAATTTGAGAGAAAAAAACTAAGATTTAGCCGAGAGAAAAAAAAATGATGTTTTGATGCTCTCGCTGCATTTTTAGACTATGTTTTATGGACATAATTACTAATGGAATATTAAATATTATTGTTTTTAAATAGTTCGTCAGTGATTTCGTCTGTAAAACCCTTCTGAATTTTTTCATTTCGTCTGTGATTCTGTCACTAAAATAGTAAATAGTCAACAGTTAGAAATGCATTAATTACTAGAGTGTTGGAGTTCACAGTCCATCGGTGATTTCGTTGGAAACCTGCAACTTAGTCAGTAAAGGCATTAAGTTCCAGCGCGTTGTAATTCACAGTCCGTAAGAGATTTTGTTGGCAATATGAAAACTTTAATTGCCATCATCGACATATGAAGGGGTACAATTCCCTTCACCTCTAGAATATACCGACTGAAATAGACCATCGATATATCTGTGTGTAATTTGTTTCATAAATAGTGCCAAGGAGAACCCTTCGCCTCTAAAATATACTAACGGAAACAGACTGTTGTTATACCTGTGTGTAATAAACAAACTGTCAATATTTTTATCGGTGTGAAACAATGTCTGACGCTAGATTGTATCTATATTCCTTATCTATCCATCCTGCAAATACTTCTTTGTAGAGAATTTCATCAATAAATATTATATTATAGTTTATGGCATTACATTTTCGTATTTTGATAGTTAGTCAGAATTGTCTTCTTTTTCTTCAATTGACTCGTCATCAGCTCCATCGCAATCTTTTACGTTGATTTCATTGTTATCATCATCTTCATCGACTTGTGCTTGGCCGCTGGAGCTTAGAACAATATTCAACTCCTCAACATCATTATCAACAAAAATATTCTCGGCAACGCAAAAAATTGAATTTTCTTTTGAGTCAATCGATGGACCAACTTGATATGGATCAAGTAACTCACTAACTTGAAAGACATCATCTCCCACATTTGATTCATTGTTCTCATCTTGAATAACCTCAACATGACCCATGGGATTGGTTTTCAATACGAATAATAAATCAACTCTTGAACGATCCTTTCTAAAAGAAAGGGTGTATGTATAATAGCTTGATGAAAAAAAGACATCGTTGACGTTGCAGAGTTTAGCTTTTGAATTAATTTTGACCATACCATGATGGAGATCTACTCTGATTTCTTTGTTAGTGGTGTCATACCAACAGCATTTGAATAAAAATACTCTATTCTACTCGTTATGATATTACAATTCAACTACCTTTTATAATTTCTCATAATAGTTAACTTCAAACTCATTAGAAGTCGATCTCTTAACACAAACCCCATTGTTATATGTCTTTCTACCCTACTCATAATCTTCAGTATGAAACACGTGTCCTTTGACAAAATACTCGTTGTAACTGTTCATCTTTCTTTAAGGACCCGGACTTAGTAAAGACAATGAAACACCAGCATTCCCTTCGAATTTATAAACTCGGTATATAAAGTACAACAATGAATAATGAATAAGAAATGTGTAATAAAATTATGTATCCCGATGGATAATGATAATTAAGCAATACTTACATGTGTTCTGAACTACGTGAAAAATTATCCATCTTGTAATCGAAATATTTGGGATTTGGTCAGCTATGAGTTTTTAGACAATAAATATTAATGATGTTGCTATGAGGTATTCAACAATGTATAAGTTTGTGATATTACAAGAGAGAAATAGTTCATTAATAACAAATTTTAAGTAGTATACTTACTGAATAAAAGGTCTCAATTCATCGTAGTTAAATAACACATAATTATGTGCTTGTCTGAATTCTATTTCAAACAAATATCTTCCCTTCATAGCATTTTTTGGTGTGGGTCGTCCAGGATTGAAGAATATTGACAAGTTCCCACTCGAAGGCACTTCACCACCATTGTCATACATTGGAACGCAATTGATTTTTATTCTCAATTGAGGCTTGAAATAGCACGAGATAAATATATAGATCTCTTCAACAATATAGGCCTCACATATCAAAGTCTTAACATGCTCCTTAGTTTTAACTCTCTTTTTTTAAGGTTGAACAAGAACTTGTAGGGAATTAAATAAATGTTTTCAATTATAGAAAACAATTAAAATAATTTTTTAATTACATTGCATGTGTAATCTCTAATATATAGGTAGATTCTTCATCAAGTCAAAAATTAATGGAGGGAATATCATCTTAAGTTTGCATATTGTCTGGACGATATTCGTTTCAACCCTCTCAATGTGTTGTGTCTATAACTTGTTGGAGCATATATCTCTAAAGAAATTATTGATCTCCATGAATGCATCTCATATCCCTTTTGGCAATAAATCCCGATAACCTATGGAATGAGTGTTTGCATAAACACGTGGCAGTCATGGCTCTTCATTCTATACAATCTGCAATCCTCCAAATTAACCAACCTTGATATGTTGGAAGCATGTCTATCAGGAAAATGCAGACTCTTAAGTCATTTGTAGACAAGTAGTTGTGCATTCTTATCTAAGGCGAAGCTTGCTTTAGACTTTGCGACCCGTGACCCAACATAAACCAACTCCATATTTTTACGGTGACAAAACAAAGTTATATCCATTCTAGCCTTGATGTTGTCCTTAGCTTCCCCTTCACATCCATAACCGTGTTGAAAATGTTCTCAAACACGTTCTTTTATATGTGTATGATGTCAAGATTATGGAGGAAGAGATTGGTCTTCCAATAAGAAAGCTCTTAAAAAATACTTCGCTTTACCCAATTATGGGTCAAATCAAAACCAAGAAATTTGTGTTTACCGTATTGGAAACCAAACATACTGTCACTATACTCTAACATCATGTCATACAATTCTTCACCCAAAAGATACAGTGGTGCAACATCCTTTTCAACTCTGCCAACAAAGAAATCATTTTTGTTTTTTAGGTACTTGTGATTCGTTGGCAAGAACCGTCAGTGACAGTAAAAAAAAGATGTTTTACCGTTGTTTGTTAGTGTGAATGCCTTGTTATTTTCCATGTAGTATATACATGTTAGTTTTCCATGTGTGCTCCAACTAGAAACCATTTTATAACCTGAAAAATCATTGATAGTCCACATCAAAGTTGCATTCATAAGAAAATTTTGTTTCATCAATACATCATAAGTCAAAGCCCTGGATGCACAGTTATTAAACCCGGACCAGTTTGGCGGGTCGACCCTGTAACGGACTCGACTGTACGACTTGATCAATGTTAAAAGATCCCAACATATTCTCTTAGTTTGAGGGTAAATTGTTTTTTTTTTAATCTACCAAAAAATTCGACAGAGTTTCGTTTGTTTTTAAGACATCCCAAGTTATCGACCACTATCAATTACTCAATCAACCCATCATCACAAGGTCCCATAAATCCGGACCTTATATTAATCATCATAATTCAACACCTCACACAATCCACACAATATATATATATCATATGAGTAAGTTCAATATCAACATAGCCCACATATCATATCATAAAATTTAAAAGAAAAAGAAATACTAACATGCAAAGAAAGCATTACAACATAATAAGTGTTCTTAAACATTTCAAAAGGGTTAATTACAAGATAACTAAAGTACTACATGCTAAGCTGAACTTTTATATATACATCAAGGTTTACACAAAAGCATACTACATAAACGTGTTAATTCCCTTTTGTTTAAGTTAAATATTTACATAAACTTGACAAAGTAGAGTCCTAAACTAATGATCTCCCTAGATATTTGATGGACCTGTTACATAAATAAACATACCCTTATGTTGATAAAAGAAATATATATATGCTCATGTAATGTATCTGAATGAAGTATTAATTTCTATCGGATCCATAAGAATTCTAACAGACAACTTATATTTTGCTTGTAAATCTCTTAAACCCAATTAACACTCATTTGTATATTCTTAATTTGAATACTCTTATTTACTTGCATGAATCGTGTGACCTTGCAAAGTCTATTCTTGTGATCCATTTCCCAGCAATCCTATCACGGATGCCATTAGCCAAAGCTAATCTTGTAATCCATTTCCCGGCAATCCTATCACGGATGCCATTAGCCGAAGCTAATCTTGTAATTCATCTCCTGACACCCCTATCACGGATGCCATTAGCCAAAGCTAATCTTGTAATTCATCTCCTGACACCCCTATCACGGATGCCATTAGCCAAAGCTAATCTTGTAATTCATTTCCTGGCACTCTTCCAGGCACTACTATCACGGATGCCATTAGGCGAAGCTAATCTTATAAATACGCTAGACTTTATTTACATTGAACACGATATTTACTGTAATTGCATTCACTAGAGGAATTTTAAATTTTATAAGTGCAAATAGGAGGGAAAAATCACGCACCTACTCCGTCTGTCTCATGATCTCCCCTAACAGAAGATCCAATACTAATTGCTCCTCCTGAATCATAAGGAAGTTTTTGGTTATGATTCCTTTAAGCCGATATTATAGAGAATCCATATTCATTCATTACTCATATGTTACTTTTTATGCATGTTCATTTCCTCATAATAACAAACATACATATATCAGGTATATTTTCAAAGTTAGTATCTCAATGTGCAAGTGTTCGTATGACTCAATTCTTTTATATTCTTACATATAATATTCACGTGAAAGTCTACTGTTACTGTCTAACTTTGAACTACTACTGTCCAACTGTTACTGTCTAGACATTGAATTGTTACTGTCCAACAGTTGCTATCCAACTATTGTTGTTTGAGCTATTACTGTCCAACGGTTGCTGTCCAACCGTTGCTGTTTGAACTGTTATTGTCCAACCGTTACTATTTGAACTGTTGTTGTCTAAGGTTATTGTCCAACCGTTGTTGTTTGAACACAAATCAAATTTTTTAACTATATCTAGAGTTCTAGAACTCCATTTGAAGTTAAATTGATCTTGTTGAAAAGCTAAGACACGAGGCTACAAGTTCTCTGAGGAAGGAGAACCCAATTCTTCCTCCGAGATAGTCAAAATTGCTCATCAACCCATCAGTCCTACTGCCCTACAGAATCAGTCACGACTCAGTCTCGATTGGTAACCTATAACTGGAGTTCTACATCTCCAAATTGAGCAAGATCAGTTTTCTTGGTTAGCTAACATCCAAATCTACAATTTCTATGAAGGAATCCAATCCTAATTCCCTCATCCTCCTACCCAAAATCTCACCGAAAGTCAGGAGACAAGTCTGTCCAGATTCGTCTCCCCCTCCCCTTCACACAATGCTTTCATAAATTACATACCACACACATGAATTAACTTAATTTTAATAATAAGTACTTTTATCCCCAATTCATGTCTAATAACCATAACCTATGATTCAATATCAAGGCATCAATTCATTATCGAATTTGAAATGAATTTTTAAGATCATGTTTAGAACATCTTACCTGGTACGAATTAAGATTTTGATCTTCAACCAGTTGAAGATTTTCAACTCCCTCCTTTCTTTTCTTCTTGTTCAATTTCTTGTTAATCCCTTGTTTACAAGTGTTTATCCCATCTATAAACCCTTAATCTTGGATGGGTTCTTAAAATTTTAGTGTTTCTCTCTTGATTTTTCAAGAATGGGTATAAAACTCCCTATTTTCTCTCATTATGGTTTCTGCAGATTTTTAGTGAGAAGAGAGTATTTATACTATATGATTTCCCTTATTTGCATTTAGGCCTCACTTCCTTTAAGTGTATTATTCTTTTCAATTAAATCCAACCCTCAACATTACCGGGCTTATTATAATGTCTTGAATTATTTCGCCCGGAAATTATATTCCTGTCTTTTATTTAACCATACGCATGAATTTCTTCACTTTTATTTTTCATGTAGTTAGTTTTCAATTTAAGCAACCTTTATTTATATATATTTTTTTCTGGGGTTTACAGACCCGGTGGCTGGATCGATCTGGGTTTGTTAAAAGACTAGCCGGTGCAACAACCCAGCAAAACCCAATCGACCCGGTGGGTCGACCCATGACCCGAGTGAACCTAAACGAGACCTTTTTTTTCAAATGTGGTTTTTCTCCTATGCCCCCTCTTTTTTCATTTTTTTTTAGTTGGTTATTAACACTTTTTAAAGTTCACTATATAAATATTAGAAAAATATTTTATTTTTTCATGTGGGATTTGAAACCCTTTAGTATATATACTCTATGTTCCCAAGAAAAAAATTATTTTTTCAATGTTGGATTTGAAGCCCTTTTCCATATATACTCTATGTTCATAAGAAAAAAAATATTTTTTTAATGTGGGATTTGAAGCCCTTTCGTATATATACTCTATGTTCACAAGAAAAAAGTTATGTTTTTTCAATGTGGGATAAAACAAAAATTTGGTTTAAATACTTCAACTTAAAATGATAACATAATATCTTTTCATGTGGGATTTGAAGCCCTTTAATATATATACTCTATGTTCATAAGAAATAAGTTATTTTTTAAATGTGGGATTTGAAGCCCTTTAGTATACATACTCTATGTTCACAAGAAAAAAGTTATGTTTTTTCAATGTGGGATAAAAAAAACTTTTTTGTTTTAAATACTTCAACTTAAAAGGATAACATGATATATTTTCAATGTGGGATAAAAAACTTTTTAAAATATTCTTTTAAACTTTATTATTTACAACATGTATAGCTTATATTCACATGGATTTTTTCTTAATTTTTTCATATGAAATATTAAAACTTAAAATATTTTTTTAATTTTTCCGGGTTGATCCATGAAACTCGGGACCCGACCCCTTGGTCGGGTCAACCCCCGGGTTGGGTTTGATAACTATGCCTGGATGACCACAACTGCATCAACTCATCAATCAAAGGTCGAAGACAAACATCTATATTCTAGCCTAGATTATCAAGACCAAGTATGACCGTAGATAAAAACATAAACTTCAGCCTCATACACATACCCGGTGACAAGTTGTAAATCGTGAGTATAACCGGACAACAAGAATAAGGAGCAGCAAATGACCTGAATAGATTGAATTCGTCTATACATAACCCAAGATACATGTTTCTTGATTCTGCTGAAAAGTGAGGATGCACACCGTTAAAGTGTTTCCATGTTTCACCATTGGAAAGATGCACCATCACTCCATCCACCGCATCATGTGATTGGTGTCATGTCATGTGCTTAGCAATGTTTTCAAGAGTCCTTCCCCTGCCAATTCTGGATTATAACGAGAATGCCCACATATCCTGCACTTGATCAGCTTACTATTTTCAAGGTAGTACAACTTGCAGAAGTTTGGACACATGTCAATTTTTTGGTATCCTAAACCGAGGGATTTCATCATGAACTTAGTAGCATATAAGTTCTCTTTCAGCCTGTTCCTTTCAGGTAAAATGTTTCTCGCTCGTTTGATAATTTTGTCATAACTGACCTTACTCAATCCATTATCCGACTTGATGGTGAACACATGTACAACGACCGATAATTTATTATGATTTGTGCAACCATCCCATAATGGTTCATCAAAATCTTTCAAAAGATCATAAAACCTGGCCACATCTGCATTAGGTTCTTCATCTCCAATTGGACATTAACCGGAATGACCCTGATTCATTCTCATTGCATCCATAACCATAGTCCTATAAGGATTACTATTGTCATCTACAACTCCATGCATGTTGCTAGCACTAGAAGTTGTCTCAACCATCCTTTCTACCATGGTCTCGTGAGGAACAAATGGTTCTCCGTGTGCATACCAACACATGTATTTCTCCATGATTTTTTTTATAGAAGATACATCGTTACAAAATCTGAAATAAGAAACTTTTTATTTGTACACTTTATACATGGAGACCTAATACCGCCTCCACTAATATTTCTTGGATTAGATATTGTGTAATTAATAAAACCCTGAACCCCATTACAATATTTCATCATCCGTAATCCTTGGGGTAAATCTCGATACATCCATTTTAATTAACTACGTTAACTAAATAAATTTTCAAAAATATTCGTTTAGCTCAAAATTATTCAACCTATTTTAATACTTCTCTTAATTCATTATCAATTATTTATGGAGATACAAAGTTGTACACATTTATGGAAATTACAACTCGAAAATAAAATTGACAAAATATAAAACGGACCCCCTAAACAAGCTGTTATTTATTTCATCACAAAACACGTAAGTCAGTAATTCGACATAAGTTTCAACAATTTACAAACAAATACAATTTTACAAAATCTAATACAAACCATAACATGTACAAATCATAAATCCATATAACAACTTTGTTTGAGAAAAAAACAATAAAACAAGTAAACAACCAAACAAAAAATGGTACATTTGCTTAATTAAGGTGTAGAATCCTGAATAAAATTTCACTAAGAACATAGATGATGACAAACAAAGTGTTGTTGTGACTGAAAAAATTATGACAGGTTGAGTTGTGTTGAGATTGAGGGGGAGGCTGTTTTGTTGCAGGGAAATTTTACAAGGAAGAAGTAAAAATGAGGGAGGGGGAGAGGAGGGTCGAGTGCTAGGTCATATATCAAATATTACCGATGGATTTACCGAAGGTGACTCTGTCAGCTATTCTATCGATATCAATGTCACATCACTGTATGATTTGCATGTTTGAATCCCACTGTAATTTCATTAGTAACTGCATCATACATGTCATTGCACTATTTGGTTTTTTTTCTTCCTTCTATTTCGACTGCGATTCCCTCGGTATATACCGATGATATATTTTTGTTGGTGTTTACCGATGGAGTTAACGATGAAAAAATTCGGTCGGTAAATATCACCGTAAAATACCGATAGAAAAAATTTATCGGTGTTTTCGTTTCTATTCGCTAATTTTTCTGGTAGTGCCTTAACTCTTTTATAAAAGTTTTGTTCTTTTTAATTTCACTCTTCAATCCAAGTTGATAGTTTATTAATTTTTTTTTTCCTTATTGATCAGTTTTTTTATATATCTATGTGAAACCTTGCTATCATTACCTTTATTTTTCTCAATATGATTTAAACAAAACCAAATTATTTAGTTGATCAGAACTAAAATGTGCTTACGATACCAAAATATTTTACTGAAAAAATAATAAAGACCTCCAACGTAGTGCAGGCGTGAATAACTAGTGCAATGCAAGTCACATTCCTCTATCTTTTGCAAGCAAAGACTACAGTTACCAAAAATTGTATGACAAGGCAAACGAGATTGATGACCTGGAATTCCACCAATTGTTTGCTTATCGTTGCTAACTTGTCTCTATCAAACAAAGAAAGCTTGCAAATAAGAATATATTAGAAAGGTGCCCGAGTTATCCAACGTGCCGATTTGAATTTTTCTTAATATAAGATAAATATGCATATAATGATAGCATTTTTAAAATATTAAAAAACTCGAGCTATCAATTTGAATAGATTCAATAAATTTAGTTAATTTAACAATTTAATTATAAAATTAAAAGATACAAACAATAAAAAAAAAGAATGACAAATTAAAAAAAAGTGTTTTCCAATATCATGAAAAGACACCCTATAAATATTTTTAAAATGTTTTAACAATCTTATTTGAAAATAAAACAAAAATTAAATGAGAATGAGATAATCTTATAAAATGAAAATTGAAAATATATGAAGCTCGATTACCAGTAAAGCAAATACTGAAGGATGAATTGAAAAAAATTAAAAAAGAACAACAAAAAATTAACGTAAGTCAGCACGCTAAACACGGAACCAACTTAAAGGGCGAGATAACCCGTACAAAAGAAACTAAATAAGACAATGAAGATAAACTTTTAGGCAAACAAAATAATTAAGGGTGAAACAAAAAGAAATCAATAAAAAAACATTAGGAAAAAAACCCTCAAGTTAACCTAGGTTAACTTAACTATCTTGTGACCTGAGATATGAGATTGAAAAAAACTATCACAATACACACACACATACACAAAACACAAATCATGCTTGAATATGAGACAAAGACAGACTTACCAGAACAAGATTATAAAATGTTTTTTTTATTTTAATTTGATTTAGAAAATAAAAGTTTAATCTAGATTTTTAAAATTTTTATTTGTTTTCTCATTGTCTCTTGGTTACGAAACAGAAAAGATTGGAATTATAAAATACATTATCACTTCATCATATCAAACTTCAAAATGAACAACAAACAACTATAATTTATGTGAAAGTGGAGAACAGAGAGAAGGGAAAGATTAAGAGAGTGCGACGCAATGGTGAGTGTGAAGATGAGAGAGAGAAAAATTAAGAGAGAGAAGGGAAAATATTATTTATACTAAGAACTCAGGTTACTTATTTTGGGTTATATAGATTGGGTTAAGTTGAGAGGGTTTAAAAAAATCTCAACCTGCACCCGACTATTGATATCCATTTAATAGTTTTTTTTATTTATTATTTTCACATCTGGGACATCACGGCGACCAATTAAAATTTCTTGATTAGAAAAGAACAAATTATTTGGCATCTCGTTCTTTGGGAAAAGATGTCTAGTTCAAGGAATCGACACCTAGTATTATGATCACTAGAAATCCTAACTGATCAACAGAGATTCTATGGTACGGGACTAGTTAAGCGAAAGGGAAGATGCTATTAGCCTTTTAGCGTCTTACATGAGGTAGACTGCATTTCTGGTTTTGTCTAAAATTGCTAAAAAACATTTTTCCTCTTTTTTTTATTCTTCCTATAATATTCTTGACTCTAGCATCAGTGAACATTTACCTATGAATATTTCTAACTTTAACGTTGGTAAATATTGCACAACTCATAAAATGTGATATTCATGACTCTAACGTTAGTGAATAAGTTCGCAAAATTTGGATTTTTAATGAAGAAAAAACAATTTTTTATGCCTTTTTTTCTTTTTGTTTACCCTTTTTATTATTTGTTTTTTTAGAAAAAAAAAAAAACATTGCACAACATAATTACGTTTAACAGTAATGGTCTACAGATTAAGCATATATCATAAAAAAGACAAAACAAAAGGAAAAAAAAAAAAAATAAAGCTTGAGGGGCTCACAAATAAATCAAGATAGGTCCCCAAATATTTTAGGAATTTTGTGATATTGAAAAGGGAACATATGGACAAAGCATAAGAGTGTGTTTTGCAAAACATATAATCTGGTCGGCTGGGCCTGGCCCACTCTCTTTTTGGGTGGGGGTACAGGCCGGGCCGGATCTAGTCAGCCCGGCCCGGATACTGGTTCAGACCAGTAACCCATTGGGTTGTCTTTCCCGCAGGCGTGTGTGAACTTAATCACACACGCCTGCTACAGTCGTTGGTTAATTAAATTGTGAAGAGAGGGAAACCAAAGTACCGGATGCCGAAACTTGAAGATGATGGCGTAGCGTTGGAGAGCTTTCCTTCTGCTCTTCCCCTCGTTCCTCTTCTCTGTGACCTCTTGTTTCCTTTCTTGTCTCTTTTTTTTTTTTTTTTGGTTTCTCTCTCTCTCGGTCTCTCTATCCTCTCTGTGTGTCTTCCCCCTGTTTTCTGCCCTTTTTTTTTCCTCTCTTTTTCGTTCTGTTTCTCGTCAGAAAAAATCCCTCCCTCCTCTTTTCCTGCTTTTTCCTCTGACTTTTATAGGCTTCCCTGCTGCTTATCTCCCCAGGGCCATGATAAGGCCTGGGGACATTGTGTTTCAGCCGGATTGGGGCACCAACAGTGGTGCCCATGCCGGACTGTTGGTGGCGGTTTCCGCGGCCTGCTAGAGATCTCGTGGCGGGGGAAAGACGTCGGATGAAACGGAGTCCGGCCTTAGGTCTTCATGTCATTGCCTTGTTGGGGTTATGTGGCAGAATTTTCCTTTTTCAGGTGGTGTCCCCTCCTTCCAGAGGAGGAAGAAGAAGGAATGGTGCCTTTGAAATGGCGTCGTTTCAGGGTGGGAACGGAAAATTTCAATTTGGATAAATTGTAATTAGACCCCTGTATTTCAGCGCCATTTACAAGATGGCCCTTGGTTTCTAATTTAATCACTTTAATCCTTAAACAGCCCCGAATGTTTAATAGTTCTTCAATTAAGCCCCTGATTTCATTAATTAACTAATTCAAAGTTCAAATAAGTCCCCAAACTTATCAATTTTTCACTTAAACTCTAGATTTCATTAATTAAACTAATTTCAAGTTTAATTAAGTCCTCAAACTTATCAATTCTTTAATTAAGCTCCGAATATCATTAATTAAATCCATTCAAAATTTAATTAAATTCTCGAACTTGTCACTTCTTTCAATTCCTACCAATTTAACTTCCAAAATTATAATTCCAACCTGATTAACCCTTTAAACTTCTAATTTGTATTGTCTTGACCCAAATCTTTATTTTTCTTCATTCATTCCAATTTTCCATTTCATTTTTTTTCTATTTTATAAAAATAAAAATAAAAATAAAAAATAAAAAATTGGGTTATGATAATTATCATTTGTAATATTCATATTATTCAAATTTGACGAGTTGGGTCGGGTCATCTAATGCAAATATTACAGATAAGCTGATTTTTTTAACACCTCTAAAAATATGGAAGGGATGCTGAGAAAATTCTATCTTGGAATCTAGTGTTTGGCCAATGAGTGACACATGCGTGCGATTATGCGTGAAATGCACGTTTTAACATTTGTTTTTAATAATATTTAGATTTGCTAAATTACTAAATCACCCCATGGCCTACATGATAATTCTTTTGATATAAGAGAACAATAAGTTGTACATAAAAAGAGCTAACTCTTTTGTTATAGCCTCTAAGGCAAACTTTAGGGAATAAGTGGCAAATTTACATAATAAAGAACAAAAGACACAAAACTTGCTAAGAAAAGGAAAAATATTACCGAAACATTTAATAGCAAATGTTTTATCTATAACAAGACAATGCGGCCAAATGTTGTAGAAATAAGGCTCAACGAAGTAACCCAAGAAAAGAAAGGATCAATGAAGCCAATATCAATGAGATTGATTACCTCGCTAATGAAATTTTGAAAATGAACATGTTGATTGTTGTTTTTTAAGTCAACTTGATTAAAAATCTAGTTATAGGCTGTCACTCGTCCAAATAAACATGTATACACCTAGAAAAGGATGTTCTCCACTCACAAAGAAATGGATAGTGAACATTTAGAGATGAGTAATTCATCAACCTCCAAGTTACTAGATGTTGGGACCTTTATAAAAGTGACTTTCAAAAAACTATTAACCCTTAAAAACATGCTTCATGTTGTTGACACTAGGATGAACTTAATATTTGGATAGTTATTGAGAAAAAAATGGTTTTAATCTAGTCCTTGAAAGTGACAAATTTATAATTTCTAAAAATAGAGTGTTCATAGGAGATGAGTATCTTAGTGATGACCTCTTCAAAATTTGTCATTTTCCTTCTAAATGCTTGGTCCCCAAGCAACCAAAAAACTTTGGTCTCTCATTTTCCTTTTTTTTTTCTCCCTTTTGATCCTCTTGTCCAAATAATTTTTTATTTTGATTTTTTTAAAAAGGCGACATGAACATTGACTTAATGACAAAAATTAATCAATGATTTTGAAATGAGTGTGTTAAAAACCGAACGTGTCAAAAATAAATTTTTGAATTTTTAATTTTTTTGAAAAGACACTGAAAATGCCAAAAATGACGCAAATACATCAAAAATATATTTTTTAGATTTTTTGTTCATTTTTGCTATAATTTGGATTTTTTCAAAAACAATGACAAAAAGGTAAAAAATTGGGTTATGACAACTATTGTAACCATGACTAATAATAGTAATAATAATAATAATTCTCACCTATTTGAGTATGTGATCAAGCCATGTGAATTATAAATTTATTTTAATAAATCTCGATTTATTACCTATTATGTTTTTTGAGAAAAAAAATTATAAGTGAGGTTTTTGTAGAATAAAAATTCATAAAAACTTCTTTCCATTCAATTGAAAGAAGTAATGATCCTCTATATTTAATTCACTTGAATATTAGTAATTTAAAATTTATGCAAACTATAGGTGAGAAAAAAGTATTGCATTGCTTTTATAGATAATTGCACGAGATATTATTATTCCTATTTGTTTAGAAGCAAAGATGAGGCTTTTGTAATGTTGAAACATTATATGAATGAAGTTGAAAATTAATTTGATAAAAAATAAAGGAAATAAAAAGTGATAGAGGTGGAGAATACGAAACACTATTTGGTGAATTCAGTTTTTAAAATGGTATTATCCACCAAACTACCGCTCCTTATTCACCTTAATAAAATAACATTGCAAAACATAAGAATTGAACTTTAAAAGAAATGGTGAATGAAATGTTAATAAGTTCAGGAGTACCTCAAAACTTGTGTGAGGGAGTAATTCTGATTGCCAATTATATACGTAACAAAGTACCCCATAGGGAAGCTAGATAGTATTGTTCTAGGATTAAGGCAACAATAACACCTGGGGGGGTTGAATTAAGTGTTTCACTAATAATAATAATTATTGGAATTAACTCCATTAAATATAATTAACATAATTAACCAACAGTATAATTAAAGTGGTTAAAGTAAAAACTATAGGGATAGAAATTGCAAACTTGGTTTTTAACATGGTTCGGCAAGCCTACACCCACACTTCAAGCACCAAATCGATGTTAAGTATTGTATTCTTTGCTAATCCAAGCTAAAAATTACAATGTCCTTGATGAATCCTCACCAGACTTTTTTTCATCACATTAAGATTTTTCACCTTGGTTATGTACCTTATTAACGACCAAGAGCTTTTTATTTAAACTCTTGAAGGGTTACACTTTTTTTAAAATGTAACAACACTCTCTCAAATAGTAGATAATTCAATTAAAGTTTAAATCTCTATAGCTCACTCAATAGCACTTAGAATATATGAAGGTGTTTAAATGAGAGAATTTATACTATTGTGCAAGAATATGAAGGTTTTAATGCACAAATATGAGTGTGATTTAAGATTGATGATTTGAAGTTGTTTTTGCTCTTAACAAGACTATAAAATAAGTAGTTTTTCCTAGAAACATACATATAGCTTGTCTAATTGCAGAATAAAACATACGAATTGAACACACACACACGCGCGCGCGCGCGCACACACACACACAAGCTATATAGTTGTTAGTGTTCCTCTGACAAATAAAACACTCGACCAATTTAGATTGGTCAAGCTAATTGGTCGATCAGTTCTTGCAGATTCCCAAGGGTTCATCCCTGATAAACAAGCAGTCGACTGATTCAACTTAAAATCTAGTATTAGTAGTTTTAAGCCTGATAAATCTTGAATCAACTAAATGCATATCAATTCTATAATGCTTGCAATGTGAAGTATGTGAATTCATTTTAATTTGTACTATCAGGTAAGATATAAAGATTTACATAATTTGCATTAAAATGAATCATTAACAACTAAGTCTTCACTTACTTTGCATCTTAGACTTATTGATTGATTTCTTCATTTAATTCTCCATGCTTATATAAAACTTGTTTAAACATATTTTCAACCAAGCATATCATTCGCCCATTTTCATTGAATAGTTATCATCAAAATATATAAATATTAATATGTGATCCAAAGATCAACAAAGAGAACACCATATAAATTGTGAAATGGTAGACTACCATCCTATAAATATCGCAAAGAGTGGGGGTGTCTTGCTATAATGGTAGTACCTGATCCCAAAAAGGTCAAGATAAAACTTAAAATTATGGATTGTGAATTTATTGGATATGCTTACAATAATTATGCATATCGATTTCTTATACTCAAATCAAGTATTGAGGATATTTATCCTAATATTATTATGGAGTCAAGGAATGTTACATTGAAAAAAGTGCAAGAAAATCATTCACTTAAGAGAACGATTGGTATTTCAAATAATAATAATTATTTAGAAGATGATGAAGTTGAGCTTAGAATAATTAAAAGGGAAAAAAAGACAAAAATATTTGGTAAGTATAAATTTTATTAATTAGAAAAATAATTATCATTAATAGTTTGATCTTATTTTTTAAACTTTGTTAATTTAACTAAATTATTTGCTCGCTTATAATGAATTTGTGGGACATATTTAAGAATAAAATAAACAAAAGTCTACTAATAGGTCTCAATTCATGGAATTAAAATATGATAGATTTAGAAGTTTTTCATAATTTGCAAGTAATCAATCTCTGCTTCCAAGTTAAAAGTGTTGATTTGGCTTTATAAAACATGCAATGTATTTTTTAAAGAAAAATTAAATGTGAAGTCCACTCACATTTTGGGTTAAAAATATGCTAGATTTTATAATTTAACATGAATACTTTAACATAAAAGATTATCATGTTTTTTTTTAAAAAATCAATTAAAAGTGAATGAGAAATTGTTCTTATAGAACCTTTGGATAACAAAAGTTTTAAACCTAAAATAACACTATGAGTTTGGGCTTTGAGTTTGGTTAATAAAAAATATTTTGCTTAGAATGAACCAATACATTAATGATAAGATAATTGACGGCGGAGGCTCTATGTCGTGCCTCTTGATGTGAGGTGTTGTGTGTTGGGAAGGGTTTTAAATTTAATCATAAAATTATGATTAATGTTCAGGAGTCGCTACCTAGTATTATGATCACTAGGAACCTATGGTCTGCGAGAGTCTGAGTAAGGGACTGGTTGTGCAAGGGGAAGACGCATCACCCCCAATGCACCCTACCAAAGGTAAGCTACATTGTTGTTTGATTGTTTTTTCTAAGTCGGGTTTCTATTCGTTGGTCTTTTCTAAGGCTCAAGGCAGATCTCTCTTCATGAGAGAGTCTCTACCTTATCGGGTTAAATTCTAACCGTTCTAAAGTCTGAATTTTAGCATCACATTTTTACACTTTGTATTTTTAATATTTGATGGTGTACTTTATTGTGTAATTTTACACTCCACAAATATTAAAGTCTACATCTGGATCCTAAAAAAAATTGGAAAAAGATTTTTGATATTTTGGCCAAATTCTAATGGATGATCATAAACTAGTTACGATATCCACTTTTTTTGGATTTTCAAAACATGAGAAAGATGCAATCTTTTAATGAAAATATGCTTGGAAAGTTTTTAGAATTTGGCCGTATGCAACAAAATATTATTTTAAAAAATATATATTATTGTTTTTATTTTTTTTTGAAATATTTTGGAGAAAACCGGATATTTTAATACCGAATTTGTATTTTACAGTGTAAATATACAACCCGATATTATGCAAAGTTGGTAGAAAAATATTTGAGAAAATCACAATTTTTTTTGAAAGGATTTTTGAAATTTTTTTGAAATTTTTTGTTTTTTTTAATATTATAGTATTATTTTTTATTATATATATATATATACACACACACATGGGCTGGGCCGGCCCAGCTGACTGGGCCAAGCCCAGGAACTTTGGGTTGGGCCGATCTCGGCCTAACATAACCTTTTCTCTTTTTTAGGTCGGGCCGGACCCAAATTGTGCGACCCAGGCCCACATGGTTGCTGGCCCGACCCAGCAACCATGCAAAGTAATTATGCTGCATGTAGAACGAATTCTCGTTCTGCATGCAGCAACTTAGCTGCAGCAATGGAGAGGCCGCTCTACTTAACTCCGGAGTGCCTAAATGAAGGCCTGGCTGGTCGAGACGGAGAGGGGCTGACGTGAGGTCGGTGGCTGAGGCTGTGGCAGAGATGGTGGCTGGTGGCAGAGGAAGAAGAAGAAGAAGAAGAAAACGGGAGGGGCTGTAGAGAGGAAAGAGAAAGGTTCACGGTGGCTCTCGGTGGTCGGTTGGTGGTTTCCTGTGGTGGAGCTGATGGTGGAAAGACCAGTGATGAGGGTGGTGGTGGCTAAAGGCCACGGCGGAGAGAGAAAGAAGGGAAAGGACCGGTTGCAGGAAAACTAAGCAGAGAAGGCTGGTTTTTTGGTGATTTTTGAACCCGATTTTCTCCTCTATCAGGTCATCAATGGAGCCTCTATTTATAGACGGTAGAAGAGGGTAATCTCATCTACACCGGGGTAAAATTTCAGCCCTTGATTTGGTTTGGTTCAAAGTAGCCCCCCTGAGTTGTCTAATCTGCAAGAAAAGGCTGCATGAGTTGACCTCTTTACGTTGTTGCTAGCATCATTGTGCTGTCATTCATCCTGAACCGTTCACATGGGGTTGTAGACAAACTGCAGGGGATCCTTTTCGTGCAAGTTTTGTTCGATTTGATGGATAAATCAAGCATTAAATGCACCTGCAAATTAGGCTCCCACACTGTTTCTTTCGAGTAAAACGGGGAAGACAATGAACAGTGACCAGACGAAGCGTCGTCTGGTCCTCTCTCTGTTTTTTTTTTACTCAAAACGACGCCGTTTTAGGTTGAATTAAAGATTTAAACTGATTTTCAATTTAGTCCTCCAGCTTTCAATTTCTTTCAATTGAACCACTAATTGACCCTGAACTTTGGATTTAATGCAATTATGCCCCTGATGAACTTCAATTGGAACCCTAAAGTTACGCGTCTATTGCAATATGGTCATTGGTCTCGGATTTTGTCAATTTAACCCCTAATTAACCATCAAACTTTCAACTTCTTCAATTTCACCCCTGGTTTTTGTCAATTAAGCTCTTCAATTTTGGCGCCTTTTGCAGATTGGTTATTGGCTGCGAATTTCTTCAATTTAGCCGCTAATTGACCCCAAAACTTCAATTTTCTTGCAATTTGGCCCCTAATTTCAATCAATTAACTTGGTAAAAATTAAATTTGGTCTCTTAAAATTCTAATCTTCTCAATTAAGCCTAAATTAGGCTCTCAAACTTAATTTTTCACCAATTAAGCCCCAAATAAAATTAATTTGACCCATTTAAAGTATAATTAAATCCTTGCACTTAATTAAATCCTTCAATTGGGCCCAAATTAATTCTTAAACATAATTAAAATTTAATTTGGCCCATGATTAAATCAAATTGGCCTGTTAAAAATTTAATTATGTCATCGGACTTAATTTTTATAAAACTTCATCCAATAATCATTTAATTTGACATTGAATTTGCATTTTCTCTCTATTTTGGGGCATAGTAGGGTACAATTAGGCCTTACATTTCCTCAAAAAATTGCAGCTTGATTTCCCGGCATGCTTTCTCCACGTTGCCAGCCTTTATTTTATTTTTTTGATTTTTATTTTGAAAAAAAGTAAATTTTGAAGAATAACCCAAAATTGGGTTATGACAATAATAATGAAAGTATTTATCCATGATTTCAAACCCTAAAAACCAATTTTCAAGTCTCTTTTACCTAAATCACCTGAAAAACACCATGGCAACTCCTTAAACCACCTAATGATCTAAAATAACCCTTGAAATTACTAGAAAAACAACCTAATCTAAAAAATCTAAACATACCCTATCTACTTTTTATAGCATTTGTAGAGGCAAAAACACCATCATTACACTTTTCTCATCGAATGGAACCTTTGAACACCAAGCTTGGCCATCTTGGTTGCAAGATCATGATAATGGACACTTTCTCTCTACCATCATTTTCCAGCAAGTTTCTCTCTCATTCCTCAAAGTTAAGGATTTAAAAATAGATCGAAACAAAATTTTTAGTGAATTTGGGATTTTCCATGGTTGTTCTCTACCTTTTAGATTTCTATTCCCTGCTTTTTATTTTTTTCTCTTTCTACCCCAATTTCAAACTTAATCTCATATAATTAGACCTAAAATGGTTCAATAAAAAAGTAAATAAAAATCAAAGGAAAAAAAAGAGAAAAATATGGCAAAAAATAAAAAAAAAATATAGATGGAACAACATCAATGTTCATATGAATAGTTATGCCTACTCCATTTGTTGTCGTTTTATCCCAATTTTGAACTTAATCTCATCTAATTATACTTAAAAGGGTTCAATCGAAAGAGAAATAAAAATCAAAGGAAAAAAAAAAGGCAGAAAATGAAAACAATAACAGATGGAGCAACATCACTCGTATGAATAGTGATGTCGACTCCATTTATTTATTTTTATTTCTAATAAAAAATGGTTTTTAGTTTTATAAAAACTTCATACAAATAAAAATAATTCATATAAAATATAAGACACAAATTTAAAAGAAATAAAAGTAATAATTTCAAGGTATCATCTAACTAAAAAAATATAAAAGATCAATCACTATGTAAAAAACTAAACTAAATCAAATTTCTTAAGAAATAAGAAAGGGTATAAACCAATATTTTTTTAAAAAATATTTAACTAGTAAAGGTAAATTACTAAAAAAATGAGAGGCCAAGTGTAGACTGGCCAAGACCATATGCATGACTTGTGGCAAAAACTTAGGTGTACCTGTGCCTTGAAGCCAATGCCCGCACATGGATTTTTTATTATTATTATTTTTCCATTATGAGAGGACGATGTGTCGTTCCCTTGTTTTTTTTTTCTTTTTTTTTTCTTAGAGAGGGTGATAGGTCTCCTATAATGGCAAGCTACCTACTCCTGCTGGATCAATTTCAATCACCTTTGATGACTAAAAAATCAGTTACAATTAGGGTCCTAGTTTTGGGACCCCAAAACCTGATTTTCAGGTCGTTTTTACTTAAAACCACCTAAAAAATGCCATAACAACCGCCATAAACCACATAATAACCCAAATAAACCCCAAAATAATTCAAAAAAAAAATTATAATCTAAAAAATCTAAATGGACCCTGATCTATTTTTTTTTGTCATGTGTATAAGCGGAAACCACCACCAGTTCCTCTCATCGAATAGAACCTTTGGACACTAAGTTTGGCCATTTTGGTTGGTTAAATTGTGACAATCCATCATTTTCTCTCTCTAACATTATTTCCCAATGAGTTTCTCTTTCCTTTATCAAAGCCAAGGACTGAAAAATGGACCAAAATGAAAATTGTTATGAATTTAGGATTGACTATGGTTTTTCTCTACCTTCAACATTTTTGTCCCCTAACTTCTTATTTTTGTCTTTCAACCCTAATTTCAAACTTAATCTCATATAATTAGACCTAAAAGGGTTCAATTGAGAAAGAAATAAAAACAAGAGGAACAAGTAGGAAAAAATATAACAGAAAATGAAATGAAAAAAAAGATAAATGGAGCAACATCATTATCCATATAAATAGTGATGTTAACTTTATTTGTTGTCTTTCTAGCCTAATTCAAAATTTAATCTCATCTAATTATACTTAAAAGGGTTCAAATGAAAGAGAAATAAAAATTAGAGGACAAAAAACAAGACTGAAAATTAACAAAAAAAATAATAGATGGGGCAATAGAACTGTTCATATAAATAGTGATGTCGACTTCATTTGTTTTTTTTTTTATTACTAATAAAAATTGGTTTTTAGCTTTAGAAAAACTTTATACAAATAAAACTAATTCATATAAAATATAAGAGGATATAAATGTAAAAAAAAATTAATCTATTCAAGGTATCATCCAACTAAAAATAAAAGATCAATCACTATGTAAAAAACAATAGCACATCAATTTTTTTTAAGAAATAAGAAAAATGGTATAAATCAATATTTAAATAAAAACAACTAACTCAAAAGAGTGAAAAAAAAACAAACAGAAAAAGAAAGAAAAGAGGTCAGGTGTTGATGTGCTAGGCCCACGTGCATGGCTTGCAGCAAAAACTTAGGTATGTTTGGGCTTCGAAGCCCATGCTTGTGCCTAGATTTTTTTTATAATCTTCCATCAAGAATAGATGACGCATTGTTCGCTCATGTTTTTATTTTTTTAGAATAGGCGATGGGTCCTTTATAGTGGCAGGTGATCTATCGCATGTAATAGCAAGTGAACTATGCTAGCTGATTCAATTTCTAGTAACATCTGGTGACTGAAAAATTAGAGTCCAAGCTTTTGGACCCTAAACCTCGTTTTTCATGTTGTTTTTTTACATGAAACCACTTCAAAAACACCATAATAACCTCCATAAACCATTTAATAACCCAAACAAACCCTAAAATTACACAAAAAAAGAAACTAATCTAAAAAATTTAAACGAAGCCCGATATTTTTTTTTTGCAAGTGTAAAGGAAAAACCCACCAACAACGCACTCCTCTTATGAAATGGAACCCTTAGACACTAAGCTTGACTATTTTAGTTGGGAAAATCATTAAATTGACCACTTTTTCTTTCTAGTGAGTTTATATCTACTTTCACAAAATTAAAGACTGAAAAATGGACCAAAATGAAAATTATTGTGAATTTGGGATTGATTATGGTTTTTTTCTACCTTTTACATTTCTTTCCCCTACCTTTTATTTGTCTTTTCTATACCATTTTCAAACTTAATCTCATCTAATTATACCTAAATGGGTTCAATCGAAAGAGAAATAAAAATTGGAGGACTAAAAAGGGGGAAAATAAAATAAAAAACTGATGGAGAAACCCACCAAACTATGTTTTCGGCAAATGTAGAGGAAAAACACATCAAACAGACCTCGATCTATGATAAAAAAAAAAAAAAAGAAGAAGATGGAGGAGCATTTATTCATATGAATAGTGGTTACTACTCCATTTTTTTTTAATTCCAATTTCAAACTTAATCTCATCTATTTATACTTAAAAGAGTTCAATCTAAAGAGAGAAAAAAAAGAGGACAAAAAAGAAAAAATATATGGCAAAAAATGAAAAAAACTTAAAAGATAAAGTAGTATCACTGTTCATATGAATAGTGATGATGACTCCATTTATTTTTTATTGCTAATAAAAAAGATTTTTATTTTTATAAAAAACTTCATACAAATAAAAGTAATTCATATAAAATATAAGAGGATACAAATATAAAAGAAATAAAACTTATCTTTTAATTTGTCATCCAACTAAAAAAAATATAAAAGATCAATTACTATGTAAAAATAAAAAATACATCAATCTTTTTTTAAAAAATAAGGAAGATGGTATAAATCAATATTTAAATAAAAATAATTAAAAACAAGAAAAGAAAAGAAAATAGGCTAGGAGTAGATGGGCTAGGCCCATACGCTTAGCTTGAAGCAAAACCTTAGGCGCTTTGAAGCCTATGCTTGTGCCTGAATTTTGTTCACTTCTTTGTTTTTTTTTTTTATGGGCAACAAGTCGCCATTTGGTTCTAGTGACCGTAAAATCACGATCCAAGTTTTTGGACTCCCAAAACTTTTTTTTTTCAGATTCTTTTTACCTGAAACCACCTCAAAAACACTATAACAACCTCCATAAACCACATTACAACCATAAAAAACTCAAAATCATTTAAATAACAACACATTTAAAAAATCTAGATGGACCATAATCTATCTTTTCTAGCATGTGTATAGGAAAAAACCACCACTATCATGTTTCTCTCATCGAATGGAATCCTTGGACACCAAGCTTGGCCGTTTTGATAGGCAAAACCCTAATAATCGACCACTTTCTCTCTGTACCATTATTTTGCAGTGAGTTTTGTCTCCTCTCTTAAAGTCAGGGACTGAAAAACTAAACAAAATGAACTCTTAAACCTAAATAAAAATTGCTGTGAATTTGAAATTGACTATTATTTTTCTTTATCTTTTACATTTTTATCCCCTATCTTTTTTTTCCTTTCTATCTAAATTTCAAACTTAATACCATTTAATCATACCTAAAATGGTTCAATTGAAAGTGAAATAAAAACGAGCGTTCAATTGAAAGTGAAATTAAAATCAAAGGATAAAAGTAAAAAATTATGATAGAAAAAAAAAATAGGTAAAGCAACGTCACTATTTTTTTTTTAATATGAAGAGTGATAATCCTAATTTCAAACTTGATCTTAATTAATTAGACTTAAAAGGGTTTAGTGGAAATAAAAATCAGAGGACAAAATATCATATTATGATTAATATGCTATTGATCAGCTCAACATTAATACCCAGAAAGAATCAACCATTATTGAGATTCCACTAACTTCACATCACTTGTTTTTGCTTGGTTTCAACGGCAGCTTCTCTTGAACTTCCCACAATATTGCCAGGACTCTCAAGATTACTCAAGTTATCAAGAAGATCATACAATAGATGGAATAATATTGCAATGCACTCCAAATAGATGACTGACCTTGATTGATTTGTTGCGATCACGACTGGGGCAATTG
>Ga0307509_10003322_pt1 | contig 24609 bp, 26 predicted proteins | sample 10_EM_MG_FD_202245 | JGI IMG/M metagenome (GOLD analysis project Ga0307509, IMG submission 202245) | Populus trichocarpa ectomycorrhiza microbial communities from riparian zone in the Pacific Northwest, United States - 10_EM | ecosystem: Host-associated > Plants > Roots > Unclassified | place... | reverse complement strand
CATCAGCAAATCGGGGAAATTCCGATTTGGCCATGTAGCACCTACAGATTTGTCTCAGCCTTTTGATGGGCTCACAACAGCTCGTAGCTGCATGTATCCGGTTGATCACGATATAGGGACAATATATGTTAGATTCCATAATATATACAATTCACAGCAGCAGAAACAGCTTTTATGAAGTTGGTGCCTACCTTATAGACGAGGTGCCAAGCTGATAATAAACTTGCAGTGTCACTACAACATTTTGGACATCTGACAGGTATTTATGAGCATGCAGTAAAGAAGTTCAGCATCCATGTAGCACCTACAAATTTGTCTCAGCCTTTTGATGGCCTCACGACAGCTCGTAGCTACATGTAACCAGTTGATCACGATATAGGGACAATATATGCTAGATTCCATGATATATACAATTCACAGCAGCAGAAACAGCTTATATGAAGTTGGTGCCTACCTTATAGACGAGGTGCCAAGCTGGTAATAAGATTGCAGTGTCACTACAGCATTTTGGACATCTGATGAGCTTGCAGTAAAGATGTTCAGCATCCATGGAGCGCCTACGAAATTGTCTCAGCATTTTGATGGCCTCAAAACAGCTTAGCTGCATGTAACTGGTTGATCACGATAAGGGACAATATACTTGTTTTTGCGGGCCATTGCCGCGCATGGCAGTACAAGTCTTTTCCTTTCCTTTATTTTGCCATCGTTTGTTCCTTAAGTTCCACACAATTAAATGAACTGATTTCCACAAAACCGGGGCAGATTATTTTTTATATACGTGAATTGTTTCAGACACAAGAAAGGAAGGTGTATGCCCGGATCAGGAAGGAATAAATTTGTAATAAAGTTCGAAGATATGGGCGTCGTATGTACAGCCAATAATGTACATCAAGAACTGACATGGGCTTGGGGTGGTAATAAGAATCAATTGAAAAGAACGGGCGTTGAAGACTCACCCATCGTGTTACTCTTCAACTGTAGGGGATATATTTCATAAAACATCCAGGCAGATTGCGAAAAAAACTTACCAAAAAAACTATCAACTGAAGAGGCGCCTTCAGCGAGAAGGATAACATTTGGACGAGAGACTGACGAAAGGCTGAACATGAGGATAAACGGATCACGCACAACTTACCGAATCGATGACGACAAACTGTAGCCTTCCAATGAGTATGCACTTTCAAGACCAGTTTCTGAGGGAGGACTCACCGGGAACAGGTCTCTTGGGATCCAAGAACCACACGGGCAACAAAAGAAAGCATAGGATAATGAACAGTGTGTAGAGTTTCATGGCGTTTGTTGCGATTGAGAGAACGGAATCCAAAGTATTCGAAACTCGCGTGTGATTAGGTCTGGGTCCAGATCAAGCGCCGAACCTCGAATCACGTTTACCCTGTCTTTCTCTCCGGCGAATACTCAAATTTTTTGACAAATCATTAGCTTCACTCGACGACCTCATGGGCAAAGACGACTGGCGAGGAGCGATTAAATTGAAACCCAAGGCAGTATCTACTTCATAACTTGCGCTCTTCAGTGCCTTGACCCATTTTGACTTATCCTCCTCCTGTGATTGCGGCCCAAACTTACCAGGCACTCTCCGTTCGACGATAAGCACAGCCGGCGTACGGGAGACCCGGAGGGCAGAGGGGAAGTGGCAAAGTGGAATCGTCTATGAGCGACAGTGAGTCCTTACCCACTACATAATCCAACGTCGATTACTTACCGTTTCAAGGCCGTCCCCTAAATCATTCGAAAAGCTATCTACTGCACCTCGCGGCGGCGAATCAACGGGCGGGCACTTACCAGCGGGAAGAAAATACAGCGGCAGTTAGATGCTGCTGCGAGAATCTCCACGAAATCTCGAGGATGAACATCTTCCTCATCGCAGGACACAGAGGCGAGAGTCCAACAACTACGACCACGACAACGAGCAAACAAGAAAATGAAAGACGACAACAGGCTTACCCGAACCCTGAACTCCACGATGGCCACAACCGACGAACGAGAAGGGAGGTGAGGTGAAAGACAAATCTACGGAAAATATGAGTCCTTTTACCCAATACACATTGTCGATAGGCGGCCGACTCGCCGCGGTGTCCTCGAACCAAGATGGGCAGGTAACCCATTCTTGTCGTCCTGCCTCGTCAACGTGTCCTATGACGAAGAAAAGAGGTAAGTTCATTTTCTCGCCGCCATCGTGTATCCTGGGCTCACTGTATGTCTCGTAGCCGTCAATCTTCCCTGCTTCCCCTCGTAATGGAGTGTTCGTCAACGAAGGCGCCAACGGTAAGCGATTTCGGTTTGATTCTCGTCTTCCTAGCTCATCGTTGTGGTTCTAGGTATTCGACTTGCCGCCGAATGTCGAAAACTGCATGGAACGGTACGCTCTTCTCGTTGTTGTTCTATTTTTCCAGTATGCTCATTGTCATTAGGCGCCCTGCTCGCCGCGGTGTCCTGGAACGAAGGTGAAAAGAGGCGAAGGTAGCGATGAGGGAGGATAGTCCGGACGGGGAAGTTCTAATTTTTCGTCTTCCTGGTTGATCGTCATGGTTCTAGGTAGTTGACTACCCGCCGAGTGTCGATGACTACACGGAATGGTAGGCTCTCGTCGTTGTCGTTCCATTTGTCTAGTAAGCTGATTGTTGTCAGGTGTCCTAAAAAACGAGGGAACATCGCTCGCATGACTTCATCAAAAAGTTTTATTGTTTCTCCGTCGGTATAAGCGCGCATTAGGTCGTCATCAAGCAAGAGACGCCAAATGGCATGAGCAAGCTCACGGCGTAAATAGGTGAGGATGCCAGCCGTGGCGACTTTTCCAAAAAATTCCTGGTAAAACTCTTGGATCTCGTCTCCTAGCTTCAGACTCGATGAGCCAAACGGTCGTAGTGTTGTCAATCTTGGATACCGAGGCTATCTCGGGTGAAGAGCAAGACAGAGTTTTATTTCTTGGTCTGGGATTTCCAGGAAACCAGAAGAATGAGTCGATTTAAGCTAGGATATGCAGAGCAGGAAAACGGGAGTTCTTTTTTTTGTGGTGAAGAGGAAGGCGAATAGTTATTTGTTAGTCCGGGATTTTCCAGGCGAACAGAGGAAGGAGCATATTAAGCTTAATCTGGGTTACCAGGTCAAGCTCAACATAGTAATGGTGTTCAAGTTGGAGGAGGGAGGTTGAACGCGTGTTCAAGTTGTTGTGTACGAATAGATCAAAACAACACTATCATGGCTTCCAGCGACTCGGAGCAAGAAACTGTGGTTGAGGAAGTCCCGGAGCTAATGAATAAAGCGGAGGTACCAAACTAAGTGAGATCTAGCAAGGCGCATGCAAATTTTTTTTTGTATAGCTAAAACGAGCCATAACCATCATCATCCGAGTCCTCAGGATCGATGACAGCCCCTTCGTTTGAGTCCTCATCAGAATCCTCATTTAGACCCTCATCACTGTCCTCGTCAATGTCCGAACCCGACGAGTCTGACGAGTCTGACCTCGATCCCTGTTCATCTTCGCTATTTTCCACCTCGTAGTTCATGATGATATCTTCTGGCACTCCACCTGGGCCAGAGGCATTATTGTCACTAATTTCCATGTCTTCCTCAAGTTCCTCTGGCTCAGTATCAAGTGGCTCAACACCAACTTGATGTCGTGTACTGTTGCTCAGATGCCCAATTCCACCTCCAAAATAACGCATGACCATATCACGGTCCACAAAACTGAGAACCATAGGAAGTCAGCAAAGGAGTACTAGTAGTAAGTACCATCAACAAAATTACTCACATGTTGACATAAAAGTTTACCCAATCGTCATTATCATCAGGATTTAAGCATCGAGAGACGCTGTGAGGGACAGGAAGAAGGTCAACAGTGCGCCCTTCATGAAAAGCGGGGACCAAGTGGCATCCACGGACGACATGCGCAGGATCCACAAAGCTGAATGCAAACTCATCCGTGGATTCGACAAAGCCAACTTTAGGCAACCGAGCCCCGCGAGAGCCCGAAATATATTCAGGCTCCTTTCCGAACCAGCGCACCCAAAGAAAGTCCATCCGCCTCGCCCTCCGAGCATCTGGGATATCCGTTCGTTCAACCCAAACATTGGCATGATAGACGCCAATGACCCTTGCATACCAGTAAGCCTCGCCCCCTTCTTCCTCCTCTGGAGATCTGAGCATAATATCAGGGTGTGTTCGGGGGTTGATCGTGTCTGAGTCCCGCTGCAGATCATAAGTAGTATAAAAGAGGCGGCATGTTCGAACTGAATATATTTTCTGCCCTATAAAACGAACCGAGTTGCGGTCATCGTCTGAATAGTCTTCGTGCATATCGCCGTCAAATTCGCGGCCCTTCAAACGCCCCAACAAGTGGTCTTGTAGCTTGGGTAGGAACCCCTAAAGTTGGATATGTAAGTGTTGGTTGGAGAAATTGAATAGTTCAAAACATGCATCATAGGCAGGGTCACCTCTATTTTTCCGAATCATAGTGAATATATCAACAGGTTGGTTCTTCGAATCTGATATGTGATATCGTAGGTCGGAGTCTCCCTTGGTCTCTGGCGAATTATCCTGGCCAACCGTTCTGGATTTCGTGGAGCGCTCGCGGAGCTGCTTGCGTTCATGAGCCAAACGAGCCCGTTCATGCCTCCGATAGCGCTTGGCAATTTGCCAGTCAGCGTTGCGCTTGTTCGTAGATCCGTAAAGTCGTTTAACTAGTCTGTGTGCAAGTTCTCCCTATCACGATATTATCAGTAAATAAGTTACAAGATTATATGACTCGGAAGTGCTTACCAATTGGGTCGAAAATCCATCTGTCCCGCCAAAAAGACGGATAGAACGCACATAATCTGCAAGCGCATGCCATTTATAGGTGAAGAGGTTGAGAGTCTTCGGCTTCCGACTTGTACTTGCAGGATTGCTGGTTCCTTCCGTTTCTTTCCCTTTTGAACGTCTCTTCCGGGCCGCCGTTTCTCGAGGAAGTTCATGGGTTGCAAAGTCTGACTTTGTTACATCCCTAAATTTGCGCATGAGTCGCCCTAACTCCGTCGTAAGCTTCTCGAGGTGGTTGAGGGTGCTCTCAGTATGCAGCCGAAGTTTGGCAAATGCATGCCATTCTGCAGTGCGGTACAGTAGTGTTCGGACCATCGTATTATAGGGTTCCGGAAGAAGTCCTTCGAAGGCAGGAATGCTGCACTGAAGGCGGTATTTTGAGCACAATTATTCGCTTTCTGGAATAGTCTCTTACCTGCAATAGATCCTCAAAATCACGAGCTGCGAGTTTCTTCATCTCTGAAGCATTACTAGCAAAGCGACGAATTGTGCTAGAGCCAAAGGTAGGTATGTCACGAAATCTGAAATTTTGACAATTTAGAACGCTGCAGAAGTCAAGATAAATCTCACCGTTTATTCAATTCTGCTACCAAGCTGCCATCTGGAGCTGCAGCATATAAAACACGTATCAGGTGTGTAAATAGCGCCTTCCAGACACCCAGTTCAAATTCATGGAGTAGATCCGGAACAAGCATACGTGGGATGTCAAAGTCCTCACCCAGACTGTCGACAAACGAATTCTAAAATGCAGAATAGAATAGTCATCAAAATTTTTTTAAAAAAAGGGTGAAAATAATCACTAGCGTTGGGACTGAGGATGTCGGTTTGAGCAGCCGATCGATTACAACACCGCCGATAGCAACTGCTCTTCTGTATATAGCTTCCCGAGCCGCGCGAACGTAGTCGAGTAGGTGTTTACGAACATTTTTCTCGCGGAATTGGCTATCTCGTTTGGCGCCTGTCTGGTCCATCTTGGATTTTGGAGTGAGACATCTTGGACAGGGAGCAAGGCCTTTATCTCGTATAGTTGCAAGTAACACTCTGTTGTGGAAAATTTGAGAACAAGCATATAAAAAATCAGCAGAACAGACTCACTTCTCTGGATAGTCTGCAGAATAAGTGAAAATACGTGGATATATACGGCGCTCGATGCCGTCTGCACATCGTATCACCATCCCATATTTATATGCATGAATAAACTCGTCATCAAGCAATAATTTCCAGACAGCATGCATAAGTTCGCGGCGACAATGAGTTAAGATATCCTTCTTTTGCGTTCCCCATTTCTTATGGAATTGGGCTGCGAAGTCTTGGAAAGAATCCGGAAGAGAGGGGATGTAGGCAATATGCTGGCAAGCACCCGAGTTTGGTAGAGAGCGAAAGTATTTCGAAAGATTTCCGAGGAGCATGTAGATAGGCCAGAGTTTGGCCGTTCCAAAGTTTGCCAAGTGGGTGGCATCCGACCAAAGCATGACTACTGCCACTGCCTTCTCACGTTTGCAGTCTGGATCATCAGGTGGTACTGGTGCGCGCTGGATTTTGTCGTTCTCCTCAATGTAGGCATCCGAGTCATAGACCTCGCAAAAGACACGTTCTTCTTCACCACTTGGGGCCTTGTGGAATAATTTGAAGGGAGATAGATGAAATTTTGATGCCAGAGGTGACGCAAACATGGCTCGGATGACAGCGGGTATTTTGCGATAACGCAGTCCAGGGATAGAAAATTTTGCAGGAGGTACATCCTTTGAGCCTGACGGAACTTCAATTTCAATGGCTGCTGTTTGAAATGAATCTAAAAATGGGGCACTCTTGTCTGCCATATCGGTTCGACGATTTTCTCGTGCTGCCCTAAATCCTCGGAGATCTTCAAGGTTGAAATTTGGATCGAGAAGGACCTCATCGACAAGGCGGTTAATTTCACCATCAGATTTGGTTGATGGGCCGGAGTCCTTCCAGTTCATCAACAACTCAACTGACTGATTGCGATGAACAAGAGGTGGTGTCGGTGGGGATGTGGGTGATGCATCCATTCGCTCATGGCTGGCAAGCAGGTCTTCAGGCGGAACAAATGAATCGGGATCAAATGATGGTCGATAAAGATATTCACGAAGGAGATTGAAAGAATTTGCGGCCGTCCGTAATCGGTTGCGCACAATGAGAACAACGCGTGGTAATATTGAAGTTGGAGGAGGAGGTTCTTTGTCGAGAGGTCGCAAAGGTTCAGGATTAATATCAATGTACCGAGCAGGTTGTTTATAATTCCGCATCGGCCGGCCTGCCTGTGTAAGTGGAGGAGGGAGCGGCAGAGGTGGGGAAGGAGGAGGCGGCGGCAGAGATGGCTCTTCGATAGGGCTGGGCAATGGAGTAGAGGGAGACTTGGAGCGACCTTCTGGATCAACTACCATGCCATCAGGCCCAGGATTTGGAGAATCAACGGTGTCGTCCATTGGTTGAACATCTTCGTTACCAGCATTTATTCCACTGGTCCCAGCAACACGCTCCGTCTGTGGTATATTCTTATTAAATCACTAGGGCACCAGACAGAAACACCAGAGACATACCAAACGTGCTTTTCGGTCAGAGAGTTTGGATTTCTTCTTCTTTGATAGGGCAGCAGCAGATCTCCGGTGTCCGGCTGCCTCACCTTGGTGCCTAAGATGACCCTCACATTTGTTCTGATGATTTCGGAGGCCGCCAAGCGACAACGCAGTGAATTTTTCCGGTCCTAGGCAGTGTTTGCATGGAAACATACAATACACCAAAAGCAGGAATGCAGGCAACAAAAGGCAGAGAAGCGAGGCTATTTGCAGTTTAAGGCGACTGCGAGGCAGTCTTGCCATGGAGGAAGAAAGTGGAATAAGGTCTGCTATCTGCAAAACGCTAAATCATTTTGAAAATTTCACATGTGCGCATTTCTTCACCTTTTGGGTAAATCCACAGTGAATATGGTGAATTTGTGGGGTACAAAACCGTCGTTGCGACGTTCCAAGGTTGATGTATCACCGCAAAACTCGGTCATCACGTTTTCTTTTTTCGTGGATTTTAATCGACCTGAGTCAGACCGTCAGACCACGCCATCGCGGCTGAAGCCGTGAATCCCGATCCAGTCGCTTAGGGGCATGTGAGATCCACGTGAATGTACTTCGGAGGTCGACCTCCTCAGTAGCCCTCTGGAAGATATTAACGTCGTTCCGCGAAGGCTGAACGATTGTTTTTACAACCCACGTACGTCTTTTCTTTAATTTCCATTCTACTCCAAACTGATAGCCATGACATCCAGTTTCTATACGAAGCCGATTTACTTGCCGACCACATCCCCATTCTTGCAGCTCCAGGAGAGGTTCTAGCGAAGGGTTCGCGGGTGGCGCTCAGATATGACCTATGTAAAAATAGTGGTATACACTATGGACGAACACCATTGGCGAAGTGTCAGCTCATCAGGAATCAGGATATGACTTGGCAGCGCGAGATGTGACTCCTTCTGACTCCTTACCAACATTATATAAGGTCCTGGGAACCCATTTAGTGGCAAAGGCACATACCTTCTCGTCCGACTTTCACCCCAAAAGCCTTCAGGGATGTCTCGATCGCCGCGCACTATCACCATTGACCAGTGGATCGACAAAGCTAGCCACCATGTCTGCCCACCCGTGGGTGATCCACATGTGCCCCATCGGTCACTGGAGTATCTACTTTGGCAAGACAACGTAGAATGCATCCTGAATGTGAAACAAAAGCAGGTAAGCAAGAGCTCAGTTTTATAAGCTTGGGGATTTTCTGACTCACTATTTTCATTAGACGCTTGTGGGAGGGCTGTTCCACTCCAAGGAATTCAAACTTACTCTCTGCCTTCATGTCCCTCCAAGCTCAGGATTCTTGGTGTACTACAGACACAGCCCTGTTGTGGTCATCGATGAATATACCGGAGAAGAAGAAGAAGCTCATGCACCAGAATGGGTTCGAGCACATCAACTTGAGCGCAGGTTCTGGCAGCAGCGCAGTTTAATGCTGGATTTGATGCTTTATTTCATGGCTGACCTACCTGGGAATGCCCGATTAGCTTCGAAAGTCGAAGCCTGGTGCAAGGCTATCTCGGTGAGTAACCTATACATACTAGACACAGAGTGATTACTTATCACCCAGTCAAAGGTTCCTGCATCTGGTATGACAACCTCTATCCGTCCACGAATAGATGTCAAGCACGTCTCTTTATACAATACGCGTGGACGCAAGCAGCGGGCATCTGAGCTTTCCGCCAAAGAGTCGCAGAGAGTGAGAAAGGCTCTAAATGCAGAAAGTTCACCTCTGCGAAGCCGAAAGTAAATGAGTGCTTACCAACCGTGTAATGGAATTATCTATTTGATATATCTGGAGTGCTGGTGATCGTTGGCGGAAAAAAAAGTGGGAAAAGAGTCGTTCACGAAACCAGGGTGAGGCAAACCAAATAGACCGATGCAAACGATTAGGCTCAACTTGAACGTTGGTATAGCGATTCGTCATTTTCATCATTTCACCGCTTTCCCCGATACCAGTCTGTCCGGCTTGTGCTTCAGAGTAGAGGGCAGGTATGTGTATACACCTTGCAAATAAATACAATTCTGCTCGTATAATGCATATGCCCATAATGTGAAACAAAAATTGGCCAAGTTATGTGATACAATGTCCTGTCATGGCTATCAGTTTGGAGTAAAATGGAAATTAAAGAAAAAACGCACTTGGTTATAAAAACAATCGTTCCGTTTTCGCAGAGCGACATTAATATCTTCGAGAGGGCTTGTCTACTGAGAAAGTCAGGTATCTCGAGGTCTAGAGAAGAAAAAAAGGAAAATCAGCACCATCCGACCGGTGAGAATCGAGATGAATTCGAACTTTGTCGCCCATAGGAAACATCCTTTCTCCGAGATTTTCCACATTCACTTCAGTTTCACCCATGAACAGCCCAATCGAGTCGTCCTCTTTGACGATAAGAACAAATGGACCGGAGATGCTGCATGCTCGGATCTTGGGGTACACAGAAGGTTTCCACGTCCATGTCTTTGATGCTTTGTCTCTTTTTTGCCATCTAGTGAATGAAACAAATAAGTATTCAAGATCAATGAAAGGTTGGTATAATACGCACGAAAGAGATGAATGAGTATCGAGAGAGAAACGCACCAGGTTCTAGGACCCTGATCGCGTTGGTCATGACATGTAGAATTGCAGTGCGTGCGTTGGAAGAATGGAGCAGCTCCAATGGTTGTCCCAGGTATGCGAGTCGTGATCGCCACGTCATTCTTGTTCGACCTCGTTGCAATCTGCAAAGAAAGCACAGGTCAGACAAAATCGATTAAAAAAGGGTAACATCGAGAAAAAGTAAACAAGAGCAACAACAGCATAAGATTTGTCGACAAGGAATTCGAAGAAGGATCAAAATGGTAATTAAAAAAATCAAGCAATCAAGCTAGAAGCACTGGCACGTACGCTCGAAAACCCGGGCGACCAATTTTTTTTTTTGAATCCTATTATGCTCGTTGGGCCTTTGGCCTATGTCGAGCGTCAACTATGTACGTATGTCTGCTTGTAACTAAATATCGTCTGTTTCTTCTAGCCCGACTATGTTGGCCTCCTGAGGTGGCTCGTATGCGAAATTCGCATGAATATGTGATGAGTAAGGTAAAATAGCAAGGTGAGGTGATGAGGTATTGTAAGGGTGATGGATAAGGGGAGGAGAGGGCTGCGTGCGTGCGAGGGGGTGCGAGGGGGGGAGGTAAAGAGGGGAAAGGGAGGGGGTGGAGTATGACAATGTGGAGTGTATCTACGGTTCGCCGGTTCGTCGTGTCGGTTTTCATTGGTCTTGGTCTTCATTGTCATTGGGCTTTTTTGTCATCATTCTTCGTCAACTTCTCTCGTTGTCTTCTTCGTGCTCTGCAGGCTTCCGTGCGTGTCCGTGAAGTGTCCGTGAATCGCTTTGTGTCGTTGATCCTTTGGTGGTTGACCCATTCTTCGTCCGAGTGGTTTTGAAAATTCCATAAATATCTGAATACATATTTTATTTCAGTATTGCCCACAATAACCGAAGCCATAAAAGATTCGCAACTCGACCAAAAATAAGTGCATTAACCCGGGTTAACCAGGTCAAAGAGGATCCAGGATATCCTAGGGGCGAAAAAAGCGCAGGGACACGATCCAAAGCAATACGTGGCGGATTAAGAGGAGGCAATTGTATTAGAAACCATTTAACCAGGGTTAACCGGGTTAAAGGCTATGGAAGTCCTCAAGGCGAATTAACCTAGGTTAACCAGGTTAATAGGCCTGCGTGGGGGTGGGCGATGAGGTATATGGTGAGGTGGACGTTGAGAATGCACCAAAGGCGACAGAAATGCATAGAAGAGGGAATGAACGCGCGATCCACTGAGGCGTATACTAGTAAGTCCTAAGTCTGATTAGACGAAGGTGGATCAAAACATGTAAACAATGTAAGTGACCGCATTTGTATTTATTTGCACACCACCCTCCAACTTCGACACGGTCACAACGGTTGGCATCATATCATTCATGATCAACACCATCATTCAAATTTCAAGTAAAGGAATTTGACCTGGTTATTCCAGGTCAAATTCTGTTCGCTTCGTTCCAACTACGCCACCCACCGTTTACCACTAAGGACGTCCCCAAACTACACCTTTTTGGCCTGGTTATCCCAGACCAAAACAAGTTCACCAATCTCATCATCGCTCGATTTGACCTGGTTATCCCGGATTAAATCTTCCAAAGGTCCTTTGGCCTGGTTATCCCAGACCAAAAGAAAAGCAGCTCTCTTCCTGGTCATCCGATATTTGCCTGTTTGCAATCAAGATTTTTATCTCTCCACGCGTTCAACTTTTTTGAACTGTACGTACGTTCTCTCATTTTGGGTCTTACATATAACTAACGGTGATAATATTATAATATTCTAGTGACTATCTGAAGACAAGCTCTCGCTTGTTTCATGTCTCATAGCCACAGCCAGCAAATCGATCTGGCCAAAGGCCACGCCTTTCTTCATAACGGTGTCATTTATTACTCCCCGAATTCGACACGTCCAATCAATGTGCCTGATCGTCCAGGACCGAGCTCACGCTATCGATTTCGTAACAAAGACGCGATATGGCAACGTTTTCACGACCCACAATGGTGGACTCTAGAATACTGCTTTCTCAGTTTTGTCCCGCTTAGACCCTCGTTCGAAGGGGATACTTTTGGAACCCTCCGAGATATCCTGCCATTTGTTGTGGAAGGGCTGGACGGCTTGTTCGGGCTGGAGACAAAGAAAATAACCCAGTGGCGCCAGCTTGAAGATTGGCTATTCTACGTATCTGCGCTTCTTGATCAAACGGTTGATACATACCCAGCGATGAAACCTATCCCACCCTCTTTCTTGGGTTTTGAAAAAAGATTCAAATCTGAACGTTCCGCACGACTTCGAGCCACCATCTCAAGAGATTGGTTCATCGTTTGCATGGGTCTATTATCATTCAAAATTGCTGCGGTGTCCAGTTGGTTCAATGTATTAGCAGAGAAGGGCGTACCTCAAATCTGGTTAAACGATTTGCAATTTTCCACTGCCTGTAACTTTTCCGAGAGTTGTCCCAGAGTCGGAATCATTTTAGATTGGCTCAACCCCGCCAAGAAACAACCCCCTGTTGAATGGTTTACAGCTCATCACGTCCCTGTCTGGTATCCATGGACTCGGGATCACGAAGTAGCGGCTCGAAACCCACGATTGTCAGATTTTCGACCTCCTGGGGAACTACTACAAATGGCGACAACGCTATCTCCCATCCCTCCTCCTTCACAAACTGTAATAGCGTCTTCTGTTTCTCCTCCTTCAAAATCCAGCGAAATATACTTTCAACAGCAGATGAAGATAAATAAGGAATTTAACGCAGCTCGGAAATCGTACATCATGACCAAACCATGGGCGGCATTTTTTGAAGCACGTTCCAAGGCAGAAGCTGAACTACAAACGGAGACACCCCAGCAACGCCAAAGGCGATTAAATCGTGAAAAACAGAGACCCATTGTTTCATCTGGGTCTGAGGCCTATGAATGGGTTTGGAGCCAGGAAGATCCCCTTATCCTCGTCCGCACACGTCTACGAAAAAGTGAGCGACAGGAAATTGTCGAAAGTTACGAGATAAATCAACGCCGGTATGATTCGTTCAAGGACGAATGGGATGTGTGCCATTATTTTGGTTCCGAGGATGATTGCAATACTCCGGACTCCGATGATGAGGAAACTGACAATATATCGGAACGTTGGGGAGAGGGCTCCGATTGGAACATGAATGAGGGTGGGATTGAAGAGGATAATGACGATTATGATGTTCAGCGAGAACAAGCTTCGCACTCGGAATATATCTCAACTCGCCTCAATCAACTCTCTGCCAGCGACAACCCAATTTCTTGGCCGACCAGCCAATTCCGATCTGAGATTGAGGTGGACCTGACTGGGAATCTCCGTCCCTTCGAGATCTTGGAACACCTGCAACTGTTTTACGGCTATATTCCTCCTCTAAACAAAAATTCGTCATCGTGGACACGAAATGATTGGGATGATAGCATAAAAACTATCGGATGGTATGCAGGTGATAAGAACCCACCCCTCAAAGAGTTTGAGGCAATTGTTATCCAATTCGTCAAAGATTTCTGTTCTCCCAAAAATTTCCCTCCTAAAAACTGTGATTTACATTCCAACAATTATCGTGCTATCACCTTGTCCGACCTGAAGAAAGTCTTCCGCTTGATGTGCCCCCCGGACAATAAAATATTATATATCATCAGTGAGAAATACTTAAAGGATGGCGAAGCTTGCCCCTACTCAATAACTCTCACCGATGCAAGGGACGCACTTTTCGTTTACCGCCTTCTCGGAGTTACAGATTTTACCGCGATATCTCTGTGTGAGTTTTTGTTGGAAAACGGGATTACGTTTAGGACGCTCCAGCATCTGGAGCACATTCATTCCACTCGAACGCTCAACAATGACTCCATTGTATTACCGATGCGCTTATCATACTACCTCTTCGGCCCAAATGATTATGAGGCTTACGTTCGTCATCGTGCTCAGTTGCTCACGTCGCCACGAGGTCGCGCCGCCCTGTTGCGGGGTGGAATCATTTCTCGGATAGCCAGGGAACACATTTCGATTGATTCGGCGCTATTTGGACCTTCTTCAGCCGTGACCGTGCATCGTCTTGGATCATATGTCACCAAAATGGATGGAAAAGAATTTTGGGATGACGATCTGACGGATAATGAAATCGGGATTATCTGCGGCGTTCATCGATGTTTCACAGGTATGCCCTTGTGAGAATTATATATAAGCTAACTGATAATAACAATGTTTCTAAGGTAAAGGCATGCAAATTGCATACAATTCGTGGTGGCCAACGCCGACTCACTGGGACAACCTCAATGCCTGTGGTTTGAATTGGGGTCACTGGACGCAATTTGATGAGGAATGGTATTTATCACGACTCAGAGACATTGCAAAAGGTGCGAAGGATGGCGTACCTTTGTCAGGAAATACATGGCGATCTAAATTACGAGGCATGGGTGCTGTGAGGATATTTACCAAACACGTTTCAGACTCGTCTAAAGAAGTATTCAACCTGGCCAATTGGTAATGTCATTTTTTTTTGTCGAACTACGTCTGTACTAAACGAATACCGCTTCAATGTTCTTGTGCTTGTTGCATTTTTGCAAATATTCTTGTGAGCAATTTTTATAAGTGACTTTCCTTTGAGAATTGTGGCACGTGACTGTTGAAAAGCATTCGCGCGTGCCGTTGACTTGAATTTCTTCCCATCCACTCACTACAACGGTTTTGACCTAGTTAACCTAGGTCAAACGATTTCTCTCATCGACATCACAGTTTGATCTGGTTAACCCAGGTCAAACATCCCTTCCTTCGTCTTCGTGTTCTACAGTGAGGGCGATGGTCTATTTACGAACCAAGATCCCATGTCACTTAAATTAATCAATGACCGAATCTACCGACACAAAGCATTACGGGTAAATTATACGACATACAATGCCTGGCGTGCCCAAGATTCGCTTACCCACGTATACATGGGGATATCATGGTGCTATCTCGGGATGATTCACATCCTTATTGGTATGCTCGAATCGTTGGTATTTTCCGTGCCATGGTCATGCAAACTGGTCCAAAATTCAAGTCTCAAGAGCCGAAGAAGATGGAATTTCTGTTCGTGCGGTGGTTTGGCTTGGATAACGAAGAAATTTGCGGATGAAAGGCTAAAAAATTATATCAGATTGGTTTCGTTGAAGGTGATGCGGGCCCATTTGGTTTTGTTGATCCTGCAGACGTCATTTGTGCTGTTCACCCTATCCCTCGGTTGCACAAGGTTGGACAAAGGATCTAATGGGGCCTTCCATCGCTCGGTCTGTTCTTGAGATGAACTAGATATACAAGCGCGAAAGGAAGCATCAAACATAGAAGAGGAAGAGCTGGGTGACGAGGAAATAAGTGGAAATGAATTACCGAGGTCGAGCATAGAGGATGAGCTAGACGAAGTTGACGAAGAGGGAGACCACTCAGAAACCGAGGCCAACCTGAGTACGAGAAAATGTTGGTTGACATCTACATATCTGCAACCCATCATCGCTGCAGCTCTGACGCTGTTCTCTATGTCCCCTCCGCTTCTCTTCATTTCATAGGGGCTCGTCAAGCTGGCATAGATTGTACGCCAATGAATCGCTGCTTCTATTGAAGAGAGAGAATATGTCGTTGAAACACGAATGGTGCGCTTTCAATGGGTCACTATTCGTCATACCCTGCATCCTCATGGGTTTTCTCGAATGTAGACTATGAGACTTTGACAGTCTACAGATTCAGAGACAGTGCTCATCTGGACTCTTTCCGAAGGCTGCGTTTTTTTCACAATGGATTCGCAAGTCACGATTCTCGAGAGAGACCGGCTTCAACTTTGACAGCATCTTCCTACGCACCACCCCAGGGTCACTAAAGGCACCAGTCGAGGGAACACAATGTCAGAATCTTTGATGACGCATGTTTTCGAGTCATTTCTGAACGCTCACAGGGTCATAATAACCAAGTCTGAGTCGCATACGAGTCACACGTATAAAATGCTGTTGTTTTTCTCCTTGCGGATTCATTCTCGCAATGGCCTCTCCTGTCTCAGGTGTTGCCATCCAACGTCAAAACCTAGCACCGACTTCTGCTCCTCAGCCACGCCGACCACTTCGAAGGGAAGGAGCTATGATTTTCCTTTCGCCGGTGGAGCAAGCCTCGCAGGACGCCATGTTGAGGTCTAGCCCAACACCTGAACCAGTACTCGGAAAGCGACCACATCAAGAGGACGACAATGGCAACGACGACCACGAAGATACGTCCACTCCTCCACCAATGCAGCCCCAAACATCTTTACCCTCCATCAATGGCGTAACTGCCGCGGCGTTGCGATATGCGACACACAAGAAGCTACGTCCTGAGCAGTGTGACGAGCTTGAAGCCTTCTTGCTGGTAAGTAGTTGCCTCGTCAGTGAATCTCGTCTGAGCACCGCCCAGGACACAGCGCCAGGCCGACAAGCCAAATTGTTCATCACTATTTTGTCACTTGAAAACAAGGTTGACGCGTTTCGATCGGCTGCGCCACCTTACCAAGTGTCCGAAGAGCTGAAGGTATGTTTTGTCTTGATGCGAACTTTAATGGATGTGCTAAACGGTTCTTAACAGACTAATATTAATAACTACGCTTTAGCTGTTCTTCTTTCCGTCAACGTCAGTGCCTACAAGGGCAACATCCCCCGCAATTACATTCTGGTCTGTTTTCTTTCACGGCACAACCATCATCTTGGCGGCTAACATCTCAGCAGGACATACTCAAGCGCTTTGATTTGCCAGTGGGCATCGAGCACGGCTATGCTAACTGGGAGAAGATCACAACATCTGTTAGTTATGCGCTTACGCAAACCCGAGCAAAGCTCAAGAAATTAGTACGTCATCAGAATATAACTCTTTTTCAATGTGATACTCATCTACCATTCTGAAGATCAAAGAGAGCATCAGCTCCAACACCAACATCTTTGCTCTTTCACAAGCAATTGTTCACTCCACTCCTTGTCGTGTGACGGTTCAGCTTTGTGCTCGAGTTGCACTCATGGTATGCCTTACCTTGTTTTTAGTCATCAATGCCGTCTGAATTTGCAATAGCGTGCGATCCATCAAGAGTGTTTGGGCAGCGAGAAATACTGGGATCATATTGACGACCGTCTTGCCCTGATGCGCAAAATTGCCGGGGGATCCACAGCTAAGTACGTATATCCTCTCTTTTCTTCTGAATATATATTCACATTTACATGCAGAGCTTTCAACGAGATCCTCGAGACTGATCGAACTACTTTTGGCGCAGATGATGACTATGATATTGGGGATGTCGTTCCTGATGAGTTGCAACAGAGAGTAGATGCTGCGGTCGCCGGAACAGCATATGAAGAGTAATCATCATACAGGCCTGATATAGAGGCTTATCACATTAGAAGCGAAGAAAAGGCTGAAAGAATACTACATACCTATGAGTCAGATAACAAGGTCGGCACATTGCTGCCCGCTATTGAGCATGACTTGATATGCTACATGACGCGGTGATCTGACCAGGAGGTGCATCATACTGTGCGGAAAACGACGGATAGCGGATAGCACAAAGCCACCTACCACCGACTGAGCTTCCGTAACTCAGGTCAAGCACACTGTTAACAATGTCGAACAAACACCGGATAGTTATGCCTTAGAATTGTGCACACCTTATGAAGATAACACGTTCAACCCAGATTGACGTGGTTGTCACGATGTCCAAATCAATCTGGAGTCAACAAGCAGGACTCGTTGACTCGACTTTTCAAAACTTCATGTGAAAATGCCGGTGAGGGCTTATTGAAAATGAAAATGACTCATTACAGTGTATATATATCGGCAGATATACCTTGTAGTTGGCATCCCCCAATTTTTGCTTCTATGCCCCCGAACTCCTCACATCCTTGTGCTTCGTCCCCGCTCCCTCCAATTGCGTCCTCTCACATTGAGGGTGACCCACCCGATGACACACCAGAACCTATGGGTACTGCATACTGGAAACGAAAGTACCAAGCACTCCAGGAGGAAACCAACACATTAAAAAAAGCATCTAAACGGAAAGGAGAGTGAGTACAGTTGAGGATTTTTTTCTCTTGTTTTCACTTACTAACTTGAGCTTGCAGAAGGACTCCTTCCATAAGCCAACTTGGTCGAGGCATACGGAAGGTCGTTTTCATTTGCGGGGATATCAAGGACTTGGTGCTTGAAGCTGACAAGCACATCGAGTTCCTCGATGATGCAGATGCCTTGGCTGATGACTTTGACGGCCTTGATGAAGAACAGGTTGAAGAGTTGAAGCGCGAGTGTGTGACTACCTATTGTTGTTGATTTCATTCGCTGACCCGACCCATCATGGCCAGTTGGGAGCGCAGCCACAAAGCTTTGCAAGAACTCTGCCGTCTGATTCCCAACTTTCAGAAAAAAATCGATGAAGCTGAACCAGAGGATCTCTCTGAATACTATTCACAGGTGCGTTTCACTATCTTGACAACCTTTTCATCTAAACAGAAGTCCCCCAGCTCCAGACTGGTGCCAACAATGCACGTAGCGATGACCTCAATCGCATCCGGGACTACTTGGCCGATTGGTTGAATCAGTCCCAACCGCGGCCTTCTCCTCCCCTCGCCAAAGACAAGCGCAACAATCGTGGAATTTGTCACGATGTTACTGGCCGTCTTCTCTGTCCAGCTGAGTTTGATTGGGATGATCCAGAGTATGTCCAAGTTTCTATTTCTCATTCCTTCAGTACTGCCAGTGATCTGATGGTCGATTGAAGAGTGCGGGCCAAGCTGAGAGCTGGTGATGAACATTATGACTGGCTAAGCAGTAATCATGCAAGGGCCTTCTATGCAAACCACAAAGCTGACCCCAAGAATCTTGAACATGGTTTTTTGAAGAGCTCCCTCCTGGTTAAAGTACGTGATCCGAGTTAATTGTTGTGCTGTTCTTTTTTCATTTTTTTTTCTCCGTCTACAAGGTATACAAGAGTATCTTCACATCGCCATCCTCAGCGGCAGATGACTGCGAATCAGAACCTGAAAACGAAGCGCCTTTGAAGTCGGCCAAGCTTTCCCAATCCCGAAAAAAGGCAACGAAACGCAACGTCGCATCAAAACTTCACATGAACGATAAAGTCACTCCGCGGTCAATTGCCTATGCTGCAGTCCAGGTATTTGACTCGATGCATTTTGTTAGAATACCTGCTCATCTCATGTTTATCTCTACTCCAGCTTCACTTCAATTTGCAGACTGCTGAGCGATGGTACGAAATTTATGGAGGGTTTGATTACCGTGGCCTCTACAACTACATCGTTGACTTTTTTGAAGACGTGCAAGAGAGCCCTGCAAAGAAACGTGCACAGGACTTACTTAATTGGTGGTCTTTGTAAGTCTGCTTTAGCCTTTCCATGGTCTTGAATTATCGTTAACCTACGTTTGTCTCATAGAAAAGTCTTCCCAGCTGCCGCCACTCGCCAGCAGTCCAGCACTGCTTCTTCTCGCAAGGCTATGAAGGAACAGCGCGCTGCTCGCAGCTGATGCAATCTTGGACGTCTTCAGGGAATGGGAGCAGCAAACGTTTGAGATTGTGGTGCCGAATGATAGATTGCAATTCTGGTTGTATTTGTATCGCATATCACACTATATATGTCTTGAAGTCTCGAAGATATTGATTTTGGCTTTTGTGCCTGCATACACATTTCCTGCACAATGTACAGCATGGCCCGGGCTTGAGCGTGGCGTTGTCCTCTCAAAATGCACTGGACATACTTACCCTTGAATGTGCATGTGATGTCACGGTCACATGTACATGCACTGCAAGTCTCTATCCCAATCTATCTTAACTATTTATGCTCATATTTGTACGAAATAGGTTTTCCTGTGTAGTTTATCCTATCTGAAATCCATTGCAAGTAAAATAAATTGGGATGAAGGTGCTTAACCACTGTTCCAAAACCAATCTTTGATCTCACCGAAGTTGTAGGCTAATGTTGTGACGAGGTGACAAGTCACACTGCTCAACTCTTTCAATCTTCGTCGTTATCTTTTCTGCGGGGTTCTTGACATTCGACTCGCCCGCCCCTGAATTTTGACGCGAACGCATGAAATGGTAGGTTGTTGGCGTTGGCGGCCGCATCCTTGCGTTGTCGTTGGTAAAAGGAGGCGAAGGTGAGACTTCTAAACATCGATTTGTGAGCAAAATGTTCCTCCTTTGTCCACCGAAATCTGATGATATTTCATGTAGCTAACCATCCTGAGCTGCCTCATTCTCCCCGTCGCCTGCAGAGTATTTCTTGCCTATGGAAAAGTTTTCCTCCACTGATTGAATAATGTATGTTTTTGTCCTTCCTCCACTCACAGTTCGCAATGCTTAATTTTCATGAAGTACGGTCTCCGCGAGCCAGCTCCTATATACTCTCTTGTTGACCAGTTTGATGGCAGTAAATCCTTGGTCTGGGCCGATGGCACAAGCGGCACAAGCAACCCCTCGCCCTCGGATATCATCGCGAGAATCACGTCCAACTTCACATCGACCCAACTCGCTGGCTTCAAACCTTTCTGATATTTCCTCCTCGTGTCCTCAAAACTTCAACGCCCTCAGTTGGGTTCACGGATATTCCACCGGTGAATGCGGGCAGGACGCGACCTGTGAATTATACAATTTTTGCGGATGCGAGTCTTTCGTCTATTGATGTGGAGCATCACACAAGCGATTTTGAAAGGAGAGTTTTTGCTTTGCAGTGGGCAGTGGACCAGGTGCGCTTTCCCCTTCCTGCCCTCCATCGTACTCCAGCTGAATAACGACCTATATTCACAGGCTATCATCGAACTGCAGACTGGAATTCTACAACAAACTCCCTTGTGATATTGAATCCTTCGTTCCAGGACAGATGGGAGGTTTTGGAGTTGGAAATTCCGGTGCATTTTGGGTTCAAGGACTTACTGTCGTCATTGGTGGCGAGCGAGGGGCCTTGGGGGGGCGCAAAATACTCCGGCTTGGAAATCCTTGCGTACTCTTCGCCTCACGGCCACTTACGAAGATTCTTCGCTTACACCTGCGAAGAGCGCTGGGTCTTTCTTGTTCGGCGGAAAAACTATCCAAGCGCCGAACCTGAAGGACCTACGGCTGAATTTAAGGACGGCCGTCAAACCTACCCCAATAGTAATCCCTTCGACAAACATTTCTCCACAACCCTTCAGCTTCGACGCTACTTCTTCGTTTAGCTCGATTCAGCTTACGCCTCCGTCATCCACCATAACTCGTCTTTGACTTGATACATACACGACCACGCCACAACTCCTTTTCCTTTTTTCTTCTGCCTCCGGATTGGAGATATGTGATATCCGACTACACGCAGACGTGATGGACGAAGAAGATTTGAACGCATCACTACCACTTGCTGGCCAAGTTCCTCTTCCCACTCCGACCCCCTTTGTTTGCGACCACACATCCGAACGCTCATGCTTGACCTGGTTAACCCAGATCAAATATAGAGCTCGGATTTTCACAAGCAACGTGGTATTTGAGCAACCTAGATCAATCCTTGACGTCTCTCTCAGCCAGCCGCTGGGTACCCAACGTTCATTTGTTCCCTGGTTTTCCAGAGTCGAGCTCTTGTATATCATTTGACCTGGTTAACCCAGATCAACTGGTCGAATTCTTCATGGCAAAGCAAAGTCAGTGCCTGGGCTGCAAAGAGAAATTTGGGAATGGCCGACCTTATTCTGTGTGCACCTCGTGTTGTGCAAGTCCCTCGGTTCGGGGCAGCGAATATGGCCTTGAAGACTGCGGAAAAGTCAGAGTCAAAAAAGAAGTATGCTGCAATGCGCAGGCAGAGAGTTGGCGGAGGAAGCAGAATCGAGACGCCATTTGAAGGATTCCCATCCAGCGTATATTTCATTTCACTGTTTCATCCGGGCCTGAGTCACCCAAATTAACCTCATGACTGTTGACCCGGGAAATCCAGGTTAATGCGTCTCTGGCCACCTCGATCCTGATTGACCTGGTTAACCCAGATCAATGCGCATGTACCCACATTACTATGGCCATCTTAAAAAAAACGACGGCGTCGTCCTCCTTCTGAGATCAGTATTTCAAGCAGTCCGCACACACATTGTGCACTCACCGCTTTGTGCTTCTTCTCTTAATTAACCTTCCTCAAATGGGTTGAGGTCGATCTTGGTTATCGTATGTTTCTTCGTCGCATTTAACCCTCAAAGTTGGCTGATTCTTGCCACAGCACGTTGCCTCGCCCATTCAATCGTGAAGATAAGGGCTTCTTCAACCAATCCAAGTAGAGTTCCAGCGTGTCTTCACATCGCCATTTCGGCAGAAGGAGCGTTGTCGAACGATCTTGAAGGCGAGCTTACAGAACTAAAGTTTCATCAGTGGGACAGGGGATTTTCGGTATGTCTTTCACTTACTTTGATGGGTATTCGGGACGACTTTCTCTTTCAGTTCCTTTTCTTCTTCACGAATCAATTCAATCTCATCGATCCTTCGATTTTGGGATCCTCGAGCCAACACACCTCAGCAAGGATTACATGATCAGATATACGCGATCGACCATATTCTTCCCCAGGACAATATGCTGACCAGCCCTCGCGTCGTGTCGCACTTCCTTTGAATAGGTGGAGGGGGCGGTTTAGCGACCTGCCTTTACTTCCAACAGCACCCACTGATCAAGGACGCAAACTCGCGCTGGAAGGGAGGCATCCACTATTTATCGACGAGAGGTCATTTTTTCTTATACCGAAAGATGGAGCGGCGTACCCGGTCGAGATCATCGTAGACAGTAGTGTTTAGACTGGCGATGGCGCAGACGGCTGTGGCAAGCGTGTCGATAAATATCTGGGGCAGCCATGTTTTGGTGGGTACTTGCGTGGGGCCATCAGTGCTACTGAAGGCGGCACATGTGAAAGTGGAAGTTGAGGAAGTCGATGTGACTGCCGCAGTGCAGGACGATAATCAGATCAGATGAATTATGATGACGAGGATGGATGTTTGTGCCTCTCTTTTTGGTTGTTGCGGGCGATACTGAGCCGAAAAATGTATCCAGATATCTATGGAATCTCCAAAATCACTACTACTAGTACTCAGACGAAGAATGGGTCGACGCCACCAATGGAACACAACTTGCTGACAAGGGAGCAAAAAGCAGTCTGTAATTCACCTTTCGTTACGCGATTCTCTGCCTTCCTATGAGCCAATTGCCAGCGTGACATTTTTGTTGGCGAACAATGGTGTAGGTCCTTGTTCAATATCCATCACTGTGGGTATGCCATTCTTACCAACCGCCTAATTTCTTCCCAGGTTCATCTTGTTACAGAACCTGTTGCGGCAACAGGATCAGAGATCAGTGGTGGTTCCACCTCCTCCAGATATTTTTCCCTTCTCTTTCGTTGTTCAACATCATCTTTGATGCTTGGATCTTATACCAGCACGACCTTCTGGCCAATGCAACTCCTTCTCATTGGTGGCGCTTGTGAGCTCTGGCCCCCTGCCGATACGCCAACCTATAAGGGCGAGTGGAACATCATATGAAAATCGGATGAACATGCTCCATGCGGAGATGGACGTCTTGATTATGAGCACCATCAATTGGTCGCGCGGGTTTCTAGCTTAATTGCTTGATTTATTTTTTCTTTACTTCAATCCCGAATTATCAAGGCACAACCTGATCATCACAGAGACCCTCGTAAACGTGCTCGTTCTGACTCTGTGTCATAGATCACTCCATGTCGCATATTCACATCTATTCGTATTTTATTAATCAACCATCGACTCGAGGCGTTATAATGGGAATCAATGAGCCAGATTTGATGTCAAAGGCGCCCAACCATGTACATATTATATATGTGTTCAGTAGGAAAACGCAACAATGCAGAAGCATCTGGCTGTAATCTTTTGGCACTACTTATATGGCAAAACTCTGCCTATATATCAATCGCTGTCATCTTGAGAATATAGAGCAACGGACTCAACCTTCACCCAAAAATATTCGCTGGGGTCTCGTGCGTGAATTATGAAATCATGTGAATTACGAAATCATGTATATTAATAATTAGCGAATTGCGGTGAACCTGGGTCTCCACGGACCACGAACCTCTCTCCAGGTCTCCAGTGAACGTATATATATAGTACTATCGTGAGTCTGCTTCATATTCGTGATTCGTGAATGCCAACCTCTCTGCGTTATATTGATCATAAGCCCTCACCGCAATACGTCTAGTTCGATCATCGATCTCGTCACCATGTCGCTTGGAACCGAACCAGGTATCCGGACCAGGGACCTGCCACCTGACGCGACGTTAGAAAATCAAGCCCTCGGAAGCCTGTCGTTTGAAGATACTACGGAAGGTCAAACTGAAAGCCTGTCGGACGAAGATACTACGGAAGGTGAAACCGAAAGCCTGTCGGACGAAGATACGAGAGGTCAAGCCCAAGGCTTGACGGACGTAGATCAGGAAAGCACAACTCAAAGCTCGTTGGACGACGGTCTGGAAGGCCCGGACGGAAGCGACTCCGATGAAGAGTCTCTATTTGCCCTTAACTCGTCGGACGAAGGTCTGAACAAAGGCAGGGACGAAGCTTTGGAACTAGATTATGAAGCCTTTCGGACCATTACCAGCCTCCTTGCCCTCACCCAGACATG
>Ga0307509_10003321_pt1 | contig 24617 bp, 21 predicted proteins | sample 10_EM_MG_FD_202245 | JGI IMG/M metagenome (GOLD analysis project Ga0307509, IMG submission 202245) | Populus trichocarpa ectomycorrhiza microbial communities from riparian zone in the Pacific Northwest, United States - 10_EM | ecosystem: Host-associated > Plants > Roots > Unclassified | place... | reverse complement strand
GAACCCTAACTTGAATGAATTGCAGATTTATACGGTCGAGGGTACAGTGATACCCCCCTAACCCCACACGACCACCGACTCTTCTCCTCACAAATCATCTTTGCCCTCTCCTCCTCTGCCCTCCACTGGACCAACTTTACCCTGATCGGTTATTCCCTCGGTGGGGGAATAAGCGTCTCCTTCACAAACCACTACTCCCATATGATCGACGAACTGATCCTCCTCGCTCCGTCTGGAATTCTGAAAAAGTCCCGTCTAAGCCTCCTCCGACGAATGGTGCACTCGGGGTGGATCCCAAACGCGTTCGCAACATTTCTGGTAGGCCGCCAACTGAACGCAAAGCAAACACAGAATCACTCTCGCCGCGTCGCAAGCGACCCGATGGATAGGGCTGTAGTTCTGGACGTTCCCAGTATAGCGGAGTGGCAGAGTCGTGAGCACCGGGGATTTTTGTATTCGTACACCAGCTCGTTCAAATACGGACCAATATACGATAGACAGGAGGAGTGGGCAATTGTCGGGGAATATCTGCGCGAAGCTGGGAAGAGGATTTTGATTCTGCTTGCTAGGAATGATACGGACATTTATCCTGCATTGCTGCCCGAGATGCTGGAGTTGTTACGCGGTGGAGAACACGGGGGGAAGGAACCGGAGAGGGTTGTAGGCATTGTGGTGGACGGAGCAGACGATTTCGTTAGAATGAAGGGGAGAATGTTAGCCGGACATATAGAAGAGTTCTGGAAGGACTCGAAGAACATGGATTGGGTTTATTAGCTGGCATATAGCTCTCACGATGAATAAATACCATAGATGCATTTCCCAAGTTGCTCAAGATGGTGTATGCCCACCACACCGTAAAACCCAGCACCACTCTCCAGAGCGAGCCAAGCTCCCCACAAGAACAAAGCCCTTGTCGCGGACGGAGCTCTGAGACCTTTCCACAATGAGCTCCACATGCTATCAAGACATCTCTTTCCCCACATATGCTAACTTTACAGGCAAATCAGACACCGGGTCCAATCTAAGAGCGCAGCCGTATATATAACCGTCACGTGGTTTAAAGCAGCAAGGTACAATAGGAGCGCGAATACCGAGTTTGAAGTTGGAAATTTTTTTAACAATACAGAAGTATTCGTCCTCGAGATTAGTGCTGGGATTTCGAGCGTGAGGCCTTTCTCGCATTCAAATCTGGCAGAAAGGGCTCCTCCCCCCGAGCTAAATGCCTCTACCATCAGAATGAAGTTGAAAAGGGGAAGGAAAAAGAGTGCCCACTCGTGCCTGAGAAAGACGCAGCCATTGATTGGTCAGATGGAAAGGGAAAACATGGCCATAGGGTAAAGCTCTGTCTGAGGGATAATTCTAAAGTACCCCCACGAAGGGTTTCGTCCGACACCGGTTTTTGTACCGGATTCAGCGAGGGGTGGGCGTTTCCCAATTGACAATTCTCGGGGCTGCCCTCTTAGAAACGCTCCACGGTAAATCTTTCCACCATCTAGATAATTGCTATGGAATTAAATATCTGGGGGTAGAGGTGCCAGGGACTAAGTTGTGTTCATCGGTTACAATTGCATCCACTTGTGTGAGAGTGACCTAAATCTACATCAGGCTCCAGAGAAAAAAGTACCGGAATATGGTGACAAATACCTTGCGCCTAAATGTTTTCTCCACCCATAGTATTTGGAATTCTACAATACCGCCCACATCATCTACAGGCTTACTAATGGGCTACTACATTTTGGTAGATTCCATACCGGTAGCTGTTGTGTTGTGAGAGCGGGTAGTGAACATGAATGCTTTTTGGTGATAGAATGGGGACACCAACAAAACGTTTTGACCTGGTACTTTAGATCCAAGAGACCTCCACTACAACTGTGGAATATCTAACTTAATTCTGGTACGTGGCCTACCCACATACTCTAGACGGTCCCCACTGATTGGCCCTAGGACCAAGGTTGCTCATATTTGGCCAATTTGTGGTGGACAATGTACTGTACCCGCACCGGTATTTTGGCATGGTGTGCCTTTGGATGTTTCGCGACGGCACCGAGCTTGTGGACCGAGTCGAAACATGGCCGGATGTACGTCTAAGACAAGAGGAACCGTTATTTTTCTACTTTGCTCAAATTATCAAGAGTTTTTACAGTCGTAATATCAGATTAGCGTGGCAGTTGTATCCGTCGGCCGCGCTCGGGTGCAGTACTAACTTAGTACTCTTGGACATCGTAGCTATGATACTTGGGAGAGAGAGGTGCCAGTACTGGAGTAGAGTAAGTTATTGGGATGGATAAAAATGGTTTACTCCGGAATTCACACTAGCCTTCCCGCACCAATCTCTCATAATACGAAGCCGATAACATGGGGGTTCAGCGAACACTCCATGAAAACTGACTTAGTAAGCTGCGATTTTGTTTGGGCTGTTCGTTGAGCCTCGTTGACCCCTCTCCCCCATGTTAGGCGTCACGAGCTGAGCATGCGAACCTCGGTGAATGTATTACTAATACCACAAGTTGGTTCCATCCCCATGCTCACGTTACACAAGACAACCGAGGCTCAGCTGAAGAGGGAGAAGGGGGAAAGAGAAAAAGACTCGCCCACCGGTACGGTGGTTTACTGTATCGGCATCGGCGCCGTAGTGGACGGGACACTTCAGACAAACCAACACGCAGTTGAAGCTGCATCCGATCACCACTTGAGCTCCTTCCCCCCCCTCCCCCCTTCTTCCTTTCCCCACATCCCTTTTCTCCTCAGCATCTCAGTTCCTGCTATTGACCTTACCCATTCGTATCCCCCACGGATAGGGCGGCGGAGACACACATACCCGGGCGAACATCCTACCTTACCTCACTACTGCACTCTCTCTCCTGGCACCAACGAGCATCAAAAAAGCAAAACAGACAATGGCACCGCCACTGGCTCTGCTGGCTGCGGTTCTGCCGCTGCTCTCATACCTAGACGCAAAGCACCAGTTGACATATGATTGCAAGGTGATCTCCTCGTTTTTATTCGCGCGCATTCGGTGTGTGCTCCTGGAACGCCGCGAGCGATTAAGTCCCTTCTACTGTATCGAGAACCATGCTCTCTCGCCAGCCGATCGCGACCGTCCGTACCTAATCTACCAAGGCCGGGAATACTCATACAAGGAAACTTACGAATTAGCGCTCAAGTATGCTGCCTGGTTGCGCGAACGATTCAATGTCCAGAAAAATGAGATCATCGCGTTGGACTTCATGAACAAGCCGGCTATGGTATGGATCGTGTTGGGATTGTGGGCCCTGGGTGCGAAACCTGCATTGATAAATTATAATCTTGATGGGGATAGGCTTGTACATTGTGTCAAGATATCGACGGCTAGGCTTTTGTTTATTGACGTGGAAGTTAAGAAGGTCCTGGAGGGCGCCGAAGGGGAGGAGACGAGGAGGAAGTTGGAGACTGCTGGGACGAATCGTGAGATCGTAATCTTTGATGAGGCTACCGAGAGGGTTGTGGAGACCTGGAGAGGCTTTCGCCCGGGAGATGAGGAGAGGAATGGGTTTAAGCTTCCTGATATGGCCATGCTGATATATACCAGGTGAATTCCACTTCCTCATTTTGGTACCGCCACGATCCGGTTGCTAATCGACGAGAATCTAGTGGGACAACCGGTATGCCAAAAGCCGCCGTCGTATCCTTCATGAAAGTACACTATGCTGGCCACTTTCTCAGTTCATGGGTTGGATTAAAGAAATCTGACAGGTTTTACACCTGCATGCCCTTGTACCATACTGCTGCCATGCTTCTTGGCTTGGTTGGTGCTATGACGGTCGGTTCCACTCTTGTCCTAGGGCATAAGTTTTCCACCAAAACCTTCTGGCCAGAGGTTCGCAGTAGCCAGGCTACTGTCCTCCAATATGTAGGCGAGACATGTCGTTACCTGCTTGCGGCCCCACCTTCCCCGGACGATAAAGATAACAATGTGAAAATTGCTTTCGGCAATGGCTTAAGACCGGACGTGTGGGTTCGCTTCAAAGAGCGCTTTGGTATCCCCACTATCGCCGAGTTCTACGCCAGTACCGAGGGCACATCTGGATCTTGGAACCTTCAGAAAGGAGAATGGGGTATCGGCGCAGTAGGCCGTAATGGCTCCGTCATCTCACTGTTATTAGGAGGTGGCGTCAAAATCGCAAGAATGGATGCTGAAAACAAAGAACTCCTCCGTAATGCGAATGGCTTCTGCGTTCAATGCGACTTCGACGAGGCTGGCGAGGTTCTGTTCAAGTTGGACCCTAACGATATCGAGAAGTCCTACCAAGGTTATTTCCAGAACCCCAAAGCCAGTGGCGAGAAAGTTATTCGGTAAGCCCCCACTTCCAGTCTTTTGACCTTTAGCTAATCGCAGGTAGTGACGTATTCCAAAAAGGTGACGCCTATTTCCGCACAGGTGACCTCCAGAAGTGCACCCGAGACGGACTCTGGTACTTTATAGACCGAATCGGCGATAGTTACCGCTGGAAGTCCGAAAATGTCAGTGCCTCCGAAGTCTCCGATGTCTTTGGTTTGCACCCTGCCATCGTCGAGACTAACGTTTACGGCGTGGCCTTACCTAACCACGACGGCCGCTGTGGGTGCGCTGCTATCGTCATATCGCCTCATACCAGCGACGACGAGGTTCGCCGGGAACTAAGTAAGTGGGTTACTAAACTCCCGCGATTCGCTAGGCCAATCTTCATTAGGGTAGTTAAGGCACCTGGGGGACTCGAGAAGACGGGGAATTATAAGCTTATTAAGGGAAGATTGAGGGATGAAGGGGCAGACCTGGAGAGGGTAGGGTCCGTAGGGGACGTGCTTTGGTGGTTGAAGGATAATGAGTATGTTCCTTTTGGGAAGAGGGATTGGGAAGGGATTGTTGGGGGGAGGGTTAGATTGTAGAATTTTCACTTGCTCGCTAGGCGGGATTGATTGGGTAGTAGATGGGTCCTGATGTCCCCGTATATCCTTCTTTTTCTCCCTTTCTTTTTTCTGAGTTTTTTCTTCCAGCTGTATTTCTGTTATCATGGGCGCTGAGCATGGGCAGGGCCTCATGTCGCAAGTATAGGGTGAGGGATGGGAAATAGGGAAAAGATGAATAGTTAAATTAGCTGGCTAACTCCTGGCTCGTGAGCAGGGCAAATAAGGTGTAGTAGTTTACCAGTGGTCCAGACTAAACGAGGGAATGCCTAATGTCATTTATGAGTTTAGTTAACTTGTAGACCAACCCATTAGCCCATGGCCCGCCTGTACTAAGAATACTATGCCCGGGATTCCATCGCAAGGCATGCCCATGGCATAAGTCTCTCTACGGTACCCGGCGTTGGAAGGCATTCTGACTTGGAGAATGAGATAATTGTGCCTCAGGCACGGCACCATACCGGCAGTGCTCGGGATTGTGGGGTGGGGTACTTGTGAGGTTTACTTTACCGGCACGGAAGAGATGGTTTGGTACGGCGCGGGACCGTAAGCGCTCCGCTAAGTTGAATCGTGCCCCTTCAGGGGATCACTTCACCAACCCGCACCGTGCTCAAGTAGCCGACCCGAAGTGGGGGGCGGGAAATGGACCACGCAACAGGGTCCCCAATATCTTTAGCCTATGGTCGGCTAGTGAATCTAGGATTGCCCTAGTGTCCACCAACCCCAACCCCGCCGGGCGATTGAAATAGCAAAGCGGGCTATCGCTGCATCGGTCCACGGTAGGATTAGTCTGGCGGGTTGGCGGAACTGGCGAATACTAGTCAATGGGATTCAACACGTCCAAGGGTTTAGGCTGCGCCGGGCCGGGAAGGCGCTAACTTCGCTCGAGCTTTTGTCTCTGAATCAGGAGGTTAGGGACTTGCTGGGGGTAGAGAATCGCGAGAGATTTTATGGCACGTTTATGGCGGGGTGTGTCGGATTACAAGCTGTGTCTGTTGAGTATACCCCTTGCTAATAGTGGCATAGGAGTTCTTTGTAGGTAGACGTAGGAGTGTAGATCGGGCACTCTCTTTGCCCCTGTCTGCGTGAACCTATGCCGCTAGATGGGGCGTTTTCATGGGAGGGAGCTGGGTTGTGGGAAGTAGGGCAGTGGGGATGAATCGCTAGGATAATGGATTTATGGGTTTTTTAGTCCATGCCCCCTCTGGGGCAAGCTACGGTAGCTAGGTTTTGGAGGGCATGCAACGTGCGAGTATCATAATTTCGTATATTACATATATTATTATAGTATCTGCGTTCTCCGATTCTGCTATCCACGGCATATTCATACCCTCCCTTCCTTAGAGAGTGAGAAGGGGGCTTCTCTATTTAGATCTAAGGTGGGATCTAAGCCTGGGTCGAAAAGAGAATGCAAGTGCCTATTGTGCCCTACTTCGGCCGCATCCATTGGCAGGTGTATTTCCAAGGCAAATGCCCGACTGGAATTTCTCGTCGGGGATGGGCTGTAAACTAAGTTCCATATTCATAGAGTGGCAGCAGGAGCACAACAGTCAATCTTCACGGAACGTTCAACCTAAGAGGTGGAAAGGCGGCCAAGCAAGACATCTTATTATATCTGTTTTTCTGTAAGCATAAATTTTCATGATAGCAAATCGACATGGCACAACCAAATCAATAGTGGGGGCACCTGGAGAGTCTGATGTAGCGGGTATCATCACTCCTACTTGGGCCTTTTTTAAAAACCACACGAGTGACAATCCATGACTCCTCCAGAATGCTATTCCTACCGGACCAGAGTTTCCGCACGCTACCAATGCTACCCGACTATTCCCGCGTGCAACATGCATCAAATAACACAGACTCTGAACCTCCAAGTCCTCTTTGTCTGAAGACAGTCCGTATAACCATCCCACCCTGACCGGAAACCTCCCCTTCTCCCCTCCCCATCCCTATCAAAGAAACAACACTCTATCAAACTCCCCCACTATTGACTGATTAATTGATTAATTATTGCTCAATGTTAGAATTCGCGCTCCGAAGGATGTTTTATTAAGCAGATGCGTGTTTCCCCGCTGAAGCAGGATCGAGATGCACTGGGGGAGATGGTGATTTTATTAGTTGATGCAACTTTCGGACTTTGGCTGATTTGGCGGCGGAGAGGATTAAAGGGAGGGTTCTGGAGGTGGTTTATTCCCACACACAATAGGCCACCACAGGACTTCGCAGCATCCAAAACGGCGCCTTCGACAGCACATAATTATTAACTCACCAGCTATATTCGGGTATTCTACTCGTACCACTCTAGGTAACAAAATCTTTGCTCCGAGCGCCTTGCTTCTCACAACTTAGCCACCCACCCCCACCCCGGAATATTCATTTCGGGTATTCCCCATACCCCATCTGGCTAACTTAACAAGACTGGACAAATCACCCATTGACCAGCCATCCATTCAATCACACGAGGCATTGGCCAGGGTAGGCAAGCACTCCAATTCCAGGGAACCTGTAGGAAGTATTACTTCAGTGTGATGTGTGGTACAGATATGTTCGGCCAGTGGCCAGGCTACTTGGAATGTGGGGTACGAGGAAGTAACTAAAGTCATATTGATGTATGTTGATACTGCGGATTGCTATAAAGTACCGCAGTCTCAGGCCCGTCTGTAGGCAAGCAAGCAAGATAGAATCAATCTCCTCTCTCTCTCTCTCTCTCATTGTCAAGTCCCATTACTTTACACTGAATCTCCGGCCTCTTCTGCGCGACCTCCGACAGAACCGCTTGGCAGGTGGCGAGTGATTCGTTGTGACACGAAGAAGCCTCCACTACTCGAGTCCGGTATGATATGGTGCCTAAAGTAGGAACCCACCCTCTATTGACCATGCAAGAACGGCAACTTGCCCGAGTGTGTCGATCACTCAACTACAATCACATAGCGCACCAATTTACCCTACTGTACTCCACTGCAGCTGAGCATCGGGCTCTTTACTCCCAGGAGCCGTGAAAGCAGAAACCTCCTCGTTGCGTTGCCATCAACTCGCTTTCTCACAATACCACTAGCTCATGACCAGGGCTGATCTGAGACAGGCGTGACAGGCTGAGGAAATCAAACACAGTTGAGAAGTTTAGCCCTATGGTTTGTTCCACTTTTTCTTTTTCTTTTTTTTGGTTGTCGGAAACTTTTCTAAGACAAAAACTATCAGCCCTAGATCTCCTTACCCGGAAGAAAGTTCCACCTTTCGCTCCAGCTCTCATTGGCTGTTTGGGTAAATGATATTGCCATACGGTAGTCTACCAGGACGGGCATCAACGCCGCCTTCCTTCTGGTATGATGAATCGAAAAATTCAACAGCGAAAAGTGCGGTTTAACCAGGGGGCTGAAATTTTCTAAGTTAATCCCGATGTGAAAACAGTGGGTCGCATAATTTTAATTCTTCCATTTTCGAAAAGATTATAAATTTACAATAGATCTACTGCACTAGTGACATGACATAACCCCCCCAGAATCCAGTATCTAGCACCCGTCCGCTCTCGCCTAGCTTAGCAGATAAGTGTTCAGCAAGTGTTCAGCATATCCGTCAAAGCTGATCTCTCAGCAGACTTGACGGAGAGTGCCCATGTACTCTTGACCCCGACCCACATACGGGCATAAATGCAGTAGTACGAAGCTGTGGTGTGGCATATTAGCTTTGTTACATGGCGAAAGGAGGGGAAAGGGCGGGGGGATTACTTAGAGGGGGCTTCCAGACGTCAGGGGATTTATCGCCCTTGGCTTGGTTGACATTATCTGTCACGGCGATGAGTTGGGGGTTCGTTAGGTCGTTGGCGAATTGCTGGCGCTTGGCGGTGGTCTTGGAGGGGATTAGCATTGGGACTTCAATGAGTGGGAGCTAGCGTGGTAAGGTAATTGGAGTAGAAAAGGGCGCGGGCCTCACCCAGGTATCAGCACCAGATTTCCAGGCGTCAGAAAGAGGAACGACGTGATCGATGTCCTGTATGACAATTTAATTAGTTAATGATAGGCAAGATACGAGATGTGATAATTCCACCGGGACATACAAGATCCGAAGCAGCAGTCCAAGTTGCCCCGTCGTAAGGGCTGTCCCAAGATCCGCTTATCGCTGAGCAGTCGCTCCCCTGCACGACGTTGGTCCCGTCGCGCTTCAAGACAGTCTCGCGAGTACTGGGAGTAGGAATTTTTAGTTAGAGTTAATTTGGGGCGGCGTTCGAAACTCACTTGCAGGTGCCGCTGATCGTAATCCAGTGGGGGAACAAATCCCTATTGTAGCCCGGGGCGTCCGTGGTCCTTGTGGCAAGACCCGCAAGCATAGATACTGCGCTCGCTGCGCTGGGGATGTTCGGGGGGCTCCTCTTCTCAAGGGAACCGGTCGGAACCGCCGTAACGGCCGAAATAAAAAGAGCAATTGCTGAAAGCTTCATTTTGATGTTTTCTGGTGAAGCCGCGAGCGATATGGAGCTTGGGACTGTGGATGAGAGATTAAGAAAGAGCTCAATAGGGAGTTACGTCAGGTCTTTATACTTGTTGTTTCCCCCCTTGATGACATATTCTAATGAATGGTAGTAGCTGAAATATAGGATCCCCATGTGGCCGTAGAATTGGCTATTATCCAAACAACTTGAGGCTCTGCCAAGTCGCATACTGATAGCAAGGCTCACTGGCTGGTGGATTTTCAGCTTCCGGAGATCATCTCCCCTAATACAAGACACCGTGAAGCTTTCGGCGATCCTCATTCGCCATCGTAAAGTTCTAACGATCCTTCCTAATTTGTGTCACTTTCAGCACCCCTTGCAACCCAATCATTTCGGGGATCTGGAGCTACCATGCATGGCATCCGCAACGGAACACAACCGCTTTGATAACCGATAGGCTCTCCTATATTTGATGGTGGCGGTTTTCTCCCACAGTGCGGAGGTAGATGTTTAAGGAAACTCGGTAAAGTGGGGTTCCTTATTTCGCGCTTGAATCTAAAACGTGCTTTATTGTGGACAATAAAATACGGTAGGACCGTTCGGACCTTCTCTACTAGGAGCATGACATCGAGTGGGATTTTGTTCTATGGTACTTGTACTATGGTCGCACCGGGTTGCTTGTTGATTTTTCTGATACCGGCAGGTCGCTTAAGATGTCTGTCTAGCCCCCCGCGCCCCGCACCTTCTCCGATACCGTGATCGACCACTAGATTCCCTATACTTCCAACGCCCAGCTTTCGTATGATCTCAAGTTTGGAATTGTTGAATTGCGCTTGCCTTTAGGCTTTTCCACCTGCGTATTCGATCTGACGCATAACCTACAGTGCCAGTGCCTTAGGATCTTGCGGACGAGAATGCTCCTCTGGTTCACCAATCAGAGAAGCGGTATCCATTCTTACCTTCGGGATGTGAGGTGGCCTGGGGATCTTTGTGAATTGGCTTGCTTGGGTGGTCGTTTGTTGGAGCACTTGGGACCCACGTGGTGTACGAGAGGTACCTCTTTGTGCTCGAGTATACGAAGGCGGGAAGTTCCGCCTACTTTTAATCTCGTTGTGGGGGAGTGAGGGCGGGGCACATGTCGAACGACTGATGTAATTCATGGGAAAGAATGATGACACAATGTAACGGGCCTTCTCCTGGATTCAAAGGTGGGGGTGCGGGAATGTAGTGGGGCATGCGGTAATGTCTAAAACTGGAAAGTTATGGACTTGATTACCATCTGCTGGACCGATTCAATTTCGTAGTGGAGCTGGAATGATACCACTCTCAGGCTTTGGACAGAGGACTATCGGCAAGCTAGATATTAATTACGGATAATCCCGAAACCTGGAACCCTTTCCAACCCAAATGCCTTGCTCAGAGTTCAGACTTCTCCCTTGTCTGGATAAGTTCAACGAGGGTGGGACTTGGCGATGGTGTGGGACTCAAAAGCTGGGGTGTCATCGATACCTATCCGTGGCTCTTGAACCTGCGCTGTGGATGGTTAAACTATCAGAATTGGTCGGTATCATGAAAATACCACTTCCTTTGGTATGGCGCATGCCAAGAGCTGAGTTCTCTCTTGATAGGGGCTACCTTGGAAGGGGGTTATTGAATACAGAACGGGGTCCCATCAGCCGCACCGAGAAGATTGCCAAAATGGTATTATTATGGTACTTAAATTAGCTAAAGCGGACACTACAACTACCCGCCACTAGCTCGACCAGATCAAATAGAAGAGTATGAACCCTGACTCGGAATAGCTCCAGCTCCATTGTGCTCCCCACAACGTTGGCGGGTGAGATTTAATGACCCCCACTTTTGATAGTTCTGGAGAGCAAAGTGTTCGGTAGGGTGGGGTGTGGTTCCGGACGATCAAAACGTACGCTTGCGGCCACCCCCGTAGAAAACTTCTAGATTGGGAATACCCCCTCTTTAAGAAAGTGTAATACATCCCCTCAGACGAAATCACTTAAGTGAATAATGTATTAGAATCGGTCTATGATTATTATTTTCACTTGGGGTTATATAGGAGCTCGTTTTTGTGGTTGGAGTGGGAATTAAAGATTTTGTGGATATTTGTCACATCGCACATTACAATGTGATTCTAGTTTCTTTTTTTGAGCACATTAATAAAACAAGTATAAGAAAAATGTCACTAGGGGGCCTTTTAAAGAAATTTTTTGGGAGTCTCTAGGGGGATGGTTTTTTGGGGGTTTATTCTGGAATAATGATAGTTCGGAATTTCAGGGTCGTGTTTTCAGTTCCCCTAGCGGGGGCATTTGCATGAACACCTAGGCCAACTCACTATTTTTTCACCTGACTGAGAGGCTCACGGCGGTTCTGTAAGTACCCGGTTTTTTTCCTCATATGGGAGCTTGGCTTGATCTCTAACCGTAAAATAACTTTCTCTATTGTGGTGCATTCTTGCGCTGAATAGGAGAAGGAAGTAGGAACGACTGGGGCTTGTGGAATATTAGAGATCTCAAGAATGTAAGAAGGAAGGCTACTTCTGTGGAAATTGGTAGGTATATCATAGCGGGAAATCTGGAAAGAAAGGTATATAACTGGTTCCCTTAGGTCATAGGCTATGGGATTCTAGAATAGAGCGTGGGGTTCAAGTTGTGCTCCTCACATCATGAGAGTACAGTAAAACTCACATATTGATCTGCATAGGGAATAGGCTCGTTTGTTTGTCGGATGTATCATAGTTGGGACGAGTTTAGGCTGGTTGATAGTTGTTCGCCTAGAGTAGATATGAGCCGACCGGGCCACTACGGAGGTACAGCGTGTATGTTTTGTAGGGTACACAGGGGGTGAGGGTGGCAGTCTTCATTTTGTGGAACCTACAAAACTTACACGCTGTATGATACCTCCCTAGAAACGCTATAATGTAATACCATTGACAGTTCCGCATGCTGGCTAATAATCTGATACCCCAGACCCTATTCTGCTGTCTGCTTCCCTATTTTACTCTTTTTATACTGGCATTGTTATAACTTTTAGAAAGCCCTAGCCTGGGATTAGTGATTGGATCTTGGGAGGGTAAACAGTTCTACCCTGCCATCCTTGATCTTGACAATCTGGATATCTCACTGTCCCGGACAAACCTCCCTGAGTTGTGAATTCCTTTGTCCCAAAACCTGATATTTTGTCACTGATCACTCCCGTTGCAGCATGGGTTCTTCCCCCTTTGGCTGTCTAGGATGGCTGGATGTGAGCATATTATCTGTTGACAGGCAGACCTTAGCTTTTAATCTGATCGTAATCAAGTTGTGTACTCCACCGGATGCTATTTCAATAGTAATATGTGCTTTGCACAATTAGTTCATTCCTCGTACCGCTGTCAGTTAATGGGGCATCTAGGGTCTTAAGCACACCACAGGAAGCACTACTTTTCTCGCTTTATAGCCTTTTTTTTCTCCAGGGGATTTATATAATATAGGATACTATTCTTTTGAGATACTTTAGATTTAGACATGTAAATCCATGACCAACCAGAACTGCCGGGGACTTAGCTTTTATCAACATTATAACTATACATTAGTCAGTAGTCACCCCCTGGGCCCTTTCTCTCCAATAAAACTCAACTTCTCCTAAAAAGTTCCCAGCTTATTTTCTTCTTAGCGAGTGCGTGATTTTCAGGAGGAGTCACGATTTTTGTTAAATTAACATGCAAGTCACCAAACAAGATCTGTCTTGAACATACGATGCCCATAAATTAAGAGAATCGAGACTACCAAAAAGAGCACCTAAGAAGTACTGGGTGCCTACAAGCCTGCCCGACCCACCTTAGGCGTTTCAAGTACTCGTACGTCATATTTCAACCCGGAGCCAATATACTTAAGTGGGTGCTGTGGGGCACAAGCATGGTTTACTAGCTGGTTCATTGTTTTGTTATTTTATATAGGTTTTGTTGGGCCCGGAGAGGTGGATATGGGAACATGGGCGTAGCGGGATGGGATTGTGGTGGTTGTCACGGGAGCACTACCGGTTAGAGACAGGCACATAAGACCTGCATATAGTTTGCTAGAGAGAGACGATGACTTCGACAACTACTTCAGCTAGTGAGGATTTTCTGGTATCGTGAACCTTTTGTTTTATTTTCTTCTACGGTGACTTCTATCGATTCTATTTGGAGAAATAAGATCCTGGTACTGTGAGCGGTGTTTGCCCGTGCCGGTTATCTCTTTTCCTCCATTTTCTTTCGCTCGTTCCCGAACCCGGTCACTACGTTCAGTAGAGACAATCTTCTCCCTTCGCCTGAGGCCTTTTCTCAGGCAACCTTTCGTCCGTTCAGTGCTCACTGGTGGGGTATCACACAGTATCTACTAAAGATTAATATAGTACTAAATATAGCTGAACAAAGTTATAATAGAAGATAAAGTAACTCAGACAGATATGATAATATTCTAGGGAACTAGAAAAATGGGAAAACTAAAAAAGAGTAGGTATGATAGTAACCTATGAAATAAGAACTTTGCATACTCTTCGCTTATAGCATATGCAGATGCTAGGCATAAGTAGAAGTGAAAGCAAACAATTAACATGGTGGGTATGCTCTCAGGGGTGTTTATTGTTATCCCATCCCAGCAAGGCTGCAAGCACTATGGAAGGAATGACGCCTCATGGACTGGCAGCTGTTTTCAGGGTACAGTACAGCACTCTCCCCACCCCCATGTGGGTAACTCTTAGCCTACAACAAATGTTTTCTCTCGGTGCACTTTTATTGTTTCTTGGGTTGCCGCGTAATGTATACTAGGGTGGAGGAACCGGCAGCTCTCGCAGTTTGAGATCCACATCCCTCATCAACATTGGAGTCTCGGGGTGGGTGTTTTTCCTAATTCCACTAATATTCCCTTCTATCCTCCTAGTCTTCTACTGCCGTAAATGAGGGAATGGTTGGGGGTGGATCTTGGATGTCCTAAACTTCCCCTCTGAAGGGTTTGCGGTCTCCTAATGCGTTATGAATCGTTGTGGTTTTGATTTAGGGTCTTTTATTGCTTCGTGGTTTCCGGTTTCTTATGCTCATTTTGGGGAATGTTCTTCGGGTTATGATACAAAGATCTAAATCTAGGTTCAGGGTCTACAATATCCGACTATTCGCCCTAGAAGTGCTTAGCTAGTTGTTGCTACACGGAGTTGGAACGAGATATAGCTAGTGCCAGTTCCCTTAGAAGCAGAAGCCAGAGACATATATTCACATATATCTTACCTGTCGAGACTGGTGATGCTCTTGGTGTCAAGAACCTCCTTAAAATAACACGAGACTAGATAGCTACTTGTCAAAAAGCGAAGCAATGAACACTTACATAGTATTTCCACTTCATATTTCGGGGCCTGGTTATATGTTCTAAATCGGCATTACCCTACTACGGTAGGGGAATTTGTCCTCGAGAATGGGGGATTCCTTGAGTAACTGCAATACTATTGTTTAACCTTCCTCTGGGTTCTTAATCCAGCAATATGCATTGGAACCTGTATGTATGGGAGACACTTCCGGTGCTGAGGGAGATGATTGGAAAGAGGATGGAGACGATCTCAAGGACTATTTAACCTGTGTCCCTTCAGCTACTTGGCAGAGGTATTTGTGGGACATACCTAACATTAGTCATGCACCCAAAGGGAAGCGATTGGATAGCAATTGTGTCTAGCAAGCCACTTTGCCCCGCTTTCTCCTCTGTTGTCACAGAGTGTTCATAAGCTCCCCTGGCCACCCTACAAACCGTTGCACCGCTTCTGCATTCAACCAACATTTTGGATAAGGTACCATGGCCCAAACTTCATATTCAGTCAGCGTCGGCAACAGCAATGCCCACTGCGGCAACGTAATAGGTAGTTTCAACAACACTTTCTATAACTCCGACGGGGATGCGCAAATTATGCGTTGGCTCTCGCCACTGGACCCGAATAACAGACACCAAGGCGTGCGCACCGATCGGCTCGACGGTGTAGGAGATTGGTTTTTGGAAACGAGCGAGTTTCGGGAGTGGAGGGGTGGCGAGGGTGGAACCGATGATGTTGTCTTGCTTTGCTCCGGGAATCCGGGAGTCGGCAAGACGTATCTGAGGTAAGAAGCAGGATTTCTTTTGCAAGAAGCGAATACCACTGACAGACAGAAATATTAGTTCGTTGGTGATCGACAGCCTGTGCGATCAGGGCTGGGAAGAAAATATCGCGGTTGCAGCCTTCTACTGCGACTTCCTTTCGCAGCAAGAGCAGACAATCAACAACATTGTCGGAGCTATTCTGAAGCAGCTAGTAGGTAGAGGGGAGCTCGCGGAGGGTCTACGGGAGGCGTTTCAAAAAGCGAAAAAGGAACTTGGTGGTAGAGGGCCGCGACTTGTAGATCTGATGGGGATGTTGAGAACTGCTATTGCTGCACTACCCCAGGTTTTCATCTGTGTGGATGCCTTAGACGAATGTTTGCCGAAATGCCTGCCGGAGCTTCTAGAGTGTCTGAGAGATATTGTTCGGGAGTCCCCTAGCACGAGAATATTCCTCACTGGGAGGCCCCATATTCGGGAAGATATTCAAAGATATTTCGCCAAGGCGGTTGTGATACCCATCAGCCCTAACACAGATGATATCCGGGGTTATCTGGAGATGAAGTTAGACAAGGATTCCGAGCCAGAGGCGATGACCAACGATTTGCGGGCGGATATCGTGAGAGTTATCCTAGAAAAGATATCTGATATGTGCGCAGGACCATTTCGGATCCCTACTCTGTCAACGCTGTATACTTACTAACGATTGCGTGTAGATTCCTCCTCGTTTCGCTCAACATCGATGCTATTCTAGGAGAGGTGACGATTCGCCGGAGAAGAAAGAAACTTGAAGAGATGACACTTGGCCATGGATTGAGTGATGCCTACATGGCAACTCTAACGCGACTGAAAGCCCAGAAAGGATATAAATCGGTACTTGGGCTGAAGGTCCTGATGTGGGTGATGTATTCGGCACGGCCGCTACGAGCCCAGGAACTCTGTCATGCCTTAGGGGTGGAGATAGGATCCGCGGATCTGGATTTGGAAGATGTTCCTGCGTTACGGACACTGGTTTCATCTTGTCTGGGTCTTGTCACGGTCGAGGCGTCTTCATCCACAGTCCGACTAGTGCACTTTACTCTTCAGGAGTATCTCTCCAGCGATCCGACCCTCTTTCATAGTCCTCACTCAACAATTGCCGAGGTTTGCTTGACATACCTCAATTTTCGATGTATCAGGGATCTTTCACCAACTCTTCGTTCGGCCCCCACAACAACTCACCTTCTAGAATATGCTTCTTTTTACTGGGGGGTACATACGAGAGTAGGGATGACGGAAAATATCAAAATGCTTGCATTGAGGCTTCTCGATAGTTTTGATGAGCATATATCTGCTCAGCTCCTGTTGTTGCGCAATAATCGGTATGGAAGCCCGGGCCGGTACTATTACGGGAAGGATGGACCTACGAGATTTACAGGACTTCACGGAGCCGCATTTCTCGGGATCGTGGGGATAGTTTCTACTGCATTGGAGATGATGGAATGGGACGTTAATGCATACGATTGCATGGGGATGACGGCTCTCACCTGGGCAGCTGCAAGAGGGCACGAGGAGGTCGTAAAGATGTTTTTGGGACGAGAGGACGTCAATCCCGACCAGGCAGACGCCGAATATGGCCGGACGCCACTCTCGTGGGCGGCCCAGGGCGGGCATGAGGGAATAGTAAAGATGCTTTTGGAGCGAGAGGACGTCAATCCCGATCAGGCAGACACTAAATATGGCCGGACACCACTCTCATGGGCGGCTGCGGAAGGACATGAGGGAATAGTAGAGATGCTTTTGGAGCGAGAGGGCGTCAATCCCGATCAGGCAGACACTAAATATGGCCAGACACCACTCTCGTGGGCGGCTGAGTATGGGCATGAGGGAATAGCAGAGATGCTTTTGGAACGAGAGGGCGTCAATCCCAACCAGGCAGACACCGAATATGGCCGGACGCCACTCTCGTGGGCGTCTGTGGAAGGACATGAGGGAATGGTAGAGATGCTTTTGGAGCGAGAGGGCGTCAATCCCGACCAGGCAGACACTAAATATGGCCGGACACCACTCTCGTGGGCAGCTGCGTATGGACACGAGGGAATAGTAAAGATTCTTTTGGAAAGAGAAGGCGTCAATCCCGACCAAGTAGAGACCGGATATGGCCGGACACCACTCTCGTGGGCAGCTATGAAAGGACAAGAAGGAACAGTAAAGATGCTTTTGGAACGAGAGGGTGTCAATCCCGACCATGCAGACACTAAATATGGCCAGACACCACTCTCGTGGGCGGCTGTGGAAGGACATGAGGGAATAGTAAAGATGCTTTTGGAACGAGAGGGCGTCAATCCCGACCAGGCAGACACCGTATCTGGCCGGACACCACTCTCGTGGGCGGTTGAGAAAGGACATGAGGGAGTAGTAAAGATGCTTTTGGAACGAGAGGGCGTCAATCCCGACCATGCAGACACCGAATATGGCCGGACACCACTCTCGTGGGCGGCTGAGTATGGGCATGAGGGAATAGTAAAGATGCTTTTGGAACGAGAAGACGTCAATCCCGACCGAGCAGACACCCGATATGGCCGGACACCACTCTGGAAGGCGGCTTGGTACGGGCGTGAAGGGGTAGTAAAGATGCTTTTGGAGCGGGGGGACGTCGATCCCAACCGGGCAGACACCTTTTATTCCCTGACACCACTCTCATGTGCGGGTAGGCATAAAGGGATAGTAAAAATGCTTTTGCAACGAGAGGATGTCAATCGCAGCTATTTAAACACCGAATATGGCCGGTCACCCCCCTAGGTGGCTAAGGATGGGCATGAAGGGGTAGAGAAAGGGGTTTTGCGGCGGGGCAATCTCAACTCCGACGCAGTAGGTCGCAGTGGCCCGATATCTCTCCCGTCGCATGCTGGGCATGGGGGCTAGTGCGTGGTAGAGATGCAATTCCGCGCTGGTCACCCGGGCGCTGACATCGGGGACTTCAACGCTCAACCTGTGCTCCGTTGCCAGATCGTTGTGAGAAAACCAGAGTATTGGGACTCAAGATTTCTGTTTCCCAGTCCACTGATAGAGACCTCCCACCGACCCCACCACCCCGGATCTCTCAACCCCTTCCTCTAGCCCCTAATGCTCTGGCACCCTCCACGGGAAACCGAAACTCATCCTAGCATTCAACCAGTTCTCTCATTTGCCGTCAATTGGCATTTTTTCTCCATCTCCTTTCTTAGTTGTCTTTCCACTTTTCTCCTTTCCATCTTTCCATCTTCTACTAGATATATTCTCGTTCCGTATATACTTGCAAAGCGAGGTATTGGTGTAGGCAAGACCTCCATAAATTTAGATGTGAAAATATCTTGATAAGGGTGTTTTTCTAGTGTACTGCACTACGGATTTAGGAAGTGCGATCTGCTCATTTGGTGACGCAATTAGATGCGAGGGTGCCAAGTTAGTATGGAATTAGGAGGAGTTTATTTCGACATCATGTGTTTATTCTGGCTGTACCTATCCCCCCTCCCCCAATCTTATACCTTCACTAGGCACTAAAGTTATACCTTGCTTCGCCATAAGAAAAATATTTTACAAGGCAATGTATTAGGAGAAGTTAACTCACCAAAGTGAAAATACTGGAGCAACGGCGCTTATAGCTTTGGCCCGTAGCTGCTTTTACAAGGCAAAGAAAGTAAAATAAACATTTTTTCCTTCTCTGCTATCATATGATACCTAGCCGATCGCCAACCTTAGGGCATAGGGTCTGTTTCTACCATCCCGTAGCAGGATCGATAAACCCTTATTGATGGGGGCTAGGTTCTCCAAACCTCATAGTCCCCATAGGGCAAGATTGTTCAATCCTCCTGCCATACATGGCGGATCGTTCGGTGATAACCCATTGTCAGAGTGTTGTCAGCGGCGTGAATTGAACTCCTGGGCTCCTCCTAATTGCGACAGGGGTTAATCATTTTTTGACATGTTAGCCAGTGCGCTGGCTAGGTATTATTTCCATAGAATATCAACCTAAGAGCAGACACTTATCCCACTGAAAGCTAGATTTCTGTATTTAACGGGAAGAGGGGCGTACCTCTTAAGTTAGCAGATTTCAAGCGAGGTGTTTTTATCCCTTAGAGTATGAGATTCTCTATAATTTCAAACAAAAGTCTTGCTTTATGATCTCATTACCACCATACGTTAGGATATGAAACCACACATCCCGAACGATACGGGTTTACCAGTACTAAATGGAGGATAGAACACGCACCAGATCATTCTTATAAGGTATGTTTACCTTCTCCTAAGTTCGCATCCCGCCAATTGAACTCGGAGGAGGGGTAAAGTATTTGGACACCTGTTGCCCGAGCCTAATCACTATATTTGGGGAATGAAGATCAAGCTGGGTGCTTTCTTAAGCTCTCAATTCGTATCCCGCACGCTTAAGCGATATCCTGTAATAATTGATACCCTTTCTGGGTTTTCTTGATCCACCCGCATCCTAAGCACTCTACCCCTGCCCAGAATATTTGCATAGGGATGTGACTTGAAACACAGGAATCGCCTTTCCATCGGACCAGTCCCAGAAATGTGGTGGTCCACCTGCTGGTGCCCAACAGAATTCATCCAACATTCACATACACCCACACGCTCCCCCTCCAGTAATTCAAGCCAGCGCAGCTGAGGAAAGAAATGGGGGAACCGGGGATGGGGGGGTTTGAATGTTCTAGCTATTTGATAGTCTGCAAGGATCACTAGTTTTATATAGCGCGTGTAGAGGGTTCGCAAAACTACCATATTAGATAAGATCACATCTTGAATTACGAAGTATGATTCGTGATGGTCTAGCTATGGTAGTGAGGTTTGGTATTAATCCGCTAAGCATTAGAAACACTACACTCGTTCTAGAAGGGCACCGGGACATACAAGGCTCGAGAAGCTTGCACTAACCCACCCCCCTGGTCACCGGGCCTGAAAAATGGTTTTTGTCATGATGATTTTAGCTAGCCATAATTTGGAAGCTCGAACCCCATTTTTTGATCCAATTCCTTTCAGATATGTTCTGTCCTCTTCCTGGTAGAATAGGTGGCGGGATGCCCCCATTATCCTTATGGAGGTATGAGTCTATCCTTCCGGGGGGGTACCGGCCTGCGCATGCCGGGGGCTCACTCTTAACCGGGACTGAGAATAGGGAGTGCTTGACAGGGCAGTGCGTTTTCGCATAATTTTGGTAAAACCGGGCCGATTTCCTTCTCACCAGGAGTGAAATTCCCTCGGGGGATTTCCTGAGTGTTGGGAGGGTGACTTCCCTAATTGGAGTGCCGGGGGTTAGCCAAGGGTGCAATCACCCTCGCACGCTTGGAGGAATCTAGCCGAACAGGAAGGGTAGATGGATTTTATCTACGGTAGCCCCGAGTAACTTGATTGCAAAATACCCCCCGGGAACCGCTGCGACAAATCACTTCCTGACAATACCCAATAGACCCTGAATGGCGATGTCATCCTTTCTAGATTGGCCATCACTACCCAAGGCGGTAGTTGTTATTAGACTTCTTCTCGAAGGTTTTGGAGAACCTTCATGTTTATCGGTCAGATTCTATAGACACCCCTGGAGACGTTACCCAAGGGTTGATTACGGTACTGCAGTGCCCGGCGGCTAGGGTTTGGTCTTCGTGCCCAACTATAATACCTGAAATTGGTGAAACACGAATCCCTGAAAATGATATCATGATGTAGCAACTTCGAGGTTCTAAATTGTACGAGAGCAAAAGATACACAAGTAAAAAGAAAGCTTGGAAATAACAATTCACTTCCACCTTTGATAAAAAGAAATTCCTAAAAAGGGACTCTAACCCTCCAAGCTCCTAACAGATGGTGAAGACGACAGCCACGAAAGGAAAGCAAATATGATAAGGAAAGGATAGTGCAACCGCAGATTAACTTCTCGACCCGCTTCCCCTTATCCATTTGCTAGACCTCAATGCATCCCGCTGAGTCTCCCATATTTCGTGTCCGAGGCTCATCAGTCGAGTGCCAAACGCCCCCAATACGTCGTCAACTTCAAGATCCTCGCCGCTATCAAGCGCGATGCCCCTCCCTTCCTCACCGCCAAATGTCATCCTTGCCCAGCAGTGGCGGAGATGGCTGACCCAGGGTGCAGCCCCCTCAGGTCTCACATTTGTCGCAATCAAGTAGAACGATGACCTGGTAGCATGCATCGATTTAGGCTTGAATAAATTGATATCTGCGAACTGGCTGAAGCGGTATAATAGAGACATGGTATACCACTGCTCCACTCTGTGTAGGAGAACAAGCATAGTGCCGCCGGGCCGGATATTCGTGAGTGCAAGGATCAACTGTGAAAATAGCAGTCTCCCAGGCTCCCATGGGCGGTGTCCCGCCCGTTGGTGCGTGCGCAGTCGTTGGCCGTCGCATATTACCAGGTCATATGGAGGGGACATCTGCGGTAGCGGTGGGTTCTCGGCGAATGCCTGGCGGTCTGGGAAATCCTCTGGGGCACTCATCCCTGGGGGAAGGTATATGGTGTGGAGGGTCAGATCTGTAAATGATATGGTCAAGTGCCGGTCGGAGGTCCGGACGATCAGTTCATGCCCGCCGCTCTCTACAGGGAGGGTTATCCCGTCCACGATGCATTGGGGGTTTTTCCTCAGAGCGTACTCGGTAAACGCGCCCGGGGCCAAGCATACATCTAGGACTCGCTGTCCAGCTTGAGGTGGGAATATATTCGAGGCGTGGTTAATCTCCTCTGCTATCTTTAACATCCCATTGAAAAACCCCTGTTGAGTTTTCTTGTTATTGGCAGATGAATCAGCGGTGTTCCTTTGCCTGGTAAAATGGCGTTCTGCCTCCTTGGATTCCCAGCCCTGGTGAAATTAAATAGTCAGAAGTCAATAAATTCGAATATGATGGTACGTAGATCAAACGGGCTACGCAGATATGAAGACTCTCATGTTAGGTATCGGAGGGGCTAGCGGCACTGACCTTTGCTCTCAACTCACACAGATCTTGAAAGACCCTAACATTATTTTGCTCAAGAAAGGCCTTAATAACCTCCGATTTCAGCGTCTGACTTCTGATATCCCCGTAATCCATCTTTTCCCTCAAATTCGAAACAGGACGAAAAAAAAGATAAAGAGTCCGCAAGGCCTCAAAATCGACAGTAGTAGACTGGAAAAGTGGTACTGAATTCGATATTAAGTACTAGTATCGCAACCGGGGCACACACACGGGAGGAGCAAGAAAAATGAAAAAATGAAAAGGGCAATTCCCTCAAGTTGAATGCTTATCGCCGCCAGGTATCTAGGTAGGCAAGGTGGATAGTGGAGCAAGCTACTCGTAATTAAGATAATGAGAAAAGCAAAAGATCAAGGCGCGGCAATCCAGGTTGATTAATAGTCTCCTCCAAGAGGAGCTCCCCAAACCACCGATCATGGCCAGGGACAAAAAACTTTCCTGAACACAAAGGCCTTGAACTCCTGTGCGTAGAGTACTGTATGTCTATCTATCATGCCCCCAATAATATCCCAGTCTAGTAGGTATGGGAGGTGGAAAGAAGGGCTCTGACCAAACCTGACTGAACTAAGGCTGTGGTAGTCAACTCTTGCCGGGGTGCAGGGAAAGGTGAGGGGAGCCCTTGTTCAGTAGCCGTGCTTGGATAGTTAGCTAGAAATTAAGCACTGCAAGGTCTAAATATGGCTCTTTCTCAAGTGGTTAGTATTTCCCTATGCCGGACGAGACTAGGTGCTCGTTTCCATATCGATAAAGAGCACCATGGGTGTAAAATACAGTATTTAGGTAACCCCCCCAACGGTGGTGATCCAATGAAGGAATGGGGTTTTTTCGCTTCCCGGGTTTTGGTGGATACCACCCAGATATAACTAGGAAGTGCAGCACTATGCACTTAAAACCACGAGGCAGAACAAGAGTTGGCATGTCAAATCGAAAGGTGAGTCACTTTGGCGCCTTGCAAGTGCGTTGCGTGAAATTACTCTTATTGCTAGGAGTGCAAGGCGGTCTATCATACCACCCTAGGGGCTAGGGAGAAGCTTTTTCTTAAATTTAGCAGTGAGACAGAAGACTAAGCGCTTCCTTCCGTGAGCGATATTGGTACCAACACCTTCTAGAGGTGTATTGTCCATAGAGTTGAGGTAACTCACCATAGCATTTAACAGCATTCCCTGTCCCACGTAAGTCTCAGAAGGTACTTGCTAATTAGATAAGTAAAAGCAAAGCTACTCTCCCCTTGTGTGTAGTTTTTCGTACCTAGTATACTGCATGTCATATCCACTGCAAACCAGGCCTCCAACAACATCCTACTGTTCTCCAGCACTTTCCCGATAAACCTCCGATGGCCAATATGAGAACTCACTAGTGAAGTTAGGAGACCTGGATGCATAGTAAACATGGTGGCTGGGCTACCGGTATTATACAATGGGAGCTGGTGTTACAGTTTCCTGGGGAAAGGGGGGCTTCGGGATATGCAGAGTAAGCTGGGTGAGTGCATGGTTTCTCGCAAGACGGATAGAGCCCTAGGTTGTTAGATCACCCCTGGGATTTTGAGTTTGCTTTGTTCCTCATTTGCACGACAGGAGTGATACAAGAGGCTAGAAGAAAATTGTGGGGCTTTTGTGAGGGCTGGATTGCAGGGTACTGCACAGTACCGGTTCTCCATATTGATACTAGCCCAGTACCCTTCAATAAGTTGATATTCTAGTGGGGGATGCCATACGGTAAGGTACTTTGACCTATGTACGGTGCGATTAATAAACCTTTTCGTAAAATAAACTTGAGCAGCGGCCGCCAAATCTGTACGCTCAAGCACCGGTACTAAAATCTCCCACTATGTAGCTTTTAGGGCTACCGGTACATACAGCACTCAGGCGCCAAGTATCCTAAGTATCCATCACTAAACACCCGCACAATAGATAACAGTACAGGGAACTAGCAAAACCCCACTCGAGACCTCGAGCCTCCCTACTTGCTCCCTTGTGTGTTATCTCACTATAGTCTTCTGCTCGTTATAGCCTTTTGTGAAAGTTTTTTTCTCTTATGTTCTTTTTGTTTTTGTTTTTATTTTCTTTCTTTCTTGCTTGCACACCGCCCGGCTTTCTAGGGATGCATTATTATGGCCGGGCGGGGGGGGTCCGCTCACAGCAAGCAAGGAAGCATCGTGGTGGTTTAGGTTAAAAAATATTTCTTAT
>Ga0307509_10003320_pt1 | contig 24618 bp, 22 predicted proteins | sample 10_EM_MG_FD_202245 | JGI IMG/M metagenome (GOLD analysis project Ga0307509, IMG submission 202245) | Populus trichocarpa ectomycorrhiza microbial communities from riparian zone in the Pacific Northwest, United States - 10_EM | ecosystem: Host-associated > Plants > Roots > Unclassified | place... | reverse complement strand
CGCGGCCCGCGTGCGCCTGTTCCTCGACGTGCTGGCCGCGGTGGCGCACGCCCACAACCGGCTGATCCTGCACCGCGACCTGAAGCCGTCGAACATCCTCGTCACGGCCGCCGGCGAGGTCAAGCTGCTCGACTTCGGCATCGCCAAGCTGCTCGACGATGCCACCGTGCCGGCCGCCGCCACCGAGATCACGCAAGTGGCCGGCCGTGCGTTCACGCTGCAGTACGCAGCGCCGGAGCAGTTGCAGGGCGGCGACGTCACCACCGCGACCGATGTCTACGCACTCGGCGTGCTGCTGTACCGGCTGCTGGGCGGCGCACACCCGACCTCCGGCGGCACCACGGCACCGCTGGACCAGATGCGTGCGGTGATCGAGACCGAACCGAAGCGCTTGTCGGACGCGGTGCTGCGCCACGGCGCAGTCGGGTCGGCCGCGGCCAAGCTGCGCTTGTCGCGCGCGCTGCGCGGCGACCTCGACAACATCGTCGTGCGGGCGCTGAAGAAATCACCGGCCGAGCGCTACGCCAACGCCTCACTGCTCGCCGACGACCTGCGCCGCTACCTGAACGACGAGCCGGTCACGGCGCGGCCCGACGCGGTGAGCTACCGGGTCGCCAAGTTCGTCAAGCGCCACCGCATCGGCGTCGCGGCCGGTGCGATCGTCGCGACCGCGCTGAGCGTCGGCATCGGCGTCGCGCTGTGGGAGGCCAACGAGGCCAGGCGCCAGCGCGTGCAGGCCGAAGGCCTGATCGAATTCATGCTCGGCGATCTGCGCAAGAAGCTGCAGCCGGTCGGCCGGCTCGACGTGCTCGACGCCGTCGGCACCAAGGCGCTGGACTACTACGCCGCGCAGGACACGGGGCGGCTCGACGCCGACTCACTGGGCCGACGCGCGCGCGCGCTGCATTTGATCGGCGAGATCGCTGAGCGACGCGGCAGCTTGGACGAGGCGCTGCGCGTGTTCCAGCGCGCGGCGGACAGCACCGGCGAGCTGATGGCACGGTATCCGCGCGACGGGCAGCGCATCTTCGATCATGCGCAGAGCGTGTACTGGGTCGGGTACATCGCGCGGCAGCGTGGGAAGCTGTCCGAGGCCGAGGCATCGTTTCGGACCTACCAGACGCTTGCGCAGCAGCTGACACGACTCGATCCGGGCAACATGGATTGGCGCATAGAGACGGCCTACGCCAGTCAGAACCTCGGTGTCGTCTTTCTCGAAAGTGCGCGGTCGGCACAGGCCTTGAAGGCTTTCGTCGACACGCGCGATGCTCTAGCGGGCATCGTCGCAGTGCGGCCCGAACTTGGCATCGAGCTCGCCAACACGTGGGGTTGGATGGCCAAAGCACGCGAAGCACTCGGCGAGTTCGACGCGGCGGTCGGGGCACAGCAGATCAAGATCGAAGTCTTGCTCAAGCTACCTGGCTCCTCCAAGCACCGCCACGTGCAGCTGTTGGCAGCGAACGCCAACTACGAACTCGGACGCCTCCAGCTGGCCCTTGGTCATTACGCACTGGCGGTGCAATCAGCGCGCGATGCGCTCACGCAGATCGAGGCGCTGGTTGCTGCCGACAGAGACAACACTGAATGGCTGGCGCATTTGACGTTTGCACGCGCGAGCCTCGCCGAGATCCAGCTCGCCATCGGTGATCGCAGCGCAGCGCGCGTCAATGTCGAACGCGCAGTGGCCGACACGGCACGGCTACTCTCGACCGACGACACGCGGAACAAGTGGAACGTCGCGCTGGCTGGCAATCTGCTATTGCACCGGCTGGCAGTAACCGGACCCCAAGCACCTCGAAGCCAGGACCTCGAGGCCTATCTATCGACGGTCAAGAATGCCGAATCTGGCGACAAACCATTGGATGCCGAACAAACTCAAATCGTGTCAGCCGTTGAGCTCGCACTGGGTGATCTGCTGGCGCACGATGCGCAGCCCGCAGCGGCCCGCATCCACTGGCAAGCGTCGTCCGAACGGCTGAAGGTGGTCGCGGCCGGCGGTGATCTGCCGGCAATGACGCTGCTCGCGCACGCCTTGCTGCGCTTGGGCGCCAACGAAGAAGCGCGCTCACTCGCCCAACGCGTCGAAGCTTCCCCTTATCGGCACCCCGCATACGCCGATCTTCGCCAACGACTGGCCACCGCAGCGGGGGCAAGGCCAGTCACCCCATGAGCCACAGAAAACACCCAATGGACGAAACCAGCAAACCCAATAGAGTGATCGTCACGGTCGATGCCGACAAAAACGTCGTCTGCGACCCCGACACGTTGCCGGCCATCGGCCACAACGTCGAACTGAAGTTCGTGTTGAAGACCGCGGGCTATGTCTTTCCGAACGACGGTACCGCCGTGGTCGTAGACAACCCTGGTTCGGAGTTCCCAAGGCCATCGAAAGCATTGCCTCCCGACGACACGACGGCCATGCTGTTCAACTGCAACAGCAAGGCCGGCACTTTCAAATACACGGCAACCGTGTGGCCGATCGGTGGCGGTGCTCCGCTGAGCGTCGACCCTACTATCCAAAACGGACCTTAACGCCACGCCGCTGGCGTCAACACGCCAGCGCGTCGACGCGTGCCCGCCCCCCGACCTTCGTTCCAGGGGGAGGGCTAACCCGGACCATCAGCGCTTGCCGCGTTGACCAAGCTCTGACCGCAGGAGTAGTCTCGACGCCATCGGGCTCGCGCAGTCTTGGACGCGAGCACGCGACGTTTCGTCGTCAAAGCGGGCTGGGCAGCATGGGTTCTCTGCCATGAGTTTGCGCGTCAGAGCCGGGCCGGCCGATGCGGAGGCGCGCGCGGTCTTCCCTGCGTTCGGATGCCCCAGCGGCGGGCTTTGGTACAACTCCGAGCTCGAACAGCCGGCCAGCACGCCGCACCTGGTGCGGTGTCTGCACTGCGCCTCGTTGAACGGGCGATCGGCGCTCCGGTGCTGGAGTTGCGAGGCCGAATTGCCGGCCGGCCCGCCCGTCGCGGAACCATCATTCGTCGCCAACCACAGCACTGCCACTGGCACCGACACTGAACCGGACCTGGCCCCGCCGCCCCACACGCCCTCGTTCTTCGGCGCACCGCTCGGCGCCGACCTGCCGACGGCGCCCGGCGTTGCCCACGCGTCGAGCCATGCCGACGCGCCATTCTTCAATGCACTGCCCTCGGCAGTCGCGATCGACGAACGGTTCGCCGCGTTCTCGCAGCACAGACGCAGGGTGCCGCGGCGCCTGCTCGGCGCCGCGGCGATCGCCGCCTTCACTGCCATCGCAGGAGCAGGCGCCTACCTGATCCAGCGCCCGCCGCCCTTCATCGCACTGGAGACCGACCCGGCTCGAGGGCAAGCCGCCCTCGCCGCCCCCGAACCTCAGATTCGCGCCGAACCCGTCACCGCGCGCCTGGCCGGCCCGTCGCCTGCCGACGCGCCGCCCGACGCCGTTCGGCCTGACGCCGGGCCGCTTGCCGCCACCGAGTTGCTCGAGCCTGCAGCACAGGCGGCTGCCCCGCCCATGGCAACGCCGCCGCCGACTGCCACATTGACCGCAGCACGTGGCAACACAGCACGTGGCACGCGCAACGCACGGCACACCACCGCTCCGGTGCCGGTGCCGATTCGCAGCGAGCCCCTCGACCCCGTCCGGCCATCACCCCCCGCGCAGCCGCGTGCCTGCACGGCGACGGTCGCGGCGCTCGGGCTGTGCCAGGCAGCAAGCGCTCAACCGAAGGAGTGACCATGGCCTGGAAACGGATCGGCATGTGGATGGTCGTCGCGGCGTGCCTCTTCACGGCGCCTTCGCTGGCACAGGTCCCGTACAAGATCGTGACGGCGTCGGAACGCGGGACCTACATCCAGATCGGGCGCGACATCGCGAAGTTCGTGGCCCCCGGTGCGGGCATCGAGCTCGAGGTGCTGCCGTCGGCCGGGTCGGCGGAGAACGTGCAGCGACTGCGCCACGAACCGGGCGTGAAGTTCGCGATGGTCCAGTCCGATGTGTACCAGGCCTTTCTGGATCAGGACCGAAGCGGCAATGCCGAAGCGGGCATCCTGATTCGCCCATTGCGCGTGATCATGCCGCTGTACAACGAAGAGATCTACTTCATCGCGCGCGCCGATTCGCCGCTCGAGTTCATCCATGAGATCAGGGGCGCGAAGATCAACGTCGGCCCGCTGCTCAGCGGCACGGCGATGTCGGCGACGACGCTGTACCGGCAGATGTTTGCCGCCCCCATCGCCGAGGCCAATGCGAGCTACCTGAGCAACGAAGAGGCGCTCGTCAAGCTGACCGTCGACAAGACGCTCGACGTGGTCGTCGTGGTCGCGGGCCAACCGGCGAAGCTGCTCGCCGACATGAAACCGGAGGCACGGCAACTGCTCAAGCTGCTGAAGTTCGACGCGAGCAAACCCGAAAGCGCCGCCGCACTGAAGACCTACTTCGCGGTCACGGTGCGTGCCACGAGCTACCCGAATCTGTTGACGGACGACATCCCCGGCCTCGCGGTGAAGGCCTACCTCGTCACCTACGAATACGCGCTCGGTTCGACGGTGTCTCGGCTGCGGCTGTTCGCCCGCTCCTTGTGTCAAAACTTCGAAATCCTGCAGACATCCGGCCACCCGAAATGGCGCGAAGTCGATCTGACCCTGCCGGAGCTCGGGCGCGGCTGGGCCTACTACCCGCCGATGGCGCGCGAGCTGCAGAACTGCGGCGCCGGCAAACGCGCGGTCGCGCCGCTGAAGGCCTGCAGCCAGCAGGAGCGAATCCTCGGCCTGTGCAAGTAGCGAACCGATCCGGAAGAGTCGATCAGATCGACATCAAGCGCCGCACGCCGTCGGCTTCCATGTCGGCGCCACGGCCGCGCCGGATGATCTCGCCGCGCTCCATCACGAGGTACTGGTCGGCGAGCTCGGCGGCGAAGTCATAGAACTGCTCGACCAGCACGATCGCCATCGTGCCGCGGTCGGCGAGCATGCGGATCACGCGGCCGATGTCTTTGATGATGCTGGGCTGGATGCCTTCGGTCGGCTCGTCGAGGATCAGCAGCTTCGGCCCGGCCGCGAGCGCGCGCGCGATCGCGAGCTGCTGCTGCTGGCCGCCGGAGAGGTCGCCGCCGCGCCGGTTGATCATCTGCTTGAGCACCGGGAACAGCTCGAACAACTCGGCCGGGATCGGCGTGCTGCCGCTCTTGTAGGCCAGGCCCATGCGCAGGTTCTCCTGCACCGTGAGGCGACCAAAGATCTCGCGCCCCTGCGGCACATAGCCGACGCCCTTGCGCACGCGCTCGTAGGGCGTGTCCTTCGTGATCGCCGTGCCATCGAGCTGGATCGTGCCGGTCTTCACCGGCACCACGCCCATCAAGCTTTTCAGCAGCGTCGTCTTGCCGACGCCATTGCGGCCAAGGATCACCGTGACCTCGCCGAGCTTGGCCTCGAAGCCGACATTGCGCAGGATGTGCGAGCCGCCGTAGAACTGGTTGACGCCGTCGACCTTGAGCATGTCTCAGCCTTCCGCCGGGCCGCCCCAAGGAAGGCGACGGCCCCCTTGGGGGGTAGCGAACGAAGTGAGCTTGGGGGCTCCGTTATCTTCCAAGATAGACCTCCACCACCTTCTCGTTCGCCTGCACTTCCGACAACAAGCCCTCGGCCAGCACGCTGCCTTCGTGCAGCACGGTGACCTTCTTGCCGTTCTTGCCGTTCTGCGTCAGCTCGCCGATGAACTTCATGTCGTGTTCGACGACGACCAGCGAGTGGTTGCCTTCGAGCGAGAGAAAGAGTTCTGCCGTGCGCTCGGTCTCTTCGTCCGTCATGCCGGCGACTGGCTCGTCGAGCAGCAGCAGCTTCGGGTCCTGCATCAGCAGCATGCCGATCTCGAGCCACTGCTTCTGGCCGTGCGAGAGCAGGCCGGCGGTGCGCTGCGCGCTGTCCTTCAGGTGGATCAGCGTCAGCATCGCGCCGATGCGGTCGAGCTGCTCGCCGTTGAGCCGGAAGAACATCGACGAGCGCACGCCGCGGTCGGCCTTCAGTGCGAGCTCGAGGTTCTCGAACACGCTGAGCTGCTCGAACACCGTCGGCTTCTGGAACTTGCGGCCGATGCCGATCGACGCGATCTCGTTCTCGCGCATGCGCAGCAGGTCGATGGTCGAGCCGAAGTACGCCTTGCCGAGGTCGGGCCGGGTCTTGCCGGTGATCACGTCCATCATCGTCGTCTTGCCGGCGCCGTTCGGGCCGATGATGCAGCGCATCTCGCCGGCGCTGATCGACAGGCTCAGCGCGTTCAGCGCCTTGAAGCCGTCGAAGCTCACGGTGATGTCGTCGAGGTACAGGATCGCGCCGTGCGTGACGTCGAGCTCGCCAGTCACGACACGCGAGTAGCTGGCCTGGCGCCCACCCGATTGGCCCGCGGATGCAGCGACCTTGCGCTCGTGCTCGGCCTTGATCTGCGCGCCCGCCTTCATCAGATCGGGCGTCATGTTCCCTCCTTCTTGCGGCGCAGCAGGCCGATGATTCCTTGCGGCAAAAAGATCGTCACCGCGATGAACAGCGCACCGAGGAAGTAGAGCCAGAACTCCGGAAACGCCTGCGTGAACCAGCTCTTCGCCCCGTTGACGAAGAAGGCACCGATGATCGGCCCGATCAGCGTGCCGCGCCCGCCGACGGCGGCCCAGATCGCGATCTCGATGCTCGCCGCCGGCGACATCTCGCCCGGGTTGATGATGCCGACCTGCGGCACGTAGAGCGCGCCCGCGATGCCGCACATGACCGCCGAGATGACCCAGATCGCGAGTTTGTAGCGCAACGGGTCGTAGCCGGTGAACATCACGCGCGTCTCGGCGTCGCGGATGGCCTGCAGCACGCGGCCGAACTTGCTGTTGACCAGCCAGCGCGCGAGCAGGAAGAAGCCGATCAGCGTGCAACCGGTGATCACGAACAGCAGCATGCGCATGCTGGGCGTGGCGATCGGCGTGCCGAGGATGCGCTTGAAATCGGTGAAGCCGTTGTTGCCGCCGAAGCCGGTCTCGTTGCGGAAGAACAGCAGCATCGCCGCATATGTCATCGCCTGCGTGATGATCGAGAAGTACACGCCCTTGATGCGCGAGCGGAACGCGAAGTAGCCGAACACGAAGGCGAGCAGGCCCGGCACCAGCACGACCAGCAGCATCTGCGCGATGAACGAGTCCGACACGGCCCAGTGCCACGGGAACTCCTTCCAGTTCAGGAACACCATGAAGTCGGGCATCGGCAGCCGGTACTGGCCGTCGCTGCCGATCTGGCGCATCAGGTACATGCCCATCGCGTAGCCGCCGAGCGCGAAGAACACGCCGTGGCCGAGCGAGAGGATGCCGGTGTAGCCCCAGATCAAGTCCATCGCGAGCGCGCAGATCGCGTAGCACATGATCTTCGCGACCAGTTGCACCGCGTAGTCGGAGGCGTGGAACGTGCTGCCGGCCGGAACCGCCAGATTCAGGATCGGCACGATGCCCGCGACGACGACGAGTGCGAGCGCCACCGCACCCCAGCTCTTCAGGCTCAACAGCCCGACGCGCGGCACGATCGTGGCGGCCATTGGTGTGGGCAACACCGCGCTCATGCTTCGGCGCTCCGGCCCTTCATCGCGAAGATGCCTTGCGGCCGCTTCTGGATGAAGATGACGATGAAGACCAGCACCATGATCTTCGCGAGCACGGCGCCCTGCCAGCCTTCGAGCAGCTTGTTCAGCACGCCCAGGCCAAGCGCGGCGTAGACCGTGCCGGCGAGTTGGCCGACACCACCGAGCACGACGACCATGAACGAGTCGACGATGTAGCCCTGGCCGAGATCAGGCCCGACATTGCCGACCTGCGACAGCGCGCAGCCGGCCAGGCCCGCGATGCCCGAGCCGAGCGCGAACGCGTAGGTGTCGATGCGCGCGGTGTTGACGCCCATGCAGGCCGCCATCTTGCGGTTCTGCGTCACGCCGCGCACGAACAGGCCGAGCCGCGTGCGCGCGATCAGCGCCGACACGCCGGCCAACACCAGCACCGCGAACGCGATGATCGCGAGGCGGTTGAACGGCAAGGTCAGGTTGCTCATCACGTCGACGCCGCCGGACAGCCACGCCGGGTTCTCGACCGGCACGTTCTGCGCACCGAACAGCGAACGCACGCCCTGCTGCAGCACAAGGCTGATGCCCCAGGTCGCGAGCAGCGTCTCGAGCGGGCGGCCGTAGAGCCAACGGATCACGCTGCGCTCAAGCACCGCACCGACCAGCGCCGCGGCGAGGAACGAGGCCGGGATCGCGAGCAGCACGTAGTAGTCGAACGCGCCCGGCAACCACGCCTTGAACAGGTTCTGGATCACGTAGGTGGCGTAGGCGCCGATCATCATCAGCTCGCCGTGCGCCATGTTGATCACGCCCATCAGCCCGTAGGTGATCGCCAGGCCCAGCGCGACCAGCAGCAGGATCGAGCCGAGGCTGATGCCGGTGAAGATGACGCCCAGGCGCTCGCCCCAGGCGAGTCGCGATTCGATGGTGCGCAGTGCGGCCTCGACGGCGCTCTTCACGTCGGGCTCGGTCTCGGCCTTCAGCCGGTCGAGCAGCAGGGTCTTCGTCGCCGGCGTGCCGGTCGCGCCGAGCGCTTGCGCGGCAGCGAGGCGCTTGGCCTTGTCGGCGCTGCCCAGCAGCATCGCGAAACGCACGCGACCGATCGCATCCTTGATCGCGGGCACGGCCTCTTTCTCGTAGGCCTTCTCGATCAGCGGCAGCTTGGCGTCGCCGGGCTCGCCGCCCGCGAGTGTCTTGACCGCCTCGGCGCGCACTTTGTCGTCGGCCGAGAACAGCTTGATCGATGCCAGCGCCGCATCCAGCTCGCTGCGCATCTCGTTGTTGTTGACCACGTCTTCCGCGGTCTCGGGGACCGGCTTCTCGGCGCCGGTGACAGGGTCGAAACCCTTGCCGTCTTTCATCACGAAGACAGCGGTGTCGGTGAACTTCACGGCGTCGTCGGACATGGCCTGGATCAGCGCCACAGTCTTGTCGTCCGCGGTGGCCAGCACCGCATTCAACACCGTGATGCGCGACTCGACCTCGCCGGTCGCGAGGCCACGGGCCTCGGCCGGCGTCAGCGCCCGCGCCGGTGCGGCGAGCACCAGCGCAGACAGCAACAGGAAGAGCCAACGCATCATCACGTGCTGCCGCGCTCGGGTCTTACTTCTTCGCCATCAGGTCGGGCTCGTCCTTCTTGCCCTTGTTCTCGGGGATGTACGGGCTCCACGGCTGGGCCTTGACCGGGCCGGGCGTCTTCCAGACCACGTTGAACTGGCCGTCGGCCTTGATCTCGCCGATGAACACCGACTTGTGCAGGTGGTGGTTCTTGGCGTCCATCGTCGACGTGATGCCGCTCGGTGCCGGGAAGGTCTGGCCGCCCATCGCCGCGATCACCTTGTCGGTGTCGGTGCTGCCGGCCTTCTTGACCGCTTGCGCCCACATGTTGATGCCGATGTAGGTGGCTTCCATCGGGTCGTTGGTCAGCGGCTTGTCCTTGTGGCCGGCGATGCCCTTCTTCTTCGCGTAGTCGCTCCACTTCTTGATGAACTCGGTGTTGGCCGGGGCCTTGATCGACTGGAAGTAGTTCCATGCGGCCAGGTGGCCGACGAGCGGCTTGGTGTCGACGCCGCGCAGCTCTTCTTCACCGACCGAGAACGCGACGACCGGCACGTCCTTGGCCTTCAGGCCGGCATTACCCAGCTCTTTGTAGAACGGCACGTTCGAGTCGCCGTTGATCGTGGACACCACCGCGGTCTTGCCGCCGGCCGCGAACTTCTTGATGTCGGCGACGATGGTCTGGTAGTCGCTGTGGCCGAACGGGGTGTACTTCTCGTCGATGTCTTCGTCCTTCACGCCCTTGCTGTGCAGGAAGGCGCGCAGGATCTTGTTGGTGGTGCGCGGGTACACGTAGTCGGTGCCCAGCAGCACCCAGCGCTTCGCGCCGCCGCCGGCCTTGCTCATCAGGTACTCGACCGCGGGGATGGCTTGCTGGTTCGGCGCGGCGCCGGTGTAGAACACGTTCTTCGAGAGCTCTTCACCCTCGTACTGCACCGGGTAGAACAGCAGGCTGTTGAGTTCTTCGTAGACCGGCAGCACCGACTTGCGCGACACGCTGGTCCAGCAGCCGAAGGTCACGACGACCTTGTCCTGGCCGATCAGCTGCTTGGCCTTCTCGGCGAACAGCGGCCAGTTCGAGGCCGGGTCGACGACGACGGGCTCGAGCTGCTTGCCGAGCAGGCCGCCCTTGGCGTTGATCTCGTCGATGGCCATCAGCACCGTGTCCTTCAGCACGGTCTCGGAGATCGCCATCGTGCCCGACAGCGAGTGCAGCACGCCGACCTTGATCGTGTCGGCGGCCAGGGCGAAGGACGAGTAGCCCAGGGCGGCCAGGCCCAGGGTCACGGCGGACAGCGACTTGGCCGCGAGGCGGCGGGATGGGTTCATGTAGGTGCTCCGGTAGGGGATGTGTGGTTGAGCTCGGGCGAAGGGTCGCCACAGGCAGGTCGATGGCGCTGTCCTGAGGCGTAAGCGCAGGTTACGCAGCGGGTGCTGCGGCGCAAATACGCCCGATGGCGTACACCGTGGCACTGCGGGAGACAATCGCCGCCATGCCGTCGCCCGATGCCGAACACGCTCAGCCCTTCGTCCGCGAGGAGCTCGACAGCCAATCGCTGCACTTCTCCGACTCGGCGATCCAGAGCCGCATGCACCTGCTCGAGCCCGATGCGCTCGCGCTCGAGTACACGCGCACGATGATGGGCTTTCTGGTGTTCGAGCCTGCGCCCGCGCAGATCGCGATGATCGGCCTGGGCGGCGGCTCGCTCGCCAAGTTCTGCCACCGCCACCTGCCGCGCACCGACCTGACCGTGGTCGAGATCAACCCGCACGTGATCGCGCTGCGCGAGCGCTTCCGGGTGCCGGCCAACGGCGCGCGCTTTCGCGTCGTGCTGGACGATGGCGCGCACTTCGTCGCGGCCACGCCGGCGCGCTTCGATGTGCTGATGGTCGACGCCTTCGATGCCGAGCGCATGCCCGAGGCGCTCGGCACACGCCGCTTCTACGACGACTGCGCCGATGTGCTGCGCCCCGGCGGCCTGCTGGTCGTGAACCTGCACGCCTCGCACCCGCACCTGCCGGTCTATCTCGATCGCCTGGGTGCCGCGATGGGCGGGCAACTGCTGCGCGTGGACGACCGCGATGGCTGCAACAGCGTCGTGTTCGCGCGCCGCGGTCACGCGCTCGCGATGACGCGTCGTGCGGTGCCGGCCGCAGCGCATCTGCACGACGCGGTCGCGCGCATCGCGCAGGCGCTGAAGACACAGCACAGCGCGGCCGGCCCGGGCGGCGCCGACTGATGCAGCCGTTGCCGAAAAAGTCCCTCGCCGAGCGCATCGTCCACGCACTCGCGTTCGAGCTCATCGCGCTGCTGGTCTGCGCGCCGCTGTTCGGCGCGTTGATGGGCACGAGTGTGGTGGCGATGGGCACGCTGACGCTGGCGATCTCGCTGATCGCGATGGTCTGGAACGTCGTCTACAACAGCGGCTTCGATCGCCTGCAGCGCCGGCTCGGGTTCCACAAGACGCTGGTGGTGCGCGCGCTGCACGCAGTGGTGTTCGAGCTCGGCCTGGTCATCGCGTCGGTGCCGCTGGCCGCGGTGTGGCTGGGCATCAGCCTGTGGCAGGCCTTCGTGCTCGACATTGGGCTGTTGATGTTCTTCCTGCCGTACACGATGGCGTTCAACTGGGTCTATGACTGGCTGCGGCCGCGCTGGGTGGCCGCAGCGCGGGATTGTTGATCGGACGACGGCAGTCGACCCTGAGCCGCCAAATCGACCTGAACCATGAATGGCCGGTCCGCACCCGAGAGCCGTCAGCAGGACCTCGATCACTCCAGTTTGATGTTGCGCGCCTTCACCAGCGCGGACCACCTCGCGCTTTCGCTGTCGATGAAGTCTGCAAAGTCTTTGGACGTGCCACCGCCGAGTTCGTTGCTCTGCGAAACGATCCGACCTTTCACGTCAGGGTGATCGATGGCCTTGACGAACGCCGCATGCAGTTTCGCCACGATGGCGGGCGGTGTTCCCTTGGGTGCCACGTAGCCCATCCAGTTCGACACGAGCACCGCCGGATAGCCCGCTTCGGCGAAGGTCGGAATATCGGGCATGGTCGAGAGCCGCTTCGCCGAAGTGACGGCGATGGCCCTGATCTTTCCGGTCTGAATCGACGGAATGGCTGCGCCCGTTTGCTCGAACATCAGGTCGACTTCGCCTGCCAGCAATGCGGTGGACGCCGGGCCGCCGCCTTTGTACGGGACGCCGACCATCTCGATCCCTGCCGCGCTTTCGAATAACTCCGCCGACAGGTGATGCGCGCCTCCTGGGCCCGCGTTGGCGATGTTCAGGCCGCCGGGCTTGGCCTTCGCAGCTGCCACGACATCCTTGATGGTCTTGTAGGGCCGGCCCACCGGCGTGGTCAGCACCAGCGGGCTCTTCTCCAGCAGCACGATCGGCACAAAGCTCTTCGGATCGAAGTTGACCTTCGGAAAGATCGCGGGGTTGACCGCGAGCGGTCCGAAGCTGCCCATGCCGATCGTGTAACCGTCCGGTGCCGCGCGACTCACGGCCTCGATGCCGATGTTGCCGCTGGCCCCGGGCCGGTTGTCGACCAGGACCGTCTGCCCAAGGATCAAGCCAAGCTGGGCCGCGACCAAGCGCGTCTTCACGTCCGTGTTTCCGCCTGCAGTGAAGGGAACGATGATCGTGATGGGTTTCGTCGGGTAGTCGTTCTGCACCTGTGCAAGCGAGCTGCCTCCGAGGCCCATCGCGACCGAGGCGGTCACGAGAGCGAGCCTTCTGCCGATGAGAGTCTTCATGTTGTCTCCGTTGTGGTCTGCCGTTGAAAACGTCCAGGACCGGGCTCTTCGATCAGGTGCCCGGTACTTCCTTTGTCGCTATCGGCTCTGCCTGCGCACCATCGCCGAGTCGCATGAGGATCGTCATCACGAACGCCACGGCGAGCAGCGCACTCAGGAACGCAAGCCCCGCCGTGGCGCTGCGCCCCGTGCCCTTGATCAGGCCTATGGCGTACGGTCCGACGAAGCCGCCCAAGTTGCCGATCGAGTTGATGACCGCGATCGAGATCGACGCCGTCGATCGACTCAGGAAGAGCGTCGGCAGCGCCCAGAACGGCGACTTGAATGCGTACAGGCCTGCCAGCGCCACGCTGATGAGCGCAACCGAAGCGAAGGGGTTGTTTGTGAGGCCCGCGCCCATCAGCGCCGCCGCAGCAGCGGCCAGCGGCAGTGCCGAATGCAGCTTGCGTTCGTTGCGGCGGTCGGAGCGCCTCGACCACCACACCATCGCGCCCGTCGCAACGATGTAGGGGACCATCGCGATGAAGCCGATCTCCGTGTGGCTGAGCTTGTCCGAGAAGCCCTTGATGATCTGCGGCATCCAGTAGCCGACCCCGAGGCTGCCGCACTGGTAGACGAAGTAGATGAAGGACAGGTACAGCACTTTGCGGTTGCCGATGGCTTGCCAGACAGTCAGGTGCTTGACGTTCTTCTTCGTCAGTTGGTCGCGTTCGAGTTCGGCCAGCAGCCAAGCTTTCTCGTCGGAACTCAGCCACGTCGCCTGATCGGGCCGATCGGTGAGGCGCAGGTAGCAAACGACGCCGAAGATGACGGCCGGAATGCCCTCGAGGAAGAGCATCCATCGCCATCCACTCATTCCGAACCAATGGATGTGGTCCATGATCAGCGTGCTCAATGGCGCGCCGATGATGTACGACACGGGAATCGCCGCCGTGAAGAGAGCCACCGTGGTGGCCAGTTCCTTCGCGCGAAACCAAAAGGTCAGGTAGACGATGATCCCGGGAAAGAAGCCGGCCTCGGCGACACCCAGCAAGAAGCGCAGAACGTAGAGCTGTGTCGCGCTTTGCACAAAGCCCGACAGTGCGGCCAAGGCACCCCAGCTGATCAGGATTCGGGCGATCCAGACGCGTGCGCCGTACTTGTTCAGCATCACGTTGCTCGGCACCTCGAAGAGGAAGTAGCCGATGAAGAAGATGCCTGAGATGAAGCCGAAGGCCTCGCTACTGAGCGCCAGTTCGGCATTCATCTGCAACGCCGCGTAGCCGATGTTTGCCCGGTCCAGGTACGAGATGATGTAGAGCAGGAAGACGAACGGAATGATCCGCAGCGTGATCTTGTGGACGATGGCCTTTTCCTGGGCCGGGGTGAACGCAGAAGATGGAGCGGTGCTCATGACGAGAACACCATGCAGACCGGGCTGCCCGACGTGACCGACGCGCCGGTCGGGGTCAGGGTCCCGGTCGCAGAATCGACAGCCAGCGTGACGATCGAGTCACTGTCTTCGTTGAGCGCGAACATGAAGCGTCCGTCGGGGGTCGCCGTCATGAAGCGTGGGGTCTTGCCCTGCGTCGGTTGCGCGCTCACGTACGTCAACGCGCCGGTTCCCGGCTCGATGCGGAACACCGCAATGCTGTCGAAGCCTCGATTCGAGGCATATAGGTAGCGACCGCGAGCGTCGATCTGGATTTCGGACGCGCGGCTGTTGCCCGTAAAGGACTCTGGCAAGGTCGACAGGATCTGGAACGGGGTCAACGCACCCGTTGCCAGCGTGGACCGGTAAGCCGTCACCGTCGAGTCGAGTTCGTTCACCACGTACGCCAACGGCGCCGCGGGGTGGAACACGACGTGGCGCGGCCCCGCGGTTTCGCGCGTCTCCACGAAGGCCGGCGTCGCTGGCGTCAGGCGGCCTTGATCGAAGCGGAACGAGAACACGCGGTCGAGGCCCTTGTCGGGGACGAGGACGAAGCGACCCGTCGGGTCGAACGGATTGAAGTGCGGTTTGGATTGCTTCTGCTCGACGCGGTGCGGCCCGATCGGGCCGTCGAGCTTCACCAATTGCGACAGATCGCCCAGCGAACCGTCTGCACGAACCGGAAGCACGGCCAGGCTCGCGCCGATGTGGTTCGAGACCACCAGGAACCGACCAGTCGGATCGAGCGATAGATGAACCGGGTTCTTGCCCTGGGTGCTCTGGCGATTGATGAATGTCAGCATACCCGTGGTCTTGTCGACCTTGAACGCGCTCGCCTCGGACTCGTCGCCGTGCACGGTGTAGAGGAATTGGCCGTCATGGCTCAAGGTCAGGAACGACGGGTTCACCAGGTTGCGCACCACGTCGACGGGCGTCAGCGTACCTCGTGCGGTGTCGAGCTTGAAGATGCTGATGCCTTCGCCACGCGCGTTTCGCTCGCGGGTGGTTCGGCTGCCGACGTACGCATACATTGCTTTTCCTTGGAGATTGGCGAGGGTGGCGGCGGGGCCGGACGTGGTGCTGGCGCAACCGGTCAGATGACCGAGCAACGTTGCACCGCCGATCGCTGCGCCGGTGCCGAGCAGCCGCCGACGGCCCGAGTCGATCGATGAATAGCGAGGAGAAACCAGCCGAGAAGAGGTCACACGAGCTTTCAGCGAGCCGCAGTGCGACGGCTCAAGTGGGATTCGAGGGTTAGCACGTGATTGCATTTTATGAACAACAAATGCAAACTGGAACCTATGGAAAACACTAAGGAGGCGCCGGCACGCCAGATCAGGGTCGGGGACCGCGACTACCTCGCCCTCGATCTCGAAGCGCTGTGCGGCACTGCATTGACGCGGCTGCCAGTCGTGCTCCGGCTCCTGCTCGAGAACGCCGCGCGCAACATGGCGGGTGCCGAAAGAGAGGCGGCCATCGCTGCGCTGCTAGCCTGGACAGCCACCGGAACGAGCGAGGCGGAGATCGCCTTTCAACCCGGGCGCGTCCTGATGCACGACACGACGAGCACGCCGGCGCTGGTCGACCTGGCCGCAATGCGCAGCACCCTCGCCGAAGCCGGCGTCGATCCGTCGCTGCTGAATTCGAGCCTGCCGGTGGACGTGTCGGTGGACCACTCGCTCGCCGTCGAAGCGTTTGCGCGAGAGAACGCGCCGACGCTGAACATGGCGCTGGAAATCCGGCGCAACGCCGAGCGCTATTCGTTCCTGCGCTGGGCGTCCAAGGTGCTGCGCGGCGTTCGCATCAACCCGCCGGGCACCGGGATCATGCACACCATCAACCTCGAGCAGCTGGCCTCGGTCGTGACCGTCGAAGAGCGCGATGGAATATCGTGGCTGGTGCCCGACATGATGATCGGCACCGACAGCCATACGCCGATGGTCAACGGCATCGGCGTGCTCGGCTGGGGCGTTGGCGGGCTGGAAGCGCAGACGGTGATGTTCGGCATGCCGACGATGCTGCGTATTCCCGATGTCGTCGGCGTCCGGTTGTCGGGCTCGCTGCAACCCGGCATGCTTGCGACGGATCTCGCGTTGACGGTGACCCACCGCCTGCGAGCGATCGGCGTCTCCGGCGAATTCATCGAATTCTTCGGGCCGGGCGTGTCCACGCTCTCCGCCGGAGACCGCAGCGTCGTGGCCAACATGGCGCCCGAGTACGGCGCCACGACGGGCTACTTCCCCGTCGACCAGCGCACGCTCGACTACCTGCTCGCCACCGGTCGAACCGCGGCGCACGTCGCGAAGGTCGCCGCCTACACGCAAGCCGTGGGACTCTGGTTCGACCCTGCCGCGGAACCGCGATACACCCGCAGCATCGACATCGATCTCTCGTTGATCGGCATGCACATCGCAGGGCCGCGGCGACCGCAGGATCTCCTCGGGTTCGGTGAAGCCGCCGCCACGCTGGGCAAGCTCGCCTTCCAGCCCAAGGCCATCGACCCGGTGATGCCGCGGCACCCCATTGCGATGGCCGCCATCACGAGCTGCACCAACACCTCCGATCCCCGCTTGTTGGTCGCCGCCGGTCTGGTGGCCCGCAAGGCTCGGGCGCTCGGTCTGCGCGTGCCGCCGTGGGTCAAGACATCGACAGCGCCGGGTTCGCCCGCAGCCGCTGCGTACCTGGAGCGCGCCGGTCTGACCGCGGACCTGGCCGCTGTCGGCTTCGACATCGTCGGCTTCGGCTGCACGACCTGCATCGGCAACTCCGGGCCGCTGCCGGCGGCCATCCAGGAGGCGTTGGCCGCCGGCCGCATCCATCCGGTGGCCGCCCTCTCCGGCAATCGCAACTTTGCCGGCCGCGTGCACCCCGACCTAGACCTCGGCTTCCTGATGTCGCCACCCCTCGTGATCGTGTTCGGACTGGCCGGCGACGCCGAGCGCGACTTCAGGGTCGATCCGGTGCAGACCGCGCCGGACGGCACCCCGGTTTACCTGAGGGATCTCTGGCCGACACGGGAAGAGGTCGACCAGGCGCTCGAACAGTCGCAAGAGCCTGATGACTACCGTCGCGCGTTCGCGATGGCCAGCAACAACCCCTTGTGGCATGAACTCGAGGCGCCGGACACGCCGCTCTACCCCTGGAACGAAGCGTCCACGGCGCTGCGCCGGCCGCCGTTCGCCGCGGTGACCGAGGGCAGCCTGCTCGGTGCCTACAGCGCGTACCCTCTACTGGTCGTCGGCGACGACGTCACGACCGATCACATCTCACCCGCCAGCGCCATTCCGAAGGACAGCCTGGTGGCGGACTTCCTCGTCGAACAGGGCGACGACCGCAACGACCTGAATGTCTTCGCCTCGCGCCGCGGCAACTGGGAGGTGATGCTGCGTGCGGCCTTCCACAGCAAGACCCTCAAAAACCTGTTGGCACCGGGTGCCCCGGTCGCCCACACGCTGCACGTCCCGAGCGGCGAAGTGCTGCCACTCTGGGAGGCCGCGCGCCGCTATCGCGCGGCCGACGAATCGGTGGTGTTGATCGCCGGCGAGCGGTACGGCACGGGCTCGTCGCGGGACTGGGCGGCCAAGGGCCAGCGCCTTCTCGGCATCCGCGCAGTGCTGGCCAACAGCTTCGAGCGCATCCATCGGTCCAACCTGATCGGGATGGGGGTGCTGCCGCTGCGAATGCCGGCTGGTGTGACGCCGTTCAGTCTCGACGTCCGGCCAGGCGACCGCGTCGAGATCGACGCGCGATCCGACCGGGTGACACCGCGCGGCCGCATTGCGGTGTCGATCCATCGCAAGGATGGATCCACCGAGACGATCGAGGCGTTGGCTGCCGTGGAGACGCAACTAGAGGTCGAGTTGCTCCGGGCGGGCGGCGTGATTCCATCCACGCTCCAGAAGATGATCGGTGGGCACGCACCGAAAGCCGCGACAACTCACCCGAAGTGAAATCAGAATCGCGTCTATGCGACCCGAACAATCCATCACGACGCAGATCCTCGGACTCATCCAGTCGGACGCCATGCCGGCCGGAGCCCATCTGCCGGCACAGTCCTTCGCCGACCGCCTGCGCGTCTCCCGATCGCCGGTGAACGACGCGTTGTCGTTCCTGGCGGACAAAGGCGTCCTCGTTCGCCAGCCCAACCGAGGCTACTTTCTGGTCGAGCCCCTGAGCGAGTCGCTCGAGACCACCGCGCGTCGCCTCGGCCTGGAAGACTCCGACACCGTGACAGAGGTCTACTTCCGGATCGCGGACGACCGGCTGCGTGGGCTGCTGCCCGACGAGTTCACCGAAGTCTTGCTCAAACAACGCTACGGTTTGACGCCCGCACAGCTCAACGCCGTGCTGGGCCGCATCGCGAGCGAGGGCTGGGCCGAGAAAATGCCGGGCTACGGCTGGGCGTTTTCCTCCATGCTGACCACGGCGGACAGCCTGCTGCAGTCCTACCGCCTGCGTCTGGCGCTGGAACCCGCGGCCTTGCTGGAGCCCGGCTATCACCTCGGTTCGCAGGTCATCGCGCGGTGTCGTGCCGCCGAGAAACATCTGCTCGACGGCGGCATCGAGACCGACACCGCGGACCAACTTCACGATCGCGGCGTGCGTTTCCATGAGTCGCTTGTCGAAGGTTCCGGCAATGCGTTCTTCATCGACACGATCCGGCGCGTGAATCGTGTGCGCCGATTGCTCTCGTACCGCTCCATGCAGGATCGGAGCCGCTACAAGGAACACTGCAAGCAGCACCTGCACCTGCTCGACCTGATCGAGCGCGGCCGCAACGACGATGCTTCGAAGGCGATGCACGAGCATCTATCGAGCACGCTGCGAAACCTCAAGAAGATCACCGGCATTCTCAAGCCCTGACCCGAAGATGCAAATTTCCTCCGACCTCATCAAAGCTTTTGCACCGACCGGCGTGCTGCGCGCCTCGATCAATCTGGGCAATCCGATCCTGGCAAACCGGGACCCGGTAAGCGGCGATCCCGTCGGAATCTCCATCGATCTCGCGCGCGCCTTCGGCAGCAACCTCGGCGTGCCCGTGGAACTGGTGGTCTTCGACGCCGCCGGCAAGTCGGTCGAGGCGGTGACCGCCGATCGCGCTGACATCGGCTTCTTTGCGATCGATCCGGTGCGCGGTGCCGAGATCGCGTTCACTGCGCCTTACGTGCTGATTGAGGGCAGCTACCTGGTGCGCGAGCAGTCGTCTCTGACGAGCAACGACGAAGTCGACCGACCCGGTGTTCGAGTCACGGTCGGAAAGGGCAGCGCCTACGATCTCTTCCTGACACGCGAATTGAAGCAGGCGCAGATTGTCCGAGCGCCAACCTCGCCCACCGTCGTGGAAACCTTCCTGACCCAAGACCTCGAGGTGGCGGCGGGCGTGAAGCAGCAGTTGCAGGCCGACCAGGCAAAGCATCACGGCCTGCGTTTGCTGCCTGGCCGGTTCATGGTCATTCAGCAGGCGATGGGCACACCGAAGCGAAGGGGAGAGGCTGCAGGGGCTGCGCTTCGAGCGTTCGTGGAAGACATGAAGTCCACCGGCTTCGTGGCCGACGCGATCCTGCGACACAGGGTCGAGGGGGCATCGGTCGCTTCTCCTGGATAAGGCCAGCCGCACGACGGCACTCCATCCACTTGTGGACGTTCAATCGATCGGCCCGTAGGTCCGCTTCTGGCCGATCTCGGACGCACGTTGCAGGGCGATCGGCCTCGGGTCACTGCGCCGCCGGCCGCAGTCTCGAAGCCTTTGGCGCGTCCACGACCACATCCGACAACGGATACGCGACGCAGGGCAGGATCCAGCCCTCGCGTTTCTCGTCCGCGCTCAGCCCCGGCCACTCGATGCGGTAGCCGACCTGCCCGCTGACGAGCCGGGAGATGCAGCTGCGACAAGTGCCGTTGCGGCACGAACTCGGCAGCTCGATGCCGGCGGCGCGCGCGCCGGCCATCAGCGGCTGGTCGGCCGGCACGCGCACGCGCCAGCCCATCGGCTCGATGCGCAGCTCGACGTGGTCGGGATCAGCCACCGGCGCGCTTCACGATGCGGCCCTGCTTCTTCAGCGCTTCGATCACACGCTCGCAGTGGTCGCCCTGCACCTCGATCACGCCGTCCTTCACGGTGCCGCCGGCGCCGCAGACGGCCTTGAGCTGTTTCGCGAGTTGCGCGAGTGCGGCGGCGTCGAGCGCAAGGCCGCGCACCACGGTGACGGCCTTGCCGCCGCGGTGTGCGGTCTCGCGCGAGACACGCACGATGCCGTCGCCGGCGGGTGCGACGGCGTTTTGCCGGCACACGCATTGCGCCTTCGGCCGGCGGCACGCCGGGCACATCGTGCCGCCGTCCGTCGAGTAGACGAGCCCGCCCTGCCCTTGATTCTTCATCGCCATGGCGGCGATGCTAAGGCGTCTCTCAGACGATGCGCACCGACAACTCCGGCAGCCCATCGATGTGGCCGACCAGCAGATCGCCCTTCACGACCGGGCCGACGTTCTCCGGCGTGCCCGAGTAGATGATGTCGCCGGCCTTGAGCTCGAAGGCCTGGCTGAGCTGGCTGATCTGCTCGGCCACGCTCCAGATCATGTAGCTGAGGTCGGCCTCCTGCTTGACCTGGCCGTTGACCTTCAGCTCGATGCGGCCCTTGGTGATGTGGTTCGTCAGCGCGACCGGGTGGATAGGGCCGATCGGCGCCGACATGTCGAAGCTCTTGCCGATCTCCCACGGCTTCTTCTGGTCGCCCATGCCGCGCTGCAGATCACGCCGCGTCATGTCCAGCCCGCTCGCGTAGCCGTAGACGTGCTGCAGCGCGTCGGCGATCGCGATGTTGCTGCCGCCGCTCTTCAGCGCCGCGACCAGCTCGAGCTCGTAGTGGTAGTTCTTGGTCAGCGACGGATACGGGTGATCGGTGACGCCGCCGATCGCGACGAACTGCACCGCGTCGGTCGGTTTCTGGAAGAAGAACGGCGGCTCGCGCGTCGGGTCGGAGCCCATCTCGCGCGCGTGCGCCGCGTAGTTGCGGCCGATGCAGTAGATGCGGCGCACCGGGAACACCTCCGACGAGCCGGCGATCGGCAGCGTGACGCTGGTCACCGTGAACGGGCTGCGCGGCTGCGCGTTGCCGGCGGCGCCGGTCGCGCAACCGGCGGCCGCGAGTGCGCCGCCGAGCGCGGCGCCGCTGGTCTTCAGGATCGAACGACGGTCCATCATGAGTCTCCTTGATTGATTGAATGATGGATGGGGCGCCGCTGCCTCTTCAACCGAACTCGAAGCCGCCCTCGGCGCGCAGCGCACGCGTCGCCGGGCCGGCGAGCAGGTCGATGAAGCGCTGCGCAAGCACCGGCTGCACGGCACGCAGCGCGACCGCCGCGGTGTAGACGGTCGCAAGCTCGAACTCATCGGGCAGCGGCCCGACCAGCGTGATCCCCGGCGTGTACATGATCTCGGTGATCTGCGTGCAGCCGATCGCGCCGGTGCCGATGTCCGCGAGCTCGCGCATCGCGGTCGCACCGTTCGGAAAGGTGTGCACGCGCGGCGCGAGTTCTGCGCTCAGCCCGAGGCGATCGAGCACCGACGCGAAATGGATACCTGCGGTCGACCGCTGCGGATCGGGGAAGTAGACGGCACGCGCCGCGCGCAGGCTCGCCGTCAGCGCCGCGGGCGTGGCGATGTCGGGCCGCGGCTCGCCGCTGCGCACCGCGACGCCGGTGCGCACGCGCCCGAGCGGCGCCGGCGGCTTCAGGCTCAATGCGCCGCTGCCTTGCAGCTCGACCACCATCGCATCGGTCACGATCATCACGTCGCAGGGTGCGCCCGCGGCGAGCGCTTCTTTCATCGCGCCGACGGCCCCGAAGCGGGCGTTCAGCGTCGCCCCCGTGTCGGCGCTGAAGCGCGGCTGCAGCAGCCTCACGAGGCCCTGAACGGCGCCGGCGCACAAGAGGTTCAGCGTGTCGTCGCTCATCTCACTGTTCGGCCTTCGCGCCGGAGATCTTGACGATGCGCGCCCACTTCGCGATGTCGTCGTTCAGGTAGCGCGCGAACTCGTCGAGGCCCATCACCATCGTCATCGCGCCTTGCGCCTTCCAGGCCTTCGCGACCTCGGGGCTGCCGACGATGCGGCCGACTTCGTCGTTGAGCCGCTTCAGGATCGCCGGCGGCGTGGCCTTCGGGGCCATCAGGCCGAGCCAGATCGTCGCTTCAAAGCCGGGCACGCCGGCCTCGGCCGCCGTCGGCACATCGGGCATCACGGCCGAGCGCGTGAGGCCGGTGGTCGCGAGCGCCTTGACCTTGCCGGCACGCACGAACTCGCTCATCGTCGGCACCGCATCGAACATCATGTCGACCTGGCCGCCGATCACGTCGCTGCGCGCGCCCGAGCTGCCCTTGTACGGGATGTGCAATATCGACACGCCGGCCATCGCCTTGAACAGCTCGCCCGCCATGTGATACGGCGTGCCCGGGCCCGACGACGCGTACGACAGCGCGCCCGGTTTGCGCTTCGCGAGCGCCAGCAGATCGGCGAGGCTGCTGACCGGCAGATCGGCACGCGTCACCAGCACGAGATCAGACGCGTTGATCGGCGCGATCGGCGCGAAGTCGCGCATCAGCTGGAACGGCTTGTTCGGGATCAGCGATTCGTTGACGGTGTGCGCGTTCGACATCAGCAGCAGCGTGTAGCCGTCGGGCGCGCTCTTCGCCGCCGCGTCGGTGCCGATGACCGAGCCCGCGCCGGGCCGGTTGTCGACGAGCACGGCCTGGCCCAGCGACTCCTGCAGGCGCGTCGCGATGAAGCGCGCATACACGTCGGCCGGACCGCCGGGCGCAAACGGCACGATCAGGCGCAGCGGCCGCACCGGGTACGTCTGCTCCACCGCGAACGCACGCGTCGACAGGCCGGCCAGAACCAGGCCCTGGATCGCGCGACGCCGGGTCGCATGGCTCGGGCAGGTGGGGATCATTGGTTCTGATTGGTTGCCGGCACATCGGCAGCGGCCAATATAGCGAGGCCCCGCTGAGGGGTCAATGCGGCAACGGGTTGTCCCTGACGCTGTCTGCGATCAGTAGCCGAGCATGTTGCGGCGCACGTGCGCGAGGTGCTCGAGGCAGAGTTCGGTGGCGCGGGCGCCGTCGCGGTCCTGCAGCGCCGCGACCAGCGCACGGTGCTCGCGCTGGTAGTCGAGGCGCCGCTCCGGCGTCGCGCTGCGGCGCTTCAGCGCGCCCCACTCGCCCTGCGCGCGCACCTGGTTCATCAGGCGGAACACTTTGGAGATGAAGCTGTTGTGGGCCGCATCGGCGATCGCCTCGTGCAGCCGGCCGTCCCACAGCTCGAACTGTTCGAGCGAGCGTGCCGCTTCGCCTTTGGCGCAGCAGTCGTGCATGCGCTGGAAGTCGAGCGAGGTGGCGTTGCCGACCACCATCGCGACGATCGCCGGCTCGAGCACGACCCTTGCGCTGAGCAGCTCGGCCGGACTGGTGGGCAGCGTGCCGGCACGGTTGGCCGCTGCCTCGAGCGCTTCGTTGACATGCTCGGTCACGTAGGTGCCGCTGCCGACTGTCTGCGTGATGAGCCGCCTGTCCTTCATGTCGGCCAGCACGCGCCGCACGGCCGAGCGGCTCAGCCCGAACTGGCCGCTCAACTCGCGTTCGGTCGGGATGCGGTGGCCAGCCCGCCACTTGCGGGTCTGTAGGTTCTCGAGAATCGCTTCTCGCAGGGCCAGGGCGGTGTCCATGAGGCGTGGCTGTCTCCGGCTGCGATCGTACCAAGAGGCGCTCGTTTGGTTGGCGCTTGGTTGCCTTTGGGCGAACTCGAGCGGCGGCATGGCGCAACAGCGATGCGCACCGCTCAGGCGATCACGAGAAGCCGACGACTGCGTGCGGCACGTACGGCGCCTCGAGCGCCGCGATCTCTTCGGCGCTGAGCTTCAGCGCGAGCGCGGCGACCGCGTCGTCGAGCTGGCTCAGCTTGGTCGCGCCGATGATCGGTGCGGTGACGGCCGGCTTCTGCAGCAGCCACGCGAGCGCGACATGCGCACGCGGCGCGCCGCGCGCCGCAGCCACCGCGGTCAGCGCCTCGACGACCTTGCGGTCGGCGTCGGCGGTCCTCGCGTACAGGCCGCGGCCGAACTCGTCGGTCTCGGCACGTGCACTGGCGGCGTCCCAGTCGCGCGTCAGGCGGCCGCGCGCGAGCGGGCTCCACGGGATCACGCCGATGCCCTCGGCCTGGCACAGCGGCAGCATCTCGCGCTCTTCTTCGCGGTAGAGCAGGTTCACGTACGGCTGCATCGTCGCGAAGCGCGTCCAGCCGTGGCGCTCGGAGAGGCTGAGCGCCTGCGCGAACTG